>ENA-UESJ01000478-UESJ01000478.1-human-gut-metagenome-genome-assembly--contig:-NODE-478-length-21515-cov-12.454193_pt1 | contig 21515 bp, 14 predicted proteins | sample MGYA00243000_ERZ508001 | MGnify/ENA primary metagenome ERZ508001 (study PRJEB26167, sample SAMN06115479) | human gut metagenome | host: Homo sapiens | place: China:Chongqing | collected 2015-03-03... | reverse complement strand
TATGCTAAGTGGAATGAGCGGACGCCAGAAGGGAAAAGGCGCAAGCAGATGGCGCAGGTGAATCTGGAAATAGTATTAAATGGAAAAGATGAATCTCTTTCGCGCATTGCAAAACCCGCGCATCTGTGCTATCATGTCGATACAGGCTGAAAACCAGCCATCAAGGAGGAAAAGTGCAATGTATACGCATCAAGGCAACAAGGTGACAGGCTTGACGGTAGCTTATATCGGCGGCGGCTCGCGCGGATGGGCGTGGGGTTTCATGCGCGACATTATTTCCGACGGGCAAATCAGCGGCACGGTACGGCTGTACGACATTGACCGCGAGGCGGCGGAGCGCAATCAGAAAATCGGCACGATGCTGGGGGCGCATCCCGACGCGGCATCCAAGTGGGCGTTTGAAGTCAGCAGTTCCTTGCAGGAGGCGCTCACGGGCGCGGATTTCGTCGTCATCAGCATTCTGCCGGGAACGTTTGCGCATATGCGCGGCGATGTACACCTGCCGGAGCGGGTCGGCGTATATCAGTCCGTGGGCGACACGGTGGGCGCGGGCGGCTTCATGCGGGCAATGCGCACGATTCCGATGTTCGTTGAGATTGCCGAAGCGATTCGCGACTTCGCGCCGAACGCATTTGTCATCAACTATACGAACCCGATGACGCTTTGCGTGCGGACGCTGTACGAGGTATTCCCGCAGGTAAAGGCGTTCGGCTGCTGCCACGAGGTGTTCGGCACGCAGAAGGTGCTGTGCGCGATGCTGGATGAGCAGGAGCACATCCCCGGCGTGAAGCGGCAGGACTTGTACACCACTGTCACCGGCATTAACCACTTCACTTGGATTACCTCCGCAAGCTATCAGGGCATGGATTTGATGCCGCTGTATGCCCGTTTTGTGGACGAGCATCCCGAAGGCATTCAGCTGGGGTCAGACAACTGGATGAACAGCCATTTCGCGTGCGCGCACAAGGTCAAGTTCGACCTGTTCCAGCGCTATGGGGCGATTGCGGCGGCGGGCGACCGCCATCTGGTGGAATTCCTGCCGCAGTGGTATCTGCACAGCCCGAAGACAGCGCACCAGTGGAAATTCGACCTGACGCCCGTGTCATGGCGCGAGGACGACCTGAAGAAGCGGATGCAGCGCTCGGACGACCTGCTCAGCGGAAAAGAGCCGCTTGACCTCACGCCGTCGGGTGAGGAAGGGCATTTGCTGCTCAAGGCGCTGCTGGGGCTGGGGAACATGGTCAGCAACGTGAACGTGCCGAATCAGGGGCAGATTCCGAACCTGCCGATTGGCGCGGTGGTGGAGACGAACGCGCTGTTCTCTCGCGGGCGCATCGACCCGATCTGCGCGGGCGACATGCCGGCGAACATCCTGCCGCTGGTGGCGCGCCACGTCTACAATCAGGAAAACACCTTGCAGGCGGCGCTGCACTGCGACCGCAAGCTGGGTTTCTCCACGTTCATGAACGACCCGCAATTGGGCGGCGTGACGCTGGAGGACGGGCAGAAGCTCTTCGACGACATGCTGCTGCATCAGCGGGATGTGCTGCCGAAGGGATGGTTTGAATAAATGAAAATCAAGCGCTGGCATGTTGTTGTACTGGCAGGAGGGCGGCGCGCGGGTGCGCATGGATGTGGATGCCAAAACGAGATGGGAGTGCGTCAAGCTGATGAATCAGCGTATTGTGACGCTGTTTACAGAATTCCGCATTCCGTAAACGGAGGATTTGCATGAAGCTCAGGCGAATGTTGGCACTCACACTGGTGCTGATGACGCTGATGACCGCGGCGCTGGCGGCGGATGACCCCGGTCTGTACTATATCGGGGACGATGCCACCCCGGAGAACCTGACGGGTCACACACGCATTTACAACGCGGTGGATGCCGCACCGGGCTGGCGCTACGGTTTCGTGGCATACTTGACGGACGGCACACGCGTATACAGCGATTCCTCTGCGGCGCAGGAGGGCGCGGTGTCCTTCGATATTCCGGAGGAAACGCAGTATCTGTACTTCGTCGTGCTGGGCGCGCCGGAAAGCTATCAGGTGCACGTTTGGGACAATGACGAAGCGACGGATGCGCAGATGCCGTTTGAGATTCGGGTGGAATGGGGAAAGTGAAAATAGTATAGCATACGAGAACCCGCTGCCCATCCCTGCATTGGGGGGTGAACAGCGGGTCTTTTTACGTTATATCCCTTACAGAACCGTCAAATCTTCCTTCTCGCAAGCGGCAATCGCGCCGTCATGTCCGACGACGCACACGCCGCCGTCCTTTGCCATCTGGTCAAGCACGCCGCACCACTTGAGCAGCGCGTCCTTGGTGGTGGAGAGCATTTCCGCGCGCTCACGGCAGAGATCCTCCGGCGTGATGCCGCACAGCAGGTTTTCGTCGCTGACAAGAATCTGATTCTCCGACCCCAGCGGCGGTTCGCTTTCACCGACGGTGGAAATGATGTACTTGTCAATCCGTTCGTCGCCCGCCACGAAGTCACGCAGACCCTTCGACATGCTGCGGTTGATGCCCAGCGTACGCGCCGGGGAGGGGTCGCGGTAGGAGTAAGTGACCATGCGCCCCGTCTCGCTGGTGTTCAGCCCTGCGCCGTATGCGCCGCCCTGCACGCGGACTTCGTTCCACAGGTAGCTTAGGGACAGGATGTTGCTCATCACGCGCGCAATACCGCTGTACACCTTGCCCGCACGGCGGTAATCATAGCCCAGCGACGCAAAGCTGATCTGCGCCGGGATGCGGTAGGCGCACTTGGCAGGCAGGTTGCTGACATACGGCGCAGCATCCGGGATGGGCGTGCCGACCGGGTAGGCGGAGAGAATCGCGGCGGGGTCAAGCACCTTATTCGTGGACAGGCTGAACGTGACGCGGGACTGCACCGCGCTGTCCTTGCTGAACCGCTCGCAGAGGGCAAGGAAATCCGGGTACTGTGCGTCGAAATTCTCCGCCAGCGCCTTCTGCACCATGCAGGCACTCAGACCGTTCAAGGCTTCCCGCGCTGCCGAGGCCGCGCTCATCGTCGCCGATGCGGCGTACATTGCCATCCTGTGGCCGTCGCTGATGACCTTTTGCTTCGCCATCTCGCTCAACTGGAGAATCAGCGTCTGCACACGCGCCCTGTCGTCAAAGCACGTTTCGGTCAGAATTTCCCGCACGAGCGCGGCTGCCTTGTCCACGTTCGCATCCAGCACGGAGCAGCTCACGTCCAGCACGGGCGTCGCCATTTCCGCACAGCGGGACATGACGCGCAGCTGGAACGTCAGCTTGCCGATATCGCGCTTGATGGCTTGGAAGAGGGATAGCGAATCGTGACGCTTCGTCGGCAGCTTGCCCAGCAGTTCGGGCAGTATCGACAGGCGCTTGAGTTCATCCAAGGTGAAATCGGTCAAGGAGATATACCAGTGCATGATGGTGATGCCGTTCATGGACAGATCATGCGTGATGACCTTCGCCGCGCCGCACTGCGCTTCCGCCGCGGGAATCAGCAGCGGGTCTGCGCTGATTTCGCTCAAGGACAGCACGGGCAGCGTTGCCAGCTGCTCGGCGGTGTCGGGGGTCTGCTGCCACGCGGTCAGCTTCTCGTTCTGCACGCACAGCGCTTCCTTGTCCGCCTCCGTCCACGATGCCTGAATCGCCTGCAGGCGCTCCGTTTCCTCCGCGCGGAGTTCGTCGCCCTGCGTGTGGGACGGCACAGTGCGGATGATGCTCATCGTGCTTTCATCCAGCAGAAGTTCTGCCATCAGGCGGTCAAAGTCATCGCCTGCCGCCATTTCCCGCAGCTTTTGATAACGCTCTTCGGACAGGAGCGGCTGCATCGGGTCGCCGCCGTAAAGCCACGCATCAAGCGCATGGATGCAGCGGAGCAGCCCCGACGGTTCGCCCGGCTGACGGGCGGAAAACTCGCTGCTGTTGATGGAGGCAGTCAGCGCGTCCTTGTCCAGCCCGGTTTTAAGCAGCTGCTGCACGGTGTCGCGGATCATCTGGCGCAGTTCCTGCTCACTGCCATCGGCAATGTTGCGCAGGGTCAGCATCATGTACGGCTGCGCCATCGCGTTGTCCAGAGACATGCTTACATCCTGACACTTGCCCGTCGCCAGCAGCGCCTTCTTCAGCGGCGCGTCATTGCTGCCCGTCAGCACATCAAAGAGGATTTCCGTCGCCGTGACGCGCACCGTATCCGACCACGGCGCAACAATCTTCGCCAGCGTCAGCATGGTCTTGTCGGCAGTATCCTCCTCGGCGCCGATTTCATACGCCTGTTCCGCTTCAGCGGCGAAGGGCTTCTGCATGGGAATTTCGTGCTTCTCGTCCAGGCGGTCAAAGCAGCTCAGGTACTCCTCCGCCAGCGTCAGCACCTTGTCCAGCGGCACAGCGCCATCCAAATAAATGCGCGCGTTCGACGGATGATAATAGCGGCGGTACATGCGCAGGAACTGCTCGTAGGTCAGGTCGGGGATGTGCTTCGGGTCGCCGCCGGAATTCCAGCCGTAGCAGTTGTCCGGGAAGAGGACATCCAGCGTCTTCTGGTAAATCTGCTCGTCCACATCGCTCATAGCGCCCTTCATCTCGTTGAACACAACGCCCTTGTACAGCGGTGCGCCGTTTTCGTCCAGCTCGATGTGCCAGCCTTCCTGATAGAAGATGTTCGGGTCTTGCAGGATGCGCGGCGCGAACACAGCATCCAGATACACTTCCGCCAAGTTCAGGAAGTCCTGCTCGTTGCGGCTGGAGACGGGGTAAATCGTCTTGTCGGGGAAGGTCATCGCGTTCAGGAACGTCGCCATGCTGCTCTTCATCAGCTCGACGAACGGTTCACGAACGGGATACTTGGCGCTGCCGCAGAGCACAGAATGCTCCAGAATATGGAATACGCCGGTCGAATCCTCCGGCAGGGTCTTAAACGCGACGCAGAACGTCTTGTTCACCTCGCCGTTATCCACCCAAACCAGCTGTGCGCCGGTCTTTTTGTGGTGCATTTCCACCATCTGCCCGTGCAGCTCTTCGCTTTCACGCACACGGTCAACGCAAAAGCCGTGACGCGCCGCAGTTTCGTTCAAATTCATCATGGGGAACTCCTTTCCCTGTGACCCAATCAGATAGGCGGGTCATTCATCTCCTTTATCATAGCACAACGGGCAGTTGAGTACAAGCGCGAATTGGCTGATATTTATTAAACGGTTATCGAATGCGCAGGAGTTCCGAAACATCCTTGCGCTTGGGGGCGGCAGGAGATTCCGCAGGCACGCCAATCGGAATCAGCGCCGACACGCTCTCCGTTTCCGGCAGATTCAGCACGTCCTTGACCTTCCCTTCGTCATAAATGCCGAGGATGACCGTGCCAAGCCCCGCTTCATGCGCGGCGACGCAGAAAGCTTCCGCCGCCAGCCCTGCATCGAAGGACTGCCAGTGCGTCCCTTTGCTGGTGCTAAACGAGCCGTCGCGTTCGTAGCCGCTGCGGCCGTTCACGGTCGTGAGGACAACCAGCGCGGGCGCGCCGTGCAGGGTATCGATGTTCTTTTGAAAGCCCATCGTGCATTCGTCCGCTACGCGGTCAATTTCTTCGCGCTTGGTCAGCAGGGTGTAGCGGGTGGTCTGGGAGTTCTTCCAGCTGGGCGCATACGCGGCGACGGCGACGATAGCGCGGATGGTGTCGGGCGACACGGGCGTTGGCTGGAACTTGCGAATGGAACGGCGGGCAGTGAGAGCGTTGCTCATGAGGGGTGTCCTCCTTATCAGCACATAAATGGATTTTGTGGATTTCGAGACGTGATTCATCGGATTTTGTGATGCTTCCATGCTGATTATACGATTTCCAGATAAGAATGCGCCAAGATGCGCCGCGAATTTTTCATTCTGGCTAACGTGAATGAAACGCAGCGTAGCAGCGCTACGCTAAGTGGAATGAGCGGACGCCAGAAGGGAAAAGGCGCAAGCAGATGGCGCAGATGAATCTGGAAATAGTATCAAGGTTTCTTGCTGGGGAAGCGGGGAAAGGGGTGTTTGCCACGGCGCACGAAGGAGCAGCGCAATACTGCCGCAAAGTGGACAAGCGTGAAATTCCGGTCTGTCCGATTTTAGGGGTCAATATTGCAGTCATCAATATGAATTGGCTGCTGAAATATCTGGCGCAGAATATTCATCAATTGCAGGGAGACTACATCTGCGTATCGAATGTACATACAACCGTCGTCAGTTACGAGGATGCGGACTACCGTGCCGTGCAGAACGGCGGTTTGATGGCGATTCCGGATGGCAATCCGCTGGCGCAGGAGGCGCGGCGGCGCGGGTATCCGCAGATTCAGCGGACAACCGGGCCTGACCTGATGATGGAGGTCTTTCGGCAGTCGGCGGCACACGGCTGGCGGCATTATTTCTACGGCAGCACGCAGGAAGTGCAGGAGAAAATGATTACGCGCCTGCAGCAGGAGTATCCGGGGCTGATAATTGCGGGCACAGACGTGCCGCCTTTCCGCGAACTGACACCGGAGGAAGATGCGCTTGCCGTGGCACGCATCAATCAGGCGCAGCCGGATTTTGTGTGGGTCGGGCTGGGAGCGCCGAAGCAGGAGCGCTGGATGGCGGCGCACCAAGGGCGTGTGCACGGGCTGATGATTGGGGTCGGCGCGGGCTTTGATTTCTTTTCGGGCAACGTCAAGCGCGCCCCGTTATGGATGCAGAAGCACAGCTTGGAATGGCTCTATCGCCTGATGCAAGACCCGAAGCGGCTATTCCAGCGCTACTGGAGTACGAATCTGAAATTCATCTGGAACGCGGCCATCAGGAGAAAGTAAATGCAGCAAGCGACAAAACAGCCCGCTGTACTGCTGGTACACGACTATTATCAGATTCCCGGCGGCGAGGATGTCGTTGTGGCGAACGAGAAGCACCTGCTGGAAACGCACGGTCACGCTGCGGCGCTGTATGCGCGGCGGAACGAGGAAATTTCGCGCATGGGAGCGCTGGAGAAAATCCGCAGTGCGCTGGGGATGTTTTTCAGCATCCGTACATACCGCGAGGTTCGGCGGAGCATCCGCGAAAACCGGATTTCGCTGGTGCATGTGCACAACACGCTGCCGCTGATTGGCCCGGCAGTGTATTACGCGGCATTGCGCGAGGGCGTTCCCGTGGTGCAGACGGTGCACAACTTCCGCCTGCTCTGCCCGAACGCGCTTTTCTACCGCGACGGCCATATCTGCGAGGACTGCGTGAAAAAGGGACTGCACTGCGCGGTGAAGCACCGCTGCTACCGCGGCAGCCGCCTGCAGACGGTGTTCTGCGTGCTCAGCACACGTTTGCACCGCGCCCTCAAAACGTACAGCCGCCTGCATTACATCACCCTGACGGACTTCAACCGTCAGAAGCTGCTGGCGCTTAAGCAGATTCCGCCGGAAAACGTGTCCGTAAAGCCGAACTTTGTGGAACCGCCGGAGACGATTGTGCCATATGCGGCGCGCGAAAATCAGGTGGTGTACATCGGTCGGCTGGATGCGCTCAAGGGCATCCGGCTGCTGCTGGAGGCGTGGGTGCGCTACGAGCGTTCAGGCGGGGGCATGAAGCTAATCATCTGCGGTACAGGGCCGGAGGAAGCATGGTGCCGCGAATATCTGACGCGGGAAAAGCTGAAGCAGGCGGAGCTGCACGGCTTTGTGCCAAATTCGGCGGCACGGGCGCTGATGGGGCAGTCCAAGGCGCTGATTCTGCCGACACAGTGGTACGAAGGCTTCCCAATGACAATTGTGGAAGCCTTCAGCGCCGCCACGCCGGTGATTTGCTCGGATTTAGGCAACGCAGGTTCCCTGATTTCGGACGGCGTGACAGGCTTCAAGTTTCCGGCGGACTCGGCGGAGCAGCTGGCACAGACGCTCAATCGGCTGCAGCACGCGGAATCTGTCAGCGAGGGCGCGCTGAAAACGTATCAGGAGAATTTCACGGCGGAAGCAAATTATCGTCAGCTGATGGCGATTTACAGCAAGGCGATGCAGAAAAGCGGCGAAAGGAACGAACCATCATGCGGCTGATTGTGGCAGATGTACGGAGCACCAGCACAGACGGCATTGCCGCTGGGCATTATTTCACCGTCGCGCAGAATTATCTTGACCTGTTCGGCGCGGAGATGGATGTGCGCATTGCGGGCGGGCCGGTGTACGGCGACCGCTTCGGGAATAAGCTGATTCGTCTGCCGCATGATTACATCGTGGGCAGTTCGGCGGCGCGCAACAAACGCGCCGTGTTCCAGAACGTGCGCGCGCTGCTTCGGGAAGCGCAGGATGACGTGATTGTCCTCCAGTGCAGCGCCGTCGCAACAGCGTATCTGGGGCTTGCACTGTTCAAGAAGAAAGAAACGCGGGTCTACGCCATCCAGTACAGCACCGACGGCGTCAATTCGCTGCTGAAACGGGGGCTGTATGCGCTGTGCAGGCGGAAAATCAGCGGCGTTATCTGCCCCAATGCAGCCATTGGCGCGGCGTATGGGCGGCCGATGTGCGTCGTATCCGATTACATCAGCACAGGAACGATGCAGCCGCCTGTGCCGTATGCGCAGAAGCGCTATGATTTCGGCATGGTCGGGCTGATTACATCGGACAAGGGCGTCGTTGAGGCGGCAAAACAGCTGCGGAACACGCCGTATCGGGTGCTGATTGCGGGTCGGGTGCAGGAAGCGCCGCTGGAAACGGAGCTGCGGGCAGTCTGCGCGGGCGCAAAGAACATCGAGCTGCGGCTGGAATACCTGTCCGAAGCGGCGTATGACGAGGCGATTCGCCAATGCCGCTACTGCATCCTAAATTATTCGGAGAATTACTCCCTGCACAGCAGCGGCGTTGTGTTCGATATTCTCTTCCGGGGCGTGCCGATTGTGGGCAGCCGCTGCGGGACGCTGCAAATGGTGGAAGCAAACGAATTGGGCAAAACGGTATCCAGCATAGCGGATTTTGTGCCGGAAAGGCTGCTGGATGAAGCCGTGCATGACCGCTATGTGCGCAACATTGCGCGCTACTGCCAATCGCAGGCGCAGGAGCGGGAAAAGCTGCGGGATTTTCTGACGCGGGGCGCGGTGGAATAACCATGCCGCACAGCGCAAAGTGAAAGGAGGGGCTGAAGCGTGAAGGTCATGTGGATGGGGAATATTATCCTCCCTGCCATTGCGGAAAAAGAATCGCTTCCCCCGGTGTATATCGTGGGCTGGCTGGTCGGGCTGTCGCGGCGGCTGACGCAGCTGCCGGATGTGGCGCTGACGTATGTGTTTGACGCGCCGAAAGCGCTGACGGGCGAAGTGGACGGCTACCGCTATTACGGGCTGGTCAACCCCACACGCCCTACGCAGCGGTGCGGCGAAGCCTACACCCGGCAGCTGGAGGATATTCTGCGCAAAGAGCAGCCGGATGTCATTCACCTCTGGGGCACGGAAAATCAGCACACGCTGGCCATGGTTGATGCGGCGGAACACATGGGGATGCGCGAGCGGATTGTAATTTCCATTCAGGGGCTTCTGTCCATATACGCGGAGCATTATCGCGCTTATCTGCCGGAACACGTCTGCCACGGGCACACGCTGAAGGACTTGGTGAAGGGCAATATCGTCCGGCAGGAAGCAATCTACCGCCGCGTCGGGCAGTATGAACAGGAAGCCCTGCGCAGGGTGCAGCACGTCATCGGGCGCACCGACTGGGATGAGGCCTGCATGGCGGAGCTTGCCCCGCAGGCGGCCTATCATTTCAACAACGAAACGCTGCGGGACGAGTTCTACACCGGCGAATGGTCGCTGAACAGCTGCGAGCCGCACAGCATCTTCTGCAGTCAGGCGCATGTGCCGCTCAAGGGGCTGCATCTGCTATTGCAGGCGCTGGCGATTGTCCGCAAGCGCTATCCCGATGTCAAGCTCTATGTAGGGCGCAAGGACTATGGGCGCATTCCGCCGCTTGCGCGCAATGCCTATGAGCGGTACATCCACCGCCTGCTGCGCGAAAACGGCCTCTACGACCATGTTGTTTTTACCGGAAGCCTGAATGCACAGCAAATGAAGGAGCGGTATCTAAAAAGTCAGGTGTTTGTGCTGCCGTCGAGCATTGAAAACTCCCCCAATTCGCTGGGCGAGGCGATGCTGCTTGGCGTACCGTGCATTGCGTCGGATGTCGGCGGCGTGCGCTGTCTGATGACGCACGGCGTGGAAGGGCTGATTTATCCGGCAGACGACCCGCATTTGCTGGCATATGATATCTGCGAGATGTTCGCGCATCCGGAAAAAGCGGCGCAGATGGCGCGCGCCGGGCGAGAACACGCTGGAAAAACGCATGATGCGCAGAAAAATCTGGAGATACTGCATCAGATTTATACGGAGATTGCACGATGAAATTCCGAATCACAAAGAACCATGTGGATGTACTCTGCGTGCTGATTGGCGTGCTGGGCATGGGTTCGCTGTATTTTCAGGTGCTGCGGATGCCGCTGATGGCAGCCATGCTGATTGCGTCGATTCTGCTGCTGACGCGGGCGCATCATCCGAAAATCAGCGTCCAGAATGTACGCCTGACGCTGCTGCTGACGGCGGCGCTGCTGCTGACGAGCTTCGTCAACCCGCAGAACGGCATTCACATCAACGATATTGTCATTTGGCTTTGCAACATCGGCTATGTGCTGGTTCTGCAAAGCTGCATCGGGTATCGGACGTATATGCGGCTGTATACCAAAGTCATGCTGGCAGAGGCGGCCATCAGCCTGATTTCCTTCGTCATCGGCGATTTGCTGTCGCTGCCGCTGCCGCTGCTGCACTACGAAGTTTCCAGCGTCAACGGATTTTACTTGACGCCTTATTTCACCTTAGGCTGGCTGAACATCCCGGTTTTCCACCGCAACGCGGGCATGTTCAACGAGCCGGGCAGCCACCAGATTTTCCTGAACTTCGCGCTGCTGTTCCTGATGAGCGACGAAACGCGCATGGGCATGAGCAAGAAGAAATACTGCTGGGCAATTGCGCTGCTGATCGTCACCATCCTCAGCACGCTGTCCACAACAGGCTTTATTTGTCTGGGCGTTGTGCTGCTGACGGTGGCATTCCGCAAAAAGGGCGGGAAAATGGCGCGCAGCATCAAGATGGCGGCGTTCGTTGGGCTGGTACTGCTGTTTGTCATCGAGTCTGCCACGGGCGTGGTGGAAAACAAGATTATCGGACGAAATTCCGGCGGTTCGTTCTACACGCGGTGGAACGACACCTTCAGCGGCTTTGAAATCGGGCTGGAATCCCCCATTGCGGGGCAGGGCGTTTTCTCGGAGCGGAAGGCGGAAATTCTGCTGGAACACAGGGTGCAGAATATTTCCAATGGCTTTGCCGCCTTCGTCATGGATACAGGGTTGATTCTCCCGGCAGTTTGGCTGTGGCTGACGTACCGCGGTATCCGTACCAAATTTGCCAAGGAGCGGCTGCTGTATGTGCTGGGCGTTTTCCTGCTGTATTTCCTGTGCATCAACACGGAGGGCGTTTTCCTGAACATACTGTTTCTGGGACTGCTGGGCAAGTGGCAGCCGGGCGCGGAGGAAGCGCCTGATCAGCCGGCAAATGCGCGCAGCCAGAAGAAGCGTAGGTGGCGATGCACTGTGCCGCCGGAAAAACTGCGCCTGACGTTTAACACGCAGCCGGAGGACGCGGCGCAGGAGCAGACAGGCGAAACAGGCGGAGAGGAATCATGAACACAGCATCAAGGAGCGAAAACACGGCACGCAACATCGGTGTAGGCGCAGTACGGCAGGTGGTTACGCTGCTGTTGGCTTTTGCCGTGCGAACGGTGTTTGTGCGCCGGCTGGGCGCGGATTATACGGGTGTCAACGGGCTGTACAGCAACATTCTGGCCATGCTGTCACTGGCGGAGCTGGGCGTGGGCAACGTGCTGGTGTACAGCCTGTACGCACCGCTGCACCGGGGCGATGCGGGCGAAATCCAGCACCTGCTGGGCTATTATCGTCGCATTTACCGCCTGATTGCGCTGGCGGTAGCGCTGCTGGGCGCGGCGGTAATCCCCTTCCTGCCGCTCATCATCAGCAGTGAGCTGCCGATGGCGCAGCTGATCGTCTACTATGTGCTGTACCTGGCGAACTCCGTGGCATCCTATCTGGTCATCTACAAAACAACGCTGATTCAGGCTGACCAGAAGGCATATTTGCAGAACATGGTTTCCGCCGCGGCGCTGGTGTTGCAGTATGCGGCGCAGATGGCGTGCCTGCTGATTTGGGGCAGCTATCTTGGCTATTTGCTGATTCAGATCGCCTGCACCCTCCTGCAGAATGCGGTGCTGAGCCATTTAGCGGACAAGATGTACCCCTTCCTGCGGAAAAAGCAGAAATGTGCGCCGATGCACCGCAAGCAGGAGCTGAACGACAACATCCGCTCCATGTTCCTCTACAAGCTGGCGACAATACTCATCAACAATACGGACAACATCCTGATTTCCATCATGCTGGGCACAGTGTTCGTCGGCTACTACTCCAACTACGCGTCGCTGACGACGTATGTGGCGACGTTCGTTTCCATCGTGATTACCGGCATTTCCGCCAGCTTGGGAAATCTGAATGCCGAGAAGAATTCGGAAAAGTCATACGCCATGTTCCGCAACCTGATTGTCCTCTTCGGGGCGATTACGGGCTTCTGCGTCGCCGCGTACGGCGCGCTTGTGCAGGATTTCATCCCCATCTGGGTGGGCGAAGAATACCTGATGGATACAGGGACGGTGGCGGCTGTGCTGTTCACGTTCTACCTGAGCACCATCGTCGCGCCTGTGTGGATGTACCGCGAAACGCTGGGGCTTTTTCGGCAAATGAAATATGTTATGTTTATGACGGCGCTGGTCAACATCCTGCTGTCCATCCTGCTGGGGCACTTCTTCGGCGTGGCGGGCATCATCGGCGCAACAGGGCTGGCGCGGCTATGCACCATCTTCTGGTATGAGCCGAAAGTGCTATTCCATCGCACCTTCGGGCGCAGCGCTGCCGCGTATTTCAAGGCGCAGGGCGGCCTGCTGCTGCTCAACGGCGCGGTGATGGCGCTGTCGCTGATGCTGTGCGCGCGGATGGGGCATACGCTGATGTGGATTATCCTCAAGGGCATCACCTGCGCGGCGGTGACAGCGCTCCTGTACACGCTGGCGCTGGGACGGACAGCAGAATATCGCTGGATGCTTGAAAAAGGGCGGAGTTTCTTGCGCAAATGGAGGAAGAAGGCATGATCGATCAGGAAATGCAGCACTGCCGCAAAATTGTGCGTTTTGACCCTACCATTTCAACAGCGAATCAGGGAGATTTCATCATCCGCAACGCCTGCGAGCATGTGCTGCACGACTGCTTTCCTGTGCAGCTGTCCGTCGCCGTGCCGGTTCGGGACAGGCTGTCGAAAGTGTCGATGAAGCACGTCGGCAGTGCGGATTACGCATTTGTCTGCGGGACAAACCTGCTTTCCTCGGACATGCGCCGCCAAAGGATGTGGAATATCCGCCTGCGGGACGCGGTGATGATGCGCTGCGGCGCTTTGCACAAGCGGGAGCTGCTGAATTTCCGCCTGATTCGTGAAAAATTTCAGCGCACGCATGTCATTTTGCTGGGCGCGGGGTGGTATCAATACCAGGACGAGCCGACGGGGTACACGAAGCGGATTCTAAAAACGCTGCTGGATGGGCAGTACCTGCACGCGGTGCGCGACGAATACACGCGCCAGCGCCTGCTGAAGCTGGGCATCACGAACGTGCTGAATACGGCGTGTCCGACAATGTGGGGGCTGACAGACGACAAATGCGCGCAGATTCCGACGCACAAGGCGGAGCGCGTCGTGACAACGCTGACGGACTACCGCAGCAGCCCGGAGCAGGATGCGCAGATGCTGACCATGCTGCAAAAGCACTACCGCGAGGTGTATGTGTGGCTGCAAGCAGTTGAGGACTACGCCTGCCTGCGCCAAATGGATGCGCGCGTGACGCAGAATTTGCACCTGATTCAGCCGAATCTGCGAGATTACACGGCGCTTTTGGCATCAGGCGGGATTGACTACGTTGGCACGCGGCTGCACGGCGGCATCCACGCAATGAACATGGGCTGCCGAAGCCTGATCCTGGCGGTAGACAACCGCGCAAGTGAAATCGCGAAGGACACGAATCTGCCCGTCCTGCCCCGCGGCGGGAATTTGGATGTGCTGGAGGAGCGCATCTGTTCCGCATGGGAGACGCAAATTGATTTGCCGACCACGGCAATTCAGCAATGGAAAAATCAGTTCCGCGAGACAGATGCAGAGAAAGTTCCTTGATTTTCGTATAAAATGCGGCTTTCTGCGCGGTAAGTATTGACAGCTGACTTGTAATTTGTTACAATATAGCTGGAATTGGGAAAGAGATTGCTATATCCACTGGGAGCACTGCAGCTCGCCGCGAAAAGAAAGATGGAAAGTAGCAATCGCTTGCCATTGGCACAACCATACGTCGTGCCGGAAGATTGCACGGAACAAGGAGTGAGGACGATGAAGGACAAAAAGTGGATGCGAAAGGCATTGTCTTTCCTGCTGGCTGTATTCATGGTGACGGGCAGTATGGGAACAGTGCTGACGGCGGCTGCAGAAGAGCCAGAAACTCTGCCGACGGAAACGGTTGATGTCGTGCCGACGGAAGCACCGGAAGCAACAGCTGTTCCTGAGGTAACGGAAATCCCCGAAGCGACGGATGTTCCCGAAGCGACGGATGTTCCTGAAACAACGGAAGCGCCCGAAGCGACGGATGTTCCCGAAGCAACGGAACTCCCCGAAACGACGGATGTTCCCGAGGTAACGGAAGCGCCCGAAATCGCGGACGAATCAACCGTAGATTACAGCCGCTCCGTGCTGGATAACGAGTTCTTTGACTCCGGCTTTGCCGCGACGTTCAGCAGCGCACAGCTGTACCTGAATCCGACGGGCGATGAGCTGGTTGGTCGTGTAACCGGCGTGGTGTATGTCACGCATCGTCCGCAGAAGGGTCAGCTGAATGAACGGATTTCCGTCTGCGTGTATGACAAGACGGCTGGCGTTGCATATGGCTATCTGGCGGCGGATGCAGTGCATCCTGTGCCGGAAGAGGGCATTGAGAATCAACGTCACACCGGTGTTTTCGCGAGCGGCGTGGAAATGCCCAGTGCCCTGCTGCTGCTTGCGGCTGCGACGGAAGAACCCGTGCCGACCCCTGCACCCACGCCCGTGCCGACGGAAGAGCCTGTTGTCGTGCCGACCGAAGAACCCGTTGTTGAGCCGACCGAAGAGCCCGCTGTCGTGCCGACGGAAGAGCCTGTTGTTGAGCCGACCGAAGAGCCCGCTGTCGTGCCGACGGAAGAGCCTGTTGTTGAGCCGACCGAGGAACCTGCAGTCGTGCCGACCGAAGAACCCGCTGTTGAGCCGACCGAGGAACCTGTTGTCGTGCCGACCGAGGAGCCCGCTGTCGTGCCGACCGAGGAACCCGCTGTCGTCCCGACCGAAGAGCCCGCTGTCGTCCCGACCGAGGAACCCGCTGTCGTGCCGACTGAGGAACCTGCTGTCGTGCCGACTGAGGAACCTGCTGTCGTGCCGACCGAGGAACCTGCTGTCGTGCCGACCGAGGAGCCCGCGTCGACCCCCGCGCCTACGGACGTGCCGGATGACCTCGAAAACATCGACCGCGCGGATGTGATTATTCCGGGCAAACCGACGTTCGAAATGGACAAGGCGACGGCGGAGCTGGGCGAGAATATCACCTTCACCATCCACACAAAGAACGCCACCAAAATTTTGATGTACATTGACGGCAGCGTCAACCGCTACATCTACGACGTGCCCACTGACACGTCGACGCTTACCATGTCCTTCTCCTCGATGGGGAGCAAGGGGGGCAAGCGCACCATCGCGTTCCAAGCCTACAACGGCAATACGCCCGGCGAAAAGTCCGCTGAACAAACGATTACGCTGACGAAGCCGTCTGTCAAGCCGCAGGTAACGGTAAAGAATATCGACAAGACGACCGTGGGTCTGGGCGAGAACATCACCTTCACCCTGAGCGTCAAGAACGCCACGAAGGTGCTGATGTACATCGACGGCAGTGTCAACCGCCGCTTCGAGAATATCACCCCCGATATGACGGAATACACCTTCACCATGTCCTTCTCGTCGCTGGGAAGCAATGGGGGCAAGCGCGCCATTGCGTTCCAAGCCTATAACGGCACGACGGCGGGCGAAAAGACCTCCGAACGTGTTGTGACTGTCGCAAACGAAAGCCCGAACAAGCCGACCGTGACCAGTTGGAGTTTGAACAAATCCACGGTTGATTTAAACGAAACCATCACCTTCACCATCAACACCAAGAACACGACGAAGATGCGTGTCTACATTGATGGCAAGCTGAACCGCTACATCTACGACGTGAAGGACGGCGCGACGACATTCCAGATGTCCTTCTCGACGCTCGGTTCAAACGGCGGCGTGCGCACGGTGGCGTTCCAGCCCTACAATGGCAGCACGCCCGGCGCTATGTCCGACACCAAGACGATTACCATCAGCGTGGCGAACAAGCCGCGGGTTGAACTGCTGAAAATCAGCAATCCGAACGCGACGCTGGGCGAAAATATCACCTTCACCCTGCGCATCAAGAACGCCACGAAGGTGCTGATGTACATCGACGGCAGTGTCAACCGCCGCTTCGAGAACATCACCCCTGATATGACGGAATACACCTTCACCATGGCGTTCTCTTCGCTGGGGAACAACGGGGGCAAGCGTACCATTGCGTTCCAAGCCTACAACGGCGCAGTCGGCGGCGACAAGACCTCCGCAACCACCATTTCCCTGACGAGTGGTTCGTCTGCTGCCCCCGTGATTGCGAATGTCAAGATTGACAAGACGACCGCGGTGCTGGGCGAGCAGATTAAATTCACTGTTTATCTGGACAACGCAACGAAGCTGCTGATGTATGTCGACGGGCAGGTGAACCGCCGCTTTGAGGACGTAACGACCAGCATGTCGAAGTACGAGTTCACGATGTCGTTCTCGTCGCTGGGGAATAATGGCGGCGTCCGTACGATTCAGTTCCAGCCTTACAACGGCACGACCGCGGGCGAAAAGTTTAAGGCGTACACGATTACACTGACGACGACCGTGGTCAACAAGCCGGAAGTCGTCAACTTCACCATGAATCCCAGCCGCGTGAAGCTGAATGTGCCGGTGACGTTCACGGTCAACACCAAGAACGCGACAAAGGTCGTCCTGTATGTGGACGGCAAGGCAAATACCAGCTATCCGACGACTGGCGATGTGACGGTTATCGAGCGCGCCTTCGCTTCGCTGGGCAGCGGCAACGGTGTCCGCACGATTCAGTTCAAACCCTACTACGGAACGACCGCTGGCGAGCTTTCCCCGGCGCAGTCCCTGACGCTGTATGTGACCGACGATCCGCTGACTGTGACCATTCCTGCCGCGAAGCAGGGCGACGACCTGACGGTGACGTGGACGGCTGCTGGCGGCGCAACGAAGTATCAGCTGCTGCTGACCACGCCGGATGGCACGGCTGCGCTGCTGGGCGAAACGGCGGCGCTGAACTACACGGTGCCGGGTCTGAAGCTGCTGCAGCCGGGCGACTACACCATCACGATTAAGGCGCTGTCCGGCAATACGGAGCTCGAATCTGTCAACAAGGCATTCACCGTGACAGGCGACTTCGTGTTCGCGGTTCGTGACGACTCTACGGGCATTGTGGTCGTCAAGTACAACGGCACGGCATCGACGCTGACCGTTCCGAACACGGTGGCGGGTCTGCCAGTGGTGGAAATCGGCGCGCAAGCGTTTGAGGGCAACACGAAGCTCAAGAGCGTAACCCTGCCCGCGACGATTGAAATCATTGGCCGCCGCGCGTTCGCGGAATGCAAGAACCTGCTGGAAGTCAAGTAAAAAATTCATAGGAATTACGAAAGCCGGGGATTGCTGGAAAGGCAGTCCCCGGCTGTTTTGCTGCGAGAAAGAAACATACTTACGGTTGACGTTTCCCTGCCTATCTGCTATCATAAGATAAGCGCCCGCTATACGCCGCACACAAAAGGAGGTAGCCCAATGGAGCAGCTTGAAGTTCTGACTGAAGTACAGGATTTGCGGAAGGTTTGGCCGCATGAGGCACTGGATTTTACGCCGTGGCTGGCGAAGGATGAGAACATCGCGATTCTGGGCAATGAAATCGGCATGGAAATTGCAGTCGACGGAACAGAATCTGCTGTGGGCGATTTCAGCGTGGATATTATCGCGACCGATATTGCAACGGGGCAGAAGGTTATCATCGAAAACCAGCTGGAAGATACCAACCACGACCATCTGGGCAAACTTATCACCTACGCTGCCGGGAAAGAAGCTCGGACGATTATCTGGGTGGTAAAGCACGCACGCGAGGAACACCGCGCGGCGATTGAGTGGCTGAATAACCACACGGATGACGACATTGGCTTTTTCCTGTGCGAAATCCACCTGTATAAAGTCGGCAGCTCCAATCCTGCGGTGAAGTTCAGCGTGATTGAGAAGCCGAATGACTGGATTAAGAGCGTTAAAAAGAATCAGCAGCAGACAGAAAGCCAGCAGTTCCGCTTGGACTACTGGACAGCATTCAATGACTATGCGTATGCAAACGCGCAGTTCGCAAGGCAATTTGGCAAGCGAAAAGCATCAAACAAAATGTGGATGAACCTGAGCATTGGCTCATCTGTTTATGATATTTGCTTACGCGCGGTTAAAACAGAAAATCTGCTTGTTGTTGAACTGTATATTCGCGGCGACAAGGATCTTTATCATCAGTTATTTGAAAAACAGAATGCCATTGAGCAGGAATTGGGCGTTACGCTTGACTGGCGGGAACTTCCAGAAAAGAAAGCAAGCCGCATTATGCTGACACGACAGGTCGATTTTGACAATCGCAGCGCGTGGAATGCACAGTTTGACTGGATGATGGAAATGTCGCTAAAATTCAAGAAGGTTTTCAAGAAATACCTATAACTTAACTACCCCCCCCACGAAAAAATCCCCCGGAAGCCCATACTTCCGGGGGACAAACTATCTTATTCCGTCTTTGCGCTCTCTCTTGTATAATTCAGCAGTCCGCCATAGAGGATGCAGCCCTGCTGGCGCGCGGTCAGCGGCATCAGCACAATGTAATCCTCGTCCTTCGTGTCGTTATGCAGCACAAACGTGTCGCTGCCGCTTTCCACCGTCTCGCGGACGTGCGGCAGGCTCAGCGTGTCGCCCTGCGCGATGCGGTCGTAATCCGCCTCATTCTGGAACGTCAGCGGAAGAATGCCGTTGTTGATAAGGTTCGCCTGATGAATACGGGCGAACGACTTCGCGACGACAGCGCGGATACCCAGATACAGCGGGACAAGCGCGGCGTGTTCGCGGCTGGAGCCTTGCCCGTAGTTCATGCCCGCAACGAGGATGCCGCCGCCTTCCTTCTTCGCGCGCGCCGGGAACGTCGCGTCCACGGGGGTCAGGCAGAAGTCCGACAAGTACGGCACATTCGAGCGGAACGGCAGGAGCTTCGCATCCGACGGCGCAATGTGGTCGGTGGTGATGTTGTCCTCCATCTTCAGCAGCACCTTGCCGGAAATGGCATCCGCCAGCGGCTTGCCCAGCGGGAAGGGCTGAATGTTCGGGCCGCGGACGACCTCCACCGTGTCCTCTTCGCCCGGCGCGACCGGAGGGATAACCAGATTGTCGTTGACGGTGTACGTCTCCGGCATCGGGATGTCGAGGTCAATGTCAAGGCAGCGCGGATCCGTCAGCACGCCAGTCAGCGCCGTGACAGCCGCCGTCTCGCAGGAGACAAGGTAAATGCCGGCGGATTTGGTGCCGCTGCGGCCGTAGAAATTGCGGTTGTTCGTGCGAACGGAGACGGCGTTCGTGCGCGGCGACTGCCCCATGCCGATGCACGGCCCGCAAGCGGATTCCAGAATGCGCGCGCCCGCCGCAATCATGTCCGCCAAAGCGCCGTTGCGCGCCAGCATCGTCAGCACCTGCTTCGATCCGGGGCCGATGACAAGGCTTACGTCCGGGTGCACAGTCTTGCCCTTCAAAATCCGGGCAACACGCATCATGTCAGTATAGGAAGAGTTCGTGCAGGAACCGATAAACACCTGATCGACCTTAATCGGGCCGCACTGCTTGACGGTTTCCACGATGTCAGGCATATGGGGCTTCGCGACGAGCGGCTCAAGCGCGGTCAAATCAATGTCGAGGATTTCGTCATACGCCGCATCCGGGTCTGCGGACAGCGGCACGAAGTCCTGCTCACGCTGCTGCGCTTTGAGGAACGCATGGGTGACTTCATCCGACGGGAAGATGGAGGTCGTTGCGCCGAGTTCCGCGCCCATGTTCGTAATCGTCGCGCGCTCCGGGACACTCAACGTTTTCACGCCGTCGCCGATGTACTCCATCACCTTGCCGACGCCGCCCTTGACGGTCAGCCGGCGCAGGACTTCCAGAATAATGTCCTTCGCCGCAACGCCGTAGGACAGCTTGCCATGCAGGCGCACGCCGACGACACGCGGGCACGCCAGATAATACGCGCCGCCGCCCATCGCGACCGCAACGTCCAGTCCGCCCGCGCCGATGGCAAGCATCCCAATGCCGCCACCCGTGGGCGTATGGCTGTCCGAGCCGAGCAGCGTGTAGCCCGGCACGCCGAAGCGCTCCAGCTGTACCTGATGGCAGATGCCGTTGCCGGGCTTAGAGCAGTAAATGCCATGCTTTTTCGTCACCGTTTGGATGTAATAGTGGTCATCCGCATTTTCAAAGCCAGTTTGCAGCGTGTTATGGTCAATGTACGCCACGGACTTCTTTGTCTTGACGCGCTTGACGCCCATCGCCTCGAATTGCAGGTACGCCATCGTACCGGTGGAATCCTGCGTCAACGTCTGGTCAATGCGGATGGAGATTTCCGAGCCGGGAATCAGTTCACCGCTGAGCAGGTGCGCCGACAGGATTTTCTGAGTCAGATTCATCGCCATGAGGAAAGGACTCCTTTCATAATATGCACAATGCCCAAACGGGCGAAAACAGCCGAATGAACAGCTTCATGATACAGGATTCGGCGCGGTGCGTCAATGCTTTCGGGCGGAAAGAACACAAAAAGCGCAGGCTATGAAAAACTCGCCGGATGTTTTAGACATACGGCCTCTTGACAACAAAGCTCCTATATGGTATTATTTGAAGTAAACTACTATATAGGAGCATTTGCATGAAAATGAACGGCGGATTTCTTGTTACCAAAATAAAACAGCTTGGAGACCGAATCTTTGAGAAGATTCTCAGCGAAAAGAATATTGATGCGTTCAATGGAGCCCAGGGGCGCATTCTTTATGTGCTGTGGCAGGAGGATGGAATCTCGATCAGGTCACTCTCGGTCAAATGCGGATTAGCGATAACATCTCTTACGACGATGCTGGAAAGAATGGAAAATCAAGGGCTGATAAGCCGTGTTCAGTCTGAAACGGACAAAAGGAAAACACTCCT
>ENA-UESJ01000474-UESJ01000474.1-human-gut-metagenome-genome-assembly--contig:-NODE-474-length-21667-cov-8.494210_pt1 | contig 21667 bp, 20 predicted proteins | sample MGYA00243000_ERZ508001 | MGnify/ENA primary metagenome ERZ508001 (study PRJEB26167, sample SAMN06115479) | human gut metagenome | host: Homo sapiens | place: China:Chongqing | collected 2015-03-03... | reverse complement strand
TAGAAAAGAATAAATTAAAAGCAGAAAAAATATAAGAAAATAATACCTTTTGATGAATGTTTTACGACCACCATCGGGACAGGAAGTGCTGATATAAATGAAAGCTCACTTTGCGGCCAGTATTTAAAATTACACCCTATTTCTGATATAGGAACATTACTGTCGCAAGGAGGACTGAAGGCAAAGAGAAAATCGAAAAGAAGCTAAAGGGTGTTGATGGTATGGTAACTGACAAAAAAGGTCTTACGCTTGCAACATCATTTGCTGACTGCGTACCACTGTTTTTTATTGATACAGTGGGGAAAGTTATTGGTTCTTCCCATTCGGGATGGAGAGGAACTGTGGCAAGGATAGGACAAAAGACCATAAAAAAGATGGCAGAGCAGTTTGGAAGCAGACCTGAGGACATAATATGTATAATAGGTCCTTCAATATGCCGGAAATGTTATGAGGTCAGTGAAGATGTGGCAAAGAGGAATTGATATGTGGAAACGAGGGTACAGGAGCTTTTTGGTATTCGCTTCGGTCCGGTAAGCGGTTTATCTGGATTTGGACTTATCACGGCGATGGAAATAAATATCCACGAAATCAACAAAATCAACGAAATCGAGGTTGGGCTTGTAATGATAAAAGCGGTAAAGATTATCGTGAAAAAGACCTTGACCCTGTTTTAGATAGGGTTCTTGATGCTATGCGACAACTAAACTTAAACGAGACCGCGGCGGGGAACGAATGAACAAGGCATTGCTTCTGAATTATCCGGATTTAAGGTAACATTGTCCGGAATTGTAATACTTGTAAGGCTACTGCATGAAGCAAATACACCATCTCCTATACCGAAAACACTGTCCGGTATTGTTATGCTTGTAATATTATCACAACCTCTAAATACATAATTCTCAATATCTGTAACTTCATCTGGAATTGTAATACTTGTAAGGCTTGTACAACCTTCGAATGCACTGCTTCCAATAATGGTCACGTTATTGGGAATAGTGATACTTGTGAGGCTTGTACAACCTTGCACAAAATCCTTAGTAGTAAACCCGCAGATTTTTACTACTATCTGACTACTACACACATCCGCAATTTGCCCCGATTTGCCGTGTTTCTGTGAAATCAACCGCAAATCCGTAAAATCTGCCGGTACGCAAAATGCGGCAAAATAACGCAATACAAAGCCTTCTGAAAGGAATTTACCCGATGTACAAGATACTTTTCGTCTGCCACGGCAACATATGCCGTTCACCGATGGCGGAATTCATATTTCTCGACATGCTGAAAAAGCGCGGAATCACCGGAGTGACCGCGGCGTCCGCAGCGACCTCCACCGAGGAGATAGGAAACCCCGTACATTACGGCACAGCCTCGATACTGCGGAGGCTCGGGATAGACTTCTCAGCCAAGCGCGCCCGGCAGATGACCCGCTCCGACGCGGAGGAATACGACCTGCTGGTCGGCATGGACGGCGCGAATATCCGCAGCATGACCCGTATAGCCGGGGAGAAATACTCCGGGAAGATACGCCGTCTGCTCGATTTCACCGACCGCAGGGCAGGGAGCGACATCGCCGACCCGTGGTACACCGGCGAGTTCGAGACCACCTACCGCGACGTATGCGAGGGCTGCGAGGGACTTATAAACTGGCTCAGACGGGAGAAAAAGCTTTGAGGACGCTCGAAAAAATGCACCCTGCGGTGTGTTTTTTGTACCTCCTGGCGGTGCTCGGATTTACCGCATTCGCCTGGGAACCTGTGACTGTACTGATCTCGCTGGGCGGTTCGGTGCTGCTTGCGGCGCTTTCCGGCGGTCTGAAGGGGGCGGGCTGGTTCGGAGCGGTCGCTGTCACCGGGGCGCTGGCGAACTTCCTGTTCGTCCACAATGGAGAGACCGCGCTGTTTTTCGTCGGCGACCGGGCGTTCACGCTGGAGGCGCTCTGCTACGGGGCGTTCGTCGGGGGAATGCTGGCGGCGGTCTGCCTGTGGGGAGCCTGCGCTGTGCGGTTCGTCACAAGCGATAAGTACATCTGGCTCTTAGGCAGGATATTTCCTGCCGCTGGGCTGGTGCTGTCCTGCGCTATACGATTCCTGCCGATGTTTATTCGCACCTCCCGGGAGTTCGCCGCAGTTCAGAACGCGCAGACCCTTCGCGGACGGCTGCGTGCGTTTTCTGCCTCCGTGGGATATTCTGCGGAACGCGCGATGGATTCCGCGCTGTCAATGAAAGCGCGGGGATACGGGACTTCTCCGCGCACCAGCTTCTCTATTTACCGATTCACGGAATACACTGCGGTTTCCATGGCGGCAGTGCTTGCCGCCGCCGGAATTTCGCTTGCCCTCAGAGTCGCCGGCGCCGGGGAATACTACTTTTACCCCGCGCTTTCGGATATTCCGTGCGGAGCGGCGGATATCGCGATGTACTGCGCATTTGCGGCGCTGTGCCTGCTGCCCTCCGCAGTGATATTATACAGAAATATAGCCTGGAATGTCCGGAATAATTACGGCGATCCTTTAAAGGAGAATAACAATGGATAAGATATGGGAAGAACTTTATAACGCGGCAAGGGCAGTCCAGTGCGGCCGCCGGATATCAGAATACGTCGAGGCCGGGGGAGTTGCCGCAGCTATACTTTCGGATTCCGGGAAGATATACACCGGAGTCTGCGTTGATACGGCGTGCACGCTTGGTATCTGCGCTGAGCGCAACGCGATATTCAATATGATAACCAACGGCGAACACCGGATAAGCAAGGTCATATCAATAATGCCGGACGGAAACAGCGGCGCTCCCTGCGGGTCCTGCCGGGAGCTGATGACTCAGCTTATGCCGGAGGACTACAGGAACATAGAAATAATGATGGACTACAGCGCCGGCAAAGTAAAGACGCTCGGGGAGCTTACCCCGGAATGGTGGATATGATACAGATAAACGACCTTAAATTCAGCTATCCTGACGGCTCTGCGGCGCTGCGCGGGGTCGGCCTTTCGGTGAAGCCCGGAGAGTTCGTCACACTGTGCGGACTTTCCGGCTGCGGGAAATCAACGCTGCTTCGGCTGATGAAGCCGGGGCTTTTTCCGCGCGGGGAGCTTTCCGGAGACGTGAGGTTCCTCGGCAGAAAGCTGACCAGCGAGCCGGACCGGGACGCCGCCGCGAAAATCGGATTTGTAATGCAGGATCCCGAGGCTCAGACCGTTACCGACAAGGTGTGGCACGAACTGGCGTTTTCCTGCGAGAGCGTGGGAATGGAGCGGAGCGAGATACGCCGCAGGGTCGGCGAAATGGCGGGGTACTTCGGACTTGAGGAGCTTTTCGAAAAGCCGACCGACGCACTTTCCGGCGGTCAGAAGCAGCTCCTCTGCCTGGCTTCTGCGGCGGTGCTCCACCCGGAGCTGCTGCTTCTGGACGAGCCGACGTCTCAGCTCGACCCGATAGCCGCACAGAACTTCATCGACGCCGTGCGCAGGCTGAACCGCGATTTCGGCGTGACCGTCATAGCCGCCGAGCACCGCCTTGAAGAGCTTCTCCCGATATCCGACAGGGCAGTTGTAATGGACGGGGGAAGGATCATAGCGGACTGCGCTCCGGCGCTTCTCGCTGACAGCCTTCCCGCAGGTCACCCGATGGAGAAGGCGCTCACCGCTTCGCAGCGGATATTCCGGGCGGCGGGCGGCAGGGGAGCTTCCCCGGTATCCGTCCGCGAGGGCAGGAGCAGCGCAGTCTGCCGTGAGTATCTCGCGGAGCACGCGCAGAATGCCGGGAAGCAGTATGCGCCCTCCGGGGAGCCGATTGTTTCAGTTAAGGAACTGTGCGCAGGCTGGGGCAGGAACGCTCCGGAAGTTCTGCGGGGAGCGTCGCTGCGGATATTCCCGGGGGAGATATACGCGGTCATCGGCGGCAACGGCAGCGGTAAATCTACGCTGCTCAAGGCGATCTGCGGAATGCTCCGGCAGACTTCCGGAAGGGTAAAGCTGCGGCGCGGGCTTGTTACGGCGTACCTTCCGCAGAATCCCTGCATGCTGTTCACGCAGGATACCGCAGGTCAGGAGGCTCCGGCGGAATACCTGGAGCGTTTCGGGCTGGCGGAGCTTTCCGGGCGGGATCCGCTGGATCTTTCCGGCGGCGAGCGCCAGCGGCTGGCTCTGGCGAAGCTGCTGTCCGGGAAACCGGAGCTGCTGCTTCTGGACGAGCCGACCAAGGGCATGGACGCCGCCTCAAAGCAGGATCTTTCCGGGCTTCTGCGGAGCGTCGCAGCGGACGGCTGCGCGGTACTGCTGGTGACCCACGATACCGAGCTTGCCGCAGAATGTGCCGATGTATGCGGAATGCTGTTCAACGGCGAGATACTGAACGAGGCAGCTCCGGAGGAGATGTTCCGTGAGAACTACTTCTATACGACCCCGATGGCAAGACTGGTTCGTGGGATAAGCAAAAACAATTGATATAGTTTTTATACAAAATCCGGGAAAAGTAGTTGAATTAGAATAAAAACTGTGCTATAATAAATTTGATACACTTTAGGACAGGTACGGATAAAAAAACGCGCAATATCAGCGCTTACCGCTGTAATTACGATATCTGCGCAGAAGCAGCCCGTCCTGAAACTGCAGGTGTATGGTGTAGTGCAGCGGAAACATTCCGCGCATGGCATTGCTTCCAATGAGCGTAACGTTTCAGATGATGTATTCGCGCTCTGATACGGGAAGCGGGGAGAGAATGGTCAAATAAAGATCAAGGAGCTATAAATGGCTTATACAAACGAAAATCAGCAGCTTATGCAGAAGCTGTCCGGCGAGATATCCAAAGTAATAAAGGGAAAGGGCGAGGCTGTGCAGCTTATTCTCACGGCTCTGCTGGCGCAGGGGCATGTCCTGATAGAGGACGTCCCGGGCGTGGGCAAGACCACCCTTGCGATGGCTCTGGGGAAGGCAACTGGACTTTCATTCCGCAGGGCGCAGTTTACGCCGGACGTGATGGCTTCCGACATCACCGGATTCACGATGTTCAACCGCGAGGAGAACCGTTTCGAGTACCGCTCGGGTCTCGTTATGACGAATATACTGCTTGCCGATGAGATAAACCGCACCTCGCCGAAAACACAGTCGGCGCTGCTGGAAGCGATGGAGGAGAAGCGCGTCACCGTCGACGGCGTGGTACACCAGCTTCCCGAGCCGTTCATCGTTATTGCAACGCAGAATTCCCAGGGGTATGTCGGGACATTCCCGCTGCCGGAGGCTCAGCTTGACCGCTTTATGATCAAGATAAGTATGGGCTACCCCACCGTGGAGGAGGAGACAGGTATCCTGCTCGACCGCCTGGGTAAGAATCCGGCGAACGAGGTCAGACCCGTAATGACCGCCGAGCAGCTTTCTGCGTGCATCGCGGAGGTTCAGCAGGTGAATTTTGCGGAGAGCCTGTGCCGCTATGTCGCGGAGCTTTCCGCAGCGACAAGGGCGCACGGCGGCGTGGAGCTGGGCGTAAGCCCGAGAGCCTCCCTCGCGATAATGCAGGCGAGCCGTGCGTATGCATACCTTGACGGCAGGGATTACGTGGTGCCGGAGGATATCGTAAGGCTGATGATCCCGGTTTTCAGCCACAGGATAGTTCTCAGGCAGGAAATGAAAATGCGCCGCATGGACGTCACAACAGTGCTTCAGGACGCGGTTTCCGCCGTTACCCCTCCCGTAAGGCGCAGCCTTTAACGAGGAACTCACATGCGAAGAAACAGGATACTGTATATTTTAATGGCGCTGGCGTTCCTGGTGTTCTCGATAGCTTATCAGAGCCGCATTTCGTCGGTGCTGCTCATTGCTGCCGCGGTTTATCCCTTGCTGGCAGCTCTGGCGGCGTTCATCGCGAGCCGCACCGCCGAGGCGGGATTCATCGAGCAGCGCGAGGTTCACCCCAAGGAAACGGACATCGAGATATGGCTGTACGTCCGCAGCCGTTTCATTCTTCCGCTGGCTCCGGTGGAGCTGCAGTGCAATCTCCCTGACCGCGACACCGGTCTGTTCTGCGCGAAGCGCGTGTATGCGGCGGTCCCGCCGTTCGGGAAGTGCCGCATTTCAGTTTCCGGAATGCACCGCTATCGCGGCTCGTACGCCGCAGAGATAAGCCGGATATCGGTTTTCGACCCGCTCAGGATAATATGTATCTCAAGGAAGATATCCAGCGAAGAAACGCTGATATTCCTGCCGAGAAGGGTGGATATCGGAGAACTTCCGGCGGAGGCTCACAGCGAGAACAGCTCGAACCCCGCTCCGCTGCTTCAGGGCGAGCGCGAGGACTTTTCGCACGTTCGCGAATACCGTCCGGGCGATATAATGCAGCTTGTGCACTGGAAGCTCACCGCCAAGCTCGACGACCTGATGATAAAGCAGTACGACGAAGCGACCGAGCACAAGACCGCGGTAGTATGCGACTACAGCTTTGACGGCGCGACCCCGGGAGCCGTGATGAAGCAGGCGGACGCAGTGATCGAGGCGGCTATTGCGTTTGCTATGGCGGCGGTGAAGTCCGGAGACGGCGCTCTTGTGGATTTCGGCGCATGCCAGCCGGAATTCCGGCGCGTTATACGCAATATGGGAGATTTCGAGAGTTTCTATGATATGATGTCGGTATTTCCGGCGCGTCTTGAGGTGCAGGACGTCGCTGAAACGCTCCGCGCGGCATGCCGCAGCGGAACAGCCGCAGTGCTGTTTATAACCTGCCGTCTCACCGAGGACAACATATTTGCGGCGGAGACCGCCGCAGAGTACTTCCACGGGGAGGTTGCACTGGTGTGGCTCAGCATGGGGGCGCACTCCGAGCTTGAAGCGCAGGCTGAGAACAAGAAGTTCATGTTTGTTCCGATACGCGGGGAGCTTGACGAGCTCAGGGAAAACGAATAAAACACAGGGTGCGGAATATCCGCACCCTGTATTGTATCACTGCCCGATTTCGTCCAGAAGTATCGCGGCGGCGAATTCAGCCATGCACATGAAATCCGACCTGCCGCGCCGCCGCACCGGAAGCTCCATAGGCTCACAAACGCCGGACAGCGTTTCTACGGCGCGGTTGAGCGCGAGGGTCAGAGTTTCTCCGTCGTCGGAGGTGACGCTGACCGTGTTTTTCACGCCGCGCCCGCAGGTTATAAGCTGCACTCCGCTGACGCGCTCCGAAGGTACTGCGGCGCTGTCGCCGTTTATCATAACTCCCGCCGCCCGGACTACGCGCGGGACCTCGGCGCCGTCGCACACTATAACGGCGCACTTGGCGCAGTCGATAAGTTCCGCCCGGGAAGCCTGAACGCCCTGGAATCCTTCCGGGAGCGTTTCTCCGCCCGCCACTATGATATATCCGCCCATAAAAACACCCCCGAAACGACCTTTCGGGGGTTATTTTACGTTTATCTGCGGGAATTATTCAGCCTGCGCCGGAGCGAATCTTTCCATTATCCGCACGGCGGTCTTTATTCCGTCCACCGCCGCTGACATGATACCTCCGGCGTAGCCGCAGCCCTCGCCGCACGGGAACAGATTGTCCGCGCATTCCGCTGATCCGGCTTCGTTCCTCGGAAGCCTTACCGGGGAGCTGCTGCGCGTCTCTATCGCGGTCAACACACTGTCGCTGTCGGAGAATCCGGGTATGCGCCGGTCGAAGTACTTCAGCCCGTTTTTCATCGGCTGGCTGATGTACTCCGGGAACAGCTCGTTCAAATCCGCAGGCTCTACGCCGAGGGAGTAAGTCGGGTCGACTCTGCCGAGCGTGAAGCTGTTTCCGCCGGAAACGAACTCCCGGGTGAGCGCCGCCGGAGCCTTTCCGCCGCGTCCGAGCTGGTACGCTTTTTCCTCCAGCTGGTGAATGAACTCCGCGCCGCCAAGCGGACCTCCGCCGAAATCCTCCGGAGCCACGGAGACCAGCACGGCGCTGTTGGCGTTTTTACCCGCGCGGTCGAAGTAGCTCATGCCGTTGGTGACTACCGTGCCCGGCTCGCTCGCCGAAGCCACGACGTAGCCGCCGGGGCACATGCAGAACGTATAAACTCCGCGGCCGTTATCGTGGTAGGAGAGCTGATATTCCCCGGGCGGGAGCGCAGGGTGCCCGGCGTATTTCCCATAAAGCGCACGGTCGATGTCCGCCTGCAGATGCTCGATACGCGCGCCCACCGAAAATGGTTTGGGAACGAGCGTTACGCCCTTTCCGTGCAGCATTCTGAACGTATCGTGCGCCGAATGCCCCACCGCCAGAGCCAGCGCTCCGCAGGGGATATCCGCGCCGTTGACGCGTATGCTGTCCACTCTGCCCGAATGCAGCTCCAGGCTTTCAAGCGGCGAGAGGAAACGCACCTCGCCGCCCAGCTCCAGTACGCGGCTGCGCAGGTTCTTTACAACTCTGCGGAGCTTATCCGTGCCGATGTGCGGCTTCGCCTGGGTCAGTATGTCCTCCGGCGCGCCGAATTCCACGAGGCGTTCCAGCACCCGTGAGCAGAGCGGGTCCCCGATACGGGTGGTGAGCTTTCCGTCGGAAAACGTTCCCGCGCCGCCCTCGCCGAACTGCACGTTGGTGGACGGGTCGAGCGCTCCGCCTGCCCAGAAGCCCTCCACCGCTCGGATACGGCTGTCCATATCCGCGCCGCGTTCCAGCACGACCGGCCTGTAGCCGAATTCGCACAGGGTCAGCGCACAGAACATTCCCGCGGGGCCGAAGCCTGCAACATAGACGTCTCCACGAAGCCGCTCCTTTCCCCGGGTGAACGACAGCGCCCCCGGCTCGTACAGCCGGACGTTCTGGTGCTTTTCTGCGAGTCTGCGTTCCTTTGCGGGGTCTTTCATCGCGATGTAAACCGAGTTCACGAAGCAGATATCCCGCCGTGCATCCACGGAGGATTTGTAGAGCTTCGCGGAGGCGGTCTCGGCGCGGCTCAGGCGCAGCAGGGACAATGCCTTTGCGACGGCATTGTCCTTCGGCTCGTCAAGGGTGGTCTTTATCTGTGAGATGATTATTGCCATTTATTCCTCGTTAACTGATGTGGTGACTGCGCTGACGGTTATCTTGTAGCTTCCGACAGCCCAGCAGGTCTTTCCGCTGGAACCGCTGATTATGATGGATACCGGAACGTCCTGCGAACCGTCGTGCAGCGACGTTGACAGCAGGTTTGCGGTAACGTAGAAGTCGGTGGAGGACAGCGCGCTGATATCCTCGGAGGGACCGATAACCGTAAGGGTCAGCTCTCTTGTTATTACGCTTATGTCCATGTTGTCCGGTTCGTTCACGATGGTGATGTTGCTTACCGGGAAGTCCAGCTTGCTGTAATCAGCGATATCCCATGTAATGCGGACGCTGTTTATTCCTGAGAGGTTCTTGTAGCCCTCGGGGAGCTTTATTGGAACGGTGGAAACGGTCTGATTGATCCTGATGTCCGTGAGGTTTATCGGATCCTCAAGCTCAAGCTCGCTGAGGTTGTTTATGCTTCCGTCCGGAGCCGCTACCATGATGGACTGAGGCTGCATGGTGTATTTCAGAGTATCAATGTCGAAGTTCTGCGGAACGCCGGTGAACCGGAATTTCAGCGGAAGCTCCTTCTGTATCAGTATCGGAATGTTCACAAGAACATTGTCAGTGCTGAGTTTAACGGTGGAGTTGTCAAGGCGCGAACCGTTGTTCTTGTAGATGGTGAGATCGGTCTTGACCTCGTGGCTTTCAAGCGTGGAGCCGTCATAGGAAGCGTTCGCCTCAACGCGGTTTATCTCATCGAGCACGGAAACCGAGCCGGTTATTGTGACTGTCGGCGGGTTGGAGGTTATCTCGTCCACGTAGTAGCCCTCCGGCAGGCTGATGTCAGGTGCGCTTGCGGTTATCGGGAACTCCCGTGCAGCTATCTCGTCGACGGTTATCGTTACCGCCATCTGTGTGTTTTCGACAAGGCTGTATTCCACCTTGTCATTCTTACAGGCTATCGTTACTGAAAGGTCGTAGGTGCCTGCGCGGCGGACGTTCGTGAGGTCGAGCGCGGCTGTGAAGTCCTCGGCTTTCAGGTCGGATATATCGTAGCGCTTGCCGCTTATGCGGATATCCGTGGTGCCGGTGTAGTCGCCGATTATCTGGAGATTGTTCGACTTCATGAAGTCGGTGGGCTCGGCTTCTATCGGTATCCCGATAAGGCTCTTGTCGATCTCGGGGAACTCGTTTACAGAGATAGCGAACCATGCCACGAATGCCAGAATAACGCTTATAAGCACTATCCAGACGTTTCCGAAGAAGAATTTCGCAAGCCCCTTCAGAAGCCCTACCAGATGGAATTTTTTCTTTTTCTCAGCGGAAAGCTCCTCCTGAGTATCGTTGCTGTCGTTTAAGCTGCTCATTCTTCCACCTCGTTTTCATTGCTGTCGGACTGCTTTTTCTTCCTGCCCTTTGACTTTGACGGCGCGGGGAGCGGCATTTCGTCGCGCAGGATCTTCAGCAGCCATTCCTTGGGGTTGTATTCGTTGATCGAACGGATTATCTGTCCCGATTTTGCCACGGAAACAACTCCGGTTTCCTCGGATACGATGATGACCACCGCGTCGGAGTTCTCTGACATTCCTATCGCCGCGCGGTGACGTGAGCCAAGCTCCGGGTCGATGTACTCGCGGCCCTGCTGCTCCGGCAGCGGCAGGAAGCACCCAGCCGCGTATATCCTGTTGTTCCGGATTATTATTGCTCCGTCGTGGAGCGGAGATTTGTTGAAGAACAGGTTGCAGAAAAGCTCCGGGGAGGGCTTTGCGTCAACGATCGTGGATTTTTCGATTATGTTCTGGAGCTTCGTCTGGCGCTCGATAACTATGAGCGCGCCTGTCTTGGTGCGGCTGAGCCTTTCGCATGCGTCGGAGATCGCGGTTATAGCCGTGTCGCGCTCAATGACCTTCTGCGCGTCAGCCTTCTCGAAGTACGCAAGGAACGGTATCCTGACCTTTGCGGTTGTTCCGACCTTCTCAAGCAGGCGGCGTATCTCCGGCTGGAATACCACGACTATCGCGACCAGACCCCATTGCAGGAAGAAGTTCTGAAACAGGTATGTCATGACCTTGAGCTGACCCAGCCATACCAGCAGATAAAGCAGCGCTATCAGCCCGATACCTTTAAGCAGCTGAGTGGCGCGGGTCTCGCTCATGAACCTTATGACCGCGATGAGCAGTAGGGTCAGCAGGATTATATCTATAACGTCCGGTATGGTTATCGACATAAATACCCGCGGAGCGGCCGCTATCATGTCCAAAATATCCAAAGTCATTCCTCTTTTCTGAAAAGTACTATTATTCTTATTATAACAAGATATGCGCACAATTGCAAGTGATTTTCCCCAAAAAATCCTGCGGCGTTTCATTAATGCATACCTCTTGATATTTTGCCGAAGTTATGCTATACTGAAATCAACACCGCACAGCGGCAGTAATGACGAAAACGAGGTAATCGAAATGGATATCAAGGCAAAGATCGACGAAATAGTAAACAAGGTGAAGAGCGACCCGGACATCGCTTCAAAGTTCCAGAAGGACCCGATAAAGACCGTTGAGGGTATCCTCGGCGTAGACCTTCCCGACGACGTTATAAAGCAGATAGTCGACGGCGTTAAGGCTAAGGTGAACGTCGACGAGCTCAAGGGCAAGCTAGGTGCGCTTGGCGGGATTTTCGACGGCAGATGATATTTAAAGGAGCGGCAATATGAAAAGAACACTCGATTGGGATAAGTACCTTGAAACGTCCGCCAGAGCGGTCTCCGGCGGCATTGTGATGCTGAAGAACGACGGAGCTCTGCCTCTGAAGCAGGGCGGGACTGCGGCGGTATTCGGCAGGATACAGCTCCATTACTACAAGAGCGGAACCGGCAGCGGCGGCATGGTGAACGTTTCAAAGGTTATCGGGATAACCGACGGACTGCTCGACGCGGGCTACAAGCTTGACGAGCAGCTTCTGAACGCCTACCGCGAATGGGACGAACAGAACCCCTTTGATTACGGCGAGGGCTGGGGCGGCGAGCCGTGGTCTCAGAAGGAGATGCCACTTACCGACGAGCTGGTGGGCGGCGCGGCTTCCCGTGCCGACGCTGCAATAGTCATCATCGGGCGCACCGCCGGCGAGGAGATGGACAACAAGCTTGAAAAAGGCGCGTTCCTGCTCTCCGACCTGGAGGAGGACATGCTCCGGCGCGTGACCTCCGCGTTCGACAAGACAGTTGTCCTGCTGAACACGGGCGGGCTTATCGACATGAGCTTTATGGACAGGTACCCGGTTTCCGCGGTAATGTACGTATGGCAGGGCGGAATGGTCGGCGGCGCCGGAACCGCGGCGGTTCTTACCGGCGAGGTTTCCCCGAGCGGAAAGCTCCCGGACACCATCGCATACGAAATTTCCGACTACCCCTCGGATAAGTTCTTCGGAAGCGGCGATATGGACTGCTACGGCGAGGATATCTACGTAGGCTACCGCTATTTCGAGGCATTCGCGAAGGACAGGGTGCGCTTCCCGTTCGGATTCGGAATGTCATACACAAGTTTTGACATCACTGCTTCCGATTTCAAACTTGACGGCGATAAGGTCACCGGAAGCGTGAACGTAAAGAACACCGGAAGCACCCCCGGCAGGGAAGTCGTGCAGATATACTGCTCCGCGCCGCAGGGGAAGCTCGGAAAGCCCGCAAGGGTGCTCTGCGGCTTCGATAAGACGCGCGCTCTCCAGCCCGGCGAGAGCCAGACCCTCAGCTTTGAGATACCGCTTGAGAGCGTCGCTTCCTACGATGATTCCGGAGTTACCGGGCACAAATCCGCGTGGATACTCGAACAGGGCGACTATGTTTTCTACGCGGGCGCCGACGTCCGCAGCGCTTCCGAGGCGTACAGCCTGACGCTTCCTGATACCGTCGTAAGGCAGTGCAAGTCCGCGCTGGGGCCGCTTACCGCGTTCAAACGCATGGTGAACTCCAACGGAAAGCCGGAATTTGAAGATGTTCCGCTCACCGGGGAAGCATTCCCGCACGACCACGCGAAGCTCCCCGCCGAGATTCCCCAGACCGGCGACAGGGGAATACGCCTTGCCGACGTAGTGAACGGAAAGAACACGCTTGAGGAATTCACTGCTCAGCTCACTGATTACGACCTCTCCTGCATTATACGCGGTGAGGGCATGGGCTCCCCGAAGGTCACTGCGGGAACAGCGGCGGCATTCGGCGGCGTTTCCGATACGCTGACCGCGCTGGGTATCCCCTGCGCATGCTGCGACGACGGTCCTTCCGGAATGCGCCTCGACTGCGGCACGAAGGCGTTCAGTCTGCCTAACGGAACGCTGCTTGCCTCCACGTTTGACCGCCCGCTCATGACGGAGCTGTTTACATTCATGGGGCTTGAAATGCACACAAATCAGGTGGACTGCCTGCTTGGCCCGGGCATGAATATCCACCGCCACCCGCTCAACGGCAGGAACTTCGAGTACTTCTCCGAGGACCCGTACCTCACCGGCGAGATGGCTTCCGCAGAGCTTGCGGGTCTGCACTCCACCGGAGCTGAGGGCACGATCAAGCACTTCTGCGGCAACAACCGCGAGACCCGCCGTCACTTCCTCGACAGCGTTATTTCCGAGCGTGCGCTCCGTGAGATATACCTGCGCGGATTCGAAAAGGCGGTAAAGAAGGGCGGCGCGAAGTCCGTCATGACGACCTACGGTCAGGTGAACGGCGTGTGGACCGCCGGAAACTACGGCCTCGTGACCGGAATACTGCGCGATGACTGGGGCTTCGACGGCTTCACAATGACCGACTGGTGGGCTAACATCAACCGCCGCGGCAAGGCTCCTGACAAGTCGGATTTTGCGGCAATGGCGATGGCTCAGAACGACGTGTACATGGTAACTGCGGACGGAGCCGCATGCAATGACAACACCCTTGACAGCCTGAAATCCGGCGAACTCACCCGCGGGGAATTACAGCGCAATGCGATGAACATTCTGCGCTTCCTGACGACTACCCACGCGATGAAGCGCGTAATGGGCTGCGACGACGAGACCGAGATAATCAACCGTCCCGCTGACGCAGGCGACGTTGATTCCACGGATATCGAGTTCCACGATATCGACGAGGATCTCACCCTTGATCTCACTGGGATCACCACTGAAAAGGGCAGCAGCTACGCGTTCGGTCTGAATGTCTCTAAACCGGGCGTGTATAAGGTAACGCTGACAGCGTCCAGCACTCTTTCCGAGCTTGCGCAGACTTCCGTGTCCATATTCGCGCTGGGAAGCCCCTGCGGTATGTTCACGTTCAACGGGACCAGCGGAGCTCCGGTTTCCCAGACAAAGGACGTGAAGTTCCTGTCAAACTTCATGCCGATACGCCTGTATTTCGGCGGAAGCGGGCTTAAAACCCAGAGCATAAGATTTGAACTCAAGGAAAGGTGGACATGATATGGTACGTCCGATAGTAAAGGATAAGTTCCTGCTCAGCCAGAGATCCGCGCCGGCTGACCGCAGCGACCTTCCAACGGCGCAGGACATGGTAGAGACCATAGCCGCCCACGCTGAAGAATGCGTAGGCATGGCGGCGAATATGATAGGAGTTCTCAAGCGTATTATCGTATTCCAGGACGGCAGCAAATACGTTGTTATGCTGAACCCGGAAGTTAAATGGGCAAGCCCCGAGACCTACACCATCAAGGAGGGCTGTCTGTGCCACGAGGGCGCTCAGGACGTCACGCGCCATGCGGCGATCGAGGTGGAATTCCAGGATCTCCGTATGAACAAATGCCGCAGGAAGTACGACGGAATAACCGCAGAGATAATCCAGCACGAGCTTGACCACCTTGAAGGAATACTGGTATGAATTTCGACGTTATCCGCATCACGGAGCGCCCGGAGCTGAAAACTGCCGCAGCGGAGTGGTTCCACGAAAAATGGGGAATTCCGTATGAGGCGTATCTTGAGAGCATGGAGGAAGCGATGTCCGGAAAAGGCGCGGTTCCGCAGTGGTACCTCGCGCTTTACGGAGACCGTATCGCGGCGGGAATGGGCGTTATCGCCAACGATTTCCACGACCGCACCGACCTCACGCCGAACGTGTGCGCAGTATTCACAGAGCCTGATTTCCGCTGTCAGGGTCTGGCGGGGAGGCTGCTCGGGTTCGTTGCCGACGATATGAAATCCGGTGGGATAGACGCGCTGTACCTCCTGACAAGCCACGATTCGTTCTATGAGCGCTACGGCTGGGAGTATCTCTGCCCGGTGACTCAGGAAGGCAACGATGAGCCGTCGAGAATGTACGTACACAGAACATGACGGAATTCGTGCTTGACGGCTTCTCCTGCCGCGCGGAGGGCAGCGGGGACGTACTGGTGATGCTGTTCAGCGGATTTGACGAGCAGCTTTTCCGCGAGGTCTGCGGGCTTGTTCCGGACTGCCGCTGCGTTCTCGCAGAGTTTGGCGAAATAGACTGGGACAGGGACTATTCCCCGTGGGAGGCAAGCTCCGGCGGGCGGCACTTCAGCGGCGGTGCTGAACGCCTGATTGCGTTCCTGCCGGATTTCACGGCGGAGCTTGAAAAGCGCTTCGGGAGGTTCGGCAGCGTGTACCTCTGCGGCTATTCACTGGGAGGTCTGTTCGCGCTTTACGCGGACGCGCTCTGGGACGAACCGCGGCTCTGCGGCGCCGCAAGCTGCTCAGGGTCGACATGGTTTCCGGGCTGGCTTGAGTTCCAGCGGCTGCACCCGCTCAGGGGCAGGATATTCCTCAGCCTGGGCGGAAAGGAGAAGAACTCCCCCGATCCGCTGATGGCTCAGGTCGAGCAGACTACTATGGAAGTCAAACGGCTGGCGGAGCGTTCCCCGGAGGTCACGCAGACGGTTTTTGTTCACGAATCCGGCGGGCATTTCAGTAAGGTCCCGCAGCGCATTGCCAGGGGGATCAACGGGATAATCAAATAAATACGGGATCGGGTCTGCTGGTGCAGACCCGATTTTTTTGCGCCCGATGACAGCATGACCATGCTTCGGAATTGATTCCGTGCGCCAGTCGCGTTGTTGCTGTCCTGAACCGCCATAGAGAAAAAACAGCTCCTAAGGCGTATTGTGAGGGTTTCCGAAACACGCAGCGAAACTTTGTGCAATAAAGGGAATTTCGCAGAAGGGCTTGAAAAATCTGAAATTATATGTTAAAATCAGAATCGTCGGAAACGTTTTCGGCAAATTATAGAACGGGGTGACAGCATGACGATAAAGGACATAGCAAGGCTTGCAGGCTGTGGGGTCAGCACAGTATCAAGGGCGCTCAATGGCAGCAGCGAGATAAGCGATGCGACCCGCGCGCGCATCAACGAGGTGATACAGAAGTACAACTACACCCCGAACGGGAACGCGCGGAGAATGCGCCAGACCGCTCCGAATTCGGTGCTGCTCATAGTCAACGGAAGCAGCAACCTGTTTTTCTCGCCGCTTATCGAGCAGATACAGACCGCAGCGGAAAGTGCGGGACTACAGCTTGTAGTCAACTACATCGACGAGCAGGAGGACGAGGTTCAGACCGCCGCGCAGCTCTGCGTTGAGCAGAAGCCCGCCGGGATTATCTTCCTGGGCGGCGATATCAGGAACTTCCGCAGGAGTTTCGCCGGTATAAGCGTTCCCTGCGTGCTCAGCACCGCAAGCGCGAAGGAGCTTGGCTTTGCTAATCTCTCATCAGTGAGCGTTGATGACGTTGACGGCGGTAGGATGGCCGCTGAGGAACTTCTCCGTCTGGGACACCGAAGCATAGGGATCCTAGGCGGCGATCTGGATTCCGGTCCATCGGGTCTGCGCTATTCCGGATTCGCCCGGACATGCGCGGAGCACGGAGCGGAGACTCCGGTGTGCGAACAGTGCAGTTATACGTTCTCCTCGGCTTACGAGGCGGCTATTGCGCTGTTTCATCGCTGCAAGGATATGTCTGCTGTGTTCGCGATGTCCGATATTATCGCTGTCGGAGCTGTCAGGGCGTTCCTTGATATGGGGAAGCGGGTGCCGCAGGATATTTCAGTCGTCGGCTTCGATGGCATTGATATCGCGGATTTCACTAACCCGAGAATTGCTACTTTTTCACAGCCGATACACCAGATATCGAGCCTTTCGGTGAGAATGCTGGTGAACATGATCGAAAACAGCGCCGAAGCAAGTCACGTGACGCTTCGCGCACAGTATAAGGCGGGGGATTCCGTCTGCATGAAACGAACGGAGGTAAACGAATGAGAAAAAGCGGGATACTCCTGCACATAGCGTCTCTGCCGAATGATTACGGCATAGGCTCCATGGGCAGGGAGGCGTACGATTTTGTAGATTACCTTAAAAAATCCGGGCAGAGCATATGGCAGATACTGCCGCTTTCCCAGACCAGCTACGGCGATTCCCCGTACCAGAGCTTCTCAATATACGCCGGGAACCCTTATTTCATCAGCCTTGACGTGCTTGCCGAGGAAGGTCTGCTAAAAAAGAGCGAGTACGAGAACATCAAGTGGTGCGAGGATCCGCGCTACATTGATTACGCCACGATGTACGAGCAGTTCTACAAGGTGATGAAGCACGCTTACAGGCGCTTTTCTTTGCAGAGGAATGGTAACGTTTCCGGAGAATACCGCGCATTCCTGGATGATAACAAGTGGCTTCACGATTACGCGCTGTTCATGGCTCTCAAGGACGCCCACGGCGGGAAGGCGTGGAGCGAGTGGAAAAAGCCCCTTCGCCTTCGCGAGCCGTCTGCGGTGAAGTCCGCGGAGAAGAAATACGAAGCCGAGATGGATTTCTACATCTTCCTGCAGTTCAAGTTCTTCCAGCAGTGGCATAAGCTCAAGAAATACGCCAACGACAACGGCATTGAGATAATCGGCGATATCCCGATATACTGCGCCCTTGACAGCGCGGACGTCTGGTGTCAGCCGGAGCTGTTCCAGCTTGACAGCGACAGAGTCCCGACTGTGGCAGCAGGCTTCCCGCCGGACGCTTTTTCCGCCGACGGACAGCTCTGGGGCAATCCTATCTACGACTGGGACAGAATGAAGCAGGACAATTACCGCTGGTGGGTCGGCAGAATAGGCTTTGCAAAGAAGATATACGACATCGTGCGCATCGACCACTTCATCGGCTTCAACAGCTACTATGCAATACCGTTCGGAAGCAAGACCGCCCACGGCGGCAAGTGGTGCGAAGGTCCGAAGTACGACCTGTTCCGCGTGATAAAGCAGGAGACCGGAAACGGCGGCATTATCGCGGAGGATCTCGGTATCATCACTCCGCCGGTGCGCAAGCTGCTCAGACAGGCGGCGTATCCGGGAATGAAGGTGCTCCAGTTCGCGTTCGACCCTTCCGGCGACAGCGAGTACCTCCCGCAGAACTACAAATCGCAGAACTGCGCAGTGTACACCTCCACCCACGACAGCGACACTGCGGCGGGCTGGTTCAACGACCTTGACCGCAATACAAAGCGCTTCGTAAAGGAGTACCTCGGGATCAGAAAGGCGGCGGAGCTTCCCCGTGCGTTCATCGACATCGCATGGAAGAGCACCGCAGACATCGCCATGACGACTATCCAGGAGCTTCAGGGATTCGGAACGGAAGCGCGTATCAACGTTCCCTCCACGGTGGGCAATAACTGGCGCTGGAGGACTCTCAAAGAGGACTTCACCGACGAAAACGCCGAGTACCTGAAGCGCCTGACCGAAATAACCAACAGAAAACCGCCCATAAAGCGTAAGAATAAGAAGTAATGAAAGGAGCTATCACATGAAAATCGAAAATTTCAAGGAAAAACTGACCGCCCGCTGCGAGAAGGAGTACAACGCACAGCCGAAGGAGCTTACTCCTGAGCAGCTCCACTGTGCGGTTTCCGGGCTTGTTATGGAGGAGCTGTCCCCGGCGTGGGAGAAGAGCCGCGCGGCTCATGACAAGGCACGCAAGGCAAGCTATCTTTCAATGGAGTTCCTGGTAGGCAGAGCGGTGTACAATAACCTGCTGTGCCTCGATCTGCTGGACAGCACAGCCGAGGGTCTGAAGGAGCTCGGCGCGGATATAAACGAGTTCGAGGAGATAGAGGACGCGGCGCTCGGCAACGGCGGTCTGGGAAGACTTGCAGCGTGCTTCCTGGACAGCGCTGCGGCGCTCGGCCTTCCGCTTGACGGCTACGGAATACGCTACAAGTACGGCCTGTTCAAGCAGGGTATCAAGAATGGATTCCAGACGGAGACCGCCGACAACTGGCAGCGCCAGGGCGACCCGTGGAGCATTCGGCGTGAGCAGGAGAAAGTTGTCGTCCACTTTGCTGACGGCGATGTGAACGCAGTTCCGTATGACTATCCGGTCATCGGCTACGGCACTGAGAATGTCGGCACACTGCGCCTCTGGCAGGCTGAGACCGACGACGAGTTCGATTTCGACCTGTTCAATCAGAGCAGGTACACCGAAGCCGGCGAGAAGAAGCGCGCAGCCGAGGACATCTCCCGCGTGCTCTATCCGAACGACGAAACCGAGGCAGGAAAGCTGCTCCGCTTAAAGCAGGAGTATTTCTTCTCCGCAGCAGCAGTCGCCGACCTCGTCAGAAAGCACAAGAAGCAGTTCGGGACGATGGACAATTTCGCGGACTACAACTGCATTCAGATGAACGACACCCACCCCGTTATTGCGCTTCCGGAGTTTATCCGCATTGTAATGCGCGACGAGGGTTGGAGCTTCGACAAGGCTTTCAGCGCGGCGCAGCGCGTGTTCAATTACACCAACCACACCATCATGCAGGAAGCTCTTGAGAAGTGGGACAGCCGCCTCATCGAGAAAATACTCCCCGAGGTGTACAATGTAATTATCATGCTCAGCGAGGCGTTCGAATCCGAAATGCACCGCCGCGGAGTTCCGCAGGAAAAGCGCGCTGTTATGCGCCTGATAAAGAACGGCACCGTTCACATGGCGAATATCGCGGTGTTTGGTTCGTCTTATGTCAACGGCGTTGCGGCTATCCACACCGACCTTCTTCGCACGACTGTGCTCAAGGAGTGGTACGAGCTGTATCCGGAGCGCTTCCAGAACAAGACCAACGGTATTACGCAGCGCCGCTGGCTGGCTCTCTGCAACCGCGAGCTTTCTGCGCTCATCACTGAACTGCTGGGTGACGAGGGCTGGGCGACCGACCTCGACAGGCTCAAGGAGCTGAAGAAGTACGCCGATGATGAGAGCGTGCTCCGCCGTTTCATGGAAATAAAGAAAACCAAGAAGCAGCAGCTTGCGGAGTTTATCGAGAAGTCGGACGGCGTGAAGACTGACCCAGGTCACATCTTCGATATTCAGATAAAGCGCCTGCACGAGTACAAGCGCCAGCTTCTCAACGCGTTCTCGATACTCTACCTCTACTATGAGATCAAGGACGGCAACTTAAAGGATTTCACACCGACTACGTTCATCTTCGGAGCAAAGTCCGCGCCGGGATATTACCGCGCGAAGGGCATCATCAAGTACATTAACGAGGTCGCAAAGCTGGTCAATTCCGACCCTGCGACAAAGGATCTGCTGAACGTCGTATTCGTAAGCAACTACCGCGTATCCTATGCGGAGAAGCTGGTCGCTGCGGCTGATATTTCCGAGCAGATATCCACGGCGGGAACCGAGGCTTCCGGTACCGGCAACATGAAATTCATGCTCAACGGTGCAGTAACTCTCGGCACGCTTGACGGCGCAAACGTCGAGATAGCAGAGGAAGCCGGCGCAGAAAACGAGTATATCTTCGGCGCTACCGTCGAGGAGCTCGAGCGCATTATGCCGAGCTACATTCCCCGTGATATCGCCGAATCTGACCCGAAGATCAAGCGCGTTGTAAGCTCTCTTATCGATGGTACCGTTTCCGACGGCGGCACCGGAGCGTTCCGCGAACTGTATTACGCGCTTATGGAGGGCGCAAGCTGGCATGTTCCGGATCACTACTACCTGCTCGGCGACCTCAGGAGCTACGTTGACGCGAAGCTCGCTGCCAATCGCGATTACCGCGACAGCCTTGCCTTCGCAAAGAAGTGCTGGCTGAACATATGCAGCGCAGGAAAGTTCAGCTCAGACCGCACCATCGCCGAATATGCGAACGATATCTGGCATATCGGAAAGGTTTCCTTGTAATACAATGCGGTGTAACGCGCGTTTCACCGGAAACGTTGCCATAATTCACAAATACGCCAGGGTGCGATTTGTTTATCGTGCCGAATTTACAATAGTTTTGGCAATTGTGAGGTTTTTTTGTGCAGAATCGCTTGACAAAACATTTTTTTCTGTTATAATTAAATCAAGATTTCGAATCAAACAAAACGATTTCGAAACCCGCCGTAGTGTTCGCTCGCAGTCATGCAGATGCTGCGAGTGAATATTTCAGAAACTTTGTTTCGAAACACAATTCAAGTTTCGAAATGAGCAATACGAACGAAACGTTCAGGAGGAATTTATTATGAAGATCAGAAAGATCATGACAGCCATCACAGCCGCAGCAATGGCAGGCGTAATGTTCGCAGGCTGCTCCAGCAGCAACGGAGGCTCTTCCGCAGGAAGCAGCGCGGACAGCAGCTCCGCAGCGAACAACAGCAGTGCAGCGGACAGCGGAAACGCTTCCGGAGAGGTAAGCCTTACTGTATGGGGATCTCAGGAAGATCAGGAGATGTTAAAGCAGATGTGCGACGCATTTGCAG
>ENA-UESJ01000460-UESJ01000460.1-human-gut-metagenome-genome-assembly--contig:-NODE-460-length-22087-cov-6.396638_pt1 | contig 22087 bp, 18 predicted proteins | sample MGYA00243000_ERZ508001 | MGnify/ENA primary metagenome ERZ508001 (study PRJEB26167, sample SAMN06115479) | human gut metagenome | host: Homo sapiens | place: China:Chongqing | collected 2015-03-03... | reverse complement strand
TTGGTATCTTCTCTAGCACCATATTCACCAAACGTCTTGATGGATGATGGCTATCAAGGCCATTTGGTGGGCAGGAAATAATATACTCCTTTGCCATAATCCGTTGAATTAATGCAGGAGTCACATTTTTTCTGCTACCATGATGAGGTAATTGTAACACATCAATAGACTTATGCACCAAGCTAAATTGTGAGTCCTTATAGTCCAGTGCCTCTTCTATGCTATTCTTTCCTGCGTCAGCAGTAAGAAGATAATTTTTGTTGGGCATGCATAGCAAAGAGACAATACTGGTCTCGTTGATAGCAGTTGTGTTCTCATTTCGCCATGACATAAATCCTTTGATATAATGCACCAGTTTATTCATCGTCCTAGTGAACGTCGTAGTATTGTTGCTATCATCCAGAGTGGTTGGTGTTTTATCTGACTCAAGAAGTTTGCTGCGGTAAAGATCTTTTGATGGAGATAGTATAGTAAGGCAGCCAAAATAGTTGTTTCCTACTACGGGGTGTATGATATTGTTTTCTCCAATTTTGGATATAGCAACCTGTTCCAGCTGATAAGCATACTTGAACGCCTCAGTCATTCGTTTATTAACGCTCTTGTCCGTAATCCTACTGTCTGCAAAATAATCTGCTGTTATATTGGAGTCTCGCCAAGGACGATTCATTATCAGCTTCTTAATTGTCAACGACTGTTCTTCAAATAACCTTATTAGGCCGGAAATATGATCTATGTCGGGATGGGTGTTGATAACTAAGTCTATGACAGATATATTAAGATTTTTTAGATATGCAATAATCTTTTCGCCAGTCTCTTTATAACCACCATCTACAACAATAATCGTTGGTTTTTGATCTTCATCCAAAAGCCTTATCAAAATGGCATCGCCTCCTTTAGAAGCACTACCAACCTGAAAAAATCTTATTTCATATGCATTAATCATTTTTCTTTTTTTTAGTCAATGTCCCTTTCTACAGAATTTGATATAAAATTACGTTTTTTTCGTTATATGACAATAAATTCTCTATAGATTTAATGAAAATTATTTGTATGAGATAAATATTCTATAGCATGAAAATATTTTGATAAGATTAATATCGTATTATAGGTTTGAAGTTGTATAGCAGTTCTATTCACTTCTTTTTTGCAGGACTAAGTTATAGAAATACAACACAACGGTTGTTTTATTGAGGCATTTGCAGTAACTTTGCAATCAAAGCTAAAATGGTATTCTAATGAACATGACGACAAATAGAATGTCACCTGTGACTTCCATATCGACAACATGTGAAACGGAACAGGATATAAAAAATTGGTCGCAATACTCACAAGGTATTGCAGCTGCCATGTCTAAACGAATGGCGGAGCTCGGTTTGACACAACAGATGCTTGCTGAAAAAATGAACTGCACCCAACAATACATCTCCAAAGTATTGAAAGGGAAAAAGAACATGTCGTTGGAAACCATATGTAAGATTGAGAATGCATTAGGCATTGAGATTATCAAAGGCCTGAATACAAAAGAGTAACGGAACAGCATAATTATGACAATACAAAGTGAAGCGGCACTAGAAGCTGGACTTATCGCCACACTTCAGCAAATGGATTATGAGTATATTCATATTGCAGAGGAGGATAATCTTCAAGCCAATTTCAAACGGCAGTTGGAGATACACAATCGTAAGCGGTTGGAGGAACATGGCCGTACTCAGTTTACCAACGAGGAATTTGAAAAGATACTTATCTATCTTGAAGGAGGAACACGCTTTGAAAAAGCGAAAAAACTCCGGGATCTCTATCCGCTTGACACGGCAGACGGCAAACGCATTTGGGTAGAATTTCTCAACCGCCAACAATGGTGTCAAAATGAGTTTCAGGTGTCCAACCAAATCACGGTGGAAGGGCGAAAGAAATGCCGTTATGATGTAACCATTCTTATTAACGGACTTCCATTGGTTCAAATTGAGCTGAAGCGACGTGGAGTGGAACTCAAGCAGGCATATAATCAAATACAGCGTTACCACAAGACATCTTTTCACGGTTTGTTTGATTACATTCAATTATTTGTAATTTCCAATGGCGTAAACACACGCTATTTTGCAAATAATCCGAATATAGGTTACAAATTCACCTTCAACTGGACTGATGCTTCCAATCATCCATTCAATGAATTAGATATGTTTGCTGCATTCTTTCTCGAGAAATGTACACTCGGAAAAATTATTGGCAAATATATAGTGTTACATGAGGGTGATAAGTCTTTGATGGTTCTCCGTCCATATCAGTTCTATGCCGTAGAAAAGATATTGGATAAAGTAAAGAATTCAAACGACAACGGCTATATATGGCATACGACAGGTGCCGGAAAGACATTAACTTCTTTCAAGGCAGCCCAACTCGTTTCCGAACTGGATGATGTTGATAAGGTGATGTTTGTTGTTGACCGCCACGACCTTGATACGCAGACGCAGTCAGAATATGAGGCATTCGAACCAGGTGCGGTGGATGGTACGGATAATACTGATGAATTAGTAAAACGTCTACAAAGTAATTCCAAAATTATCATTACTACTATCCAAAAACTCAATGCTGCCGTCAGCAAGACTTGGTACAGTAACAAGATAGAAGCAATACGCCACTCTCGCATTGTTATGATATTCGATGAGTGCCACAGAAGCCACTTTGGGGAAAGTCACAAACGAATAATGAAGTTCTTTGACAATGCCCAAGTATTCGGTTTTACGGGTACTCCTATCTTTGCGGAGAATGCAGTGGACGGGCATACCACAAAAGAAATCTTTGGGAATTGTCTGCATAAATACCTCATCAAGGATGCCATTGCTGATGAAAATGTATTGGGGTTCCTTGTAGAGTATTATCATGGAAATGAAGAGGTGGAAAAAGAAAATGCCACCCGTATGGAGGAAATAGCAAAGTTCATCCTCAATAATTTCAGCAAGTCAACTTTTGACGGGGAATTTGATGCACTGTTTGCCGTGCAGTCTGTACCCATGCTTATCCGTTATTATAAGATATTCAAATCTCTGAATCCTAAAATCCGCATAGGTGCGGTATTTACATACGCAGCTAACGGCAGTCAGGATGACGAACAGACAGGAATGGGTACAGGGCAATATGTAAGTGGTAGTGTAGGAGATGTTGACGAATTGCAGGCCATCATGGATGACTATAATGAAATGTTCGGTACTTCATTTACAACAGAAAATTTCCGGGCATACTACGATGATATAAACCTGCGCATGAAAAAGAAGAAAGCGGACATGAAACCGCTTGATCTTTGTCTTGTTGTAGGAATGTTTCTTACCGGTTTTGACAGCAAGAAGCTGAATACGCTTTATGTGGATAAGAATTTGGAATATCACTCTTTACTACAAGCTTTTAGCCGTACAAACCGCGTATTGAATGAGAGAAAAAGATTCGGCAAAATTATATGTTTCCGTGATTTGAAATCCAATGTAGATACGGCAATCAAGCTGTTCAGCAATTCCAACAACCTGGAGGATATTATAAGGCCACCATACGAGGAAGTAAAAAAAGAATACAGACAGTTGGCATCGGATTTTTTGAAAAAATACCCTAATCCAAGTTGTATTGATATTCTGCAAAGCGAAAAAGACAAGAAAGACTTTGTACTGGCATTCCGTGATATTATCCGTAAACATGCTGAAATCCAAATATATGAAGATTACAATGAAGATGCGGAAGATCTTGGAATGACAGAACAGCAATTTAATGACTACAAAAGTAAATATCTCGATATTACTGTCGGATTTATCGATACACCTGCCAGTCCATCTGTAGTTGCCGAAGAACCTGTCCCTTACGGAAATAATCAAGGATTGGAGGATGTGGATTTCTGTTTGGAACTTCTACATAGTGATGTTATCAATGTAGCTTATATACTTGAACTCATTGCTGAACTTGACCCATATAGTGCCGATTATGCAGATCGCCGTCAGCATATCATTGACACAATGATTAAAGATGCAGAAATGCGTAGCAAGGCGAAACTAATTGACGGTTTTATCCAAAAGAATGTGGATGAGGATAAGGAGAATTTTATGGTGCAACGTAAAAAAGCGGATGGCACTAGCGATTTGGAAGAACGGTTGAATCAATATATTACTACAGAACGGGAAAAGGCAGTACGCTCTTTATCGGAAGATGAGGGTATTCCTTCTGATGTATTGACTCATTATTTGAAAGAATATGATTATCTCCAGAAGGAACAGCCGGAAATCATACAAAAGGCTTTGAAAGAGAAACATCTTGGCCTGATAAAGACAAGAAAAGCATTGACACGCATTCTTGACCGTCTGCGTGGTATTATAAGAACTTTTAGTTGGGAATAAAATATGAGTGACAATAAAGAAATAGGCTATGTATATATTCTTACGAATCCGAGTTTTCGTGAGGATTGGGTTAAGATTGGTAAAAGTTCACGTCCTGTTGATGTACGCTCAAAGGAATTGGATAACACAGCGGTTCCGCTTCCATTTGAAATTTTCGCCACTATTAAGACTGTTAAATATAATGAGGTTGAAAAGCATGTCCACAAGACAATTGACAGGTTGACAGATTTACGCATCCGTCAGAATCGTGAATTTTTCAATGTTTCTCCCCAATTAGCTTTGGAAATTTTTATTGATATTGCCAAAATGATAGATGATGCTGTTATTACTCGATATAAAGATAATAAGCCTATCAATGAAAGCATGAAAGAAAATGGAGAAGTCTTCAACGAACAAACAAAAATAGCGAAACGTGGCCGTTTTAAGTTTAGCATGGTAAATATCAAGGTTGGAGAATATATAACGTTTACTCCAACCAACCTACAAGTAAAAGTAGCGAGTGATGATACGGTAGAATATGATGGTCGCATTTACAAATTGTCTCCATTTGTAGGAACATTTATTCCAAAAGAAAGGCAGACACAATCAGGAGCTTATCAAGGAGCAAAATATTTCACATACAATGGAGAAATATTGGATGATTTGAGAACAAAAATGGAACAAAACAAAGAAGACAAATAATGTTATGATTAGATTAATAGATAATATAGACCTTGTATGGAAAAATAACCAGCCGTTAGGATGTTGTATTCATAATCGGACATGGCAAAAGATAGCTTTACAACAGGGTGATATGGATGGTGCATGCGCTGTGTATTCATTGATGATGTACCTTATCGCAATAAAGGTTCTTACTTATGCCCAAGTAAAAAATCTTAATACAAAATTTAATGGACAGACATCTAAAGGGCGACTGTTCAAGGAATTTTTTGAGAAAGAAGGCCTATGTAGAAACGGTTTTTATTTTTCCACAATTGTCGAAAAATTGAAACATTCTTTCTCGAAAGAAGTTTCTGCTGTTTCTTCCAATTATAACAGTACAGATTTCGATCAGTCAAATGCAGTACAACAGATTAAAGAGGCTATTGATGATAGCTGTCCAATAATGATTGCAGAAGTGTTTAAGGGAGGTGGTGCACATGCTATCTTGGCTGTTGGATATGAATTCTGCAATGATGAATTGACGAAAATATTTTGTTTAGACCCAGGCTATCCCATCGCTGACTATTCCTATTGGAATACTGTTATCAGAATTAATGATGCAAAGGGCAAAGTTTATTCTCATACAAGCATCTCTGACAAACAGATGAACGATATTTATATTGACGAAACGTTAAGAATAAGAAAAAGATAAGCAAATATGAGCGAAGAATTACAACAGAAACTCCGTGACCAGCTTTGGGAGGTCGCAAACCGTTTGCGTGGCAATATGTCGGCAAGCGACTTTATGTATTTTACCTTGGGGTTTATCTTTTATAAATACCTGTCGGAAAAAATAGAGAAATACGCCAACAGTGCACTTGAAGATGACGAAGTCACTTTTAAAGAATTGTGGGATATGACCGATGCCGATGCAATGGAGTTACAGGAAGAGGTCAAAAACCAGTGCCTGGAAAATATCGGTTATTTTATAGAGCCCAAATATCTGTTTTCATCTGTGATAGACACAATCAAACGAAAAGAAAATATCCTGCCAATGCTGGAACGTTCTTTGAAACGCATAGAGGACAGTACACTTGGGCAGGATAGCGAAGAGGATTTCGGAGGACTGTTCTCTGATATAGATTTGGCTTCTCCTAAGTTGGGTAAGACCGCTGACGACAAGAATACATTGGTCAGCAATGTGCTTCTTGCTTTGGATGATATAGATTTTGGTGTGGAAGCCTCACAGGAAATTGATATTCTCGGTGATGCCTACGAATACATGATTTCCCAATTTGCTGCCGGAGCTGGGAAGAAAGCAGGAGAGTTCTATACGCCTCAGGAAGTCAGTCGTATATTGGCGGAGATTGTTTCTATCGGCCACCAGCGTCTGCGCAATGTGTATGATCCTACTTGTGGCAGCGGTTCGTTGTTGTTACGTGCTGCAAGTATAGGAAAGGCAGTATATATTTACGGACAGGAAAAGAATCCGACTACCTATAACCTTGCCCGAATGAATATGCTTCTTCACGGAATCAAGTTCAGCAACTTCAAAATAGAAAACGGTGATACACTCGAATGGGACGCTTTTGGAGATACCCAGTTCGATGCAGTAGTCGCAAATCCGCCGTTCTCTGCCGAATGGAGTGCAGCTGACAAGTTTAATAATGATGATCGTTTCAGCAAAGCCGGACGACTCGCACCGAAGAAAACCGCCGATTACGCCTTTATCCTGCACATGATTTATCACTTGAATGAGGGCGGTACAATGGCTTGCGTAGCTCCTCACGGCGTGTTGTTCCGTGGAAACGCAGAAGGTATTATACGTCGTTTCCTCATAGAAAAGAAAAACTATATAGATGCTATTATCGGATTACCAGCCAACATTTTCTATGGTACAAGTATTCCGACCTGTATTCTTGTCTTCAAAAAATGCCGCAAGGAAGATGACAATATCCTGTTCATTGACGCAAGCAAGGAGTTTGAAAAAGTAAAGACTCAAAACAAGCTTCGTCCACAGCACATACAGAAGATTGTTGAAACCTACCGTGACCGTAAAGAAATAGAAAAATACAGCCATCTTGCTACCTTAAAAGAAGTTGCTGATAATGACTACAACCTGAATATTCCCAGGTATGTTGATACCTTCGAGGAAGAAGAACCTATCGACATCAAGGCTGTAATGGCAGAAATTAAAGAACTTGAAGCCAAACGTGCTGAACTGGACAAAGAGATTGAGGTGTATTTGAAAGAATTGGGACTAGTTGACTAAGTGGAGGTATGGCAAAACGGTTTGAGATAAGAAACAGTACGGCAGAGTTCCTGATATTTGTTCTTGAAGGCAAAGAAGATGGGATTCAAGTGATGTATAAGGACGAAACGATTTGGGCTACGCAAAAAGCTATGGCTCAACTATTCGATTGTTCCAGTGATAATATCGGCTTGCATTTGAAAAATATATTTGCATCAGGAGAACTCGTCAAGGATTCAGTTACCGAGAAAAACTCGGCAACTGCTTCCGACGGAAAAAACTATCAGACTATGTTTTATAACCTCGATGCAATTATATCTGTCGGTTATAGGGTCAATTCCGTACGGGCGACACAATTTCGCCAATGGGCAACATGTATACTTCGTCAGTTTGCTATCCGTGGCTACGTGATAGACAAAAAGAGAATGGAAAACGGTTCTTTCATTGGTGAAGATTATTTTGAACATTTGCTTGCCGAAATCAGGGAGATAAGGTTGAGTGAACGCCGTTTTTATCAGAAACTTACCGATATTTATGCCACTGCAATTGACTATAACCGTGATGCTCCGACCACAAAACTGTTCTTTAAAAAAGTCCAGAACAAAATGCACTATGCCGTACATGGTCATACTGCCGCAGAACTGATCGTGAATAGAGCCGATGCAGAGAAAGAGCATATGGGACTGACTACATGGGAGAATGCCCCTGACGGAAAAATTGTAAAGACTGATGTAAGCATTGCAAAAAACTATCTGAAAGGCGTAGAACTGGAAGATATGGGACGTTTGGTCAATGCCGTGTTGGATATGGCTGAACGTATGGCAAAGCGTCATATACCCATGACGATGGAAGATTGGGCAAAACGTATAGACATCATTCTTGAAGCTGGTGGAGATGCAATCCTTTTTGATGCCGGCAAGGTTACGGCCGAATTCGCCAAAAAATTTGCTGAAACCGAATTTGAGAAATACCGTGTCATTCAAGACCGTTTGTTTAGCTCGGATTTCGACCGTTTTAATGATGGTGACAACTTGTTGCCATTTGAAATTAACTCTGATAATGAATAGTGACTATGGCAAATAATAACGATAAAAAAGTCCTTAATGTTCCGGCTTTGAGATTCCCGGAGTTTAGTGGGGAGTGGAAAAAGTGTAAGGTTTCAGACTTGTTGGATTTCTATTCCACTAATTCACTTAGTTGGGAGCAGCTTGAATATGACACCAATGCCATGATGAATTTACATTATGGACTTATCCATGTGGGACTTCCGACTATGGTAGATTTGGCAAAAGACAAATTGCCTAATATAAAAGAGGACAACATGCCCACGAACTTTGAATTGTGCAAAGAGGGTGATGTGGCTTTTGCAGATGCCTCAGAAGATACAAATGAAGTAGCCAAGACTATTGAGTTTTATAATCTTGCAGAGAAAAATGTCGTCTGTGGATTGCATACAATTCATGGGCGAGACAATAAGCACAAAACTGTTGTTGGATTCAAAGGATATACTTTCTCATCTACCGTATTTCATAATCAAATAAGACGAATAGCACAAGGAACAAAGATTTACTCAATTAGCACCAAGAATTTTTCAGAGTGCTATATTGGATTGCCATCAAAACCAGAACAGACTAAAATTGCAACTTTACTACGCCTTATTGATGAACGCGTCGCCACCCAAAACAAAATCATTGAGAAATATGAATCCTTAATTCAGGCAATGTGCGATACCTTAATAGAATCAGAACAGCTTAAAGTCGAATTGTCTTTTAATGATTTTGGTAAACCATATTCAGGTTTATCAGGTAAAAGTGCAGAAGATTTTGGTAATGGGTGGCCCTACATAACATATATGAATGTCTATCAGAATCAAATCATTGATATAACCGATGTTGGTTTAGTCAAAATCAATGAGACAGAGCAACAATCGGTTGTCCGCTATGGCGACATTCTTTTCACCTTGTCATCTGAAACACCGGATGAAGTTGGAATGGGTGCAGTGTATTTGGGAGATGCTTATCCTTTATACCTGAATAGTTTTTGTTTTGGTGTCCATATCACAGATGAAAGTAAGATTTTTTCTCCATTTTTAGCATACTATATTTCAACCAAATCATTTAGAAAGGCTGTTTTTCCATTGGCACAAGGCAGTACACGTTTCAATTTGCAAAAAAATGATTTTATGAAGAAAATCTTTCATTTTCCAACGGTGAAAAAACAAAGCGAGATATACTCCGTTCTCAAAGCCTATTCGGATAAGCTTTCTATCGAAAAGAATATAGTCAATTTACTTTGTGAACAGAAAAGTTACCTCTTACGTCAGTTGTTTATATAAACATTTGCCGCAAAAGATAATTCTTCTGTAATTGAATCCTTTTTAGGTAATAGACTTCTAAATTTAATCGTTGCTCAACACTTTCAAACACATTGCAAATTTGCTCTTGACAAGTCAAAGGAGGTATATGTAACATAATCTTTCCCAAAGATGTTTGGTTAATGCTTGCTTGTGAAACTGCTTTATTGCATATGCTTTGAAAATGCTTAATAGCCATGCTGGTACATAGTATCAAGTGGAGAAAACGAGGTATTACCAATGACGGTTTTGGAATTATTCGCAATAGATTCATGCCATGGTATAAATTATATTCTTTATCGACAAAGGCTGTATTGCCGATGTACTGTATGCTGTTTATGTTACTAAACAAAATATCACCAACATTCAATTTATATTCGCTGGGGATATCTTGTACATACCCTACACGTAACATATCAATGCGATGCTTGCTTATTGTTTCTATTCGAGATACGGCATATGCTGTTTTATGACTAACCTGATTGCCTGAATACCCGCTTCTAATGTCAGCTAATTCACATAATCTATATTCATTCCAATATTCACTTGGACGCAGTACCTTTTGGCTAATTGCCTGAATTAAGGATTTGTATTCGTAAATTAAAGGGATTCGCAATAATATGATGATCCAAAACCAAGGAGATTATATTGCTTTACAAGATATTGCAGATATATATCAACCTAAAACGATTCTTTCAACGGACTTAACAGAAGATGGTTATCTTGTATATGGTGCGAATGGTATTATTGGTAAATACCATTTATATAATCATGAGAAAGAACAAATCTGCATTACATGCCGTGGAAATACTTGCGGAACGGTTAATTATACAGAGCCTAAATCATGGATAACAGGAAACGCCATGGTTATAAATACCGATAATTTTGCTGAAAATGTAAATAAACGATATTTATTTCATTACCTATCGTCTATAAATTTCAATAGCATTATATCCGGGTCAGGTCAACCACAGATTGTTCGTCAACCTTTGGCCAAACTAAAGATCATTCTCCCTGAGCTAACAATCCAAGAACATATTGCAAAGTGTTTAGATACTATACTTGCCAAAATAAAGAATGAACAAACTTCCTTACAAGCAATCCAGATACAGAAATCGTATCTGTTGTCGCAGATGTTTATATAAACATTTGGTGCAATAAATATTGTTTTTGCAAGTTAAACGATACAAGAATATTTTGCTCCAAAAAGAGTTTGCTCTCCAATTTTCCAAGTACATTTGCAATACGCTTTTGTTCGGAAAGTGGAGGACAATATATTTTCGCATTACCATAATCCTTGAAGTAGATATGTGGTATTGCCATTCCTGTTTTGTACGACTGAAAATTAAACACAGACAGAACGAAGTATAGATATCGTACATCATAGTTACTTAAGGCTGTAAGATAGTTGAGCGTGCCAATTATCGAAAAATCACCTTGTGCGTAGGACACTGTTCCTACACCTGAACCGTCTTTGATTATCAGTATCGAATCACCATTCATTTGCGGCATATCGGTATATCCGAGTAAGCCGTTTGCGCCAAACACTTTATACAATCCGCTGTGTGAGACTTCTCTTTCTTGAAGCGTTGAACTGTGGCACTCTAAACATTGAGCGATAGTAGTATTAGGCTCTCCTTTGGTTGTTAGTAAAATTGTAATCCCTTTAATTAAGGATTGCAGTTTCTCAATGATTTTGTTTTGGGTAGCTATGCGCTCATCTATTAGGCATAATAAGCGAGTAATGTTATTGCGCTCTGCTTTACAGCCATACCTTACTTTAATTCTTTTCAGCATGCCACCTGTTATTAGTGGTTGACCAGAGCCAAATACTAATCTGTTCAGATTATAATGCTGCAAGAAGTAATAAATGTAGTAGTTCCATTCTTTTGCATCAATTACAAGTGTATTGTCCGTAACACCACAAGGAGCATTACCAATTTGCATTTGACCTGCATTTGCACCAACACGTGCTACGAGAACAATATTCTCTTTATATGAAGCAGAATTTGTCCTACCAATAACTCCAGTAGAACCATAGAGAGCGACCTCACCGCTGTTGGAAATTCTGTCTTTACCCGAACATATATTTGGAACAATATCTTGCAACTCAGTTTCCACCCACTCCCCACTAAACTCCGGAAATCGCAAATCCGGAACATTATGGTTTATATTTCTCTAATTATAAGAACCAATTATTAAGAAATTATGATTCATAAAACTATTAGAGAAATTGCGGCTGCATGGAAAGAGTACAAGCGGCCTTATGTGAAACAGTCCACTATGGCTGCATACGTATTGATCTTGGAGAACCATATTCTTCCAACCTTCGGGGAGGATAATTCACTTCCGGAACAGAGTGTTCAAGCTTTTGTTTTGCACAAAATTGAAAGTGGATTAAGCACTAAATCGGTCAAGGATATTCTGATAGTCCTTAAAATGGTAATGAAGTTCGGAGTGAAGAAGGAATGGATGACTTATTATGAATGGGACATCAAATATCCCCCAAGTTCAGAAAACAAAGTATTGGATGTTCTGTCCGTTACTAACCATAGGAAGATATTAAACCATATCCAAAGTCATTTTACATTCATGGGACTTGGTATTTATATCAGCCTTAGTACAGGGCTACGTATAGGAGAAATCTGTGCTTTGAAATGGAGTGATATCAATGTCACTGATGGAATACTAACTGTTAATCGAACAATAGAACGTATTTATATTATAGAAGGGGAGAAAAAGCACACTGAGCTGGTTATTGATTATGTGGCAACCAGAAATCAGGTGAATATTTCTAACCTGAATGCGATCCAACGGTTTACGGATACAGAAAGTCATCCGGACTTTATCTTTCGTTTTACCTTATCCATGCCCATTGTCAATACCTACAGCGAACCTTATCTGTGTATCCGGAAGGTGCCGAAGAGTTTTCCCATGATGACAGAACTGGTGGAGAAAGAGATGCTGGACAGGAATACGGCAGAACTGCTGGTGCAGAGGTTCCGACAGGGATCGACCCTGATCTGCGGAGGAAATTCTTCCGGTAAAACCACACTGTTAAATGCGTTGAAGGAGACGCTTCCGGATGATATGGCAATTCTGGTGGCACAGCAGGCGGATGAGCTGACCACACTGTTTCATCCGGATATGATGTTCCTTCATTCGCTTCCGGGAACCTCGGAAAGCAGTGTGAATTATGATTTAAAACATATCAGCATAGCGGGACTGACGATGGACGTGGATTTTTTTATCATAGGTGAGGTGAAGGGAGGAGAAGCATTGTATCTGTTGAATGCAGCGTATACAGGACAGATCTGTGCGGCTACGGTACATGCACCCTCTGCGGACAGGGCGCCGGAGAAGATCGTGGACTATGCAATGTATGACAGTCGTTATTCCCGCAACGAATTAATGAAAATGATGGACTGCTTTCAGACCCTGGTGTTTATGGAACATTACCAGGTGAAGGAAATCTTCGCCTGTCTGGGGTGGAATGCGGAGAAAGAGAATCTGGAGTATGAGAGATTGTTTTGACCATTACATGAGAGGAGAAACTTATGATCATATACGTATGGATCTTTTGTTTAATATTTACGGGTTTTCTGCTTCTGTTTGGAAGGATACGGTGGGTGGAGACAGCAAAAAGCCTGCTGTCCCGGACGAAAAAAGGGATGGATCAGTCGGCAAGACTGCGGGTGTTGGAAAACCGGCACAAGCTGCAGGAGCTACAGCGTAACAATACCTGGATCTGCCGGGTGGAAGAATTTCTCTGTTATTGCGGTATGCGGCGCAGATTTCCGGCGTGCACCCCGGAGAAATGGATCGCAGGAAATCTTCTGGGAATGACGGTGATCTTTGGAGTATTGCTTGGGAGCAGTGGGAAATTCCTGATAGCTTTATCGGGGATAATGATAAGCGGAGCCATGGAATATCTGTTCCTGAGCACGCTGCGGGCAGAAGAATTGCGGATGACCAATGAAAATCTGCTGAAATGTCTGAATTTCCTGGGAAATTACAGCCTGACAGCGGGAGAGATCACCATGGTTCTGGGTCAGGTGAGCCGTTATGTGGAGGAACCGTTAAAGGGAGCACTGGAGGAATGTGCCTATGAAGCACAGACGACCGGAGATAGTTCACTGGCACTTTTGTCCATGGCAGAACGAATAGAACATCCCAAGATAAAGGAACTGGCCAGAAATCTGGAAATCAGTATCCGCTATATGGCAGATCTGACCACACTGGTAGACAGCAGCAGACGTTCCGCAAGGGAGTATCTGCGTATGGAAGAGGAACGTAAAGGGATGCTTCGAGAGGCAGGTATCAATATGGCATTGCTTCTGGGAATGTCGGTATTCGCCCTGCTGACGGTGGACCGGCTGATCGATGTGTCGGTCTGGAAAATAGTATCCGGGACTTTACCGGGGCATCTGGCAGCAGGTATCTATGGACTGATATTGTTTCTGTTTTTGCGGAAACTGTATGGTTTTCGCCGCTAGTCAGGGAGGTGTGGAGAATGAGCTGGAGAGTTATCTGGATTCCCGAACTGTTGGGAGCGGTGCTGGGAGGAATTTTTGTGTTCCGGCTGGGTATGGGAACAATGCCGAAAACGGTGTTGCATGCCTGCGAGGAATTTACCGGAATGCTGCGGGAGAGCCGAAGGTATGAAAACTGGATCACCGGAACAGAAAAGAAATTAAGGAAAAACGGTGCAAAATTTCACTATGGGAAGAAAATTACACCGGTAAAATACCTGCTGATGCGCCTGTTTCTTTCTCTTGGCGCAGTACTGGCACTGGAATCTATCGGCTGGGGATATGCACTGCTTGCGGCAATGGGACTGTATTATGTGCCGGAACTGTTATTGCTGTACCTGAACCGACAGGACAATCATAAGATGATGCCGGATCTGCAGCTGATCTATCAGGCACTGGAGGTACAGACCTGTGCCGGAGTCTATGTAACGGATGCCTTGACGGAATGCTGCCAGAGCGTACGGACGCAGAGATTACAGCAGGCTTTGATGGAACTGTCTGGAGATCTGGTCATACAGTCGGATCTGGTTACGGCCTTGTCTGACTTCCAACAGAAATTTGACAACCGTCAGATCGATGCATTGTGCATTACCCTGATCCAGGCAGGAGAGTCGGGGCAGGCGGTAGATCTGTTGAAGGACATGGGAGAGCAGTTGAAGGATATGGAACTTACGGTGCTTCAACAGCAAAAAAGTGCTCTGGACCGTAGTATTACTTTTTATCAGCTGGGAATGCTGGGGGCGGTACTGGGAATCATTTTATATGCCTGTGTGGGATATATGTTCCGGGCAGTGGTGCAATTCTGAAATACCAATAAAACAAAACAAGAAAGGGACAAAACATGAAGAATTTACAGAGAATCTGGAGAAAAGTAAAAGAACATGCCTTACGGCAGGAGCAGGGGATCGACGGGATCCTGGTCACTGTAGGTCTGTGTATTATTGCACTGTTATTGTGCGTGGTCATGAAGGACAGTCTGACAACGTTTATACAGACCATTGTAACAGCGATGCAGACCAAAGCGGCAGATATCCTGACAGGGGTATAGGATAGGAGAGAAGATGACGGAACGAGGGAAACAGCCAGGGAACATAGGAGAGCTGCTGACGATGGGCATGTGTGTGCTGGCACTGACGGTAGTGATGCTGAACTACCTGCAGAATGTGCAGCTGCTCCAGGCAAAAGAGAATGTAGGACAGCTGGCGAGGGCCTATCTGCTGAAAATGGAAACGGTAGGATACCTGGAACCGGCGGAGCAGGCACACCTCACGGCAGAACTGGAGACGGCAGGACTGACAGAGATCGATTATGAGGGAAGTACTTTGGAACCTGCAGGATATGGGGAACGCATTATCCTGCAGATTCACGGAAAGCTGGGCGGACATTATGAAATACGGGAAAAGAGAGTATCGACTGCCAAAAACTGAGAACCGGCAGGAGACAGGAAAAGCAGAAAGCGGACAGGTTTCCTGGGTGCTGGGATTGTTTCTGATACTGTTTCTGGCAATTTTGTTGTATATGCAGCTGCAACTGGCAATGTACAAGGCATCCGCACGGTATCTGGAAGATGCATTGGCACTGTCCAATCTGGCATCGGCAGTCATTGATATCCGGGAGTATGGCAGCACACATAAGGTACATATCACAGATCAGGAACAGGCGTATGCGGGATATTGTTCTGCTGTCCGTGAAAATCTGGGGTTAAATGAAAATTATGAAGCAGTAAGTCACAAGTTGATTTCCGGAAAGGTAGAGATACGAAATTACATTATCTACAATGTCACGGGAACAAAAGTGCAGGTGTGGGAACGAAACGGTGACGGTAGGATCCTGGAATGGGAAGGAACCCTGGGAGAAGTGAGGACTCCGGGGGGACAGACCATTGAGAATACCGGTGTGTACAGTGAGATCACATATCCGGTGGAAGGTTTTCTGGGAATTACAGTAACTGCTGAAAAAAGTAAGCTGGTAGATGTGGTCAGTGAATATATGGGAGAGGAAACGAATGAAAAAACGGAAGATGAGTCAGGCGTGGAAGAATAGAATCTGGAACGGAAGTATCCTGGCAGCGTTTGTGGCGGCTATGGCAGTATTTGTTTTTTTGCTGCAGACAGAAAAGAGAGTGCTTACGGAATACGAAAAAGAACAGGTATGCGTGGTAACGGCAGCAATTCCCAGGGGAGAAAAAATCTCCGCGGAAAATGCAGAGCAGTATATTACAGTCATGGAAATCGACAAAAGAATTGTGCCGGAGACTGCACTGAAAAGCACAGAGGCGGCAAGCGGAAGAATAGCGGCATATGGAGTGGAACAGGGGATGGTACTGACTACAGGCATGCTGCGGGAACTGTCGGAGATCACAGAACAGATGCGGGAACCTGTTATAGCCGGATTTCGCGCCGAAGATCTGTACCAGGTAGTGGGCGGTGTCCTGCGTGCCGGAGACAGGATCCATATTTATTGTGTGGAACAGGAGGAAGAGGAACAAAACGGGAAACTGTTGTGGGAAAATGTGTTTGTCCAACAGGTGTTTGACCGGAATGGAGCTGCAATCGGCGGTGATGATGGGACAACTCCGGCACAGAGAGTAAATATCTATATGGAAAAAGAAAGGGTGGCGGACTTTTATGCTGCACTGGCACAGGGCTCCTTGCGTGTGGTCAAGGCAGAGGATGCGGATAGGCAGGAGGAATGAGAATGCGGTATGGGAGATATCTGGCAGGATTACTCGTGCTGGGAATTGCGCTCCTGTTTTCGATACAGTCGGAAGCGGCAGCGAAAAAGACCATTTACAACAGTCCTTATGTTTCTTTCAGTCCGGATGGACGTGCATTTACAACCTGCGCAGGAGACCGGAATTATGTGTGGTATGCCCGGGATGACAGCACCACTGTGTATACGCAGATTCCTTCTTCGCTGAGAGATCCGGTAGTGGGAGAACATATTTATACAGAGAAACGGTATGGAGAAATCCCAGTGAGATATTGGAAAGTGGTCCACCGGCCGGGACAGTGTATTCATAATGGATATACCGGAAAAAACTGGCACGGGGTATCTTTTGGCAGACAAAAATGCATGCAGTATTATTATTCCGGCTGGAAAGCCTATTGTGCGGATTGTGGAGAAGCCATTGAAGAGTACAATATCTATATGAGCAGAGAAGCGGCGGCCTCGATACAGTACCTGGATCTGGGCAACGAAAGAAAACCGATGAGCTACTATTATCTCTGTCCGTTCTGCGACAATCTGGAGCAGGGGGTGGATCTGCCGGCACATAAATGTAAAAATATTTCCTGGAATCAGTATAAGGTCTGTTATCAGGCCAATACGGGAGGTGCATCTTATAACGGTTATATGGATGACAGTATCCATATGTACAACGATGCCATAGTCTACGAAGGCAAGACGGTCACTCCGGTGACACACCTGACAGAGAACAATTACAGCAGGACCGGATATTTGTTCGCGGGCTGGAACACAGAGCCAGATGGTTCAGGAACCGCTTATGCGGATAAAGCTGCAATCGAAAATCTCAGGCAGGCGGATTGGAGAGACCGGACAACCTGGACAGATAACGATCATGGTGTAGTCAATTTATATGCACAATGGGTGCGGAGTGAAAGCACCCTTGTGCTTTATGCCAATGGAGGAAAGTATGATGACCGGGAGATATTTTCTGTAACGCAGCCATATCTTGAAAGATATCTGTTGCAGGAAGAACTGGTCTGCGCACCAGATGGGTATACAGTCTGTTTTCGTGCCAATGGCGGATCGGAGATCACTCCGGTGCAGGGGAAAAATCGGTTTGTCGAATGGAAAAAGGTGCATCCGTTCCGGGGGAGTCTGGATGGAAAGCAATATATCTTTGATGCTCCGGACGGTAATGTGGACAGGCTGACGGCAGTCTATCAGCCGGAACCTGTCACATTACCGGAGACCACCAGACCCGGGTGGTCCTTTGGAGGCTGGTATTATGACTCGGAATTCCGACGGCCGGCAGGAGGAGCGGGCGACAGCATCATACCGTCCGAAAATACGACATTGTACGCGCAATGGGTGGATCTTACCCTGCTGGCGAAAGATAACTACAAGGAAAACGAAGGAAAAGGAGCAGTGGATCTGTCCTGGGAGCAGACGGATCACAACAACAAAACGTACCTTATTTATCAGAGACTGGAAGACGGTGCCTGGATGCGGATTAATAGTGCAACGGATATCAACAGCGGAGCGGCCGTTGAACTGACCGGTATTTATGAAGCAAAGACGAGGACATATAACGTGCCGTATACCGGACTCTACGTCATAAAGGCGATGGGGGCGCAGGGACAGGGCTACGGTTCCTTTCGGGGAGGATGTGGGGGAAGTGCCTCCGGAACATTCTGGCTGCAGAGGGGGGAACAACTGACCTATGCCGTGGGTGGTCAAAACGGGTATAACAAAGGCGGCAGAGCTTCAAATTATGGAAACGGAGGAGGAATGACATCCGTGGTATCCGACCGGAAGGGAATCCTGCTGATCGCAGGAGGAGGCGGTGGAGCATCACCGGGCGGTGCAGGCGGCAAGGGTGGCAGCATGGAAAGTGTCCTAGGGCAGCAGGAAGGAGAAGCGGGTATGGCCGGAGGCGGAGCCGGATATTATGGAGGAACCGCCGGAGAGAAGATCGTGCATCACCATACGAATGACTGCTATAGAAATGCTTCTTATACACCAACATTCGGAGATTGGGAATATTTTATGTGGGGATCGAATTGCTTTGATTCCTCAGGCACAAATTCTTATCAGTATAACGGACATACCACAAGTACGGACGATGATGAGTGGAGCCGTGCCATAGTCCGGGTCGGATGGGCCAGAAACGGGAATTATCCTAAGGAACAGATGTGGAATGTTTCCGGTTATCGGGGGATTCCCACCAATGGCAATACGACATTGAATCTTTCATATTTTTGCGATGGATGGGGATCTCTGGGTGGAAATATTGTGAATACCGACTGGCTGCCGGATGAGAAGCAGCCGTCGGAATTTGTAATCCTGGATCAGAAAGGAACAAAAATTGCACAGGGAAAATTTCGGGATTATCCTTTTTATGATAAACATGGCGGCGGAGACCCGGCAGCCAGTGATTTCCGGCAGTCCCTGCATATCTCATTACCGGAAGGAACGACACATATCTACGTGCATCTGAATTTTCATTTAAGAGGAAATGTCTGGTTTACCGCGGGAATCAGCTCACTTAGTTTCAGTGGTGGGAGAACTCTTGTATGCGGTTATACGGAAGGCCAGGTCCTATTCTCGAAGCCGGCATATGGCGGAAGCAATTATGTAAATCCGGAATGTGCACTGCTATATGAAAGTGAAAGTGGAGTACGGAGTGGAGACGGGCTGTTGTGTCTGCAGTCAAAAGCAATAGGCTACCAGGAGACTTTACAGCTGAAGGGAGTCAGGGCAACTGATCTTGCGGTTCCCGGGAAAATTCCGGAGAACGTCGTAAGAGAAGCACTGGACAGTGAAAGAATAAGAATCTCGTGGACACAGCCGGAGGATTACGGGACGGTATATTATCATAGAGCGGAATCTTATCTGACGGGCAGTACTTCCAAACTATGTGACTCCAATATCACAAAAAACACATTGCTTAGCGGTATCAGGGGATATTATTATCTTGTGGATCAAAACAGGGATACCGTCGTAACGGACGATGCCGGTTATTGTAAAGAACCCCATATGGAACTGGAGGTAAAGGATGGGGTGCAGTATCTGCATGTTGCCGCTGTGGATGTGGCGGGAAATGTAGGCGAGACCACACATATTTGTGTGGATGGAAAACAGATTCTGTGGAAGCTTCATACAAAACAGCTTAAGATAAACGAGGCAGAGGGCAATGTATATCCGGCGGCAGCAGACAAAACCTGGTATGTCCGGGCGGACGGAAAGACACCGTTCACGTTAACGAATGCATCTTATATGGAAGGTACAGCCAGACCGGACTATCAACTGAATGGGACAATATATGAAACGGTGACGGAGGACGGTGGCAGGGCGAGAAATATCATTGTCACACCGTCTGCGGAGATAACGGATGATGTGATCCGGACAGATGCGGAGGGACTGTCTTATGCGACTGAGGGGACCAATGTGCTGCAGCAACATTCCTATTCCTATACTTTGCGGTCACACCGGAACCAGGAACTTATCGGAGTACAGCAATTTGTCATAAGTGGAGACCGGAACGGACAAACGATTCGGGTGATTCCGGTAGCGGAAGCGGATCACGGAACAGATAAAATATATTCTGTATCTACGCAGGATCAGAAAAACGGGATCGCTCTGATCGCTGACGGAGAAGCTCCGGTCATCCGGGGGATGGAAATACTGGAGAACCGGGCACTGATCGATCGCAGAGACGGAGCTGTTACCATACGTGTTACTGCCACAGATGCTCTAAGTGGTGTGGATCATTTTACAATTGTTATCAGTAATACGGACAATGCTGTTTCTAAGACCTACCTTCCCGGAGAAGATGGCTGTATCGTGATTACAATCACAGAGGACGAACCGCTGTTCAGCGGGGATTTTACGGTACTGGGATATGCTTCGGATCATGTGGGGAATGAGAGCCGTATCTGTTACGGTACGACGGAATTTGCACTGGAAAGCAGTGTGAAACGTATTTTGGAGCCGCAGGAGCCGGTCTTCAAATGCGGCGAAAGCGGAATTCTTACCTTTACCACATGGGGATATGCGGACCGGGTGGAGGTCATTTTCCCGGAATGTATGACAGCACTGGATCCGACATTGAATAAAGTCTATGATTATACCGAAAGTCAGGGGTATCGTAAGACGGAAGAACTGGAATTTATGGTGCCTTTATATACTCCGGAGAACCAGACACAGGAAATCACAGTGCGGGCCTATAAAGGTGACAAGAGGCTGGAAGATCATCCGACGATCAGCGTGATCGGAGTGTCGGGAAATGTGTTGGATGAACTGCGTACCCGGTTACGGTAAGGAGGTATGAGAGCCTTGGAAATCGTGTTCCGGATACTGTGGTCGGTGGTTCTGGGAGGCCTTATCTATGGCAGTGCAATCTGGCTGCTGCGTGTGGAACTATCGGGAGACATCGAGAGGATGGAACCCGGAAAAGCGTGGCTTCTCGGAGGACTGGCCTGGATCAATGCAGTTGTGATTCTTGTTATAGGGGGAATGGATGGAAGACTTCCGGAAGAAAACAGACTGGTGATCCTGGGGGCACAGGAGATCCTGTGTTCCCTGCTGGCGGGAGGTTTGTTAGCGGCGGCCTGCATGGATGCTGTACACAGTTATGTGTATAATTATGTATGGTGGTGGTGCCTGCCATGGACAGGAATACTGCTGGGGCTTCCGGTGTCGGAAGCTTATATGGAGGATGGAGTGTGCAGGATTACTGACAGGATTAGCATACAGCAGGCGGCAGCAGTGGCATTGTTTGTACTCCTGCAGCAGATATTGTTTGCCCAAATGTACGGAAGAGCTGACTGTCATGCATTTTCTGTATGTGCGTTGGCAGGCTGCGCCTGGCAGGGGAATCTGTTGTGGTTTCTGATCCATATGTTATCGGCGTTGACATTGCTGGCTGCAGTACAGTTTTGCAGAAGAAATGTGACACCGGATGGAAAACTTCGTGTACCGAAGCCGTTTATTCCATATATAGTGGTAACCTTCTGGGTGCAGATCCCGGTAATGTTGTATTTGCAGAGTGGATCTGTGTATATTTATGCATAAACAGTTGCACAATTTTCAAAAAGGTGCTATAGTAATCAACGTTTAAGGACGACTGTCGTCCGTAGAAAACAGACAGGAGGAAAATATTATGAAAAAAGCAATCGCCCTTGTAAATAGATCTGCAACAAATCTTCTTTCTGCCAATTCTCCATTAAACTGTTTGAAAAAGCCAGCA
>ENA-UESJ01000454-UESJ01000454.1-human-gut-metagenome-genome-assembly--contig:-NODE-454-length-22237-cov-6.558574_pt1 | contig 22237 bp, 18 predicted proteins | sample MGYA00243000_ERZ508001 | MGnify/ENA primary metagenome ERZ508001 (study PRJEB26167, sample SAMN06115479) | human gut metagenome | host: Homo sapiens | place: China:Chongqing | collected 2015-03-03... | reverse complement strand
GGAAGAGCTGAACACGAACTTGGTGCAGCCGTACTTCTTCATCGTTTCAAGAATGTTGAACGTACCGCGCAGGTTGTTGGAATAGTACATCAGCGGCTTCTGTACGCTCTCGGGAACGCACTTGTAGCCCGCGAAATGAATCACCTGCTCGATGTCGTTTTCAGCGAATATCTGATCAACTGCGGCAATGTCGAGCATGTCATCTTCGTAGAATTTGAAGTCCTTGCCGGTGATCTTCCTGATCCCATCAAGGGCGCGTGAATTTGAATTGTAGAAGTTGTCCATCACAACGATATCTTCGCCAGCATTGAGAAGCTCAACGCAGGTGTGGGAGCCGATGAACCCTGCTCCGCCAGTTACCAGAATAGCCATAACCTGATCCTCCAATTGATGTCAGCCTTTTCTCCTGTCGGCTGAAAAATACATTTTTATTATAACGCTTTTCGAAGATTTTGTCAACTGGTTTAATCCCTGTAACTAAAAATTCCCCCGGAACTTATCCGGAGGAATTCAGGAGCCAACGTCTACGCCCTGTTCAATAAGGTACACCCGCAGATCGGCGCGGATACGGGAGAGACGTGTCTTGACCGCGGTTTCGGTCATGTCCATTCTCTCCGCGATATCCCGGATCGACATGTTGAAATAATATCGCGACGTGAAAATATCACGGTTTTTCTGCTTGCAGGAGTGCAGATAATCGTTGAGGTGCCGCGTTATTTCCCGGCAGTCCGCGCGTTCCTCGACCGCCGCCGTGTCGGGAATCACCTCGGCAAGTTCACCGTAAAGCTCCTCGCAGGAACGCCGCTTCATGCTGTCGCAGATATTCAGCGCCGTATTTCTGACTATCCTGCACAGATAGCCGCACAGCGACTCCGGGCGCTTCGGAGGTATGGCGTTCCAGAGTTTTATGTAGCTGCTGCTCACCGCCTCCTCTGCGTCCTCGTAGCGCTTGAGGATACCCGCCGCTATCTTGGTGCACAATCTGCCATATTTGTTCTGCGTTTCCGCTATCGCCTGTTCGTTACGCTCAAAATACAGGTCAACTATCAGACTGTCCTCCATCTGGCACCTCCAGTTCTATTGAAAAATTACCGCTGTCGGCAACCGCTCGTTCCGTGAACCAGCCCTTTATGGTGTTCGTTATGGTGTACGTTACCCACCTGTCCGCGCCTGTGTCCCTGTTGTATTCCTGGTATGTAAAGATGTATGAGCCGTCGCCGGTCTGGATCACCGTATAACCGCCAAAGCTGCTGACACCGGGCATGTAGAACGCATGGCTCCAAATGCTGTCGTATTTTTCCAAAATCAGGTCATTCATAACATCGCCAAGTTCGGAATAAGTGTTGAGGTACTTCTTAAAGCCGATCACTCCGAGCCTTGAACCAGCCGCTTCATCAATGGGCGTAAACTCTCCGTCACGGCGGGTGTAGACATTTGTGTACTCGCTGCGCTTTACGACATTGCCGCTCTTTTCGGTAGCCGCATACTGATACATCACGTCCGGCTCATCGTCCGGGATATAGTACGCAGTATTTCCCTGGGCGCCCACGCAGAACAGCGCCATTCCGTGATATATGTAGTATATAAAAATGTGGTCTCCGGGTTCAAACGGATCCTCGGTATAGTCCATCGTCAGCTCTGCTCCGGTGGAATTCTCCTGCCATGTCCCCGCGAACATGTCCTCAAAGGTCTGGAACTTGTTTTTATCCAAGTATTCGTACGTGTCGCTGAACGGCATTATTTCTGAAACCGCATACCCTGTTGTCAGCCATTCGCCGCCGGAATATGTCCATGTGATGTCAAACCACTCCCCTGCTCCGGAGTTGGAATCCTCCATCAGCTCGGTGACAACCACCTTGTCGCTGGACTGGCTCACAAGCCGTATGTTAGTGCCTCGCAGTTCATAGGTGCGTACCCAGTTTTTGGCTGTCGAGCCGTCCTCGGGATATACCGATGTGCTTTCGCTCATGGCGGGTTCCTCGAACAGATACTCTGTCGTAAGCCCCATCTTCTGCGCGAGCTTCTCCTGCCCGAAGTAGCCCAGAGAGCCGTCCTCCTCCAGCTTTTCTGTTCCGTAGCCGGAAAAAATTACGGTGTCCGCACACTTTATCATTGAATCCTCATAAACCACCTGTCCGTCCTCTATCTGAGCGTCACAATAGACGATCAGGCTGTTCCGATCGTTCTCCGGTACGAACCACAGGTCGTACTGACCTTCTCCGGCGGCGATCATGTAACAGCCCTCGCCAGTCAGGATAGTTCCAAGGCAGTCATATGTGTATCCGTGTTCTCCGAAAATGGTGGTGTCACCGTAGCCGAGCTGTATATCTACCACTTCGCCGGACTCGTCGTCCGTCATTTCCCACACGTCGTAGAAATACTCATCGAACAGGATGAAATCTATACCGTCCGTCTGGATCGAAACCAGCTCGCTTTGTGTATCAGGAGCGGACTTCTCCACATATGCCACAAACGGGGTAGTCGCATATGTCTCGGCGGAGGAGCTTTCAGCGGTCAGAACCGGGTTCGGAGACATCACCAGCCCGGAATTGTTCAGCAGCACGAATCCCGCCACCGCCGCAGCGGCAGCCGCCGAGCCGATTCCGATATACAGCCCGCGGTGCTTCTTTCTTTCGGAAGGGTATTTGTATTCTGTGGGCTTTCCATCGTGAGTAAACGCTTCCATATCATCAACCGTGGAATGTTCCGGTTTACTCAGCCTTTCAGCGGCGGAGTCAACAATATCGTCGTCAAGGTCGTCGATAATTTTCTTCCAGGATTCAGCTTTCATAATGTACCCTCTTTCAGCAGATGTTTCACCTTTTGTATATTAAGACAGAAACATCGTATTAAAGGTTACATTTCTGCTTAAAAAATAATTGCGGACCGGAGTGCCAGCCCGCAATTCGGATACGCTGTAAGTCTTACTTGCCGAGCGCTGCCTTTGTAACGGCAACGATGTTCTCTGCGCACAGACCGAACTCCTTGAGCAGGTCAACCGCAGGACCGGAGTGACCGAATACGTCCTTCACGCCGATCTTGATGACCGGAACGGGGCATTCCTCGGTAACAACGTCAGCAACTGCGGAGCCAAGTCCGCCGATAACGCTGTGTTCCTCAACGGTGATGATCCTGCCGGTCTCCTTTGCTGCCTTGACGATGATGTCGCGGTCGATGGGCTTGATGGTGTGGATATTGATAACGCGAGCGTCAACGCCCTGCTCCTTGAGTGCCTTGGCAGCCTCGAGAGCCTCGGATACCATCAGACCGGTTGCAATGATTGTTACGTCCTTGCCGTCCTTGAGCTGGATTCCCTTGCCTACCTCGAACTTGTAGGTTGCTGCGTCGTTGAAGATCGGAGCGGCAAGTCTGCCGAATCTCATGTAGGTCGGGCCTACATAGTCAGCCATTGCCAGGACAGCCGCCTTAGCCTCAACGTCGTCTGCGGGGTTGATGACGGTCATGCCGGGAATGGATCTCATCAGCGCGATATCCTCGTTGCACTGGTGGGAAGCACCGTCCTCACCAACGGAGATACCAGCGTGTGTAGCGCCTATCTTAACGTTAAGGTGGGGATAGCCGATGCTGTTGCGTACGATCTCGAACGCTCTGCCTGCCGCGAACATCGCGAAGGAGCTTGCGAATACGAGCTTGCCAGTGCTTGCGATACCAGCCGCTACGCCCATCATGTTTGCCTCTGCGATACCGCAGTCGAAGAATCTGTCAGGGTGAGCCTTCTTGAAGGTGCCTGTCTTGGTCGCTGCTGCAAGGTCAGCGTCGAGTACTACTAAATCGGGGCGCTTCTCTGCGAGCATTACAAGCGCTTCACCGTAGCTGTCACGGGTTGCTTTCTTTTCCATATCTGTATATCCTTTCGAGCTGTAATTACTTTTCAAGCTGTGCGAGGTGGTCGCCCAGTTCCTTCATTGCGATGGCGTACTCCTCGTCGTTGGGAGCCTTGCCGTGCCAGCCGACCTGGTTCTCCATGAAGGAAACGCCCTTGCCCTTAACGGACTTCTGAATGATCACTGTAGGCTGGTTGAGAACAGTCTCAGCCTCGTTGAACGCAGCCTCGATCTGGTCGAAGTCGTGACCGTCGATGCAGATAACGTGCCAGCCGAAAGCCTTGAACTTCTCGTCGATGGGGTACGGAGACATAACCTCGGATATCTTGCCGTCGATCTGGAGACCGTTGTTATCAACGACTGCAACCAGATTATCAAGCTTATAGTGAGCCGCGAACATTGCAGCCTCCCATACCTGACCCTCCTCGATCTCGCCATCTCCGAGCACAGTGTATACCTTATAGGTATCGCTGGAGATCTTACCGGAAAGCGCCATACCACATGCGGTGGATATACCCTGACCGAGGGATCCGGTGCTCATATCAATGCCCGGGAGCTTACCCATGGAGGGATGACCCTGGAGTCTGGAACCGATCTTACGGAGGGTCTTGAGCTCCTCAACTGGGAAGAATCCTCTTTCAGCGAGGACTGCGTAAAGCGCAGGAGCGGTGTGACCCTTGGAAAGTACCAGTCTGTCCCTGTCGGGCATGGTGGGGTTCTTCGGATCAACGTTCATGCGGTGCATGTAAAGATAAGTGAGTGTGTCAGCAACGGAAAGGGATCCGCCGGGGTGTCCTGCCTTGGCAGCGTGTACGCCCTCGATCACTCCCATTCTGACCTTTGTTGCAGCGATCTCAAGCTGCTTTTTCAGTAGTGCGTCCATATAGACCTCCTGTGAATTATGGGCTTTCGCCCGGTTTAACATTATACAAGCGGTTTCCCGCAGGTTTACATTTTTTCGATATGCTCTATGAGGCTTGCCATCGCTCCGGAATTATTATCGCACAGCACGATATCAGCAGCTTCCCTGACCGACGGCTGCGCATTCGCGACCGCTGCGCCAAGGTCTGCGGACTGTATCATCGCGAGGTCGTTCATGAAATCCCCCGCCGCGACGGTGAACCTGTCCTCCGCGCCTATCGCCTTAATAAGCTGCTTGTAGCCCGCCGCCTTGTCGATACCCTCCGGGAGACACTCGAAGAACATCGGCGCGGACCGCACCCAGTGAACTCCGCAGAACTCCGGCGAACGCTCGATGTAATGCTGAAGCTCGTCCATTTTCTCCGGCGGGTAGGCGAACAGTACCTTCAGCCAGCCGTCCTGTGGGATATTCTCGAGTTTGCTCCAGTCAGCCTGGACATTCTCAAGATTAAGGTGCCACTGCTCGGTGTCGTTCAGGAATGGAACGTGCACCACGTTGCCCCGCAGAACTTCTACGCCGATATCGGGATAGCGCTCTGCGACGCGCTTTATGATGTCCGCCGCGCGGCTCCCTATCTCGCACTGCCAAAGGAACTTCTCCTGCCGGAAATCGTACACCGCCGCGCCGTTGTAGACGACCGCCGGGCAGTCCAGCCGGAGCTTGTCGGCGATGTGCTTCGCCATTGAATAACCGCGCCCGGTAGCCATTGTGAAAAGTCCGCCGCCAGCCCGGAAACGCTCTATTGCCTCAAGATCCAGGGGAAGTATCCGCTTATCGTCAGTCAGAAGCGTCCCGTCAAGATCTGTCATTAGTATGACCTTGCTGAAATCCATTCTCAGCCCTCTATGCTCTTTAAAAATTTCTGAAAATACTCCGGAAGCTCGCTGTCGAACTCCATGTATTCCCCAGTGCGCGGGTGAACAAACCCGATCTTCTTCGCGTGGAGGCACTGTCCCTCAAGCCATGCGGGCTTCCCGTTTCCGTAGACCGGATCCCCGGCTACCGGGTGCCCGATGTACGCCATGTGGACGCGTATCTGATGAGTTCGCCCGGTCTCCAGGCGCACCCGCAGGTGAGTGTACCCCGGAAACCTCTCCATTACGAAGTAATGCGTCACGGCTTCCCGGGAATTTTCGGTTGTTACGCACATCTTCTTGCGTTCGGTCTTGTGCCGCCCTATCGGAGCGTTCACGATTCCATCTTCTTTTATCCCGCCGCAGACCACCGTTTCGTACTCCCTGGTGAAGCTGTGCTCCTTTATCTGCTCGGACAGACCGATGTGCGCCAGGTCGTTCTTCGCGACCATCAGCAGACCGCTTGTGTCCTTGTCGATACGATGGACTATCCCCGGGCGTATCTCGCCGTTGATGCCTGACAGGCTGTCCCCGCAGTGGTACATCAGCGCGTTCACCAGCGTGCCGGAGTAATGCCCCGCCGCCGGGTGGACTACCATGCCCTTCGGCTTGTTGACTACCAGGAGGTCGTCGTCCTCATAAACGATATCCAGCGGTATGTTCTCCGGCAGAATATCCGTGCTCTGCGGCTCCGGGAGCGTGATTTCTACTGCTGACCCCGCCGCCGGAATGTCCTTTTTGCCAGCCGGCGAGCCGTTCACGAGTACGTTACCCTGCTCGATGAGCTTCACCGCCGCGCTCCTGGAAAGCTCCGTGCCATCGGCGATGAGCTTATCAAGCCGAACCCCTCCCGGAGCGGAAAGCTCAATCGTTTCCATTGCTCTTGGGCTCCTCGGTCTGCGCTGATTCCGCCTGCTGGGACTTCTGCGCTTTTTTCGCGCGGCTCTCCCTTATTTCGTCGATGACCACGGCAAGGCACAGCAGAACCCCGCCGACCACCGCGCAGATGTCCGCGAAGTTGAATATCGGGAAGTTGATGATCCTTACGTCGATGAAGTCCACGACGCTGCCGTTGTTGAAAAGCCTGTCTATAAGGTTCCCGGTACCGCCGCCGATTATCAGCGCCACCGCCGTGACGTATGTCCCGCGCTGTATACGCTTGGTCACCAGACCCACGATAAGCGCGACTATCACCAGGGAGGTTATGCCGATAAGGAATGCGGTCTTGCCCTCCATCATGCTGAATGCGGAGCCGTTGTTGGTGCAGTAGAAGAGATTCAGTACCTCAACGCCGTCTATCTTTATCAGGGGAACAACGTTGTACATCTCCATATTCGATACGACCAGCCATTTTGTTAGCTGGTCTATACCAACAAGCAGAGCCGCCAGCACCAACGCGGCATACTGCCTGTATTTACTCAAAAAAGCTCTCATAAATCCTCTCTGAACTTACCACAAAAAGGCAGGAGAAGGGAACGCTCCCCCTCCCCTGCCGGAATAGCTTATCAGCCCAGATCGAGCTTCATAACTGCTGCGCATCGTGCGCACAGGTGCGGGAACTTCTCGTCAGAGCCAACGGACTTGTCGTGGCTCCAGCAGCGTTCGCACATCTCGCTTGCCGCCTTCTCGACGGTAACGGAAACGCCATCGACAGCGCCCTTATACTCGCCGTCAGCGCCGTTCTTCACGGTAACGTTGGATACGGAGAACGCCTGAGCAAGCTCCGGATATGCGGACAGCTCCTTGTAGTTTGCTTCGTCAGCGTACAGGGTAACATCAGCGTCGATCGGCTTACCGATAACGCCCGCAGAACGCTTCTCCTCGAGCGCCTTCAGAACGTCGTCGCGTACTGCGTGTATCTTGTTCCACTTTGCCTCGAACTCAGCGCCGAGAACAACGCCGGTCTTTTCGGGCATCTGGTTGAACGGAACGCCGCGAAGGTCGTCTGTGGACTTGTGCGGCATGTACTTCCAGATCTCATCGGAGGTGAATGTCAGGATAGGCGCGATGAGCTTAACAAGGGAATCCAGAATGATATACATTGTGGTCTGGACTGCCTTTCTCTCCTCGGACTTCTCAGCGGAGCAGTACAGCGTATCCTTGACAACATCAAGGTAGAAGTTGGACATATCTACAACGCAGAAGCTGTGGATAGCGTGGTATGCAAGGTAGAAATCAAAGCTCTCGTAGGAAGCCTTTACCTTCTCGATAACCGCGTCAAGTCTTGTCAGCGCCCACTTGTCGATGTCGCTGAGCTTGTCGAGCGCTACCATCTCGGTGTCAGGGTCGAAGCCGCTGCCGTTTCCGAGGTTGCCCAGGATAAAGCGCGCGGTATTTCTGATCTTTCTGTATGCTTCGGAGAGCTGCTTGAGCATTTCCGGAGAAACTCTTACATCGTTGTGGAAGTCAAGGGAAGCGACCCAAAGACGCAGAACGTCAGCGCCGTACTTGCTGATAACTTCCTCGGGAAGTACCACGTTGCCCTTGGACTTGTGCATTACCTCGCCCTTGCCGTCAACTACCCAGCCGTGGGTGCAGACCGCCTTGTAAGGAGCCTTGCCTGTGGTCGCAACAGAGGTGAGCAGAGAGCTCTGGAACCAGCCTCTGTACTGGTCGCAGCCCTCGAGGTAGAGGTCAGCCGGCCAGGAAAGCTCGGGACGCTCCTGGAGTACTGCCGCATGCGTACAGCCGGAATCGAACCATACGTCGAAGATGTCCATTTCCTTGCGGAACTTACCGCAGCCGCACTCGCACTTTACATCAGCAGGGATAAACTCGGAAGGATCCTTGGAGTACCAGGAATCGGAGCTTTCCTTGCGGAACATGTCGGATATCGCCTTGATGGTCTTGTCGTTTACGATGACCTTTCCGCAGTCCTCGCAGTAGAGGATCGGGATCGGAACGCCCCAGCGGCGCTGACGGGAAATGCACCAGTCGCTGCGCATGTTTACCATGTTCTTGATGCGTTCCTCGCCCCACTCGGGAATCCACTTAACTTCCTCGATGGCCTTGATGGTCTCGGGCTTGAACATATCCACGTTGCAGAACCACTGGTCTGTTGCGCGGTAGATTATCGGCTCGTGGCAGCGCCAGCAGTGCGGATAAGGGTGGACGATCTTCTGCATCGCGAGCAGGGTGTTGTCGTCCTCAAGGCGCTTTGCGATCGCCTTGTTGGCGTCAGCGGTCTTGAGACCTGCAAAGTCGCCTGCTTCCTCGGTCAGCACGCCCTTTGCGTCAACTGGAACGATGATCTTGAACATTCCCTTGTACTTGTTGCAGACCTCAAAGTCCTCCAGACCGAAGCCGGGAGCGGTATGAACGCAGCCTGTACCACTGTCGAGGGTTACATGGTCGCCGACGATTACCGGAGACTTTCTGCCCATGAATGGGTGATTTGTCTCGATGAGCTCCAGGTCAGAACCGAGGAAGTTTCCGATGGTGGAGTACTTCTTGATTCCGACGGCTTCCATAACGGTGGAAACAAGCTCGGCCGCCATCAGCAGGTACTGACCGTATGACTTGCTCTCCTCGTCCTCGACCTTTACGAATGTGTACTCGTAGTTCGGACCGAGGCAGATAGCGAGGTTGCCCGGAAGAGTCCAGGTCGTGGTTGTCCAGATTACGACGTAGGCCTTGGAAAGGTCGATACCGAGATCGTCAAACTTGCCCTTTGAATCACTTATCGGGAATTTTACAAAGATGGAATAGCAGGGATCGTCCTGGTATTCGATTTCAGCTTCTGCGAGGGCGGTGTTGCAGTCCGCGCACCAGTAAACCGGCTTCAGACCCTTATAGATGTAGCCCTTCTGCATCATCTTGCCGAATACTTCCACCTGCTTGGCTTCAAATTCGGGCTTGATGGTGAGGTACGGGTCATCAAAATCGCCCCAAACGCCCAGGCGCTTGAACTGCGCCTTCTGACCGTCCAGGCAGGACAGTGCGAACTCACGGCAGCTCTTGCGGAGGGTTACGGGGTCGATCTTGCCGCTGTCAACGCCGAGCTGCTTGATAGCCTTCAGCTCGATTGGAAGGCCGTGGCAGTCCCAGCCGGGAACATAGTTGGCGTCGAAGCCGGTCATGCTCTTATACTTAACAATGATATCCTTGAGCACCTTGTTCATCGCGGTACCCATATGGATATTGCCGTTTGCATAGGGAGGGCCGTCGTGGAGGGTATAGGAAGGCTTGCCCTTGTTCTTCTCGGAAAGGGCGTAGTAAAGGCGGTCCTGCTCCCACTTATCCAGCATTTCCGGCTCTCTCTGGGGGAGGTTGCCCCTCATCGGGAAGTCGGTCTTGGGAAGATTTAGTGTGTTGTTGAAATCCTCTGACATCTGATGTGTCTCCTTGCTTTTTGTTTTATATCTGCTCCGGCATGCCGAAGCGGTGATTTACTTGTTTGAGTTTCCATTTTCAAACGGAACATCGGCGGTACGTCTTGTTTTCTTCATGGAATTAACGCTGAAGAACGGCGAATCGTCCTGAGCCTGCTTGTCCTCCGGCATGGAGCGGAACGGCTCCTCTGCTGCGCCTGCGGTCACTGCGGCGGGCTGCTTTTCAGCCTCAGGCTTTGCCGGAGCCGCGGCAGTCTCGTGAGTCTCAGCGGGCTTTGCCGCCTTCGCAGCAACCTGCTTTGCAGCGGCGGCCTTCGCCCTTTCGGCTTCGCGCTTCTCAGCCTCTGCGGCGGTCTGCCTTATGTACTCGTTCTCGCACATCTCAGGCAGCTTCGCGATAAGATCCATATGTGACTTATATGCGGTCAGCAGGCGGTTTCTGTACTCGTCGGCTTCCTTGCGGGTCTTTTGCAGGATATTCTGCTGTATCTCGGTCTGCTTCTTCATCATCTGGTCGATTTCGTCCGCCTTTGCGCGGGCGTCCTTTACCAGCTTGTCAGCGCGCTCGTTCGCCTCTTTCGTCATACGCTTGGCGTATTCGTCGGCGTCGCTCGTCACCTTATCAGCCTTCTCCTGGGCTTCCTTGAGCTGCTTCTCTACCGCAGCCTTCGTCTCCTCACGGAGCTTCTCAGCGGCAGCCTTAGACTCGTTCACGATCTGGTTGCCCTGCTTCTGTGCAAGCAGAAGGGCGTCCTTCAGCGCGTCTTCGTCATCGCGGTACTCACGTATCTTGTCGGCAAGCACCTCCAGCTTCCTTTCAAGCTCGTTCTTGTCCTTCTGGAGCTGCGCGAACTCGCTTGAAAGCTCCCTCAGGAACTCATCGACATCATCAGTCTTATAGCCGTTGAAGGTCGCTTTTTCAAAGCGCCTGGACAGAATATCCTTTGCATTCATGCTGATACTTCCCTTCTCTGAATCCCCGGTCTATGCGGGGCGGACATGCGCCGTAATATGTCTCGTCTTTTCAGACGTATTTTTCGATAGTAATGCGGAGCTTCCCCTTGCGGGTCTCTCCGTTGATTCCGGTCAGGCGGTACCTGCCGCTTCCCCGGATTGATAAGATGGTGTTTTCCCTCACTTCTGCGCTCACGATGGTGCAGGGAGTGTGATCCGCACTCACCATGCCTGATTTTATCAGGGCTGCGGACTTTTCTCTGGATGTATTCGCCGCGGCAGCAACGATGCAGTCCAGCCTCAGCGACGAAACGGTAACGTCCCTTCGCTCCATTTTCTGCTCCGGGAGCGGCTTGGTAATGCCGACCTCCGCGGTAACACCGACTCTGCCTATCCTGTCCACGCGGGAGACAAGTTCAATAGCGGTCTCATAAACGAAAACCACCGCATAGCCCTCCGCGACAAGGATATCCCCGAGCAGCTCCCGCTTTATTTCAAGCGAGAGCAGCGCTCCGAGGAATTCTCTGTGTGTAAGTTTGTCGCTCTTTCGGAAAGTGAAAGTCACCGCCCCCACCGGGAACACGTCCTCCTTGGACATTTCCTGCGCATACGTGCCTTCCAGCACTCCGCAGACAGTTCTTGCCGCGCCGTCGTAGCCGCCGAAGAAAGCAAGCTCTCCCCTGACGGCGTACCTTGCGACCGCCGCCTCACGTTCGTTCAGGAACATGGAGAACCGCGGAACGCCTGACTTTACAGCCAGTCTCTGCATATCGGCGATGTGCGCGGAAAGGTAACGTTCTTCCTCGCTGAGCGTACTGGGGTTCATCAGAACTCCTCGCCGTCGAGCATATCTCCGCTGATCTCAACGGTGCTGGGTGTAATGGAATATGTGCACTCGGCAACTCTTACGATTCTGCCGTCGATAGCAGCGCATACGCCTGCCATGAAGTCAACGATCCTCTTTCTGGAATCAACGCTGTTTACCTTCTCAAGGTTGAGAATAACGCTCTTGTTCTCTCTGAGGAAGCGTACCGGCTCCTTCATGATCTCCTCGTACTTTGTGGGCTGAACGATCTTTACGGAAGCGTTCTGGAGAGAGTTGGAAGCCTTCAGGCTGATCACCTTGTCGCTTGTTCTTGGTGCTGAAAAACGAGGTGCATCAGCCTCAGCCTGAGTAACAGCGGAGCTGGAGGTGTCGTAGCCTTCGTCCTCGTAGCCTTCCTCGTCGTACTCGGCGTCGCTCTGTCTGAACCTCGATAAGATGTCGCTTAATGCCATAATAATTTCCTCCCAATTATAAATATTTTCTGTATCCGAACAGACCTGACCCTATCCGGACAATTGTGGACCCATGCTTTACCGCCGTTTCGTAATCTCCTGACATCCCCATGGAGAGAGTATCGAAACTGCCGTTCCTGTTGACCGCCTTATCAGCACGCAGGTCTCCGAAAAGGCGCTGCATAGCCTCAAAAGTGTCCTCGCCGCAGCCAGGCGGCGGTATCGTCATCAGACCTCTCAGCCTGATATGCGGAAGTTCCCCTATCTGCGCGCAGAATTCTGCAGCGCTTTCCGGGGTTATTCCTCCTTTTGTTTCCTCCCCGCCGATGTTTATTTCAGCGAGTATATCCATGTTCAGACCGTGCTGACCTGCCCTGCGGCTGATCTCCTCAGCGAGATGAACGCTGTCCACGGAATGGATCATTGAAACCTTGTCTATGATGTACTTTACCTTGTTGGTCTGCAAACCGCCGATGAAATGGACCTCAGCCGGCGAATAGCTCTCCCGCTTGTCAAGAAACTCCTGCACGCGGTTCTCGCCCAGCAGGTCTATTCCCAGACTCACGGCATAATTTATGCGCTCCGGGTCGACCGTCTTGGTCACTGCCATCAGGCGAACTTCGTCCGTCCTTCCCGCGGCTGTCTTTGCCTTTTCTATGTTTTCACAGATCCTGGCATAGCTTTCTTTGATGTCGTCAAAGCTAGTCTGCGTATTACTCAACAACTTTTCCTTCATACAGATCCTTGCCTTCTGTTACAATTTTATCGTAGAGCTTCAGATAGCCGTCGTCAGCTTCCTGGGTGCAGATTATGTAATCCTCGCCCCAGTACTCAACGTTGACCTTTCTGAACACAAGCTTGCCGCCCTGCACGATGAAAACTCCGCGCACATCGTCGTCGGTATAGCGCAGAGCGCTCTTTGATATTCTCAGACCTCCGTAGCTGTTCACGATGTACTTGAACTGCGCGGTGCGTCCGGACGCCACCGAAGCGGTCAGCGTATCGCACTCGAAAACGTACACGGCGGTTCCGTCGCCGCGGCCGGAATCGGTTATCGACACCACCTCGGCGGAGATCGGGGTCGGGTCGCTGGAAACTCTCAGCGTGACCTCGCCTCCCTCGTTGCAGCCGAAAAGCTGCGACGAATCCATCACGGCGGCTACACGCCAGCGGTAGTCCGCAATGAGCTTCCCGACCTCGCTGGAGCTTGAACCGAGATCAGGCTTGTCAAGTATCTCCTCGATCCGATCCGCTGTTATAGTGGTGGAATCTTCGATGCTCAGCTTGTCCTCGTAGCCGTCAACGCTGCTTACGAAGTAGCCCGCGCCGCCCGCCTCAATGTCCTGCACATCGCCGGACAGCATGGCTTCAAGCTGTGACGCGCGGCTCCTCAGGGAGCTTATCTTTGATTCATAGCTTGCAATATCTCCGCGGGATATCTCGCGCTTTGACAGTACGCCCAGCATCGCGTTTTCCTGTGCATGAGCCGAGGAATAATCTCCGTCTATCAGGCTTTCAAGTATCAGCGAATGCCGCTCGTTTATCTGGCTCGAAATAGTCTCAAGCTGATTATTGTCTGTGCCCGCAAGGCGCTGAGCGTCGGTAAGCACCGCTATCTGCTCGTTTATCTTCTCTATCTCGCTGCGGCGTTCTATATCCGCTTCACTGCGGTAACGTCTCGCGATGACCGAGCTTTTTCCGACCTTGGAGCCGTCCGAATGCTCGTAATCAACAACGCCTGTGCCGCTGTTATGGATCACCGTCTCATCGCGCAGGAACACGCCCTCGAACGGTATGTCCTCCGTCATGCTGTAGGTGAACGCGGTCTCCGTGGTCACCTTTTCTCCGCCGGCAAAAAAGGCCTGACCGACAAAGAAAATCAGCACGAAAACGGACAGCACAAAGACAATGATAGAGGTCCATGCGGAATCCATTACTCTTCTTCAGCCTTCTCGTAGGCGTCGAGGATAGAGATAGGCTTGAGGGGTGTTATCGTGGAAATAGCATGCTTATAAATAAGGTTCTGCTTTCCATCGGTGTCAAGAATGACTGTATAGTTGTCGAATCCCTTCACCACGCCCTTGAACTGGAATCCGTTAGTGATGTAGATAGTTACCGGGATCCTGTCCTTTCTTGCCTGATTCAGGAAAACGTCCTGTAAATTAATGTCCTTTGCCATAATTAACCACCTTTTCTTTCTCTGTAGTCAATAGGTGAAGCATTCCCCATGCTTCAATTGGTAAATATAGGAACATAATATGCCACAAACGAGGTGCAAATGCGCATAGATATTCCTATATAGACTAGTATAGCATACTTTTTCAAAAAAAGCTATAACTTTTTTAACTTTTTTCAAAAAAATATAGAAAAACTTCGTTAAAATCCGCAAAAAACCGGAATAATGCCCTATGCGATACCATATAATGTATATTTCCGGTTCATTTTTCTCTTTCGATGATCTCACGTGCCGCTGAAATCACATCCGGAAGTCCCTCCCCGGGTTGAATAATTATCCTGCTGAACCTGCTGTCCCGGCGGAACCATGTAAGCTGCCGCTTCGCATACTGCCGCGTGCGGAGCTTCAGTTCCTCAACGCACTCCTCAAGCGATTTTTCTCCGCGGAAATACGGATACAGCTCCTTGCAGCCTATAGCCTGAGCCGCAGTGGGGCGGTCGGGCTGTTCGAAACAGCGGCGCGCCTCCTGCTCCAATCCGTTTTTCAACATTATGTCAACACGGCGGTTTATCCGCTCATGGAGCAGCTCCCGCGGCTCAAAATCCAGGGTCAGCAGAATGAACTCATACGGCGACGGCGCGTTCCTTGACTCACGCTTCGCCTGCGCGATGGTATGACCCGTCGTTTTGTAGACCTCCAGAGCGCGTATCACCCGGGACACGTTGTTCTCGTGCAGCTCCGCCGCCGTCTCCGGGTCGACCTCGCGGAGCTTTTCAAGCAGCGCCGCAGCGCCGTTTTCCTCCGCAAATCTGCGAAGCTCGCCGCGATAGGCGTAGTCGCACTCCGAATCGTCGAACTGGAGATTATCCACGAACGACGAAATGTAAAGCCCGGTGCCGCCGCATATTACCGGAGTTTTCCCACGGGCGAGGATATCGTCGGCGCATTTCCCCGCCATGCCGACCCACTCCGCGACCGAAAAGCTCTGCGACGGGTCAAGAAAATTCATCAGGTGATGAGGTATTCCCTGCTGCTCCTCCGGGGTTGCCTTTGCGCTTGCGACGTCCATATCTGTGTAGATCTGCATGCTGTCCGCAGAGATGACCTCCCCGCCGTACAGCTTCGCAAGCTCGACCGCAAGAGCCGTTTTGCCGGAGGCAGTCGGGCCGCTCACCACTATTATCTTGTTCATACTGCCTCCCTGTTTATTATGTAACTCTGCCGAAATATCTCTCTATCTGCTTGCGTGATATCTGCGTCATGACCGGTCTGCCATGCGGGCAGTAACGGATATCCGGGTTGTTGAATACCTCCTGAGCCAGCACCTGAAGCTCCAGGATATCGTTATCCTCGTTTCCGCGTATTGAAGCCTTGCAGGCGACGGTGTGCAGCATATCGTCGAAAAGCTCGCCCTCTGCATTGGTGTTGCCCTGAGAAACTATCTTCGCGATACACTCGACTATCTCAGCCGGAGGTACCTTGTCCAGCATCTGCGGAAGCCCGGTCACACGCGCTTTTCCGTCGGTGAATTCCATGATGATTCCCACCTGCGCGAGCTTGTCGGCGTACTCCGACATTCCATTGAACTCCTCCGGCGTGAGGTAGACCTCCTCCGGCTGCATGAGAAGCTGCGCGGAGCTGTCGAACCCCTTTTTCAGCCGCTCGAAATTAACACGCTCGTGCGCCGCATGCTTGTCAATAAGTATCATTCCCTCGGTGGACTCGCACACGATGTAGGTCTTGAAAAGCTCGCCGACTACGCGTATCTGCTCCTTCGGCCGCTCCTGCGGAATTACCGGATCAGGCTCCTGCGGAACAGGTTCCGGCTTCTTCTCAAACGACTTTTCAGAGAGGAACGCGAAGCCTGGCAGGTCGGAAAGCGGAGTTTCCTTCGGCTCCGGCTTCTTTGCCGGGACAAGCTCCGGCATGTAGGTCTGTTCCGCCGCCGGAAGCGGCTGCGTAAACTGCGCGGGCTGCGGAGTTTCCTGGCGGAGCGTGAATTTCGGAGGCTCCCGCTTCTCCTGCGGGTAGATCACTGCGTCCCGTCCGGAGGGTATCGGCATGGTTTTAGGAGGTTCCTCTATGACCTGCGCGGAAGCTGTCCGCAGCGGCTCCGATGACCTTGCGCGCTCCGGCTGCGGAATATTTTCGGCGCGGGCGGGGGCTGTGTTAAGTTTTATCTCGCGGCTCTCGTCGTAGCCCATCAGCGCGTTCTTCACCGCGAAGTACACCGCGTCGAAAACTATCTTCTCGTTGGTGAACCGCACCTCGGTCTTGGTCGGGTGGATATTAGCGTCCACCTGCGACGGGTCGGTATTAACGCAAAGCACGCAGGACGGAAACTTCCCCACCATGATCGTGTTGCGGAACGCTTCCTCAAGCGCAGCACAGCACAGCGGACTTTTCACGCTGCGCCCGTTCACGAAGAAATTCTGCATCGAACGGTTCGCCCTGGTGAACAGCGGAGAGGACACGTACCCCGTCACCGCCGTGTTCTGGTAGACGTTCTCCACCGGGATAAGCCCCGCCGCGAACTGCTTCCCGAACACCGCGTATACCGCGCTGTAATACTCGCCGTCGCCGCTGGAGAGCATGGTCTGCCTTCCGTCCCTGATGAACCTGAACGATATCCCAGGGTGGCTGAGCGCCAGCTTCTCAATGACCGATGCGCAGTAGTTTCCCTCGGTCACGTCCTTTTTCAGGAACTTCAGGCGCGCCGGAGTATTGTAGAACAGGTCGCGGATTATTATTGTAGTGCCGTCCGCGCAGCCAGCCCGGTCGTACTCCACTGGCTCGCCTGCCTCTATGCGGTAAATGCTGCCTAACTGATCCTCGCGCTGCTTTGTCAGCAGCTCCACGCGGCTGACCGCGCATACGGAGGCGAGAGCCTCCCCGCGGAAACCCAGCGTATTTATGCTGTCGAGGTCGTCCTGCGTGTAGACCTTACTTGTGGCATGCCGCATGAACGCGGTCGGTATATCCTCGTGGGAGATCCCGCAGCCGTCGTCCGTCACGCGAAGGTAGGATATTCCGCCGCGCTTTATCTCCACGGTTATCGAGGCAGCCCCCGCGTCGATGGAATTTTCCGCAAGCTCCTTTATCACCGAGGAGGGGCGCTCTATGACCTCTCCGGCGGCGATAAGCTCGTATACGCTCTTGTCGAGCAGGTTGATTTTTGGCATTAGTGCTCCGTTCTAAGCCCGTTCCGGGCAATACAAAATCGCTGGATCAAATACAGATCACAGACGCGCTTCACGAATTATTACAGCGATTACAGCGTGTCCTTTATGTCCTTGAGGAACATCAGCGCGTCCATCGGGGACATGGTGTTGATATCTGCGGCGCGCAGCTTCGCGATGGCGTTCTGCTCGTTTATCGCGGTGAAGCTGAACTGATGATCCGCAGTCTTTTCGATAGTCTCGGAAAGCTTTGTCCTTCCGAGTTTTTCAAGCTCCACAAGTTCCTCCTTGGCACGGTTTATCACCTTCTGCGGAAGTCCAGCCAGCTTTGCGACCTCGATTCCGTAGCTGTCGTCCGTGCCGCCCTCGCATATCTTGTGAAGGAACCTCAGCTCGTCGCCGCGCTTGACCGCCGCAACGCTGAAATTCCGTATTCCGTCGTATTCCTTCTCCATCGAGATAAGCTCGTGATAGTGCGTCGCGAACAGCGTTTTGCAGCCGATAGCCTTTCCGCTGATGTACTCCGCGACCGCCTTCGCGATGGAAATTCCGTCGAATGTCGATGTTCCCCTGCCTATCTCGTCAAGAATGACAAGGCTCTTTTTGGTGGCGTTCTTGAGTATCTCCGCGACTTCGTTCATCTCTACCATGAACGTCGACTGCCCGGAGGTCAGGTCGTCGGACGCGCCCACGCGGGTGAATATCTTATCCACTACGCCTATCTTCGCGTACTCCGCCGGAACGAAGCAGCCTATCTGCGCCATCAGCACGATTATCGCGGTCTGCCGCATGAACGTGGATTTACCCGACATGTTTGGTCCGGTGATTATCATGAGCCGGTTGGAGTTCGTGTCGAGGTAGGTGTCGTTCGGAGTGAACGGGTGGTCGGTGAGCATTTTCTCAATGACCGGGTGACGTCCGCCGCGTATCTCTATAACGCTGTCGAGGGTCATTTCCGGCTTCACATAGCCGTTCTCAATGGATGCCTGCGCATAGCTGCACAGTACGTCCACCGCAGCGACCGCCGCAGCAGCCGCCTGAACCGCTTCAAGCCGCGTTCCGATAAAGTCGCGCACCTCGCCGAATATCGCCTGCTCCAGCGCGAGTATCTTGTCGTTAGCGCCGAGTATATCGGACTCGACCTTCTTCAGCTCCTCGGTGATGTAGCGCTCGCCGGTGGTGAGGGTCTGCTTCCTTATGTAATGCGCCGGGACCTGGTCGAGCTGCCCCTTGGAAACCTCTATGTAATAGCCGAAAACGCGGTTGTAACCGACTTTAAGCGTGCGTATCCCGGTGGCGGCGCGTTCACGCTCCTCGATTTCGGTCAGGATATCCTTGCCGCCGCCGGTTATCTTGCGCAGGCGGTCTATCTCCTCGTTGAAGCCGTCCTTGATAACGCCGCCGTCCTTGAGGGTCAGTGGCGGATCGTCGACTATCGCGTTTTCTACCAGCGAGGAAACGTCGTTCAGCTCGTCTATCTCGCTGTTGAGCTTTCGGAAAAGCGCGCTGTCCACCCTGGAAATGCACTGCTTCAATCCCGGGAGCCGCGCGCAGGTCTGACCCAGCGCGTAGATATCCTTCGGGGACGCGGATTTGTACATTATGCGGGTCATGAGCCGCTCGAGGTCGTAGATGCCGTTCAGCGCGTCGCATATGTCGTAAAGCAGCGCGGAATCCTTCGTCAGAGCCTCCACCGCGTCGTGGCGCTTGAGTATCTCTGCGGGATTTATCAGCGGCTGCTCCAGCCATGTTTTAAGTTTGCGCCTGCCCATGGAGGTCACGGTCTTATCCAGCACCCACAGCAGCGAACCTCGCTTTTCCTTGGTGCGCATGGTCTCGGTCAGTTCGAGGTTCCTGCGGGTCGTGAGGTTCAGACCCATGAACTCGCCGTCGGCATGAACGGTCAGCGATACGAAGCGCTTTACGGTCGCCTTCTGGGTCTCGCCGAAGTAGCGGAACATCGCGCACAGCGCCTGACGTACCAGCGGCATTTCGGATATTCCAAGCTCCGCGCCGTTTTCGAACTGGTCGGTGATGACCGACATATCCGAGCCGTCGAAGCTGCTTTCATCGAGCATTTCGCACAGACAGCGCTTGAGCCTGTCGCGCACGAAAGCGTGAACCTCTTTAAGGTCAAGGAACGCCTGGTTTATAAGTATCTCCACCGGGCTGAATCTTGACAGCTCGGAGATGATATCCTGCTCGATGTCCTTGCCGCTCTTGCTGAAAACATGCACCTCGCCTGTGGAGATATCCGCGAACACCAGCGCTGCGGACTTCCGCTCCTCATCTGGGCAGATGCAGGCGATGTAGTTGTTGGAATCCTCGCTGAGCATGCTGGATTCAATGACCGTTCCGGCAGTGACGAGCCGGATAACGTCGCGCTCAACCAGACCCTTTGAAGCCGCCGGGTCGGTGAGCTGCTCGCAGATAGCCACCTTGAAGCCCTTGTCTATGAGCTTCTTTATGTATATCTCGCAGCTATGATAGGGAACGCCGCACATCGGCGAACCCGCACGGGAGGTCAGAGCAAGCTCAAGCTCCCGGGACACGTTCTCTGCGTCCTCGAAGAACATCTCGTAGAAATCCCCCAGCCGGAAGAACAGTATATAATCGCTGTACTTCTGCTTGATGTCAAGATACTGTTTCAGCATCGGGGACAGCTTATCCGATTCCTGCGCCATTTTCCGCACCTCCCTGTGAATTTGCCTTGTGATTTAGCCGCAGCCGCCGCAGGTCGCGCAGCTTCCGGTGCAGCCGCTTGACTGTGTGGTCGGGCAGGTCATCGGATCAGCGCCCTGGAGGGTCAGCGTGAGGACTGTGTTCACCTGGTTCATAAGGTCGTCCATTCCCTGCTTGGTAACGGTGAAAAGCGCCATATTCTCGTTGGTCATGACCTTCTCGTATGCTTCCTGCATGTCTGCGTTCAGCTTCTGGAGCTTCTCCTTGTCCTGCTCCTCCTCCGGCTTGTTATACTCCATAGCGGCGTTCTGACGGATAAGATTGAACTCGCCGATGAGGTTCTGAAGCTCTGTATCCTCGTCGTTCGCCTTCTTTGCCTTTGCGTACTCGATATAGCGCTCGTCCTCCTGGATAGCCTTGCCGAGCTCTCTTACTGCCTGTATTGCGTCCATAGTTGTTCTCCTTTACACTAGTTCTCCGATGAGCGCCCAGTTGAGCGCGTCGGTTATCTTCACATCGACGAAGCTGCCGATAAGCGACTTATCCCCGTCGAAGTCAACGATTATATTCTGTATGCTCTTTCCGGTGAGACAGCCGTCCCGGGTCCTGCCCGGACCCTCGCACAGCACTCTCATGGTCCTGCCGATGTAGTCATGATAGGACGAGCAGCCTATCTCGCCCTGCACCTCCAGCAGCTCGCGGAACCACCTGCCCTTCTCCTCCTGGGAAACCGGGTCGGGCATTTCCGCCGCCTTTGTTCCCTTGCGCGGGCTGTAGATGAACGTGAACAGCGAATCGTACTTCACCTCGCGGATAAGGCTGAGCGTCTCCTGGAAGTCCTCGTAAGTCTCGCCGGGGAAGCCGACGATGATGTCGGAGGTCAGCGCTACGTCCGGGATATGCTCCTTCGCGTAGTTTATCAGCTCCAGGTAGTGCTCCCGGGTGTAGCTGCGGTTCATCAGCTTCAGTATACGGCTGCTGCCGCTCTGCACCGGAAGGTGGAAGTGCCTCGTTACCTTTTCGCACTCGGCGATGGTGTCGATAAGCTCGTGAGTAGCGTCCTTCGGGTGGCTGGACATGTAGCTTATCTTGAACTCCCCGGGTATCGCGTTTATGCGCCGCAGAAGCTCCGGGAAATCAACGTCGGTGCCCCTGCCGTAGCTGTTTACGTTCTGACCCAGCAGCAGCAGCTCCTTGTAGCCGTCTGCAACGAGCTGCTCCGCCTCGCGGACTATCTCCTCCGGGTCGCGGGAGCGCTCCCTGCCGCGTACGTACGGCACTATGCAGTAGGTGCAGAAGTTGTTGCAGCCGTACATTATCGGAATGCTCGCCTTGAGTTTGCTCTCCCGGCGAAGCGGTATCCCCTCGGCGATAACGCCGTCCATCTGCGGTATTGATATCTGCCGCTTGTGGGTGGTCAGCGCCTCGTAAATTAGCTGCGGAAGCGTATGCAGAACGTGAGTTCCGAACACCATGTCCACATAGGGGAAGCTCTTTTTTATACGTTCCGTGATGTGCTCCTGCTGAACCATGCAGCCGCACACTCCGATGAGCATGTCCGGCTTGAGCTTTTTGTTGTGTTTGAGCGCGCCGAGATTTCCGAACACCCTGTCCTCGGCGTTTTCACGAACCGCGCAGGTATTGAAAAGCACGAGGTCGGCTCCGTCGGCGGAATCCGAGAATCCGTATCCCATCATCGCGAGCATGCCCTTTATCTTCTCGCCGTCGCTGACGTTCTGCTGGCAGCCGAAGCTGTGGACGTGGGCTATCGGAGGCAGCTCCCGGGCGGAATTGAGTTCACGCACCTTTCCAGCATATTCCTTCTGTGCCGCTGTTTCCGCGGCAGTTACTTTTGTCGTCATGTTTCAGTTCCTTTATATTTTCTGCGTTAAGATAATATTTTCAGCTTGTTGAAAAAGTGTTCTTTGCCCGCGTAGCGGGCATTTGAAATCCATTTTTTGACCCAGCTTTGCCGGGTCAAAAAATACTTCTATCCGCGCAAGTGTGCGGATTGGC
>ENA-UESJ01000442-UESJ01000442.1-human-gut-metagenome-genome-assembly--contig:-NODE-442-length-22521-cov-13.896008_pt1 | contig 22521 bp, 14 predicted proteins | sample MGYA00243000_ERZ508001 | MGnify/ENA primary metagenome ERZ508001 (study PRJEB26167, sample SAMN06115479) | human gut metagenome | host: Homo sapiens | place: China:Chongqing | collected 2015-03-03... | reverse complement strand
ATTCCCCGTCAAGATCGGTAACCACTTCATAGTCGCGCACATGAGTTTCAGACCGGGCATACACATAAACATCACGCTGTATGCCGGCAAAACGCCAGTAATCCTGATCTTCCAGATAGTATCCGTCACTGAACTTGAAAACCTGTACGGCTATTTCATTCTCCCCTTGTTTTACATACGGCGTAATATCAAACTCCGAAGGTGTTTTGGAATCCTGAGAGTAACCTACTTTTTCACCATTCACCCACACATAAAAAGCAGAAGCCACTCCTCCGAAATAAAGAATAATCTGGCGTTTATTCCAATGGGCAGGAATAGTAAAAGTACGTCTATAAGAGCCAACCGGGCTGTTTTCCACTGCAATCAATGGTGGATTCTTCTTTATACCATACCCACTGCCTACATAAAAAGGATAGCCGAACCCTTGAAGCTCCCAATTGGAAGGAACTTTAATATCATCCCAACCTGAAACATCATATCCTTTTTGGAAGAAGTCCATCGGTCGTTCATCCGAACGGGGTACAAAATGAAATTTCCATGTTCCGTTCAAGGATTGGAAGTAAGGAGATTGTGATTTATCACCCTGCAATGCCAATTCTTTAGTGGGGTATCCCATAAAATTAGCCGCCGAAGGCAGACGATTGATATGAAGCACATCAAAATTCTCCCAATCATTATCCGAACGGGGGTATTTGTTTCTACGCACTTCTACATTGTCTGTGCTTGTTTCATTAGCGCTCCTGTTTACCGGAGCACCGTCATATTGGGATTGTGCCATACCTGCCAACGACAAAGATATGGCAATCCCTGTCAATATAGAACGAATTTTCATCATAAATATATCTTTTAATAAATTCGGAGTATCCGCATACTGATTTTTACTTCCACTATCATTGATCCAACAACAATCGCAAAATCAAAGCAGAAGACCAACCAAAGTTGGGTGCATTCAACACTTCACCTGTCAGTGGATTGTAGTTTTCATGAATCGGTCCGTCGGTCATCAGTCCTTGAGCATGTGCCATGAACTTGCGAGTCAGCAAGTCGGCTTCCTCCACATATCCGTAGCGCTTCAATCCGGTTATACCAAAATATACCTGGTTAAACCAAACCGGACCACGCCAATAACCGAAAGTAGGACGCAATGCAGGATGACTTACATCAAGAGTACCTAGCGGCAGGTAAGAGTTGAAATGTTTTTCATCCATCATGATGTTCTTCACACTCTCGGCTTGTTCCGGGGTAGCAATACCTGCCCACAAAGGCAACCACCCCTCAGCCCCCATCACCTTGACAGGTGTACGGTCATTCAAACGAATATCATAAAAGAAACCACTCTCGCTGTCATACATTTTAGTCTGTACATACAGCTTGATTACCTCAGCCTCCTTAGCCAACTGTTCAGAAAGCTCCTGCTTTCCCAAGATAGAAGCCATTTCCGAAAGTGTCAGTTTATCTACATAAAGGAAGGAATTCAAACAAATATTCTCCTGATCCATCGACCAAGCTTTCTCCATCTCATTCTTTAGCATCCGGGTGTCATCAAAACGCACACCGTTATCCATGCCGCTCTCCCAAGCCGCCGCAATCAGTGTACCATCAGTAGAACCATATTCGCAAATGCCATTGTGATCGTGGTCACGCTCAGCATACCACCATTGATGGAACTTATACAATTTATCAAATATTTCGTCCAAGAACGCTTTGTCTCCTGTAACCTTATAGACATTCATGGCTCCCCATGATGCTACAGGAGGTTTGGAGTCGCGCCAATTGTTACGTGCCTTATTATAACCGATAAAATCAGGAACCATACCATTCTCTGCCTGATAATCGAACAAAGAAAGCATTTCACTCTTGGCCCCTTCGGGATTATAGTACACATTACCCGATGCAATTTGCCAAGCATCCCACGACCAACATCCACCGATGAATCCTGTATAGGAAGGGAAACTACAACCATGGAAGATATCACCGGCAGGAGTACGCCAATTGGAGTTCAACGTCATCAATGCTTTCACAGCAATGTTCCTGTAAGCGTTTTCTTTCATATAAGGACTGTCGGCAGACAGTATCCGTTGAAGCCCCTGATTCCAACGCTGCGCATTCTCGGCAAAACATTGATCAAAAGGTATGGATTTTATTGCAACATACTCCTTATCTGCCTCTTCGCCTTTCAAGGTCAGTGTCTGGCTGTATTCCGAAGTATAACTTTTGCCGGATTGCAGCAAATAGTCACTCTTCTCAACAACTTGCAAACTGTCGTTCCCCACAGTCATCACTTCATCGGCTGTATGGAAAAGCACGGTAGCCGTCACCTCGTCTACCGGCGGTTCGTTACGCAGTGTGATAATCTGGCGATTGGTTCCCCAACGGCGACCGTAGAACGGATAATGGAACCGAACGCCCTTATCCACCTTAGTGGCAGTAGTATTCTCTTCAAAAACACCGCCACTCCAAGTCAGTGACACATTCAAAGGTGTGTCACTAAGATTTGTAATAACAGAACGTACAAAAGCAGTGCGTGAAGTGGCAAAACACAACTCAGTAGTGAATTCCAACCGCGCATCTTTAAAATGTTGTACCAACTTTCCAGGTAGATACTTGGCTGTCTGCATATTACGAACCAAGTCGTACTTTTCACCATTAACCACCAACGTAGGCTGTGCCAACGTTTGGGCAATCCATCCTCTTCCATGCATCGTCATAGGCCCGATGAAGGCACCCGCAAATGCCCTGCTTTGGTTTACTGGCAATGCATAGCCACTCCATGCACCCAGATCAGAGAACAAATTGAGATCCCCATCTACAGGTTGTTCCGGTACATTTTTCACATTCAACAAATTGGGAAAATCTTCCTGTGTCGTAAACAGGGACTTTTCCGGCTGTGTAGCGACCGGGGTACATGCCCCCAGCCAAAGAATGCTACACATTCCATATATAGGAAATAAATGTTTCATAAACGGTTCTTCCAAAATTATACAAACAAGATTACTTGCTATAGTTCGGATTCTGCTCCCAATCGGGATTCAACAGAAATTCACTATGAGGAATAGGAAACAACTGGTGCTTGGTATCTACATAATTCTCAACAAACGGTTTATTGTGAGCTTTCAGCGTTTCTTCTACAATACCCCAGCGAACCAAGTCATACCAGCGCGAACCTTCCAATGCCAGCTCGCAAGGACGTTCTTTGTCTTGCAGATGTTTCAAGACTTCGGCTTTACTCATGGTAAGCGGCAATGCCGGTACATTGACACGTGCACGAACCTTATTTATTATGTTAATGGCCTCTGTTGTTTCACCCTTGTCATTTAGACATTCTGCATAAAGCAACAATACATCGGCATAACGGATAACGGAAACATTAAAGAAACTATAGTCCCAATAATCACTCATACCCTCGGTATAAGTAACATATTTGTGCCAGAAGATTTCTCCTTCTTTGTGGTAATCCTTAAAGGATTTTCCATTCTTATAATAAAAGGGACGACACTCGGGATCGTCAAAAATAAGCGTATGAAGTGCACGGTCGCTAGACTTACCGTCTATAGTCTTATCAGCCAATAACGTCTGACACATCCAGTCCGTAGGATAAGCTTCTTCATATGCATCCAGCCCAGCCATAGGTCCCAAATGAACGGTAAACAAGTTATATTCATACTGTCCGCCTGAACGGTCTCCGGTAAACTGAATCTCAAAAAGAGACTCTTTATTGTTCTTGTGCATACCGTCAAAATTATCAGCCCAATTCTCCATCAAGCCAAAAAGACTTCCTTCTTTATCAATGATTTTCTTGAACTCAACTTCGGCTTTACCCAATTCTTTGCGGAACATATAGAACTTACCCAAAAGGGCTGCTGCCGTATAACGCGTGACACGTCCTTTTTCACTTTCCTCATAACTTTCGGGAAGGTCGCTCTGTACTTCTTTCAGTTCAGTCTCAATCAGACTTACCAGTTCTCCCGGATTGGCTTGTGGCGGATAGAACTCTTCATCCGTACCTGCCAATGCCTCCTTATAAATAGGAACTCTCTCGCCAAAATTCACATACAAACGATAATAAAAGTAAGCACGCAAAAAACGGGCTTCGGCTATAGACTGCTTCTTCAAGGCATTGAGTGATTCCGAGTCACCAGGTACAGTGGGAATGTTGGTCAAACATTGATTGGCATAATTAATACCTTTATACAAATTAGTCCACTCCGTCTTGACTACGGAGTTAGTGGGTTCCACATTGAATGATGAAATATTCATCCAACTCGTCACATCATCTCTGTGGGTAATCTCATCACTTCTATATCCGTCTATTACTATGTAGCGTTCAAACGGTATCGCCCAAGATGCATTCGGCTGCAACGCTCCGTATACACTAGTCAATCCTTTCATAATATCCCCTTCACTTTTCCAGAAAATACCAGGTGATAAAGCATTGGGATTAGAGTCTTCATCCAAGAAATCTGTGCAAGAGGAAAAAGACATTCCGCTCAGAAGAGCTGCATATAATAATATGTTTTTGAATTTCATAATCTTCGTATTAAATTTAATTAGAAACCGAATTTAAGACCCATCATAAAGTCACGACTCAAAGGAATGGCTGCATAGTCATATCCCATCTGTCCGACTGAAGAACCGGTTGAAGGATCATATCCTTTGTAGTTGGTAATAGTGAACAAACGGGTAGCGCCTACATAAATACGCAGGTTACTCAAGCCCATTTTCTTACAATATTTAACCGGCAGATTATAACCTATCTGCAAGTTATTCAGACGCAGATAGTCACCATTCTCCACAAAACGGGTGGAAGTACGAGAGTTCTTATTAGGGTCACCAGACACGGCACGTGGAATATCAGTATCAGGATTTTCAGGTGTCCAAGCATTCAAGGCATTCTTACCATAGTTGAACACATGGTCCATACGCTCCAACTGATATTTAGTATAGTTATAACGCTTAGCACCAAAGTCACCGTAGAAATTGGCTACCAAGTCAAAGTCTTTATAAGCCAAGTTAATGTTGAATCCCAATGACACCTTCGGTGTACCACTACCCACTTTCACACGGTCGTTTGTATCAAGCATACCATCTCCATTCTGATCTATGAAACGGATATCACCCGGCTTAGCCACAGGTTGCAGAGGCTGCCAGTTGCCGTTTTGATCCTTATAGCCATGAGCTGTGTTCCATTCGTCCACTTCTGCTTGATTTTGGAAGATTCCGGCAGTTTGATATACCCAGAATTCACCGATTTCACCACCTACATAAGTACGCAAAGCACCGTATTCATAGAGATAGTCAGGATTGGCCATAGATTTCAACACACTTTTATAATGAGATAAATTCAAATCCAAATCATACTTCAATCCTCCGGCTTTGCCATGATAAATGGCTTGCATTTCAAAACCGGTTGTGCGCAACTTACCATCGTTCACCAAGATAGAAGAATTATAGCCGGTAGCTAAACTGATGTTACGGCTAGAAAGCATATCCCTGGTGTTCTTAATATAAGCTTCCGCAGAAAGCTCCAGTTTATTGTTCCATAAACTAATGTCTACACCGATATTCTTATACACCGTCGTTTCCCACTTGATGTTACTGGATGGAAAAGCTGTAATGGCATATCCCATGGAAGTTTCACGACCATCAAAAGGATAGTTCAATGCATGGGTATTGTAGCTCAAAGTAGGAATATATCGATAAAGACCTATGTTCTGATTACCCAAAGCACCGTAGCTCAAACGGAGTTTAAACATGGAAACAGTTTCTTTCAAATTTTCCCAAAATGGTTCATTAGCAATGTTCCAACCCAATGATACAGAAGGGAAGAACCCCCACTTGTTACCTTTAGCAAAACGTGAAGAGCCATCATAACGGAAAGAAGCCATAATCATATAACGCATCATGTAGTTGTAGTTCACACGGCCAAAGAGAGAACGGAGGGCACTGCGGGTCTTGGTACCACCTACAGAATAGTTACTTTTAGCATGTCCCATCAAGCTCATACTGTTATTCTCAAAATCAGAACCGGAAGCACTAAGGTCTTCATACTTATTTTCTTCCTGAGAAAGTCCCAATAAAAGAGAAAGATTGTGTATTTCAGCAATGGTCTTGTCATAATTAGCAGTCAATTCCAACAAATCGTTGGTTGTCTGCGAACGTGATTCAGATAAACTAGCCATCGTGTTTCGTTTGGCCGCCCCAATCTCATAGGTAGGTGTAAAAAGACGAGATTTGCTAAAGTACATATTACGGCTGGCATTGAATTTCACGATAAGCCCTTTAATCGGCTCGTACTGCAAATAGCCGGAAGCTGCGATATAATCGGTAGAGCTTGTATTATCAATCAATTTATTAAAAGCAACCTGATTACCGGCATCAGACATACCCATACCAGAGATGGCACCACCATAACCACCATCGTTGTTCTCATCATAAAGGAACGCTAACGGCTCCATATTCGTCACCTGATAAATGGAAGAGAAACCCGAATTGGATTCCAAATCGGCCGACCAACGGCTATAGCTTACAGATTCACCCATTTTAAACTTACCACGGGTAACATCAGAGTTTAAGCGGAAACCGAACTTTTCATCTCCGGTAGCAATAGTCACACCGTCCGTCTTACTATAGAAAGCAGAAAGAGACACATTGGAATTAGCACTACCTGCCGTATAACCAATGTTATATTTTTGTGTAAAACCACGTTGATAATACTCTTTCTGCCAATCAGTATCAGCAAACTGACTCGGGTCTCTCTCGTACTCGCTGATATATTTAGGCCAGCGGCTTTCATCCGTACCTGCATTTGTTAATGCCATCTTACGTACTTTAATAAACTCAGCTGAATTACAAACTTCCAGACGCTTCGGCATGGCACTCAACCCCCAATAACCGGAAAAAGTAATCTTCGGAGCTGAATTCATCGTACCACGATGTGTTTCAATCAAAATAACACCAGCTGCCGAACGTGAACCATAGATAGCGGCAGTAGCAGCATCTTTCAATACGGAAATCGATTTAATATCTTCAGGATTAAGATAAGACATATTACCCGGAACACCATCGATAATCACTAGTGGACCGTTACTTTCACTGTTCTCGCCATCATCATCTTTCCAAGAAGTCACACCGCGTACCTGCAAAGTGGCAGAAGAACCGGCAGCACCACTGCCAAAGTTTACCGACAAACCCGGAGCCATACCTTGCAATGCCATCTCTGCATTTGCAGTAGGAATCTTAGACAGTTTATCACCCGATACTGATGTTACCGAACCTGAAACATCAGACTTTTTCTGTGTACCATAACCAATTACAACCACCTCATCCAATGTCTTGGTATCTTCTATTAATACAATTTTTATAGTAGACTGATTACCTATTTTCACGGTCTTTGTGGTATAACCTACATAAGAAACAATCAATTCAGTTCCCTTACCGATAGATAAAGTAAAACGACCATCCAAATCAGTAATCGTACCGTTTGTAGTACCTTTTTCCAATACACTGGCACCAATGATAGGTTCACCCTGCTCATCGGCTACAATACCGTTTATAGATTTCTGTTGTTTCACAGCTTCTACTTCGGGAGTTGCTTGCTTATATAATACAATATGACGATTTTCTATTTTATAATCGATACCTGATTTTGAAAATAACCGATCTAAAATCTGGTTAATCGTTTTATTTTCTACTTTAATGGATACTTTTCTATTGACATTGACTTGATTCAGATTATAGGTAAAATAGAAATTTCCTTTTTTCTCAATAGCATTAATCACGTCATGCACCGTAGTATTTTCCATGTCCAAAGACATCTTCACATTCTGTGAATAAGCGATGCCTGCCCAACACGGGACAGTTCCCAATAATAGAAAAAGAACAAAGAATTTCATAATTAACAATGTTTTTCGTAGCCATAGTGATTTTTGCTCACCCAATGGCGTGCATTTCATAATATTATCCATACATTTGTAATTGATTAGTTTGTAATAAATTATAAGGTTACTCATTAATCCGGGTCGAAAGATGGTGGTGCGTCTTCGACCCTTCATTTTTTGCAAAGGTTTTACTTCATAGGCATCCGTTGTTTTTCAAAGTTTCACATACTGTTATTTTTTATATAGGTATACCGTTTTCTTTTCAATTCTATAATCCACCCGTCTGGTTTCTTTCAACAATTCCATCGCCTGGGCTATGGTCAAGTCTTTCCTAAAATGGCAAGTGAAATATTCTTCAACCAGCGAACTATCCATAATCCTGATTTTCACATCATACCGACGTTCTATAACCTTTGCCATTTCTTTCAAAGTCTTATTGTCGAATCTCAGGTCACCAGTAGTCCAACTATCCACATTTGCCTGCGCCGAATTCCTTATTAACACCAAGCCATCACTAACGGTGTAATATACCTGGTCATTGGGCGACATTCTTTCCTTACTTCTGTCATCTAAGGTTGATACTTCTACCGAACCTTCTTTCAAAGTAATCCAACTCGGTTCATCCAAATAGGCTTTTGCATTAAATTTTGTACCCAACACCCTGATATTCAACATCGGCAATTTCACCGTAAACGGACATTTGGGATTATGTGCCACCTCAAAATAGCCCTCTCCTTCCAATGTGACCGTTCTATATTTTTCCGAGAACTTAGCCGGATAAGAAAAACGGCTCTCAGCGTTCAGCCAGACTGTTGTCCCGTCACTCAGCAATAAAGAAACCCGTTGGCCTTTCGGAACCACTACCGTATTGTATGCTTCCGGTTCCTCTTTCGTGATATAGAACAAGTTTGTCGCAAAAAGACAAACAGCAACCAACACAGCCGCATACTTCCACCATTCCCTGACGGTAAATCTCTGTATCGGTTTCTCTCTTTTCTCTATCTGCCCACTCAAGCCAAGTTGTCTGCTCAGTTGCCGATAAGCTTCATCCATACGTCCTTTATCCGAAAAACGCATTTCAGCTTTCAGTCCCCAGATTTGCTCCAGCTCAAATAAACGCTGACGGTTATCTTTCTCTTTCAACCACTCTAAAATCTCTTTTTCTTCGGTTGCAGTACAATGCTTATTGATATATCGAATTAAAATTTCGTCCTTCATTTACTTTTTTTATTGTCTTTCATTATTAAGACAATTAACCTAGAAGGAACTACGGGGTTAAAAAGAAAAAAAAATGCTTTTTTTGCATTTTATTTTTTACAGACTCCAGAAAAAGCCTGCATGAAGGTATTAACGAAGCAAAAACAACAGACAGAACAATACCTCCTTCAAATCCTCTCTCAAGAATTTTGTGGCTTTCTGTACATGTTCTTCCACCGTACGGGATGAAATATGCATAGCCTCCGCTATCTCTTTATAAGTCATCTCTTTAAAGTAAGACAATTCGAAAGCCTGACGACATTTAGGAGGTAATTTAGAGATGGAAGCTTTCAACAATTTCCGGATATCACGCTCAACCACCTCATTCCACAATTCGTTGGCGTCCGATCCTGCCAGCTGAAAGGCCATGCGTTCTTCCGCCAGACGTACCTCCTCCTCATGCCCCAGCACAACAGCTTGGTGCTTCAGATAATTCAGGCAATTATTCTGTGTGCATTTATAAAGGAAAGAATGAATGGCATTGGGTATCAAAGCGGACTTCTGCTCCCAATACATGACAAAGACACTTTGTACAATATCTTCGGCAATATGTTCAGGCACAAAACGGCAAGCTACAGACATCAGACGAGGATAGAAAAGATTAAAAAGAAGACGAAACTCCGTCTCGTCTCCTTTTTGTACTTTATTTATATCTATAGAAATTGTTTGCATCTCCACATCCAATCCAAAGTTAACAGATACAAAGCTAATTTATTTTTCCAACTCCTGCAAACTTTCCATTTTCTTTGTTTCCAGGAACTCATAGATACCACAAAGATGTTCTTTTACCTTTTTATTCCCAAATTCATACACTTTCGTCACTAATCCGTCCAAAAAGTCACGATCATGAGATACAACAATCAATGTACCGTCAAAATCCATCAAAGCTTGTTTCAGGATATCTTTGGTTTTCATATCCAAGTGATTGGTAGGCTCATCTAAAATCAACAGATTCACCGGTTCTAACAATAGTTTGATCATGGCAAGACGAGTACGTTCTCCACCACTGAGCACTTTCACCTTCTTCATGGAAGCTTCGGGGCCGCCAAACATAAATGCACCCAGCAAGTCTCGTATTTTATTACGGATCTCCCCTTTCGCCACATCATCTATCGTTTGAAAGACCGTGAGGTTCTCGTCCAACAAAGAGGCTTGATTCTGAGCAAAATAACCAATCTGCACATTGTGTCCCAGCGTCAAAGTCCCTTCATGCTCTATCTCACGCATGATACATTTTACCAAAGTAGACTTACCTTCACCGTTCTTGCCCACAAAAGCCACTTTATCCCCTCTCTCGATGGTCAATGAGGCATTCTTGAAAACCACATGATCACCATAGGTCTTTCCTACCCCGTCCATAATGACCGGGTAATTTCCACTTCGCGGAGAAGGCGGGAATTTCAACCGCAATGCTGAGGTATCTTCTTCGTCCACTTCAACCAATTCTAATTTCTCAAGCATCTTCACACGGCTCTGCACTTGCAAAGTTTTGCTATAAGTTCCTTTGAACCGTTCTATGAAATCCTTGGTTTCCTGTATCATCTTCTGCTGCTCCTCATATTGCTTCATCTGTTGCTCGCGACGTTCTTTACGCAATATCAGATATTGGGAGTAATTCACTTTATAATCATAGATACGTCCCATCGTTACTTCAATGGTACGGGTCGTGATATTATCTACAAATTTACGGTCGTGGCTGATGACAATTACCGCTTTGGCACTATTGACCAAGAAATCCTCCAACCACTGGATGGATTCAATATCAAGATGGTTGGTGGGCTCATCCAACAATAATACATCCGGATTCTGGAGCAATAATTTAGCTAACTCAATACGCATACGCCAGCCACCGCTGAAATCACTGGTAGGGCGATTGAAGTCCTCACGCATAAAACCAAGTCCCAGCAAAGCCTTTTCCACATCTTCTTCAAAATGAGTAAGATCAATGGAATAAAACTTCTCACTCATGGCAGAAACCTTCTCGATTAACTCCATATATGAATCACTTTCATAATCGGTACGTGTTTCAAGTTCCTTATTTATGGCTTCTATTTCTGCCTCCATAGCATGAAGATGCGCGAATGCCTGAGAAGCTTCCTCGAATACAGTACGCCCATCCTCTGTCATCAGATGCTGGGGAAGATAAGCTATCACACAATCCTTAGGAGCCGACACCTTTCCACGACTAGGTTGCCGCACACCAGCCAAGATCTTTAATAAGGTAGACTTGCCCGCACCATTTTTCCCCATCAAGGCAATACGGTCTTTCTCATTTATCTGAAAAGATATGTCACTAAACAAGGTGGTACCGCCAAACTCAACGGTCAATCCATCTACTGAAATCATATTTATTCTTTTAATCAGCAAGAGGGTGCGTCAAAAAAATGATTCAAGCTACCATTTTTTTGACACCCCCTCCTACAAGTTTTATACTTTATTGTTTTTATACTTTTTACCAATATCAGCTTGCCAATATTAATATCAATAATTGGGCAGTCAGAATACGAAGGAACATGGACACCGGATACACAGTAGAATAACCTACCGCCGGAGCATTATTACCTGCTGTCTGATTAGAATACGCCAATGCGGGGGGATCTGTGTTACTACCTGCAATAAGCCCCATCAACATGAAATAATTCATCTTGTAATGCCAGCGTGCAACCGCTCCCATTATTAATAAAGGTATAACTGTAATAAGGAAACCACAACCCACATACAACAAACCATCTCCATCGACAACCGTATTCACAAAATTCGCACCAGCCTTTATCCCCACACTGGCAAGGAACAAAGCAATACCAATTTCACGCAACATCAAATTGGCACTCATAGTGGTATAAGTCACTAATTTCAATTTATATCCGAAACGACCTATCAAAATAGATACAATCAACGGACCACCAGCCAAACCCAATTTTACCGGAGTAGGAATACCTGGAAACGCAATAGGCAGACTACCAAAGAAAATACCCAGGAAAATACCCACAAAAATAGTCACGATATTAGGATGATCCAAACGTTTCAATGAGTTACCCATCAAATTGGCAACACGTTCCACCGCATCCTGAGGACCTACCACCATTACACGGTCACCTACCTGCAAGGTCAAGTTACGTGAAGCGAAAATATCCATACCTGAACGGTTGACACGGGTCACATTCACACCATACATACTACTGAAATGAAACTCACCCAATTGCTTACCATTCATTTTAGGTTGTGTAATCAAAATACGGCGGGATACCATCGGAGTATCCTGCTTTTCCCAATCCACTTCAATTTTAGGACCGATAAAAGCAATAATGGCTTCCGCATCGTCCTCTGCACAAACCACAAACAACTGATCACCAAGATGGAAGACAGTATCACGATTAGGAATACTGACATGACCGTTCTGCAATATACGTGAACAAACAAAGTCACGCCCCATGAAGTCTCTGACCTGAAGCAACGTTTTTCCTGCCAACGCCTCATTATGTACTTCCAGGTGCATCATACGAGGAGTCAGATGAGGATTTGCAGCTTCTTCTTTAGCGATATCCTCTTCCTCCTTTTTCAAATTAATCCGGCAAATGTAGCGGATAGCAATAATGGAACCAATGATACCCAGCACTCCCAACGGATAAGCGCACGCATATCCCATCGCTATCTGCGGGCCACTGTAATTCAGCTGGCTCAACGCTTCGTTGGCAGCACCCAGTCCCGGCGTGTTCGTTACGGCACCACAAAGAATACCCACCATCATAGGCAGCTCTATCCGGCCGTTCAAACCATAATACAAAGCCACTGCCACAGCAATGTTCAATGCGACAATCCCCATTGCCACTAGATTCATAGCAATCCCTCCTTTCTTAAAGGAAGAGAAAAAAGAAGGACCTACCTGAAGTCCGATACAAAACACGAACAATATCAGTCCGAAATCCTGTAAAAATGTAAGTATCTGTGTATTCCCCGTTAAGCCGAAATGTCCGCAGACAATACCGGTAAACAAAACAAAAGTAACACCTAACGATACCCCGAAAAATTTAATTTTTCCCAGCAACACTCCTACTGCAATCACAAAGGAATAAAGCAGCACGATATGCGCTATTGAGTTTTCATCAAATAATAGATTTTGTAACCAGTCCATGATATAATACTATGTTTTTATAAATTGCCGCAAAATTAATGAATTCCCCTCACTCAGCCCAACAATTTGAAAACTATTATTTCATGATTCCTATTTATTTTGCAATATCCACTTTGCAATAAGAACATCTTTTGTTTTCGTCACTTAACAAAATGACAGAAACCTCTCTTTCTCCTTTATGAAAATAGCTAAAAAAAGGATTCTATTTAAAAGGTTTTAGTATATTTGCCCGTACTATTGAAAAAGTATGTGATATAATTCTTAAATATTAATACCGAATAAACTATGGCAGATAGTAAAGAGAAACTCTTTTCGGACTTCCCAGCCGTTTCTACGGAACAGTGGATGGAAAAGATTACAGCCGACTTGAAAGGCGCTGATTTTGAAAAGAAATTGGTTTGGAGAACCAACGAAGGTTTTAAAGTAAAACCATTTTATCGCCAGGAAGATCTGGAAGGTTTGAAAACAACTGAAGGACTACCCGGAGAATTCCCCTATGTAAGAGGCACGAAGAAAAACGACAATACTTGGTTCGTGCGTCAGGAAATCAAAGTAGAATGCCCTAAAGAGGCTAATGCTAAAGCACTGGATATTTTGAACAAAGGTGTTGACTCATTGGGATTCTACGTAAAGAAGAAAGACCTCAGTCCTGAATATATCGAAACATTATTGAATGATATCTGTGCGGAATGCATTGAGTTAAACTTCTCCACTTGCCAAGGACATACGGTGGAATTAGCCCAATTATTGGTTGCTTACTTCCAAAAGAAAGGATACGACCTGACCAAGTTGCAAGGCTCCGTCAACTATGACCCTATGGGTAAAATGATGGTAAAAGGCAAAGACCTTAGCAATTTCATCACTACTGCCAAAGAATTGGTAGAAGTACTGGCTCCGCTACCTAAATTCCGTTGTATCTGTGTCAATGCGATAGAACTGAACAATGCCGGATCTTATATTTCACAAGAACTGGGCTATGCATTGGCCTGGGGTAACGAATATCTGAGCAAGCTGGTAGAAGCAGGAGTTCCTGCCGCACTGGCTGCCAAGAAAATAAAATTCAATTTCGGCATCAGTTCCAACTATTTTCTGGAAATTGCCAAGTTCCGCGCAGCACGTATGTTATGGGCGGACATCGTAAAAGAATATCATCCTCAATGCAACCGCCAGCCCGAATGTCCGAACAAAGCGGAAGACGGCACTTGTCTCTGTGCCTGCAAAATGGTGGCACATGCTGAAACATCCACTTTCAACCTGACTTTGTTTGATGCACATGTAAACCTGCTCCGCACTCAAACCGAAGCGATGAGTGCCGCCTTGGCAGGAGTCAACTCCATCACCGTAACCCCGTTTGACAAGACTTACGAAACTCCGGACGACTTCTCTGAACGTATCGCCCGTAACCAACAGTTATTGCTAAAAGAAGAATGTCATTTCAACAAAGTAGTTGACCCCGCCGCGGGTTCTTACTTTATTGAAAATTTAACAATTTCTATTGCCACACAGGCATGGGAATTATTCTTGAAAGTAGAAGACGAAGGAGGAATGCTGGAAGCAGTCAAAGCAGGAAAAGTACAGGAAGCGATCAACGCAAGCAACAAGGCCCGCCACGATTCCGTTTCAAAACGCAAAGAAATTCTACTGGGTACCAACCAATATCCTAACTTCAATGAAAAAGCAGGCGAAAAGGCAAATCTTGGCTGTTTCATTCCCATGCAATATAAGATAAGTATCCGTAGGGGCAGGAAAGTCCGTGCTTTGGTTCCCGTCATCCGTAACCTGGTTTTTGTCCACGCACGTCCTTCCGAAGTGCAGCGATTTAAGTCTCAAATTACTTATTTGCAATATATTACTGATACCCGTAGCGGTCAGAAAATAATCATTCCCGACCATGATATGCAGCGTTTCATAGCCGTCGCCGGTACCTACAATGACCATCTTCTCTATTTCCAACCCGAAGAACTGAATCTCTCCAAAGGTACGAAAGTTCGTATCACCGGTGGCGACTTCGAGGGTCAAGAAGGTGTTTTTCTAAAGGTAAAAGGTGCCCGTGATCGTCGTGTAGTGATTGCTATACAAGGTATCATCGCCGTTGCCATGGCGACCATCCATCCGGACCTCATCGAAGTAATCAAATAATCGTCGATAATCAATGATTAGTCATTGGTGATAGATAAATCATAACTCTGAAATCATAAATCAAAATAGCATGTCTCTTTTAGAAGAAGCACTCCTCCTTCAGCGTGCCGCGCACGATCTGATGTATTTGGGTATGGACGGCAGTCCTATCTATAGCGATGACTTGTCTCGTCGTAACAGCGAAGTCTATCGCTTGACCACAACTTTGTATAATTCCGGCACTTGGGGCACCACGGTGGAGGAGCAGGCAAATGTATGTCTTGCGCTCTTGAAGGGGTATAGTGCCTCGTTCATTGACCATGGTGAAAAACAGCAGCATGTGCAGGAGGTATTGAGGAGTTGCTGGGATACCCTTGATTCCCTTCCTTCCTCTTTGTTGAAACTCCGTTTGCTTACGGCTTGTTATGGAGAGGTTTTCGATGAGCCTTTGGCCGACGAGGGCCGTTCTATCATTGCTTCCTGGAATTCCGCATCGCTCACGGCAGAGCAGCAGGAAGCAGTTGCCGAGTTTCGGAATGTGGTGGATAATCCTTATCCGTGGGAAGAAATAGAGGAGTAAAAGCAGAGATAAAGCTGAAGAAAGACAGAAATATGAGAAACTTTGAAGATTTGCAAATAGCAGTAGCCGGTACCGGTTATGTAGGTTTGAGCATTGCTACTTTGTTGTCACAGCATCACAAGGTGACAGCCGTCGATGTGATATCTGAAAAGGTAGAGAAGATAAATAATCGTATCTCTCCGATTCAGGACGAATACATTGAGAAGTATTTTGCGGAGAAAGAACTGAATCTTACTGCCACTCTTGATGGGGCATCAGCTTACAAGGATGCCGACTTTGTGGTCATTGCAGCTCCCACCAACTATGATCCGGCAAAGAACTTTTTCGACACACATCATATAGAAGACGTCATTGACCTTGTGCTGTCTGTTAATCCGGAGGCGACAATGGTAATCAAGTCCACCATTCCAGTTGGTTACTGCCGTTCCCTCTATGTGAAGTATGCTCAGAAGTTCGCACAGATGCCACCATTAGCGGATGGCAAGCGTCGTGAGTTCCGTCTTTTGTTTTCACCGGAGTTTCTTCGCGAATCAAAAGCACTTGAAGACAATCTCTATCCTTCACGCATCATCGTAGGCTATCCCAAAATGATGTCTGCTGAATGGGAGGAGGAGAATGAAGCAATCCGCAAGATTCAAGGCAATCACATGAAAGAGTCTGCTGAGATATTCGCTAAGCTTTTGCAGGAAGGTGCCATTAAAGAGAACATCGATACACTCTTCATGGGATTAAAGGAAGCCGAGGCAGTAAAGCTCTTTGCGAACACTTATCTTGCCCTTCGTGTAAGTTATTTCAATGAGCTTGATACCTATGCCGAAGTAAAGGGTTTGGATTCAGCTGCCATCATTCAAGGCATTGGTCTTGATCCTCGTATTGGCACTCACTACAATAACCCATCATTTGGTTATGGCGGTTATTGCTTGCCAAAGGACACCAAACAGCTCCTTGCCAATTATGCAGATGTTCCTCAGAACATGATGACTGCTATTGTAGAGAGCAATCGTACCCGTAAGGACTATATTGCCGATGCTGTTCTTCGCAAAGCTGGCTATTACAATGAGAACGCCGTATGGGATGCGAACAAAGAGCACGAGTGCGTAGTAGGTGTCTATCGCCTGACCATGAAATCCAATTCCGATAATTTTCGCCAAAGTGCCATTCAAGGCATCATGAAACGCATAAAGGCGAAAGGTGCGGAGGTTATTGTTTACGAGCCTACCCTTGAGAACGGCACCAGCTTTTTCGGCAGTCAGGTTGTCAACAACCTTTATGAATTCAAGCAAAAATCGAAGGCTATCATTGCCAACCGCTATGACTCTTGCCTCGATGACGTGCTGGAGAAAGTATATACTCGTGACATCTTTAAGCGCGATTAATCTATGGTGACATATAATGTGAATTTGGAGGGCAAGACAGTCCTCGTAACAGGTGCTGCCGGTTTTATAGGTTCTAATTTGGTAAAGCGCCTTTTCAAAGATATACATGACATCAAAGTTATCGGCATTGATAGCATTACCGATTACTACGATGTGAATATCAAGTATGGACGTTTAAAGGAGATTGAAGCTTTGGGGTGCGACTGGCAGTTCTATCAGGCTTCGATTGCTGATAGAACATCATTGGAGAATATCTTTACAGAGCATAAGATTTCCGTCGTTGTAAATCTCGCAGCTCAGGCAGGGGTGCGCTATAGCATTACTAATCCCGATGCCTATATTGAGAGCAACCTCATCGGTTTCTATAATATTCTTGAGGCATGCCGTCATCATGAGGTGGAGCATCTGGTATATGCTTCTTCGAGTTCGGTTTATGGCTCGAACAAGAAAGTACCATATTCTACTGACGATAAGGTGGACAATCCGGTGTCGCTTTATGCGGCCACGAAGAAGAGTAATGAACTGATGGCGCATGCGTATTCAAAACTGTATAATATTCCGAGTACGGGTCTGCGTTTCTTTACAGTCTATGGTCCCGCAGGTCGTCCTGATATGGCATACTTTGGCTTTACAAATAAGTTGCGTGAAGGCAAGACGATCCAGATATTCAACTACGGTAACTGCAAGCGTGATTTTACGTATGTGGATGACATAGTGGAGGGTGTGGTTCGTGTGATGCAACATGCTCCTGAGAAACAGAGTGGGGAGGACGGACTGCCAATCCCGCCATACAAAATATATAACATCGGTAACAATAATCCGGAGAATCTTTTGGATTTTATGACTATTCTTCAGGAAGAATTGATTCGTGTGGGTGTGCTGCCTACGGATTATGATTTTAAGTCACATAAGGAATTGGTACCTATGCAGGCGGGTGATGTGCCTGTGACTTTTGCAGATACTACTCCGCTGGAGGAAGATTTTGGGTTTAAACCATCGACTTCGCTTCGAGTTGGTTTGAGGGCGTTTGCTGAGTGGTACGTTAAGTATTATGGTACGTGCGAATAAACATTTGATTAAGATTTATAGATATACGGGAAGAACCCTGCGTTAATATATGTTAGAGAAAAATTCGAAAATATACGTTGCAGGCCATAGAGGGCTTGTAGGATCAGCAATATGGAACAACCTCCTTCAGAGAGGCTATACTAATCTTGTAGGCCGCACTCATAAAGAACTCGACCTCACTAACCAAGTAGCTGTTAAGAATTTTTTTGATGAGGAGCAGCCTGATGCTGTAGTCCTTGCCGCAGCTTTCGTTGGTGGCATAATGGCTAATTCACTCTATCGTGCCGACTTCATTATGATGAACATGAAAATCCAATGTAACGTCATTTCCGAGGCATATGCACATGATGTAAAGAAGCTTCTCTTTCTTGGTTCTACTTGTATCTATCCAAAGAGTGCACCTCAGCCTATGAAAGAAGATTGCCTTCTTACCAGTGAACTCGAATACACTAACGAGGAGTATGCCATTGCCAAGATTGCGGGGCTCAAGATGTGTGAGTCGTATAACCTACAATATGGTACCAACTACATTGCCGTAATGCCTACCAATCTCTATGGCCCTAACGACAACTTCCACTTGGAGAACTCGCACGTAATGCCTGCTATGATGCGTAAGATTTATTTAGCTAAGCTTATTAATGATAGCAATTGGGAAGCAATTCGCCAAGATCTCACTATCCGTCCTGTAGGAGCCAATATCAAGGAGAATGGCGAAGCTGTTCGTTATGTGATTAATGGCAATAGTTCAGAGACTGAGATTCTCAAAATCCTAGCCTTTTATGGTATTGAGAATAATAAAGTATCTCTTTGGGGCACAGGCAAACCTCTCCGCGAGTTCCTTTGGAGCGAGGATATGGCTGACGCATCTGTTCATGTTCTCCTTAACGTCAATTTCTCAGACATCATAGGTGTCGAAAAATATTCAAGTGTTCATTATGGTAACAAAGCAGATGGCATCGTTGACCGCAACCACTCCACAGGCCGAGGAGGTGCCATTCCAAGCCTTGGTGAAATTCGCAATTGTCACATTAATGTCGGTACAGGTAAAGAGCTCACCATTCGTAATCTCTCCGAACTTGTAGTGAAGGTCGTTGGCTTTACAGGAATCGTGGAGTTCGACACTGCCAAGCCCGATGGTACCATGCGTAAACTCATTGATGTCAGCAAGCTCCATTCTCTCGGCTGGACGCACAAAGTTGAGATTGAGGAAGGTGTGCAACGCCTGTTCTCCTGGTACACAGAGAGCTTGAAGGTTTAAATATAATCAGTAACAAAGAAACATAGCATATTTATGAAACAAAACATAGCATTAATCACCGGTGTTACCGGTCAGGACGGTAGCTACCTTTCGGAATTCCTTCTTGCCAAAGGGTATGAGGTTCATGGTATTATCCGTCGTTCGTCTGTGGATTATCGTGAGCGCATCGCTCACCTTGAAGGCGCTCCTAACTTTCACCTGCATTATGCTGATATGGGAGACTCTATGTCACTTGTTAAACTTGTGGGTAAGGTGCAACCTACTGAGATTTATAACCTTGCAGCGCAATCTCACGTTCAAGTATCGTTTGATGCTCCAGAGTTTACAGCTGACGTTGATGCTGTTGGCGTACTCCGTATCCTTGAGGCCGTTCGTACCAACCATTTGGAAAAGACTTGCAAAATCTATCAGGCATCTACCTCGGAACTTTATGGTAAGGTAGAAGAAGTGCCTCAGAACGAAAATACTCCCTTCCACCCATATTCACCATACGCTGTAGCCAAACTCTACGGTTTTTGGATTGTCAAGGAATATCGTGAGGCTTACGACATGTTCTGCTGCTCAGGTATACTCTTCAATCATGAGTCTGAGCGTCGAGGTGAAACTTTTGTAACTCGTAAGATTACCCTTGCAGCTGCACGCATCGCTCAGGGCAAGCAGGATTGCCTCTATCTTGGTAACCTCGATTCGTTGCGTGACTGGGGTTACGCCAAAGACTATGTAGAGTGTATGTGGCTCATCCTCCAGCATGATAAGCCTGAGGACTTTGTTATTGCTACCGGTGTTCAGCATACTGTTCGTGAGTTTGCTACACTTGCTTTCCATCACGCAGGCATAGAACTCCGTTGGGAGGGCGAAGGCGTGAACGAGAAAGGAATCAATGTAGCTACAGGTAAGGTCGTTGTAGCAGTGTCTGAGGACTTTTATCGTCCTACTGATGTGGTGAACTTGTGGGGTGATCCAACTAAAGCAAAGAAAGAACTCGGTTGGAATCCACAAACAACCTCTTTTGAACTGCTTGTTGAACTTATGGTAAAGCATGATATGGCCAAAATTGCTGCTGATAATGCTGCTGCAGATGTTCGCAAGATGAATCTTGTTGAATATCTTGAGAAAGGTATAGTCAAATAATATCTATAGTTCATATATAATTTGCAACAATTCGCTTGCAATCTTTTAAACAGGTAATGAAGCACTTCTTTTTCTAAAACGAAATGTACTATTTAAGATGTTATGATTGAAATTATTGATAAAGTAGATTGCTGTGGGTGTAATGCATGTGGTGATATATGTGCACAAAAGGCTATAACTTTCAAGAATGATGAAGAGGGTTTTGGGTATCCAGAAATCAATAATGAGCTATGTACCGATTGTCATCTTTGTGAAAAAATTTGTCCAATTTTAAATATCAAGGAACTTAAAAAAAATGACTACGAAAAGCCATTATGTTATGCTGCACAAACTAAAAATTTGGAGTCGTTGTTTAATAGTACTTCCGGTAGTGCTTTTGCAACATTAGCCGAAAAGATGTACAAATTGGGTGGATATGTAGGTGGTGCAATTTTTAATGATGACTATTCTGTAAAGCAGTTTATATCTTCAAATAAGGCGGATTTAGAAAAACTACGAAATTCCAAGTATGTACAAAGTGATTCTCAAGGTTTTTATAAACAAGTTCGTGACTTACTTAAAGCTGGTGAAAAAGTTCTTGTTTGTGGTTTGCCTTGCCAGATGGCAGGTCTTCGCTCTTTCTTGCGTATTGATTATGAAAACTTGATAATCATAGATTTAATTTGTTTAGGCATTAATTCTCCAAAGATTCTCCGTGGTTACCTTGATTATATGGAGGAAAAACATCAAAGTAGGATAATATACTATAAAGCTAAAAACAAGGAATTGGGATGGCGACAACTTACTACTAAGATCGTTTTTGAAAATGGTGATGTTGAGTATGATGACGGAAGATACTGAACTGCTTGATGAGGTTGTAGTAGTGGGATATGGTACAATGAAAAAAAGCGATTTGACAGGTTCTGTTACTAGTATTAAGAGTGAGGAACTCATGAAAACAAATCCGGTTAGTATTAATCAAAGTTTACAAGGGCGTATTGCTGGTGTGCAAGTTAATCAAAATGATGGTGCTCCGGGAGCTGGTATTAGTATTCAAATTCGTGGAGCTAATTCATTTTCAACCTCTACAGAACCGCTTTATGTAGTGGATGGTATTCCTTTTACTACTGGAGGAACCCCTGGAGCTGGTCGGGATGAAGATGGTATGCTTCAATCTGCAAACCCTTTATCTTCTATTAATCCAGCTGATATTGAATCTGTGGAGGTGTTGAAAGATGCTTCTGCTACTGCTATTTATGGTTCTCGTGGTGCAAATGGTGTCGTTTTAATTACAACTAAACGTGGGGTTAAAGGAAAAGAAAACATTAGCTTTAGTGCAAATTTTGGCATATCGAAAGTAGTGAAAAAGATGGATATGTTGGATGGGTATACATATGCAAAATATCGTAACGAGGCAACAGAAATGTTTAATGAATATGATGGTGCGAGAGAGACGTTGCCTTATCCAGGTAAAGAGCTTCTAAACACTAGTACAGGCGAGTATGAATATGCTCCTGGACCAGATGATTATCGGAATGGTACTTGTGCATGGACAAATTGGCAAGATCAAGTGTTTGAAACTGCTCTTTCACAAGAATATAATTTGAGCGTAAATGGTGCAAGTGATAAAGGATATTATGCTATATCAGGAAATATTCTTGATCAAGAAGGTACTATACGAAATTCTGGTTATAAACGATATTCATTTCGTGCTAATATTGCAAGGAAAATTCATAAATGGATTG
>ENA-UESJ01000390-UESJ01000390.1-human-gut-metagenome-genome-assembly--contig:-NODE-390-length-23905-cov-7.372545_pt1 | contig 23905 bp, 17 predicted proteins | sample MGYA00243000_ERZ508001 | MGnify/ENA primary metagenome ERZ508001 (study PRJEB26167, sample SAMN06115479) | human gut metagenome | host: Homo sapiens | place: China:Chongqing | collected 2015-03-03... | reverse complement strand
TCATTGAATTAACTCCCTTCTTTCATATTCTTAAACAGTGTTGTCTTCAACAACTGTGCTGTACTGCGTCCGCTGCCATTGGCAGCCGTTTTGCCGGTGCTGAGCTCCACGACGCCGGTGTGGTAATCCATCCAGCCGTGGAACGCGAGCTTGAAGCTCTTATAAATACGTGTGCGGCGCAGGGCGCGCAGCGCATCCGGCTCACAGGTGTCACACAAGAAGATCGCCGTGATATAAGAGCACATATGATTCGGGCCCGGCTCGATCCGCTGCATGCCGTCGGCACGCGCCTGCTCGCGGCACTGCTCGAAGATCTCCTTCGTGAGCACGGGGACCGAGAAAATGTAGACATATTCGTTATTATCCGCTTCCCAGAGCTTGGCGGCCTTGACCAGCACATACTTCTCGGAGTGGATGTGCAGACCGGCCTCCGCGACCAGATAGCCCTTCGGCTCCTCGTGGCGCACAACATCAAAATATCCCGAATAACTGTGGCACAGTTTGTCGAGCGCTTCCTCGCGGGTCATACGCCGTCCTCCCTGCTCAATGCAAAATTTTCATAGTATGTTTTCATGGAGTTCATGAACAAACTAAGAACAAAGTGTAAACATACCGCTAAGGTTATGATAGCGCGCCACCCGGAATCTTTCAAGTGAAATAAATGACAAATATCCGCTTTCTTTTTTGTCGACTTTTCATAAGCATTGCACAAAAGCGCCGAAAGACCAGCGGTTATGTAAACTGATTTCGTTTAAATCATACAAGTCTAGTGGGAAACGCAATCTCATGATTTTTCAGCAAAAACATTTATGGGTCACGAAATTGACGAACTTCTCTTCTGTTTTGCTCATCATTATGTAAACCATGCACAAAGCGTGAATTTTTGCCGTGTTGAGAGGCAAGAATTTAGTCGAAAAATGATTGACAGGCGGAATGATTCCTGATAAAATGAAGCGTCTCAATTGGAATGATGCCTAGAGTCTTTCCGAAGCAAGATGCGACCGCCGCCGCGCCCCGCGCGCCGGCCAAGGCCATACGGACAGCCGGGTCGAATGCCGCAAACCGCACCGCGTGTGGTGGCAACTTCTGTTGCCTTATTGATTGAGTTAAAAGCTCAAGTTTTATAAGTTGGTCACTTAAAACCAGGCTGCTTTCAGCATCCAAACTTGTGAAATGGTCAATAAGAGTAGTAAAAGTAATCTTTGCTATATAGACTCTCAAGACACAACATCCTGTTGGGAACGGTGCGCACGGGCCGCGGACGGCCGCTGCGCGCCCAATGGCATATGTTTGTTCACAAGCGCCGCTGCTGATCTGCAGCGGCGTTTTTTGTGCACAAGGGGGAAACACAGACATGAAAAAAGTCATTGAACTCCGCAACGTCAGCAAACAGTTTGACGGCGAGACCGTTCTCGACAGCATCAACCTCGACATTTACGACAACGAATTTCTGACGCTGCTCGGCCCGTCCGGCTGCGGCAAGACCACGACCCTGCGCATGATCGGCGGCTTTGAAACGCCGGATCAGGGCGACATCCTCTTTCTCGGTGAGCGCATCAACGACATTCCGCCGCACAAGCGCAACATCAACACCGTTTTCCAGCGCTACGCACTCTTCCCCCACCTGAACGTGTTTGAAAACGTGGCGTTTCCGCTGCGCGAGCAGAAGCTGCCGCGCGGCGAGATCGAGCAGAAGGTCAACGAGATGCTCGCGCTCGTCAAGCTCACGGGCTTTGAGCGGCGCAACGTCACGCGTCTGTCCGGCGGCCAGCAGCAGCGCGTCGCCATCGCGCGTGCACTCGTGAGCCGTCCGCGCGTGCTGCTGCTCGACGAGCCGCTCGCCGCGCTCGACCTGAAGCTGCGCAAGGACATGCAGCAGGAGCTCAAGAACATCCAGAAGGCCACCGGCATCACGTTCGTGTTCGTCACGCACGATCAGGAGGAGGCGCTGAGCATGTCCGACACCATCGTCGTCATGTCGGAAGGGCGCATCCAGCAGATCGGCACGCCGATCGATATATATAATGAGCCGGAAAACGCTTTCGTGGCCGACTTCATCGGTGAGAGCAACATCGTCGACGGTATCATGCGCAAGGATTTCAGCGTCACGTTCTCGGGCCACACGTTCACGTGCGTGGACAAGGGCTTTGCCAAAAACGAGAATGTCGATGTCGTCATCCGTCCGGAGGATGTGGACATCGTGCCCATCGAGCAGGGCATGCTGCGCGGCACGGTCACGTCCATCACGTTCATGGGCGTGCACTATGAGATCATCATCGACATCAACGGCTTCAAGTGGATGATCCAGACGACGGACTATGTTGACGAGGGCGCGGAGGTCGGCCTGTACATCGAGCCCGACGCCATCCACATCATGAAAAAGTCCGAGTATTCGGGCATGTACGGCGACTACTCCTCGTTCAGCAACGAGCTGGACGAGCTCTCGGACGCAGAAAGTGAGCCGGACGAATGAGCAGCCGCATCCGCACCGAAAACCGCCGCGCCTCGCTGGCGCAGCGTCTGGCGCTCGCACCGTATTCCGTGTGGGCGGTCATCTTCGTGGCCGTGCCGCTCATATTCGTGGCCTACTATGCGTTCACGGATGAGAGCTTCCGGTTCACGACCGAAAACCTGACAAAATTTTTCACCGCCGTGAGCACGATCACCGACGACAGCGGCGCCACGCGCGAGGTACACACCTACCTGCTCATCTTCTGGCGCTCGGTGAAGCTGGCTGTCATCTCCACGGCCGTCTGCCTGCTCATGGGCTACCCCATCGCATATATCATCGCGCGCGCCGCACCGCGCACGCAAAAGACGATCATCACGCTCATCATGATCCCGATGTGGATGAACTTCCTCATCCGCACCTACGCGTGGATGACCATCCTGCAGGACACGGGCCTGCTCAACGCGCTCTTTTCCGCGCTGCATCTCGGGCAGGCGCACATCATCGGCACGGAGGCCGCCGTCGTCATCGGTATGGTCTACGACTACTTCCCGTATATGATCCTGCCGATCTACTCGGTCATGGCCAAGATGGACACACGCCTGATCGAGGCCGCGCGCGACCTCGGCTGCAACAGTCTCGGCGTGCTGCGCCGGGTCATCTTCCCGCTGAGCCTGCCGGGCGTCGTGTCCGGCATCACGATGGTGCTCATCCCGTCGATCAGCACCTTTTATATCTCGCAGAAGCTCGGCAACGGCAAGTTCTTCCTCATCGGCGACGCCATTGAGGGGCAGTACGTGGCCAACAACCTGCACTTTGCCGCCGCCATTGCCTTCATCCTCATGCTGATCCTGCTGGCGGCCATGGCGCTGATGAAGCGCGGCACGAACAAGCGCGTCTACGGAGGTGTGTGATATGAAACGAGCTGCAAAAATCTACACCGCCCTCATCTTCGTGTTTCTGTTTGCGCCGATCGCGATCCTGCTGGTGTTCTCGTTCAACGACGCAAAGAGCCTGTCGGTCTTTTCCGGCTTCTCATTGAAATGGTATTACGAGCTGTTTCGTGATGCCGAAACGCTCAACGCACTCAAAAACACGCTCATCCTCGCCGTGATCGCATCGATCGTCTCGACTGTGATGGGCACGGCCGCCGCCGTGGGCATGAACAAGCTCCGCAGCAAATATCTGCGTGCCGCGCTCGACACCGCGACCGACATCCCCATGATGAATCCGGACATCATTACCGGCATCTCGCTCATGCTCATGTTCGTGTTCTTCGGACGGCTGCTCGGCGCGACCACGAGTCTCGGCTTCTGGTCAATGCTCGCGGCGCACATCACGTTCTGTCTGCCGTATGTCATCATGCAGGTGCTGCCGAAGCTGCAGCAGATGGACCGTGCGCTGCCCGAGGCCGCAATGGACCTCGGCTGCACGCCGGCGCGCGCTTTCTTCCGTGTGGAGGTGCCGGAGATCCTGCCCGGCATCATCACTGGCATGATCATGGCCTTCACGCTCTCGCTCGACGACTTCGTCATCAGCTACTTCACGCAGGGCAGCGGCTTCCAGACGCTCCCGATCCGCATCTACAACATGACGAAAAAGACCGTCACGCCGAAGATGTACGCACTGGCAACGATCATCTTCTTCGTCATTCTCGCGCTGCTGCTGCTGACCAACCTCGTCGACGAGGATGACACACAGCGTATCCGCGACGCCCGCCGCGCCAAGCGCGAGGGCAAGCCCGCCCGTTCCGCACGCAGCGGCGGCAGCCGCCGTCCCGTGCGCGCCGCCGTCGGCATCCTGACGGCCGCCGCACTGCTCATCGCCGGCATCAGCATCTACAGCAGCCGGCAGGAGACGCGCGTGCTCAACGTCTACAACTGGGGCGAATACATCTCCGACGGCTCGGACGATTCGCTCAACACCATCACGGCATTCGAAGAGTGGTACAAGGCGACCTACGGCGTACCCGTCAAGGTCAACTACGACACCTACGCGAGCAACGAGGACATGTATGCAAAGCTCAAGAGCGGCGCCGTGAGCTACGACGTGGTCATCCCGTCGGACTATATGATCGCGCGCATGGAGTCTGAGGATATGCTTCTGCCGCTCAATTACGACAACATCCCGAACTACCAGTATATCTCCGAGGACTTCCGCAGCCTGTACTATGACCCGGACAACACCTACACCGTGCCGTATACCTACGGCATCGTGGGCGTGATCTACAACGCAAACGTCGTTGATGAGGCCGACACAGGCAGCTGGGATCTCATGTGGAACCCGAAGTACGCCGGCAATATCCTGCAGTACAACAATGCACGCGACGCGCTCGGCACGGCCATGTACCGCGCCGGCATCGACGTCAACACCACCGACCACGCCGCGTGGAAGCAGGCGCTGCAGGCGCTCGTCGACCAGCGTCCGCTCGTCAAGAGCTATGTCATGGACGAGATCTACAATATGATGGAGTCCGGTGAGGCCGCCGTCGCCTCCTACTATGCGGGCGATTACTTCACGATGTGCGACGCGCAGGCGGAAAACGTCGATCTGCAGTTTTACTACCCCGACGAGACGAACTACTTCATCGACGCCATGTGCATCCCGACGTGCTGTCAGGACCAGGAGCTGGCTGAGTGCTTCATCAACTTCATGCTCAGCCGCGAGGCCGCCGTCGCCAACGCCGAATATATCTACTACGCCTCACCGAACCGGCTCGTGTACGAAGACCCGGAATACATCGAGGACATGGGCGAGGACACGATGGACATCCTCTACCCCGGCATCGGCTCATTCCGCGACGAATACAACCGCAGCGCCTACCGCAACCTTGATCAGGACACGCTGACCTTTGTCAACAGCCTCTGGGAAACGCTCAAGATCAATTAAACACCGCGTCCGAACCCCGCTCCGGTGCTCCCGGAGCGGGGTTCGGACTATCAAAAGGGTCTTCCTTTTTGCCGGGAGAACACGCTTTTGCAGCTGCGCGCGCAAATGCAATGAGGTTTTCTGCAAACTGATAGGAAATTATACAAATTTGGTCTTGATTCCCGGCTGCGCTTCCCTTATGATATGTCTTTGGATTTTTACGCATTTCAAACAAAAGGTGAGGAAATTATGCAGGCAATGACCAAACAGCGGCATATGGACATGCTCAACGGGCCGCTCTGGAGCAAGCTCCCGCGCTACGCCCTTCCGGTCGCGGCGACCGGCATTCTCGGGCAGCTGTTCAACGCGGCCGACGTCGCCGTCGTCGGTAACTTCACGGGTGAGCTGCGCACGGTCGCCGTGGCCGCCGTCGGCGCAAACAGTCCGGTCATCGGGCTGCTGCTGAATCTGTTCATCGGCATCGCACTCGGCGCAAACGTCGTCATCGCCAACGCCATCGGCCGCGGTGACCGCGAGACCGTGCACCGCGCCGTGCACACCTCCATCGTCACGGCGCTCGTCGGCGGCGTGCTCGTGGCGCTCTTCGGGCAGCTGGTCGCAGGCGGGCTCATGGGACTGCTCAACGTGCCGGAGGATGTGTATCCGCTCGCGCTGTCCTACCTGCGCATCTACCTGCTGGGCATGCCGGTCATCCTGCTCTATAACTTTGAGGCCGCCATTTTCCGCAGCATCGGCGACACGAAGATGCCGCTGGCCGCGCTGACGGTCTCCGGTATTCTGAACGTGATCCTCAACCTGTTTTTCGTCATCGTGCTCAAGATGAACGTCAACGGCGTCGCCATCGCAACGGTGCTCTCGAACGCAGTCAGCTCCGTGCTGCTGCTGCGCCGTCTGCTGCACGGCGACCTTGTGCGCGTGGAGCTGCGGGAGCTGCGCATCGACCGCAACGCATTCAACAAGATCATGCGCATCGGCCTGCCGGCCGGCATCCAGACCGCCATTTTCTCGCTGTCGAACATCATCATCCAGTCGGCCATCAACAGCCTCGGCACGGTCGTCATGGCCGCCTCGAGCGCAGCATTCAACATCGAGATCATCGCCTACGATGTGCTCAACTCCTTCAGTCAGGCGTGCACGACCTTCGTCGGCCAGAACTACGGTGCCGGCAAGATCGACCGCTGCAAGAAGACGATGTTTCTGTGCCTCATCGAGGACTTCATTGCCTCTGCGGCCGCCATCGCGCTTGTGCTGCTGACGGGCAAGTATATTCTCGCGATCTTCAACAGCGATCCCGAAGTCATTGCCATCGGCTACACCCGGCTGCTGTTCCTCTTCGGGTCATATATCTTCACGCTGACGTATGAGATCCTGTCGGGCTATCTGCGCGGCTTCGGCATCTCGCTCGCCCCGGCCATTCTGACGCTCTTCGGCGTTTGCGGCGTGCGTATCTTCTGGATCAAGGCCATCTTCCCGATGCACCGGACGTTCCGATCGATCCTGCTCGCCTACCCGATCAGCCTTGCAACGACCACCGTGCTGATTATCGCCGCGCTGCTGATCTGCCGCCCGGCGCACAAGTTTGCCGCCCGCAGCGGCGAACAAACGCAGGCGTGACCCCTGCAAACGCAAGCACCCCCTCGGGCTCTGCCCGAGGGGGTGCTTGCGACTGTCAAAAAGTATTACTTTTTGACAAAGGGGTTTGCGGCCTGACTGCAGCGCACGAGCCGTCCGCCGCCTCCGGCGGACGGCTCGCACGTTTGCAGGCCGAGAAGTATTTTCTTCGCCGCACATGTCGCCGAAGAAAATGATTGGACTTTCTTTCACCGCGCCATTGGCAAAAGCCTACGAGGTTTTTTGGCAAGCAGTTATTCCGTCTTGCGCAACGGTGGTTACTTCTTCACATTCTGGCAGAAGTTCATCAGGATCGTTGCGACCTGCTGGCGGGTGGCGCTGCCCTGCGGGTCGAGGTAGACCATATCGTCAGACGCCTTGGTACCGTTGATGAGGCCGAGCGCGACCGCATCCTGCATAGGCTCCTTCGCCCAACCGCTCACCTGCGCGCCGTCCGGGAACGTGCTCAGGTCAGCGGGCGTCCACGTGCGCTCCATCTTGAGGACATTGAACATGTACTGCGTGAGGATGACCGCGATCTGCTCGCGCGTGACGGGCTGATCCGGGGCAAACGTGGTCGGCGATGTGCCCGCGACCACATTGTTCTGGTACGCCCAGAGGATGGCGGGCTTGTACCAGTTTGCGGTCAGGTCGGTAAACGGCGTCGTGCCGCTCACCGCCGGTGTGCCCTCGAGGTTATAGAGGATCTGCACGATCTGCGCGCGCGTCGTCGTGCCGGTCGGGGCAAACGTGCCGTCGCCCATGCCGCCCATGATGCCGTGCGTCACGCAGTACTGGATGCCGGGGTACGCCCAGTTTTTCTCCACGTCGGTGAACATCTGCGTCACGTCAACGCTGACGGCCGGGATAGACTCCGTCTTCGTCTCGCCGCAGCGGGTGCAAGTGTAGGTCTTGACGCCGTCTTCGGTCTCAGTTGCAGGTTTCGTCACTTTGCCGCTGTCCCAGCTGTGGCCAAGCGCGTCCACGTAAGTGTCCACGTAACTGTCGCCGCAGGAGCAGGTGTGCGTCGTGTAACCCTTTTCCGTGCAGGTCGGCGCGGTGACGACATCCTTGTAGCTGTGGGTATGGGAAACATAATTGTAATGGATGTTGGCGTTTTTCAATGCGTCATTAGCGGTGCCAATTGTAATGCAATTCCATGCCGTCTCAGTGCCGGTGAAATATACATCTGTGAGAGATCCGCAGCAAGAGAAAGCGTAATTGCCAATGCTCGTCACACTGTCTGAAATCGTTACACTCGTCAAAGACGCGCAGCCAGAGAAAGCATCGTCACCAATGCTCGTTACGCTGCCCGGGATCGTATATACCGCAAAAGCACCTGGACACTGCACCAAAGTTGTCTTATCTTTATCGAACAGAACACCGGACGCATCGCTGACATAATGACTGTTGCCCTCAGCGACCCATATACCGGTCAAAGAGGCACAACTGCTGAACGCTCCCCTGCCGATGCTTGTCACACTGTTCGGGATCGTCACGCTTGTAAGAGATTTGCAATCAGTGAAAGCACTATTACCAATGCTCCTCACGCCGTCTAGAATCGTCACGCTCGTCAAAGATTCGCACCAACCAAAAGCATCATAGCCAATGCTCACCACGCTTCTAGGGATCGTCATGCTTGTCAGAGATTTGCAATTATGGAAAGCAAACTCGCCAATGCTCGTCACGCTGTCCGGGATTGTCGCACTGGTCAGAGATGTGCACCAAGAGAAAGTATACTCACCAATGCTCGTCACGCCGTCCGGGATCGTTACGCTGGTCAGAGATGCGCAATCAGTGAAAGCCCAACCACCAATGCTTGTTACACTGTCCGGAATCGTTACGCTTGTCAGAGATGTACAATATCGGAAAGCACTCCCGCCAATGCTCGTCACGGTCACACCTTTGATCGTATGCGGAATATTGGCTTTGGTAACGGACGAATCGCAATCGGTAACGGTTCCTGTCTTTTTATCGAACGTGAGATAGCCGCCTTCCACAGCATATTTCACTTCCCCACCGCATTCACTGCAGTCGTCTCTGGTTGTCGTTTCCCCGGTATAAGTTTTGTCTCCACACTCACATACCCGATAACCACGGTGCGGATGCGCAGATTCGTATTGCGTACTGCCGTAAGTATGCTCCTTTGTGACGGTCATGTCACTTTCATACTTCAGCCACAGCTTCATAACCTGTCCCTGATGGTTCGCACCGACCTCGTACATGATGCTGCCATCACTCATAACGGCATAGCGGGATGAATACACAGTCGGGCCATAATCAAAATATATCAAGCGTGTCGTATCTGTCGGATTGCTATACAGATTGACCACGCGCTCCGGGAGCTTGATCGTACGCTTGCAGGTGATCGTTTCTTTCACGGACAGACCCGGATCCGGCGTCACAGTGCCGCCGCCATACGCTGGTGCACCTGGCCACTTAATATACTTGATATAAGCATAATTCCAGCTGTTCAGATACTCGCTCCATGTATAGTATCTCTCATTTCTGTACGGCGAAGCAGACAGTCCGCCTTGAAGCACAGTAAAACCATTTGTATCTTTTTGAACAATAATCTGGCTATGCCCCCAGCCATCCCCGCCGTGAAGATATTCACTGTTGCAAATCCTAAGCGCAGAACCAAGCGCAGCATTTGATACATAGTTTCTCAAATGCTCAGCTGTCAACGTAAGCTCACTGTCGCTGAGATTCCGAAGAGAATTTGCACTGTCATCAAATAACGAGTTAAATTGCTGGCCCCAAATTTTGTTGTAAATGTTGTTCGCATAAGTCCAGCATTCATTCGGTGAAGAATCAAAATCATCACACCTGACTGCAACACCATTGATGTAATAGGTCGTGTACGCCAGCGCAGTCACCGGCAGAAGCGTCGCGATCGTCAGCACCGCGAGCACAAAGCTCAAAAGTCGTTTTCTCATATGGTCTCCTCCCTACATTTTTCTCGTGATTTTGCGCACTTTTCTGCGTGCTGCGTACATGGCATCCAAGACTCACATCAACGCAGCAAGTAGCAGCAAGTATTTGTTCCAATCCTATTGATACCATTTCGCAAGTATAAATGTAAGGTCATATGCACAATTGACACGTTTTGCGACATAATTACCGCAAAATCTATGTGTCGCGCGAAGTTGCCTCTACCGCAGAACCGCAAAAGCGGCATCTTGCGCAGACGCAGTCCACGCGCAAGACGCCGCTTCAAAACGAAATCAGGCGGAGCCGAAAAACGGCTCCGCCTGATGATGCTTGTTTGCATTCACGCGCCGAGATAGGCCTTCCGGACCTTGTCGTCGTGCAGCAGATCGTGTGCACCGCCGGACATGGTGATCCGGCCGTTTTCGAGCACATAGGCACGGTCGGCGATGGCGAGCGCCATCTTCGCATTCTGCTCCACGAGCAGGATCGTGATGCCCAGCTCATGCATCGTGCCGATGATGGAAAACACCTCCTGCACAAGCACGGGCGACAGGCCCATGGACGGCTCGTCCATGACGATGAGCTTCGGTGCGCTCATGATCGCGCGGCCCATGGCCAGCATCTGCTGCTCGCCGCCGGAGAGCGTGCCCGCGAGCTGCTTGGCGCGCTCCTTCAGACGTGGGAAGCGGGCATAGACCCGCTCGAGATCGTCCGCGATCGCCTTTTTGTCCTTGCGGAAATACGCGCCCATGGCAAGGTTCTCCGCAACGGTCATGCGCGTGAACACCTGCCGGCCCTCCGGCACGTGCGCAAGGCCCATGGTGACGATGCGGCTGGGGTCCGTCTTGCGTAGGTCGTGCCCGTCGTAGATCACGGAGCCGCTCTTGATGGGCACGAGGCCGGTGATGGCGTGCAGCGTGGTGGTCTTGCCGGCGCCGTTGGCCCCGATGAGCGAGACGATCTCGCCGTCGTTGACCTCCATACTGATGCCGCGCAGCGCCTGCACGGCGCCGTAGGACACCTCCAGATCTTCAATCTTCAGCATCGTCGTCCGCCTCCTCTTCGCCGAGATACGCCTCGATGACCTCCTGGTTGCTCGCGATCTCCTCCGGGAGCCCGGCGGCGATCGTCTGGCCGAAATTGATGACCTGGATGCGCTCACAGACGCGCATGACCAGGCTCATATCGTGCTCGATGAGCAGAATAGCCACATGGAACGTATCGCGGATGGTGTTGATGCACGAGAGCAGCTCCGCCGTCTCGGTCGGGTTCATGCCGGCTGCCGGCTCGTCGAGCAGCAGCAGCTTCATGTTCGTTGCCAGCGCGCGGGCGATCTCCAGCTTGCGCTGCTGGCCGTAGGGCAGGCTGGACGCGAGCTGTCCGGCCTTGTCGTCCAGATGGACGATGCGCAGGTATTCCATGGCCTTGTCGGTCAGCTCCTGCTCCGTGTTCCAGTACTTTTTCGTGCGCAGAAGGCTGTCGGCAAGGTTGTAATGGATGTCCTTCGTGAAGGCGATCTTCACGTTGTCGAGCACCGTCATGGCCTTGAACAGGCGGATGTTCTGAAACGTGCGGGCAATGCCGGCCTCTACGACCTGATAGGTCTGCTTGCCGTTGAGCTTCTGCCCGCAGAGGTAGAATGCCCCCTCCGTCGGCACATACACACCGGTGAGCAGGTTAAAGACCGTGGTCTTGCCGGCACCGTTCGGACCGATGAGTCCCATGAGCTCGCCCTCATGGATCTCCATGTTGAAGTCCGACACGGCCTTCAGGCCGCCGAACGTAATGCCGAGGTGCTCCGCTTTGAGCACAACGGGTCTGGTATCGGTCATGCGTCGGCGCCTCCCTTCCTGGCCTTGGCCTTTTTCTTCCCGGCCAGACGGCCGTCGAACAGCAGCCGGTCGAGTGAAAATTCATACGTGCCCAGAATGCCTCTTGGACGGAAAATGATGACGACCAGTAGCACGAGCGCATAGATCAGCATCGGGAACTGAAACAGCGACTGCACAAAGCCCGGCAGCGCCGAAACCCATGCGCCGTTTTTGATCTCATAGTTGAGCAGGTACATCGCGACGGCCGCCAGCACCGAGCCGGTCATGGAGCCCATGCCGCCAAGCACCACGATGACGACGATGAAAGTCGAATTCCAGATCGAAGCGCTGGTGAACGTAAAGCTCGCCGTCGTGAGCGAGGAAAAGCATGTGGCATACAGTCCGCCGGCAAGCCCCGCAAAGAATGCCGAGATAACGAACGTAAGGATCTTATAGTACGTCGTGTTCACGCCGGAGGCCGCCGCTGCGATCTCATCGTCGCGGATGGCCTCAATGGCGCGGCCGTATTTGGAGCGGATAAATGTGCACATGAGCGCGATGCACAAAACGGTGATGCCCAGCACGAGCCACACATACTTCGCCTGCAGCGAGGTCGACAGCCCGAGGCCGTTGGCATAGAGCGAGGAGCTGGCCGTGCCGCTCGCCAGACCGTCACCACCGGCGAAGGGCAGGTTTGCGATGACGTTTTCGACGATGAGGCCGAAGCCGAGCGTCACGATGGCCAGATAGTCGCCGCGCAGACGCAGCGCCGGGATGCCCACGAGCAGTCCGAGCAGTCCTGCGAAAATGGCGCCGAGCAGACAGCAGCCGAGCACGACCAGAATGAGCTGGCCGGGCGCCGCCTTGGACGCCTCGAACACGCCCGCGCGCTCAAGCGCGAGCGAGCTCAGCGCGGCAGTATACGCGCCGATGCCCGCAAAACCCATGTGGCCGAGCGTGAGCTGGCCCAGGTAGCCGAGCGTGAGGTTGAGCGACGTGCCGAGCAGGATGAAGATACACATCTGCCAGATGATCGGTACCAGCACGCGGCGATAAGTATTGTCCGGGAGCACCTGACCGAGCAGCAGCACCACGGCAAAGAGCAGCACGATCAGGCCGCAGTTGACGCCGGTGCCGCGCAGTTTCTTTTTTTGCAGCGTATTCATACCTTCTCACCTACATTCTTTCCGAGGATGCCGGCCGGCTTGACCAGCAGCATCACGATCAGGATCAAAAACACCACGGCATTTGCCAGCGACGAGCTGATGTATGCCGTCACGAGCGCCTCGATGATGCCGACGACGATGCCGCCGAGCATGGCGCCCGGGATCAGGCCGATGCCGCCCATGACGGCTGCAACGAACGCCTTGAGGCCCAGCATGGACCCCATTGTCGTCGTCACGGTGTGATACTGCGCGCAGTACATCAGCGCCGCAACTGCCGCAAGCCCCGAGCCGATGGCAAACGTCGTCACGATCGTGCGGTTGACATTGATGCCCACAAGTGTGGACGCCTCCTTGTTCTCGGACACGGCGCGCATGGCGCGGCCGAGTTTCGTCTTCTGCACAAACAGCTGCAGCGCCGCCATAACGATGGCTGCGATGATGATCGTGACGACGGCCGCCATATTCACCGACACGCCGCCGATGGAGATCGGTGCCGTGCTGAAGATCTCGTCGGAGATCACGCGCGGGTTCGGTCCCATGGCCGGGATGGCCTGCGCGAGGTTTTCCAGCAGCAGGCTCATGGCGATCGCCGTGATGAGCGCTGACATGCTTGTGCCCTTGCGCCGCACCGGCCGGTAGGCCACCAGCTCGACCACAACGCCCACGAGCGCGCAGATCACGATCGCCGCAAGCACCCCCGTCCACGCCGGCAGCCCCATGCTGTGCAGCAGGATCGGCACGGTGAAATACAGCGTATAGCCGCCGACCATGATGAAGTCGCCGTGCGCAAAGTTGATGAGTCGGATAATGCCGTAAACCATCGTATAGCCGAGCGCCACGAGCGCATAGACGCTGCCGAGACGCAGCCCGATGATGAGTTGCTGTAAAAAGTCAGTCATATTCTCTCCCTGCCTTTCAGTTTTTGCGCAGGTCAGCCGCGCCGGAATATTCGTGCGCGAAAGCGCCGGTCGGCGCTTTCGCGCAAAGGTCATTGCTTTGGATCGCGTCCGGTCCCGGCTGTATCGCCGGGGTCGGGTCAGCTCTGCGTCTTGACGAACTTCTGCACGAGCTTGCCGTCGGAGGGCGTGAAGGTCAGGATGGCCACGCTCTTTTCCGGTGTGCCGGTCTCGTCAAGGGTCATGTCGCCGGTGACGCCGACATAGTGCATGCCGCTCATCGCGTCTCGGATGGCCTCGTGATCGATGCTCCCGGCCTTCTCAATGGCCTGCTTGACCATATACATGGCGTCATACGCCAGCGCGCCGAGGGCGTTCATGGATTCCGAGCCGTACTTTTCCGTGTAGTTCTTGACGTAGGACTGCACGATCTCGGAGCTGTCCTCCGGGGAGTAGTGGTTGGTGAAGTAGACATTCTCATAAGCGCTCAGGTCGCCGGTGGTGTAGTCCTGCGTGCCGTCAAAGCCGTCGCAGCCCATGATCGCGCCCTTGAAGCCGGCCTCACGGGCCTGCGGGATGATTTTCGGGCCGACCGCGTCGTAGTAATACGGGGCAAAGAGCATATCCGCGCCGGAGGCTGCGATGGTCGCCAGCTGCGAGGAGAAGTCCACGGCGCCGGTGTCGGACGAGGACTGCTCGCAGACGATCTCGATGCCGTATTTCTCGGCCGCCTTCACGAACGAGTCGTGCAGGCCGGAGGAGTAGGTGTCGCCGGTCGCGTACAGGACCGCGGCTTTTGTCCAGCCCTGATCCTTGGCGTAGGCCGCGACCATCTCGCCCTGGAAGCTGTCCTTGAAGCAGGAGCGGAACACATAGTCGTCCGTAGTAGTGATGGAATCTGCCGTGGAGCTCGGCGTGACGAGCACGATGCCCTCATCGTCGGCCAGACTCGTGATCGCGGACGTGCAGCTCGAGAGCGTTGCGCCGATGATGGCCGCCGCGCCCTCGCTGAGCAGCGAGTTGAAGCCGGAAACCGCTTCTGCCGGCGTGCCCTGATCGTCCTTGGTGGAGAGCTTCACGGTCGCGCCGAGGATGCCGCCGGCGGCGTTGATCTCGTCGATCGCCAGCTGGATGGAGTTCGTGATGGCCAGGCCGTAGGCCGCCTGTGCGCCGGTCACCGGGGTGATATTGCCGATGATGATCTCTTTGCCCGACAAATCGCCGTCGGCAGAATCATCTTTGGCGTCTTTTCCGCCTCCGCACGCTGCCAGTGAGAGCACCAGCATGACAGAGAGAAGCAATGCAGTCAATCGTTTCAGTTTCATGTTCATATCCTCCTATCTGAATGTTCGCCCGCCCGGTGGGTCCAGTTCCGTTTTTTGTGTTTTTTCCGTTTTTTGTGGGCGAAGGAAATAAAAAAACGCAAGGGCGCACAACTTCTGCTCGAAGATGTGCTCCCTTGCACGCTCTTATTATAGGGGAAATCGCACGCAAAAATCAACGGCGATAACCGCCAAACTATTTGTTTTCTTAATCGATATATTTAGCGAAATTCATAAAAGCCTATCTTTTCCGTCTGATCCTGCTCGAAGGCGTCCGCCTGCCCCGCCTCCGCCAGCGTGTGGCGCAGGCACGTCAGGCACGGTTCGGCGTCCCAGTCGCAGTACATATACTTACAGGCAAAGCACAGCGTTCTGGCCGCCGGATGCGCCTTGCGCGTCTCCGGGACAGGCGCCCCGGTCTTCGGCTCCGCCGCCTTCTGATACCGGTCGATGCCCTGCTGCGCCAGCTGTGTGCTGCGCAGGCAGTCTGCGCACGGCTGCAGATCCCGATCATGGAATTTGTACTTGCAAGCAATGCATAATGTCTTGTTTTCCGCCATGGTGATCTCTCCATTCTCTGTTTGCCGGACCCGAACCCACTCCGGGATGGTTTCAGTATATGCCGCCGTTTTGCGAATGTAAAGTGTGAGTTATACCTGAATTTACAAGCGCCTTTCTTCTTTTTGTGTTTAAATAGCTAATGAATCCGCCGTGCGGCGTACCGCGTTTGTGGAAAGCGGAAAAAGTGCATTTGCCCGCTTGACAAGCGATGATATTTGGGCGTATGCTTGCGCCAAGTTCAAAGCAGCAAACCACAGAAGCAGAGAAGTAAGCGAGGGTTTGCGTCTTTCCCAGAGAGCTGCCGGTTGGTGTGATGGCAGCAGAGACGGTCTCGCTGAATGGACTGCGGAGGGCGGACGAGACGCCGTGAGGCGGTAAAGTCCGACGGGCTTTTCCCCCGTTACCAGGGAAAGACGTGTGATGGCACGTCGCCGAGCGGGCGCATTTGCGCCAATTTGGGTGGCACCGCAGAAGTTTTCCGGCTTTTGTCCCAAGGATCAAATTCACTTTTGGTCTTTCCGTGGACGAGGGTCGTTTTTCTTGCCCGGAAAGGCCCCGCCGAAAGGAGCAGACATCATGGCAAATGAAAACATCCCCTACAAGATCTACCTGAATGAAGACGAAATGCCGCGCACGTGGTACAATGTCCGCGCCGACATGAAGGTCAAGCCCGCCCCGCTGCGCAATCCCGCCACCGGCGCACCGATGACGTTCGACGATCTGCGCCCCGTATTCTGCGACGAGCTCATCCGTCAGGAGCTTGACAACGACGACCGCGAGATCCCCATCCCGGACGAAATCCGTGACTTTTATAAGATGTACCGCCCGTCGCCGCTCGTGCGCGCCTACTGTCTGGAAAAGCAGCTGCAGACCCCGGCGAAGATCTACTACAAATTTGAAGGCAACAACACCTCCGGCTCGCACAAGCTCAACTCCGCCATTGCGCAGGCGTACTATGCCAAGCAGCAGGGGCTGCGCGGCGTCACGACCGAGACCGGCGCCGGTCAGTGGGGCACGGCGCTGTCGATGGCCTGCGCCTACCTCGGGCTCGACTGCAAGGTCTACATGGTCAAGTGCTCGTATGAGCAAAAGCCCTTCCGCCGCGAGGTCATGCGCACCTACGGCGCGTCCGTTACGCCGAGCCCGTCCACGGAGACGGAGATCGGCCGGCGCATCCTCGCCGAGCATCCCGGCACGACCGGCTCGCTCGGCTGCGCGATCAGCGAGGCCGTCGAGGTCGCCACCTCGACTCCCGGCTACCGCTACGTGCTCGGCAGCGTGCTCAATCAGGTGCTGCTGCACCAGTCGGTCATCGGTCTGGAGACGAAAACGGCCCTTGACAAATACGGCGTTGTGCCGGATATTATTATCGGCTGCGCCGGCGGCGGCAGCAACCTTGGCGGCCTCATCTCCCCGTTCATGGGCGAGAAGCTGCGCGGCGAGCGCGACTATCGGTTCATCGCCGTCGAGCCCGCCTCCTGCCCGAGCCTCACGCGCGGCAGGTTCGCCTACGACTTCTGCGACACCGGTAAGGTCTGCCCGCTGGCCAAGATGTACACGCTCGGCAGCGGCTTCATCCCCTCGCCGAACCACGCCGGCGGCCTGCGCTACCACGGCATGAGCTCCATCGTCTCGCAGCTGTATCACGACGGCTACATGGAGGCCCGCGCCGTCGAGCAGACAAAGGTGTTCGAGGCGGCCGAGCAGTTCGCGCGCATCGAAGGCATCCTGCCCGCGCCGGAGTCCAGCCACGCCATCCGCGCCGCCATCGACGAGGCCGTCAAATGCCGCGAGACCGGCGAGGCAAAGACCATCGTTTTCGGTCTGACCGGCACCGGCTACTTCGACATGGCCGCCTACGAGAAGTTCCACAACGGCGAAATGAGCGACTTCATCCCCACCGACGCACAGCTTGCCGAGAGCTTTGCATCCCTGCCGCAGGTGCCGGGCCTCGACAACTGAACGAACGTATACGACCGCCGCACGGCGGGTAAAATTTCAACAGTCAAGAACAAAGGAGATCGGATCATGGGTCTGAAAAACATTGAAAAAGCACAGGTGCTGCGCCTCGGCGACGAGGTCGAATACCAGCAGGGGCAGATCGTGAGCAAGACGCTCGCGCAAAACCGCGCCCTGAGCATGACGCTCTTCGCCTTCGAGCAGGACGAGGAGATCAGCACGCACACTGCCGACGGCGACGCGCTCGTCACCGTGCTCGACGGCACGGGCCGCTTCACCATCGACGGCGAGGCGCACCTCGTCTCCGCCGGGGAGAGCATCGTCATGCCGGCGCACGTGCCGCACGCGGTCTATGGGCAGACACGCTTTAAGATGCTGCTGACCGTGATCGTGTAACGCGGGACATCCCCGCATATAAGACCCCCGCACCGTTCGGTTTTCCGAACGGTGCGGGGGGGGGTTGTTAATCAAGATAAAAGTCAAAGCTGACTGCCGCTCCCACGGACGCCCAAAATGCGACGCTGCCGTCCGGAAGGACCAGCTCCGGCAGATCGTTGGATGCCGCAAACACCCGCACAGTCAGATCGGCATACAGATTGTATTCCTCACATAAGCGACGAACTTCCGCCTCTTTCCCGCACAGCATTTGCTCAAGCTGCTGCAGCGGCTCATCCAAAGCTCGGCAGTCCATTTTCGGCAGTTCTGCGCTCCAGTATGCGTGCCGCAGCGTCGGGTAAGGCGGCGCTTCCGCCGGGAGAACTGTAAAGCCGGGCAGCACCTGCTCATCCGGCTCACGAATCTCCTTACCGCAGTGCTGCACCTTCCCTTTTCCGGGCGTCGGCGGGCATGACCTCGTGGGCAAAATGCCAAGGCCACGCGTGACCGCATCCCGGTCAAAATCTGCACGGTCGCGCCTTGTGAGCGTAAAAACCAGCCGGATCTGTGGTGTTTGTTTCATGTTCGCCTCCGTACATACGCTTTATACGCTTTGCGTGCGTTTCGCAGCATAAGAACACTCACAAGATAATACAGCGCAGCCGCAAGAAAAACAGATGCGAGGAATGCAAACATCGCTGTGTCCACTGCTTCAAGCACAGAATAGAGCAGAAATTCGGCCGCTGCAAGAAGCAGTGCCGCGATCAACAGCTGCACATGGAAGTGCTGGAAGAAGGCATTGCGCTCATCCTTTACGCGCGCATATGCAGCATCCATTTTCTCAGGGGCAGCTTCAAAGGCCGAAATACTCTTTGACACGATCTTCGAGCCCGACTTGCGATATCGCTGCTCTGCGTGGAAATAATCATTGAAGGCATAGTCATAGCGACGTCCGTCCACACTCCAAAACAGGAAAAAGTCCTTGTGCGCGGGGGCTGATTTTCGAAAAATGAACTGCCACCGGCGCAGCTCGCAAAGCGTCCACCCCTGCTCCGCCATGGCAGAAAGCCAGCACTCGACCTGATTGACCGTGGCCCGCGTATATGGATGAAAACATTTCTTTTTCGTCACGGGCATATCCGCTTCCCCCTGTCGCGCAATTGATTATGCTACGTGCAATCAATTTAGAATCATTATACGCAGCCAGACATGGTCTGTCAAACATATGGAAATGCAAACCCCGGGCACACAGCTGAAAACCTGTGTGCCCGGGGGTTGTCATTGAGCGATCATCCCACGCACGGCTGCGTCGGGGATCAGGTCTCCTCGCGGATCGCAGCCTGTGCAGATAGGTAAAAATATGGGGGTTTTTAATGAAATGAGCATTGTCCTCATTCTTTTCCCTATGTACCGAGGAAATCTTTTCGATTTCCTCCAATTTGATAATGCAGTTTTTCTTTCTGCCTTCCGCTGTAAAGGTTGCTTTCACATCTGCTGTCCCATTCAGATTAACATACCAATCAAATGTAGTATCCGATGTCGGTGTTATCAGATATACAAACTGATTGACAACATCGTGGCTGATAGTGCTACCACTAAAATCAATAAAGCTGTTCAGAGTGGAACGGATACCCTCTATATCCAATCCTTTCGGATTGCTTTTTTCCTGTGGAATTTCATCAAGTGCTTTTTGAAGTTTCTTGATTTCTTCATCGACAGGACTTCTCATTGCTTGATACTCGTCCTTGGAAATCTCTCCATCAGCTCTCATAGCAATCAAGTTAGTCAGTCTGCTATTTGCCTTATCCAATTTTGCCTGTATCGTTACCGTATCGGATTGAGTTTCGTTAGATTTTTCTTCCTTATAATAATACTTAATAAGGTCTAACGCAATCAGTACAGACTCTTTTCTCTCCGTCCAGAGATGCTCTAACAAAGCTTTTGCCATAAAATCGAGTTTCCAATCGGTTATCATTCTGCTGTCACAATATCCCTCAGTATCTAAACCGATTTCAGCTCTTTTCCGTTTAATTCCGTTGTTAAGCTGATTGTAGCATTGATAACCGTAAGAGGTTTTTCCGTCCAATTTCGTATGCCATTTATTTTTACGGTATGATGAGCCGCAGGAACAACGTAGCTTATTGACCCATATATCTCGTGAATCACGCTTACTATGTGTGTTTTTCCCTGCCGATACACATACAGGTTTTACTCTACTTTCCCTTATCGCCTGTGCTTTATCCCATATCTCTTGAGAAATAATAGAAGGGAAATCACCCTCAACATATTCATAAGTGGACATATCAAGATTGTTTATTCGCTTCTGCTCTAAAAAGTTATTGCTTCTGGATTTGTTGTAACACTTTGTTCCTGTGTAAGTGGCATTTTTAATCGCTCTCATAATATTTGAAACGCTCCACTTTATAAGTCCAGAAGCTGTTTTCCTTTTTCGCTCCGTCAAAATCTTTGCGATTTTCATCGAGCCATAACCTTGCAGATACAAATCATATATCATTCTGACCGTTTCTGCCTGTTCCTCATTGATAACATAGGTATCTCCAACACGGTCATAACCTAAAATATTACCGTTTCCATAGAGAACACCATTATCACGGCTGATTTTCTGACCTGCTTTTACACGCTCGGAAGTCTTGCGACTTTCTTCCTGTGCCAATGTTGCCATAAGAGATAGCCGCAGTTCTCCATCTCCGTCCATTGTCCAAATATTATCGTCGATAAAAAACACCTCAACGCCTATGCCTTTTAACTCTCTTGTAACAACAAGGGTATCCACAACATTTCGTGCAAAACGGCATACCTCTCTGGTAACAATTAAATCAAATTTACCTTGCTTGGCATCTTCAATCATTTTCAAAAAGGCAGGGCGTTTTTTTGCCTGTGTTCCCGTGATACCTTCATCAATATATCGTTCACAGACCGTCCAGTTCGGATGATATTTTACTTGGTCATCATACCATTGTAACTGATTTTCCAATGCAGATAACTGTGCTTCGTGTTCTGTTGAAACACGACCATAAATAGCAACTTTTCTGGCTCTGTTTCTGTCAAACAGAGAATAATCTGTGAGCTTAAATCTGTAATTATATTCATTTACTGCTGTGTTCATTAAGCATACCTCCAATTCATTTTTCTTGGTTCTGGCCGCCGCCTTTTTCGGGCTGGCGGCCTGTTTTGTTTCGGAAAGCTGCTTGCGGACGGAAGCACGGGGGTTGCGAATGTTCTTATCTCGGTTCTCGTTTTTGTCAACCAGCGCGTAGATGCCAAAACGGTCTTTCGCGCTGGACAGGTGCAGGGACTTGTACGGCAGCATGGCAAGCAGCTGGTCCGTGTCCCGGCTGGATGCCAGCTTGGTGAAATAGGGCGATACCTCCACCATAAAATGATTCTTGTCCGGGCTGTTGGGAGCAGCCAGCCGCTTTATATCGGTTGCGATACGCTGTGCCTCGGCCTCAATCAGCCCAGTGTGCAGTGCTGCAAGGTGTTCCTTGAAGTCACCGTGCCGTGCCGGTTCCCGGCTGTGCTGTTCCTGCCGGATGGCTGCTTGCAGAAGTTCCGGGGCGCGGGGCTGCATTTCATACCGCACGAACTCTCCGAAATATTTGTCCGGGCGACTGTCGAAATGCTCTTTCGGGCCAATCTCCCGCATCCCGCTTTCGTAGATTAGGCGATTGGCGCCCACGGGCAGGGCTGCATCCCGGATATGCTGGAAGTGCTGCTGATAGTCCAGTTCATACAGATTGCCTTGCACAGTTCCGTTGGCCGCGCCGGTCAGCTCCACAGCATAGGCAAGAATCCTGTCATGGGTCTGTTCGCCGCAGAATTTCCATGTGTTGTAGGCTTGGGTGTCTTTGAGCAGCACGTCCCGTTCCCGGAAGCAGAATGTTCCAGAGGGCCGGGACAGCCACAACAGCAGCTTATCTTCCGGCTGGTCGCTGCGGGCGGCCTCCCGCAGCATCTTGATGTCAAAGGCAAAATCGCTCTGGTAGTACGCAGTATTCTGGTGCATGATGGCTTCCAGCGCAGCGATCACATCCATATTTTCAAACTTTTGCACGGTTTACACCTCCAATTCCTTTGTCTTTTCCCGTGGCTGTGTTTGCTTGCTCTGCTCTTTTTTTGCGGCATCCAGCTGTGCCCGGATGGACGGCTTTTTCGGTTTTGCGGCGCGGGACTTCTTGGCTTTCGGTGCCTTTTCCTCGGCCTTGACTGCGGCGGCAAGGTCCGTCAGAGAAATTTGTTCTCCGGCCTTTGCTTTAGCTTCCAACTCACCTAAAGAGGGCGCATTGTTCAGCACACCGTCAATCATGTTTTCGTTCTGTTCGGTGGAAAGCTCTGCGGTGCGCAGCGGATTTTCCCGCAAGAACTCCGGCACCTGCTGGAAGCCCACACTGTCGCAGTAGTGGGCGGTGTCCTGCCCATTCTGGTGCAGCACCACCACATCCGAAACAGACAGCGAGTGTCCCTTGAAATCTGCCGTATAGTCCACATTGAATGTGCGGTAGATGTCCTCCAACGTGGTGCCAGCAGTCAGCGGCGCGGCGTATACTTCCGTATAGTTGGCCTTGTCCACGGTCAAACCGGCAGCCTGCAGGCGGTCGTAGGGCTCAAAACGGTAATCGCGGGTGGAATCTTCATTGCGCAGCTGGTAGATGGAAAAGCTGTCCTGCTGCGGTGCTTCAAAGCCTGCCGCTGCGTATTCCTCTACGGTCATTCCGGCAGCAGCCGCTTCCTGCGCGATCTCGGCCTGCACCTGTGCCTTGTAATCCTGCAAGCTCTGGTCAAAGTCAGCCAGCTTGGGCGGTTCCGGCAAGTTATACTGGCCTTGGTTGAGCAGCGGGCGGCAGTCCTGCACATAGGCCACAACAGCGTTGTAATAGGCCGCCTGTTCCGGCGAAATGTTCTGTCCCTCTCGCAAAGCGGCGGTAGCCGTCTGCTCCATAGCGGAAAGATTGCAATGCTGTTTGAGGTACGGGATAAACTCGGTCAGCACCATTTCCCGCTCTGCCTTGTCCTGCTCCCATGCTTTCGGGCCTTTGTTATGCAGAACAAAATTCTTCCAGTTTTCATCTTTGGCGTAGTATTCGTGGTAGTTCTGGATGTGTTGAACCAAAGAACCCTCTCCGTCACCAAAATCCTGCCGCCCCTCGTAGTTGTCTGGCTGGCCGTTCAGGGTAAAATCAATGCGGAATGCGGTCTTGTCGTACCAGCCACCTGTGTAGCCGTCCTTTTCCCGTTCCGTGTGCTGGGTGGTGTCCAGTTCTTCAAAGACGCGGTTTGCCACGGACAGTGGCATGGTTTCGCCGTCCTGCAGCTTGTCACTTTCACTCCACAGAATTGTGACCGTGGGCTCTGCGGCGGGGTCTGGAATTTTAACGGGTGCGGGAATTTCATTCGCTTTTTCTGCTGCCTCTTGGAACGCTGCCAGCTTGTCGCCCAACAAAACTTCCGACACCTTGACTGTCTGCCCCAGCAGAGCAAGAGCTTCCTCTCCGGCATCCGGCAGGGTCAGACCGGGTGCGTCCAGTTGGCCGCCGTCCAGAGCCTTATTATCCGGGCCATACAGGGTGTAGTCATAGCCGGAATCGCAGGTCTGGATGAACAGCGTATTGCCGTTGTCCAGCGCAAATGCAGCCTCCTGTGCAGTGGAAAGTTCTGTTTCCCGCTGCTGGCGCAGTTCTGCCAGATGTTCGTCCAGTGCGGAGATCAGTTCATGGGCTGTGCTGCGGATAACTTCCAGAGAGGCTTTCAACTCGGCCAGTTCCCGGCCCGAACTCCACCCAGCCACATAACCAAAGGAATACTCGGATGTGTCCAGCCCGTAGTGCTGGCAGACAGCATAAGCTACGCTTTCGGCCTGCACCTCGCGGGTGCGGCTGTCCGGGCGGTTGGTCTGTTCCGGGTCGGTGGGGTC
>ENA-UESJ01000374-UESJ01000374.1-human-gut-metagenome-genome-assembly--contig:-NODE-374-length-24478-cov-49.199459_pt1 | contig 24478 bp, 22 predicted proteins | sample MGYA00243000_ERZ508001 | MGnify/ENA primary metagenome ERZ508001 (study PRJEB26167, sample SAMN06115479) | human gut metagenome | host: Homo sapiens | place: China:Chongqing | collected 2015-03-03... | reverse complement strand
CAGTCTTTTTGTACATACACCTGATGAGGCCGGGAATTACTTTCTTCCTCGCCTGCAAATTGATGCAACCCAACTCACGCAACATGCTGAGGTGAAAGAAATACGTATTGACTCTCCGTTCCTGACCGGAAGTATCCAAGGGAAATATACTTACCATACTCTGCTAAAGAGCATGGAGAAAGTCATTCGAAAGCATATCCCGTCATTATTTCCCGAAGAAAAACAGAAAAAAGGGAAAAAGAAACCCGCAGAATTGAATAACCAGTTCCACTTTCAGTTCCGCATGGAGAACAGTGAATTCTTCTCAAAAGTCTTGAATATACCGTTTGACTTGCAGATGCCAGCCACTTTCTCCGGACAGCTCAACGACAGCCTTTCACAAATGCGCATCAACGGCTCATTTCCTCAGTTCACATACAATGGGAAATATTATGAGTCGGGCACCCTGCTATGTGAAAGCCGTCCCGATGAATTACGATGCCAGGTTCGTGCCGGTACTTTAATGAAAAAGGGAGCCATGTTCAACCTTTCCCTCCTCACCCGTGCCAAAAATGACAAGCTGCACAGCACACTCTACTGGGGAAATAACACCCAGCTTACCTATAGCGGCAAGATTGATGCCATCGCCTCTTTCCGTCAGGATAGTTCAAAAAGAGAGTTGCACACCCGTGTAGACATACAGCCCAGTCAAGTCATCTTAAATGATACTACCTGGAACATACATCCGGCTACTGTACACATCGCGAAAGACAGCATCGAAATACACGACTTCTTGTTTGAACACCGCGACCAGCACCTGAAAATCAATGGGCGACTGGGAAAAACGGAAGCAGACTCCTGCCTGGTAGACCTGAAAAACATCAACCTGCTCTACATCATGGATATGATTCAGTTCCATGCCGTACGTTTTGACGGAGGCATCAGTGGAAAGGTCCACCTGCGCCATGTGCTTCAAGACCCGGTGATGGAAACGCGTCTCGATGTAAAAGATTTTTCTCTTAACCACGCCTTGCTAGGAAGAGCCGACATTCTTGGGTCATGGGATAAAGAACTGGGAGGTGTGCGCCTGGATGCCGACATCCGTCGCGACAGCACCTGCACCACTCGGGTAACCGGCTATGTTTCTCCTAAGATGAAAGGACTTGATCTTCAAATCCAAGCCGGAGGAACTCCACTCTCTTTCCTGCAACCTTTTGTAGAAAACATCTTCAGCAATGTCAACGGAAACGTACATGGGGACGTGCGTCTGTTCGGGCCTTTCTCTCAACTTGACCTGGAAGGAAATGTCAAAGCGCAGATGCAAATGAAGGTCAACATCCTGAACACCACCTTCCGGGCCTCGGCCGATTCCGTACACATCGCTTCCGGCTTGTTCCGTTTCCAGAATGTACGCTTACAAGATACTGAAGGGCACACAGGACTTGCCGACGGAGAATTACGGCATACCAAGTTAAAGAATCTGAGCTATCAGTTCCGCTTCAATACAAACCGTATGCTGGTATTCCATTCAGAAAAAGAAACTCCTGAATTCCCCTTCTATGGTCATATTTATGCTACAGGAAATGTATTTCTTCGAGGAGGCGACGGACAACTGAACGTCGACGGAGAAGTACGTGCCGACAACCAAACAGAGTTTGTTTACGTGCTGGGAACAGCAGCCGAGGCCACCAACTCTGGCTTTATCACCTTCGTAGACCGTACTCCCCGCCGTAAGCAGGAAGCCGTAAAGGCCGAAGTGTACCACCCGCTCAACCAGCCCGACAAGCAGGAAGACGATGATACACCCACCGCCATCCACATTAATCTACAGATAGAACCAGCCGAACGTGCCAACATGAAAATCATCATGGATCCTTCGGCCGGAGATTACATATCTGCTTACGGAACCGGAAACCTGCGTATTAACTTTTTCAATCAGGGCAACTTCCAGATGTTCGGTAACTATAACATCAGCGAAGGTATCTACAAGATGAGCATGCAAAACGTCATCCGAAAAGACTTTACCCTGCAACCAGGAGGTGTGGTATCCTTCAATGGCGACCCCAAAGCTGCTAACCTGAACGTACAGGCAGTCTACACGGTAAACTCTGCTTCACTGAACGACCTGATAGCCGACGCTTCCTCTTCACGTGGAAATGTCCGCGTAAACTGTTTGTTGAACTTGAGCGGCAGCCTCACTTCACCCAACCTGACGTTTGGCCTCGAACTGCCCACCGTAAGTGAAGAAGACCGCGAACTGGTACGTAGTCTCACCAGTACCGAAGAACAGATGAACACCCAGATTATTTACTTGCTGGGAGTCGGCAAATTCTACACCTACGACTATGCCAACAATACCGGTCAGACCGATGCTACCAGCTCGCTGGCCTTCAGCACTCTGTCGGGCCAGTTGAACAATATGCTTTCGCAAGTCATCGACAACCAGAACTGGAACGTAGGTACCAACCTTACTACCGGAGAAAAAGGCTGGAGCGATGTAGAAGCCGAAGCCATCCTGTCCGGCCGTCTGCTGAACAACCGACTGATAATCAACGGTAACTTCGGCTACCGTGAAAATACCATGCGTAATACCAACTTTGTAGGTGACTTCGAAGCTATCTGGCTGCTCACCAAGAACGGGGAATTCCGTCTGCGCGGATACAACCAGACCAACGACCGTTACTTCACGAAGTCCACCCTTACCACCCAGGGCATCGGTATCATGTACAAAAAAGACTTCATGAACTGGCAAGAACTCGTTGACTGGTTCCTCCGCCGCCGTAAAAACCGCAGCAGCCAGCAGAAAGAAAAAGAAGACCAGAAATACCTCCCACAGGAAGCCCTTCCTGCCGCAAGAGAAAAAAGAGAATCAAACGAAAAATAATTATACAAGAATATGGAAAAAACCTATTACCTGCCCGCCGAATGGCACAAACAAAGCTACATACAGCTTACCTGGCCTCATGCCGATACTGACTGGGCCTATATGCTCGATGAAGTAGAAGCCTGCTTTGTCTGCCTCGCTACCGAAATAGCCAGCCGCCAGCCCCTGCTGCTCGTGGCTCCCGAATTTCCGGCAGCCCTAGCCGACTTCCCCTATCGCGACCAGATTACTTTTGTGAAATGTCCTACGAATGACACCTGGGCCCGCGACCATGCTTTCATCACTTTATTGGAGAAACACTCCGACCCACAGTTGCTCGACTTCTGCTTCAACGGCTGGGGGATGAAGTTTGCTGCTCATAAGGATAACCTCATCAACAGCCATCTGTTCAAGACCGGCGTACTTAACGGTGATTACATCAACTGCCGCAATTTCGTACTCGAAGGAGGTTCCTCTCGCGCGCCGCATACCGTTTCGGAGTCATACCCGTCTGACGGACGAAAGCCAGATAGAAAGGACTCTTCGAACCGAAACCGCTCCGTGACGGAACCTCGCCCAGCGGACAACCGCCGTTGCGAAGCAGCTCCTTAGCGTATTCCACCCGGTAGCGGTTAAGCAACTCCTTCAGATGACAACCGAAGTAGCGGTTCACCGCATTGCTCAGGTAAGTCTGGTTTGTTTCGAGCATCATACTCAGTTTCTTTAACGAAAGAGAGGAATCGAGGAACGCCCGGCGTATCTCCAACTGATACAATATACCTTTATATATAAGGCTGTCTGCCGGACGGACATCCGACAGTGACGAGAACCGCGCTGTCCATTCGCGGCCGGCGGCACGATAGAGCAATGTCTTCTGCCTTACAGAAGTGCTGCTCGTCTTTTTACGTCTCAGAAACAGGTATTCCATCTAAACTCGTTATTCGTTCTTATTGGCCTTTTATGCAGATCTCTTAGTAAGAGATCTACAAACAGACGATAACAGGCTTTAAATCAAAATATTAACTATACAGATACAAGATTAAATCAGAGCCGGTAGAACCAGAAGAAATACTTTTTTTCACAATATTCCATATTTTTTCCGCGAAAAGTGTACTAGTTATCAAAACTTTCCTTATTTTTGCACGTGAAATGTCGATCTCTTACTAAGAGATTTATATTTTTTCATCTTCTAGACATACAATAACCTATTGATTTTCAACCATCCACAACTAATCCCTACTTCCTCCCTTAACATATAGTAAGATAAATACATGAAACAAAGATTGAAAGGATTTTTTTACAAATCTTATTCTTCACGAATACAAGAGCCTTATATGGCATCTTAAAAAGATTGACAAACGACAAGACACTTCCCACCAAATATAAAGCGCATATTTATAGAGAACGATAAAGAGTACATAGAATGCCATATAGAATCTCTTACCTGAAACCAAGGCTTCTCATACAGCCACAGAATAGCCGTATGAAAAGCCCTAACCAGACTGAAATTGCTTATCAATTGAGCAATTTGGGGAGTATTTGTACCCGATTAATGAGCAATTTGCGTATATTTGTTGTTGTTAAACAGAAAAGATAACATTCATGAGAACCAGACATCACATATTTTCCCCATTGCATCCCGGCAAAAGTATCCTTTGTTCGTGCTGCATGGTACTGATAGTGTGCCTGTTTACCGCCTGTGACAGTAAACAGTCCACTTCCACAAAACCGACCCTGACTGTCACCCTGGAACCCTTGCGCTATTTCACAGAAACCATTGCAGGCGATAAATTCAAGATAGTCAGCATGGTTCCGAAAGGAAGCAGCCCCGAAACCTACGACCCTACCCCCCAACAACTGGTCAATCTGGATAAAAGCACCGCCTACCTGCGCATCGGCTATATCGGTTTCGAACAAGCCTGGATGGATAAACTGACCACGAATGCCCCTCATCTGAAAGTATTCGATACCTCAAAAGGAATAGACGTCATACACGAAACAGGACACAACCACGGTGACCATCATCACGAAGGGGGTATAGAGCCTCATATATGGAACTCCGCACGCAATGCCTCAGTAATCGCCCGTAATATCTACTCCGCCCTGAGTGAACTGGACAGTGCAAACGAACCTTATTTCAAGCATCGGCTGGACAGTCTGCAACAAATTATCGCACAGACAGATACGGACGTTCGTGACCGGCTACAGAATGCCGATACCACTTTCCTTATCTATCATCCGGCACTCAGTTATTTTGCTAGGGACTACGGATTAAAGCAAATCAGCATAGAAGAAGGAGGAAAGGAACCCTCACCCGCCCATCTGAAAGAACTGATAGAAACCTGCCGCCGGGACAATGCCGGGGTTATTTTTGTCCAACAGGAATTCGATACCCGCAATGCCCGGCTGATAGCAGATGAACTGGGAGTCACCGTTGTTCCCATTAATCCGCTAAGTTATGAATGGCGGGAAGAGATGATCAATGTAGCAAATGCACTTGCCAAATAACAGAGCCTTATGACGAATCCCATTATACAACTTACAGATATTTCCGCTTCTTACGATGAGAAGACAGTACTGAGTCACGTCAATCTCACGGTATATGAACGTGACTTCCTTGGTGTAATCGGCCCCAATGGTGGCGGAAAAACCACACTGATCAAGATTATACTAGGGTTACTGAAGCCCGCTTCGGGCAGTGTCCGTTTCTATAAGAACGAAAAAGAAGTACCCGAAATAGCCATGGGATACTTACCACAATACAACAGTATTGACAAGAAATTCCCCATCTCCGTATATGAGGTGGTATTATCGGGGCTCAACAAACAGAAGTCCCTGTTCCACCGCTACACCCCCGAACAGCGCGAACTGGTGAGCCGGATTATTGCCCGCATGGGACTGGAAGGTTTGGAAAGCCGTGCCATCGGCGAACTGAGCGGAGGACAACTGCAACGCGCGCTCTTGGGACGCGCCTTGGTTTCAAACCCTGAGGTTGTCATTCTGGACGAACCCAATACCTACATTGACAAACGGTTTGAGGCCAAACTCTACTCCCTGCTGGAAGAAATCAACAAGGAACGGGCCATCATCCTGGTAAGCCATGACATAGGCACTGTGCTGCAAAATGTAAAAACCATAGCGTGCGTCAACGAAACGCTGGATTATCATCCCGATACGGAAGTACCCACCGAATGGCTGGAAGAGCATTTCGGATGCCCCATCGAACTGTTAGGACATGGAAACTTCCCTCACCGTATCTTGAAATGCCATCATCACGACGAATAAATCCGATTATCGTGACCTAAGCCTTTTCATGCGGCAGGTTAAGCCCTATCCACCTTATCATTAAGCATTTTCTTACGGCAGACTTCTACAGTCGCCGGCAGTGCTCCGTACAGTCTACTGCAACAGACCGTACGGACTACCATAGCAGACTGTACAGTCCACTGTAGCGGTCTATACTGGTTTACCGTATAAAAGACCTTAACCTAACCATCAATCAAGCTTAACCATAGAGTAGAAAAAGGTTAGGAATCCAAAGGTTTCCTTCATCTGTACAAACTGAAATTTCAGAACACAGCATACAAACCAGCAATAAAACATAGAAATTCCGTTAAGGACTGAAAGAAACATTTTCTGCCGCATTCCCTAAGGATAACACTAAATAACAGACCATTGCCTCCCTATTCCAACTTTCTTTCGTATCTTTGCGCCCATTGAACGTTAACGAAACAATAATATATTCATGAAACAGTACAAATTAGTCAACAACCTGGTAGGTTGGTTAGCTTTTGTCATCGCAGCTTATACTTACTGCATGACTATAGAACCGACAGCCAGTTTCTGGGATTGTCCGGAGTTCATCACCACCGGCTATAAATTAGAGGTAGGCCACCCGCCCGGTGCACCCTTCTTTATGCTTACCGCCAACTTATTCAGCCAATTTACAAGCGACCCCAGTCAAGTAGCCAGAATGGTCAATACCATGAGCGCCCTGATGAGTGCGGCTTGTATCCTGTTCCTTTTCTGGAGTATAACCCATCTGGTGAAAAAACTGATATGCCCCGATGACAAGGAGATGACCTTGGGCAAACTCATTACCATTATGGGGTCAGGACTGGTGGGAGCCTTGGCTTATACATGGAGCGACACCTTCTGGTTCAGTGCCGTAGAAGGCGAGGTATACGCTTACTCCAGCCTCTTCACCGCAGTCGTATTCTGGTTGATTCTAAAATGGGAATCCGTTGCCAACGAGCCTCACAGCGACCGCTGGCTGGTTCTGATTGCTTACCTGACCGGACTTTCCATCGGTGTGCACTTGCTGAACTTATTGTGTATTCCGGCCATTGTACTGGTGTACTATTATAAAAAGAATCCCGATGCCAACCTCAAAGGCAGCCTGTTGGCACTTACAGGCTCCATGGTGTTGGTTGCAGCAGTGCTGTACGGTATCGTGCCGGGCGTAGTAAAAGTGGGAGGATGGTTCGAACTGCTGTTCGTCAACAGTTTCGGTATGCCTTTCAACAGCGGTCTGATAGTCTACATCATTCTACTCGCCGCATCCATTATCTGGGGTGTTTACGAAAGCTATACGGAAAAGAGCCGCAAACGCATGAATATTTCCTTCATGGTAACTATCGCCATGCTGGGCATCCCCTTCTATGGCTACGGATGGAGCAGCGCCTTGATAGGCATTATCATACTAGGAATCTTGGGCGTTTATCTGTTTGCTGATTTGAACAAGAAATATCAGATTAGCGCACGTACTTTAAACACCTCTTTGCTGTGCATCATGATGATTATGGTAGGATACTCCTCATACGCCTTGATTGTGATCCGCTCTACCGCCAATACTCCGATGGACCAGAACTCTCCGGAAGACATCTTCACTTTAGGAGAATACCTGGGCCGCGAGCAATATGGAACCCGTCCTTTGTTCTACGGACAGACATACGCCTCCAAACCGGCACTGAAAGAAGTGGACGGAGGATGTGTATATGACGTGACGGAAGGCGCTCCCGTGTATCAACGGAAGGAGAAAGCGACTCCCGATGAAAAGGACAGCTACGAAGTAGTGCGTCATAAGACCGATTACAAGTATGCACAAAATATGCTCTTCCCGCGCATGTACAGCGATGCACACGCACAGGCCTACGAAGACTGGCTGGGCGGCATCAAAGGCGTGCAGGTTCCTTACGACCAGTGCGGACAGATGGTGATGGTGAAAGTCCCGACCCAATGGGATAACATCAAGTTCTTCTTTATCTACCAGTTGAACTACATGTACTGGAGATATTTCATGTGGAACTTTGCCGGACGCCAGAATGACATACAGGGACAGGGTGAAATAGAACATGGCAACTGGATTACCGGAATACCGTTTGTGGACAAGTTCCTGGTGGGCGACCAAAGCCTGCTCCCCTCCGACCTGAAAAACAACAAAGGGCACAATGTATTCTATTGCCTGCCGTTGATTCTGGGACTTATCGGTCTGTTCTGGCAGGCTTACAAGACAAAACGTATCACGACTCCGAATGGGGAAGAGATAGAAGAACCGATAGGTATCCAGCAATTCTGGATCGTATTCTTCCTGTTCTTCATGACCGGTCTGGCCATCGTGCTTTATTTGAACCAGACCCCGATGCAGCCCCGCGAACGTGACTATGCATACGCAGGTTCGTTCTATGCATTTGCCATCTGGATAGGCATGGGTGTGGCGGGTATTGCCCAATGGCTGCAAGGCAAACTGGGTGAGAAACCGGCTTCCGTCATTGCAACTGTAGTTTGTCTGTTCGTACCCATCCAAATGGTGAGCCAGACGTGGGACGACCACGACCGCAGCAACCGTTATGTGGCACGCGACTTCGGACAAAACTACCTGAGCACCGTACAGGAAGAAGGTAACCCGATTATCTTTACCAATGGTGACAACGATACTTTCCCCTTGTGGTACAACCAGGAAACGGAAGGTTTCCGTACCGATGTACGTGTATGTAACCTGAGTTACCTGCAAACGGACTGGTACATCGACCAAATGAAGCGTCAGGCATACGACTCCCCGGCAGTGCCTATCGAATGGAGCCGTCTGGAATATGTACAGGGGCATAATGAAGGAGTGGCTGTACGTCCGGAAGTGATGGAAAGCATCAATAACTTCTACAAGCAGAACCCGGAAGAAGCCGCCAAGGAATTCGGAAACAACCCGTATGAATTGAAAAATATTCTGAAATACTGGGTACGCTCACCCAAAGAAGGTTTACAGCTGATACCGACGGACAGCATCGTCATCAAGCTGGACAAGGAGGCAGTGAAACGCTCGGGCATGATGATTCCCGACTCCCTGCATGGTGAAATCCCCGATTACATGAGTATCTCCCTGAAAGGCAAACGTATGCTGTACAAGAGCGAACTGATGATGCTTGAGATGCTGGCAAATACCAACTGGGAACGTCCGTTGTACATGGCTATTACGGTGGGTAGCGACAATCATCTGAATTTGGGCAACAACTTCATGCAGGAAGGTCTTGCCTACCGCATCACCCCGTTCAACACCACCCGGCTGAACGCACGCATCGACAGCGAGAAAATGTACGATAACCTGATGAACAAGTTCAAGTTCGGAGGAATCAACAACCCGGATATCTATATCGACGAGACTGTGATGCGTATGTGCCAGACCCACCGCCGTATGTTTATACAGCTGGCTACCCAGTTGATAAAAGAAGGCAAGAAAGACAAGGCGTTGAAAGCCCTTGACTACTGTTCGGAAGTAATCCCAAGCACCACCGTGCCCCACGATTACATCATGAGCAGTTCAAAAGAAATGGCCGACGATTATCTGGCGTTAGGTGAAAAAGAAAAGGGAGAAGCCATTCTGAATGATCTGGCAAACAAATCGGTGGAATACATCACCTGGTACCTGAGTCTGGATGACCAACGCCTGCAAGGTTCATACGAGGACTGTCTGCGCAATTTCTATATTCTGGATGAGATCAACAAGAGCCTTGCCCGCGCAAATGCTGCCGGCGGTGTACAAGGTGAAGGTGAACAACAGAAAAAATCAGATATGGCAAGCCACTATGCCAAGAAGTTTGAAGACCTCTATGAGGTGTTCAACAAACGTGTAGGCGGCGGAGCAGGCAGAAAGTAAATAAAAGGTGTGGATTCTGCGGTGAATCCACACCTTTATATTTGTATAACCAACAAAAGCACACACATTCATGTTTATAGAACAACCCCCGCTGATACTCCGCTGGCTTTATCCACGCGCCTTCTGGCGAATGGACAAGAATGAAAAAGCGGTCTATCTGACTTTCGATGACGGGCCGATTCCCGAAATCACACCGTGGGTACTCGATTTATTAGACAAGTACAATATCAAGGCTACCTTCTTTTTGGTGGGCGACAATGTGCGCAAGCATCCCAAGGAATTCCAGATGATTGTAGAACGGGGACATCGTTTGGGAAATCATACTTTTAACCATATCCGGGGATTCGAATACCGAAGCAAGAACTATCTGGCCAATACGGACAAAGCAAACGAGCTGATCCATACCAACCTGTTCCGTCCTCCACATGGCCACATGCGCTGGATGCAGTACATGGTGCTGCGGCATAAATACCAGATCGTAATGTGGGACTTGGTTACCCGTGACTATAGCAACAAGCTGAATGGAAGACAGGTACTGAGGAAGGTAAAACATTATGTGAGGAATGGCTCCATCATTACTTTCCATGACTCCATCAAGGCAGAGAAAAACATGAAATACGCCTTGCCCCGGGCCATAGAATGGCTGTTGGAACAAGGCTATGAATTCAAGGTATTTGACTGATAAAGCCAAATACCTTGTTTTTTTCGTGGCGTATACACATACGCATACCCTCTTGTATATGTATCATTTTATGGCAACTGCCAATGGATTACGTATCTTCCGGGCATATTCTTCCAAATATTTATTCCAATCGGTATCGGCTTCGAAACCATATTTGCTCCAGCCTGATCCCCAATAATAAATATACTCGGCTCCCGGTTCATAATCATTAACCGCCAACACATGGCCCAAAGCATCCCCACGTTCCTTCCGTTCCTTTTCGGAGAACACTTGGGCAAACGCTCCTTTGACTGTAGCCGGGAATACGGCTCCTATGTAAATCACTCCATTGTTATTGGCAGCATTCTCCGTAGAGTCTGCATAAGCTATATAGCCTGCGTCTGCATCAAAACTATATCCCATAGGATTCTGTTTGTGCAATACAATGCCGGTCACCACCGGGGTGATTTCCTGCAAATTGTCAAAAGAAACCACAGTCTTGTTCAACTGCGACCCCTTGTCCAAAGAAATGATACGCGTTTCTATCACACTTGAATCCCCTTTTACAACCAACGGATTATAGACCAACTTAGCTGTGAATCGGAGCGGACCGTTATCCAAGATTTCACAATCCTTGTAACAATAGGGATAAACAATGGTACTATCGGGGAATAAAGCAGCTGTTCCTCCACCCAGAGTCGGGCCCACTGCATAGCAGTCCATTCCGTTCCCATGATCTACATGATAAGAAATACCCCGGTTCAAGTCACCGTCATAACGATCCTCCACTACCGGTTCGGACACACTTTTAGTCCAGATATCATAACCAAAGGCACGCTCGCCCTTCTCCTGCAAAGCAGGACCGTATGCACGATAAGCGGCACGGTCATTCTCCCATGCCACATCATCCAGACGTTCGGGATATTGACGCCCGCAAGCAACCACATCCACCGGCTGCGGAGTTCCTTCTGCAATTGTATAAACAGCCGAAGCATCCCCTTTCACCGAAGCAGGAAAGATAAGCATATCATCGTATGTTATCTGATAAGGTACTTCAAGCCCGTTCTCGTCCAATACGATAACCTGTGCCGTATCGGGTAATTGTAGTTTGCCTGTTATTTCAGCCATAGAGATTTCCACCATTTCCCCATTTCTGTCAATGGAAAGCGGATTGGTTATAGTGACAGTCACCGGCTCCTTTTGCGAACAGGAAAACATAGCTAACGCCGTTGCGACTGCTAAAAAGATTTTTTTCATACTATTTATTGTTTGTCGAACTGAAAGACAAAAATACAAAGAATCTGCAAGTATCAACAAAGACACAAGCAGATTCTTTCTATTTATATCTACTAATTATTTAGGCTGCTTACCAATGTAGGCCAGAATACCGCCATCTACATAGAGAATATGGCCATTGACGGCATTAGATGCTTCGGATGCAAGGAATACGGCAGGACCGGTCAATTCCTGCGGATCCAACCAACGGCCGGCCGGAGTCTTGGCACAGATGAATGTATCAAACGGATGACGGCTTCCATCGGGCTGGATTTCACGTAACGGAGCTGTTTGCGGAGTAGCGATATAGCCCGGACCGATACCATTACACTGAATGTTGTATTCTCCGTATTCAGAACAGATGTTACGGGTCAACATCTTCAAACCACCTTTAGCGGCAGCGTATGCAGAAACGGTTTCACGACCCAACTCAGACATCATAGAGCAGATATTGATGATTTTTCCGTGTCCTTTTTCCATCATCGCAGGCAAAACCGCTTTAGAAACAATGAACGGAGCATTCAAATCAATATCAATAACACGGCGGAAATCGGCAGCTTCCATCTCGTGCATCGGAACGCGACGGATAATACCGGCAATGTCACGATCCGCGTAATCAATGAGAAGGGTGCCCAGGTCGGAGAAACCAAGACCATCGCCCCCGGCTCCTCTGTCCGCCTGGATCAGATTCCTGCTTTTAGTGGTACTTACACCATCCAGGGTAAGGCAAGCGTAGCCGGAACCTATACCTTCAACATCGACTAATTTCCATTCACTCATCACTTACTGAAATGCCCTGGCAATGCCAGGGCATTTCTTATTTGAACAGAAGCGATGCACCATAAAGAAGCGATATATGTACTGGATAAAACCAATAAAAGAAATATTTTATAGACAAATTTCCGCGTTTCCCGTTATATAACAAAATTATAAGAGCTGCAACAACAATAAAAATCGTTGGCTGATTTCCTGTTGTCACCATATACATTATGAGAAATCCTGCACTTTGTAAAAGTCTACTTTTTCTCAAGAAATATAACATGGATACATAAACAATGCCTTGGCTTCCATAATCGCACTTAACCAGTTCCGCAATTATTGCCATTATTATAACAACACCAAGCTGGCACAATATTTTTGTTACCTTGCTTTTTCTGCCGTCCCCACTTATTTTAAGAGCAACCTTCTCTATAATAACCAGCGTAAGAAGTCCCAAAAACAGTGTGAAAAAAACATTTTGGTATTGCAAGTAAAACGGGAAAGTTCCCTCAGCTATTGAATAGCGACTGAAGAATCCTATATCAAATGGCACTTCTGAGATTAGAGCGAAAGCTAACATTCCTCCAATATACCGTTTTCGATTTTTGGTATAAAAGAAACCTTCCGACAGCAATAAGCAAAATAACGGAAATGCGATTGTCCCAATTCCATTAAGAATATTCTTCTGAAAAGCATCAATTCCATAAAACTGTTCTGTTGACATTCCTCCTGCCAAATACAATGGAAACAGTTTATCATTCATAATGGATTCTAAAAAAATTTTGCTGAAATGATCTATAAGCATGGTAATACAAGCAATTATCTTTATTTTATTCCCTGTAAGACATTGTACTGCCTGCAATCTTTTATCAACTCTTTTTATCATGAATCTTTTCCTTCAAATAACCGCTTCCACCAGCTTCTACGCGGTACTGTTTCTCGTTCCTGTTGAAGCTCTTCTCCCTCTCCAGCAACGAGCTGCTGTTGAATGGTACCAGCGTGAAGGGCCTGAGCCGCTACCGCTGTCTGCTGGGCGGCAGCCAACGCATCAGTAAGCCGGGTGATGGTCTGCGCCTGCTGCTCGATCTGCCGATCTTTTACTTCAAGTTGCCCTTGCAGCGTGTCGATGGTGGCCTGTAAAACGCAAACCAAATCGGAAACTTCGTGGTTTTCGGTTTGCGATTTAGTTTGCGTTTGGTTTTCGATTTCAGTTTGCGATTTTTCAGAAAACGCCTGTTTTATCAAGGTTTCCTGTTGTTCATCAATCGCAAACTGGTTTCCGTTTTTTCGCAAACCTGATCGCAAACCGAGGTTTGCGATTTGCTTATTTACTGCTGTCTTTGATACCCCTATCTCGTCGGCTATCTGCCGGATTGTTTTCATGCCCTCACACTCCCCGCACTATCGCTGGCTGGTGTGTCCGGCTGCTCTGCTATGTATTGTTTCAGATCTTCATCAAGCTCAAAAGGAAGTTTCCCAAGGCGGACGGTTTCTTCAAAAAATAAAATTGTTGCCTGTTCCAAAGTCAGCCCATTTTCTGCAAAAACCTTTTCCGCTTGCTCTTTCAGCGCCACGTCGATCTCCAGCGCAACTTCAACCAACTGCCCCATTCCCATCACTCCAACAGCCGACCATAATCCCGTTTCGCATACACTACACGAGCCACTGTCACCAGCTTTTTTTCTTCATCTACCCAATAAAACATCAGATAATTTTGCACCAAAATTTTTCTGTATTCGTGCTTCAAGGGACGGATCGGCTGGTAAGTCGGGGTTGCATACGGAAAGAGCAGCACACCTTCCGCTGCATTGACCAACTCCCCCGCCAAGCGATCCGCTGCGTCCGGATTTTGAAGTTCTCGGCTGATATACCGCACAATTTCAAGCATATCTTTCCGCGCCACAGGCAGATACTCTAATTTATACAACCTGTTCCCCTCCAATAGCAGCTTTCATCGCTTTCAGCACATCTTTGGAAGAATAGCGTTGTTCCGTCAACTCAGCCTCTCTCTCGGCCTCTTGCAGCTTGAAATATACCTCGCTCTCAAATTGTAGGTTTTCAAACGCCTCCATGCTCAGAACAACCATATCTCCATAGCCATTCTTTGTCAAAAAAACAGGTTGAGCCGTTTCATGCACCGTCTTTGAAATGTCCGCAAAATTATTTCTCAAATCAGAAACAGGTCTAATCATATTCATAACATCAACCTCCTATGTTTTTATTTTAGCATAATTGCGCTAAAATATCAATATTCCTCACGTTAATTATTTTTCAGCTTATGTAGACATTTAGAGGTCAAAAAAGTCTTGATTTATGCAGCTTTCCGGGCGCAATAGAGAGGGGGGGGGTATGTTTACCCTCAGAGCGCCGGAAAAACCATCCTGGACCGTCCATGGGCCGAAAACCGCCCCTAATCCTTACCCTGGCCTAATGCCTCCACCAGCAGATCACTCAACGCCTGTGACGGTCGCACCCGTGCCACCATGTGTCCATCCTCCTGCCACACCGCAGACGGCTCGCTATCCCACCATTTTCGGATTGTCTTGGGATCAAGACCAGTGTCCCGATGACAGTCCGCCTTACGTCCGTCCGGGTGCTTCTGCCTCCACACATGAACTATTTTCTCTGCCGTTGGTCTACCTTCCGCAGATTTCATTGAAATGCCTACCGCTTTCATGTCCTCTTTTCTTCTTCGAGCTAAATACAAATGCTGATCTTGTTTTAACCAGTTTCTCTTATTGACCGGCATAGTCATGCCGGATAGCTTGGCAATATCATCTCTCGGAAAGGTCACATAGTCCTCATTGAACATCTCCAGAGCGCATACAATATCGTCCTTCGTGAAGCGGTTGATGTCCTCCACGCTCATGTCATCATAGGGCTTGAGCAGAGCGAAAGCGTCCCTGCGCAGCTCTGCTTCGTCTATGCCGCACTTTTTAGCATAGATGGCCAGCGTCATAATTCCGTAGAACCGATGCCCCACCCGGATCTCGTCAGCGATCCGATGCAGCCACCAGTCATATAGATCCCGCTTCACCGTCCAGCGCCCCCGGCGCTCCTTCTTCACCACCCGGCGCTCATACCAGTCTGGGTACTTCTCTTTGGCCTCGGCCAGCGACAGGCGGCTCTTTCGCATGAGCGCCTCTATGCGCTGCTGCTCTCCGTTGCTGTCCGGGATATAGTCCAGCAGCTTCTCCAACTCCACCGCACCGCCATACCGATAGGCTACCACAGGATAGTCCTTCCCCAGCTTAGAACTGGTGCCAACCACACGGAACCCCTGCAAAATGCCCTGCATCTGCGGCTCCTTGATGGACGAAGTAAACCTGTTCCAGATCTGCCGGGTGAGGGCGTATTTCAGTTCTTTCAAAATTTTCTGATTCTGCGGGTACATAGGGATCGGCTCCGTCAGCACATAATACAGATGCAGGCCGGTCCCGCTGTTTACCACGAAAGTGGCCTTTGGAATAATATCCTTGTTCATCTGATGCAGCGTGTCCCGGAGCTGCGGCATCCCTACGCCGTCCAGATCAAAAACCATCGCATAGAGATACCTGGCATTCTGCCCCCGGCGCTGCCGGCCAAAATATGAGATAGGGGACATGATCGTAAAGTCCGTGCCTTTGATGTCCTCCAGTTCCCTCAGCTCGTCCGTGATCACATGACGGTTGGCTTTACCATCGCCCTTGATCTCCAGTGCAACGCCGTTCTCCTGCACCACTTTTGACTTCTGAGGGACTACCAGAGCGATACCGTTTCCCTTGGCATCCTCAAAATGCCCTTTGCGTTCAAACGATCCCTCCGGGAAAATCTCCCGGTAAAACTCATACGGCTCCACCGGCTCCAGATATTGACGAAGATGGGCATTTTTCTCCCGATAAAGTGCCTGTTGCCGCTCCAAAGCAGTCTGCTGATCCATAGCCATAAAAATACCTCCAGTCCAGAAAAGAAAAAAGAAGCAAAAAAGAAAATCCGCTACGGCGGGGAATCGCCTGCGGGCGGGAAGGGGGAAAAGGGGAGCCAAAGAGCGCCGCCTACGGCGGCTTAAAGAGAAAGTCACCTCCCCTTTTCCCCCTCGCTCCGGGGCATGGAAATGATGGAAAACCTTACAGGTTTACCACATTCCCACACCCCTCCGCACACCCCCTTTTCCCCCCCCGACTTTCTCCCTTTCTGAGAGAAAAATTTTCTTTTTGTTCTTGAGCAAAAGTCTCTTAGGGGGGCATATATTATCAATAGGTTTTTCCCTGTTTTCACCTGTTATTATAGCCTGTCCGAGTGCCGGTTGCAAGCCCTTCGGACAGGCTATTTTCACAGGCTCATATCGCCCCAGGAATGACCTCTCTCGTGCTGTTTTTCCTGCCTATAAGTCTGATGCTCCGGCAGCAGATCTCTCGCCTTATCGACGAGGTGAAGAAGCTGCTTCGGCAGGTGACGCTCCAGCATATCCAGTACACGGTCGATTCCCTCCAGCAACCGGTCTGAAAAGCTGCGTTCTTCCTCCAGCGCCTCCTTCAGTTCTTTGTTCTCCTGCCGGAGATTGAAGTTTCGGGTTTCAAGAAGCTCCAGATTTTTCTTCTCCAGTAGCCGATCCATGGTAGAGGGGATTTTCTTCTGCATCTCTGCATTTTCTTTTTCCAACGCAGCGTTTTTCTTCTTCAGTTCCACCACCGCCTGCTTCGCAGCGGCTCCGGTCATGGCTACTTTTTTGAGCTGCTGGATCTGCTCCACGGTAACGCCCTTAACAGCCCCTGTGAGCGTTTTTTCCGGTTGGATGGTATCAAAGTCCACCCGCACCCGTTCTGCGGCCTTCAGTGCCGCCACAGTGCCGGAGAGCGACTTAATCTCTCCCTTCAACTCCGTTTTCTTTTCCTGCATATCTGCCAGCTCCTGCAAAGCTGCCGCTGTCTGCTCCTGCACGGCCTCGGACTCTTGGATCGCCGCCCGGTACTCTGGCAGCTCCATGTGCCGCCGGTTGCTGCCAAGAGAGATAATTTCAAATTCGTGCTGCTGGGCGATTTCCGTCAGCACTTCCTTTTCTCGATCCATCCAAGCCTTCCACTCAGTCTGTTTCTGGCCAACGCCTGTAAAGCCCTGCTGCTTGAGCGCCTGCTTCATAGACACCCTCGTAGACAGCCCCCTCGTCTGCTCCGTTGCCACCGGGATATAGTCTACATGAAGGTGCGGCGTGGCCTCATCCATGTGCAGCACCATGTTGAACACATAGAGATGGGGATTGCGCTCCTGAAAGGTCTTTGCGAACGCTGTCAGCGCCTCCGCTGCCCGCTGGCCGCCCTCCGTACCACAGCCGCAGTCGTTTAGGTTGCCGATCTGAAAGATAGCCTCATGGAACAGCTTCTCCTGTTTGCTCTGCCGGATATGCTCATAGTAGTCTGGGATCTTATCCCTTGTCTTTTTCTTTCCAGCGTTGTACGTCTCCAGCGCCTCGCCGAACAGGTTGTTATAGGTCCGCTTCAGATCCTCGTTGACGAAAACAATATTCTGCTCCGACCGTTCACGATCTACATTTGCTGCGGTGAACTCCCGGTTGTTATGCCGGATACTCCCCTGTCCCATCATGCCAGAAATGGTTGTACCGATACCTCTCACCCTTCCTTTCTTCTGCGCTGTTCTTCTGTGTTTTATCCTGCTCCCATTTTATCATACAGCTACCGATAAGGCAACCTCTTTGTTACTTTCTGGTGAGAAAGTAACGCAAAAGCACTTTCACACCGCCGCCCTTTATGGGCTGGCAGTATGAAAGTGCTTTTGCGCGCTTCCGCGTGGACTGCTGGAGCTGGCTGCGTCTATCGGTCGCTTGTGCTGCCGGTCATGCGCTGCCTCTGCCTCCAGCAAGGGACACTCATTATCAGGCCCGAGTCATTTTAGCAAAATTATCTTGCCATTATCATCGATTTTTAGTATAATTTGTTTAAATCCCATCCACAGAAAGAGGTGATTCCCATGGGCCGATATACTCAGTTTAAGCATACCTGCCCACCAAAGTAAAAGGAGGTCTTTACATGAAAAAATCCTTATCGATTATTCTTTCTCTCGCTATGGTCTGCACTATGTCTGCTACCGCTTTTGCAGCCGACAGTTCAACTGACTTATCTGCTATCGCAGACGCAACAATTCAAGTTACGCAAACAACCAGTGAAAGTGGAGCAATTACGAACACCTTTAATAATTTGGACGACTTTGTGAATGCTGTGCACACTGCAAATCCTGCCATTTCTGATTACGAAATTGCAACTTATATTTTGGACTACACCGGTCAAGAGTACCAAGATTTACCCGAAGAAGAAATTCTTTCTTTCCTCACCTATGATAACATCAGCACTTCATCTTCTTATGTACGAGTTGATGATGAAGGAAACACCATCGTTTCCAATTTTGACGCTATTCCTTTAGCCGATTGGACATCAGATGATGGATATATGAAAATCACTACAAATTACAGTTACATCAAAACTGTTGGCCGTGAGAAATACTATTCCGTATGGGCAAGGGGAACATGGCAAGAATATCCTGCTATTGCATTGCAAGACGCCTTTGTTTTGGGCACTTCTGGAACTTTCGATGACAGTTATAGTGAATATGGTTCTGTTTCTCAAACTTTCACCTGTACCAGCGGCTGCACACAAAAAACATACAAAAATCGAAGTGTATCAAGTTCCAACACCATCGATGAAGATTTAAGCTTTGACTATGAACGATTTATTCCTGTAATGCACTTTGTTCCAATTTCTCCAAGATGTGATTATTGCACCGGTGGTGCAAGGGACTATTACTTCAGTGCATACATTCGCTACGGCATGATTGCCGATGAAAGCGTAAATATCCAAGCTGGATACGCACACAAGACCATTGGTTTCGGCGATATTAGCGTTGGAATTGATGTAAACGGCACACCAAGTTTCTCCGCCAGCGTAGCTACCGTAGTCCCTTACGTTGCAAGAGCTGTCACCGTTACCTACTAAAATAAAAGCGTGACCTAACAAAAAAGCTGCAGAGGCTTCTCTGCAGCTTTTTTACTCGTCTTTTTTCATTCTTTTTAGAATGAAAAAACCCATAACCGTTATTGCAACAATAGCTCCCGCATCCGGCCAATTCATAACCGCTCCCATTGTTGCGCCCAAATAGCCTGCAATAAATGTTATAATAGCCGCAATAAATTCCATTGTTACACCTTCATTTCTATTTTCTAAAAATCTTACTCCAAAAACTCTTAGGTCGTTCCAGCTCTACCGAAGCAACAGCACATCCAACCTCACTAGAAAGACGCTGCTGGTGCATCGTTCCGGCATGAAGTGCCTGCGCTGCCTGCACCGTCTGCTGTGCGGCGGTCAGCGCGTCAGTGAGCCGGGTAATGGTCTTAGCCTGCTGCTCGATCTGCCGGTCTTTCACTTCAAGCTGCCCTTGTAGCGTGTCGATGGTGGCCCGTAAAACGCAAACTAAATCGCCAACTTCGTGGTTTTCGGTTTGCGTTTTAGTTTGCGATTGGTTTTCGATTTCAGTTTTCGTTTTTTCAAAAAAAGCCTGTTTTATCAACGCTTCTTGTTGTTCATCAATCGCAAACTGGTTTCCGTTTTTTCGCAAACCTGATCGCAAACCAAGGTTTGCGATTTGCTTACTTACCGCTGTCTTTGATACCCCTATCTCGTCGGCTATCTGCCGGATCGTTTTTGCCACCGTATCACCACGCTCTCCCTCTCATTTTTCAGAACAAGTCACTATGCGTTCCCGTTCTGGTCAAGCAGAGAACAAGCTCATCATTCTTGATTTCATAGATCAAAATCCAGTCCGGAGTTATATGGCATTCCCTGCACCCGATATAATCTCCGGACAAGTTATGATCCCGATATATCTCCGGCAGCGGCTTTTGTTCCGCCAAAATACTAATTACTTCCTCCAGCAGCCGCACGTCATAGCCTCTCCGGACAATTCTCTTATAGTCCTTCTTAAAGGCCGTCTGATACTTAATCGTCAGCATTCAGATCCTCCATCAGCTCTTTTACGGAGGAAAAAGCCCTGCTCATTCCAATCCCATTCTCTACGTCCTCGATTGCTTTTCTCGTGACAGCATTCGGCACTTCGCCGCTGATCTCAAAGGGAATACGATACTCACGCACCGCCTTTTTTGCAAAAACATTGAAAGCGGTTGTCATCGTCATTCCCATATCAGCGCAAAAAGCCTCAAACTGCATCTTCAAGTCAGTATCCATGCGGATATTGATATTCGTGCTTGCCATAATTTCAGCCCCTTTCTTCCTTTAGTATTTCTATTGTATTCGATTTTATTTACATTGTCAATATCATTCCTCGGTTCCCACCTGCAATGCTGCCCTCGCCGTATTGCGGACGCATAGAAGGAGAAAAAGCCTCTTTGTCGCCCCTCTGGGCCGCTTTTCAGAGCGGGTCAGCATCTCTACCCTCAGCGCACCGCAAACGCCGTCCTGCGGGGATAAAGGCCCCCAAATAGCCCCTAATCTCCGTCCTTTTTCAAAGCCTCCACCAGCAAATCGCTCAGTGCCTGGGACGGCCGGACTCTGGCGACCATGTGACCATCCTCCTGCCACACCGCAGGCGGCTCACTGTCCCACCATTTGTAGACCGTTGGCTTGCTCAGACCAGTATCTCGGATACAGTCCGCCTTGCGCCCTTCCGGGTGCTGCTGCCGCCACCTATAGACCTCCCATTCCGCATTATGCCTGCCGTTTCCATCTCTCCAATCCTTTTTTCCCTTTTGCCGAACCCCAATATCCCTAATGGCCCTTGCAATCTCCAAATGGTCTTTTTGCTTGCGCCAATTCCGCTTATTGACCGGCATAGTCAGACCAGATATCTTTGCAATATCATCCCTCGGAAAAGTCACATAGTCCTCATTGAACATCTCCAGAGCACACACCACATCGTCCTTCGTAAAGCGGTTGATGTCCTCCACGCTCATATCGTCGTATGGCTTAATCAGCGCGAAAGCGTCATGGCGCAGCTCTTCTTCGTCTATGCCGCACTTTTTGGCATAGATGGCAAGCGTCATAATCCCGTAGAACCGATGGCCCACACGGATCTCGTCGGCGATCCGATGCAGCCACCAGTCATAGAGATCCCGCTTCACCGTCCAGCGCCCCCGACGTTCCTTCTTCACCACCCGGCGCTCATACCAGTCTGGGTACTTCTCTTTTGCCTCGGCCAGTGACAGGCGGCTCTTTCGCATGAGCGCCTGTATGCGCTGCTGCTCACCGTTGCTGTCTGGGATATAGTCAAACAGCTTCTCCAGCTCCACCGCACCGCCATACCGATAGGCCACCACGGGATATTCCTTTCCCAGCTTTGTGCCGGTTCCCACCACACGGAAGCCCTGCAAAATACCCTGCATCTGCGGCTCACGGATGGACGAGGTAAACCTGTTCCAGATCTGCCGGGTGAGAGCGTATTTCAGCTCTTTCAAAATCTTCTGATTGTGCGGGTACATAGGGATCGGCTCGGTCAGCACATAATACAGATGCAGCCCCGTCCCGCTGTTTACCACGAAGGTAGCCTTGGGAATAATGTCCTTGTTCATCTGATGCAGCGTGTCACGGAGCTGCGGCATACCCACGCCGTCCAGATCGAACACCATCGCATAGAGATACCGTGCGTTTTTCCCATTTCGCTTCCGACCGAAATACGAAATCGGGGACATGATCGTAAACTCCGTGTCCTTGATGTCCTCCAGCTCTTTCAGTTCATCTGTGATCACATGACGGTGGGCTTTGCCGTCTCCCTGGATCTCCAGCGCAACACCGTTTTTCGGTGGTACCACCAGAGCGATACCATTTCCCTTGGCATCCTCAAAGTGACCTCTGCGCTCAAACGATCCCTCAGGGAAAATCTCCCGGTAAAACTCATACGGCTCCACCGGCTCCAGATACTTTCCGAGATGGGCGTTCTTCTCCCGGTAAAGCGCCCGCTGCCGCTCCAGCGCAGCCTGCTGATTCATCGTCATAAATACCTCCAGTCCAGAAAAGAAAAAGAAGCAAAAAGAAAAGTCCGCTGCGGCGGGACCCGCCTGCGGGCGGGAAGGGGGGAAGGGGGAGCCAAAGAGCTTCCCCTGCGGGGCCTTAAAGAGAAAGTCACCTCCCCCTTTCCCCCTCGCTGAGGGGCATGGAAATGATGGAAAACCCGTTGGGTTTACCACATTCCCACACCCCTCAGCACACCCCCATTTCCCCTCCGACTTTCTCCCGATCCAGAGAGAAAATTTTCTTTCGTCTTTTTGAGCCAGAGGCTCTTAGGGGGGCATATATTATCAATATATTTTTTTTACCTTTTCACCTGTCATTATAGCCTGTCCGAAAGGCGTTTGCAAGGGCCTTCGGACAGGCTATTTTCACAGGCTCATGTCACCCCAGGAATGGCCTTTCTCTCGCTGCTGTTCCTGCCGGTAGGACTGATGCTCCGGCAGCAGATCCCGCGCCTTATCGACGAGGTCAAGAAGCTGCTTCGGCAGGTGCCGCTCCAGCATATCCAGCACCCGGTCGATGCCCTCCAGCAGCCGGTCGGAAAAGCTCCGTTCTTCCTCCAGCGCCTCTTTCAGTTCCATGTTCTCATACCGGAGTCGTTCAAGCTGGTTCTGTTTTGCCGCAGCTTCCATCCGATCCATGATAGACGGAACCTTTTTTTGCAGCTCGGCCTTGTCTTTTCTCAGCGCAGCATTTTCCTTTTTCAGCTCCACATTTTCCTGCTTCGACGCTGCGCCGCTCATGGCCGCAGCCTTGAGTTCCCTGATCTGCTCCACCGTAACGCCCTTGACAGCTCCTGTGAGCGTTTTTTCCGGTCGGATAGCATCAAAGTCCACCCGCACCCGTTCTGCGGCCTTCAGCGCCGCAGAAGCGCCGGAGAGCGACTTGATTTCCCGCTTCAGCTCCGTCCTCTGCTCCTGCAGGTCTGTCAGCTCCTGCGTGGATGCCACCGTCTGCTCTTGCACGGCCTCGGCCTCCTGTATCGCCGCCCGGTACTCCGGCAAGTCCATGTGCCGCCGGTTGCTGCCAAGAGAAATGATTTCAAATTCGTGCTGCTGGGCGATCTCTGTCAGCATGTCCTTCTCCCGATCCATCCAAGCCTTCCATTCGGTCTGTTTCCGGCCAAGCCCGGTAAATCCCTGCTGCTTGAGCGCCTGCTTCATGGACACCCTCGTAGACAGGCCCCGCGTCTGCTCCGTTGCCACCGGGATATAGTCTACATGAAGGTGCGGCGTGGCCTCGTCCATATGCAGCACCATGTTGAACACCCGGAGATGGGGGTTGCGCTCCTGAAAGGTTTTTGCGAACTCCGTCAGCGCCTCGGCTGCCCGCCGGCCACCCTCCGAGCCGCAGCCGCAGTCGCTGAGATTTCCGATCTGGAAGATGGCCTCATGGAACAGCTTCTCTTGCTTACTCTGCCGGATATGCTCGTAATAGTCCGGGATCTTATCTCTGGTCTTTTTCTTCCCGGCGTTGTAGATCTCCAGCGCCGCGTCAAACAGCTCGTGATAGACCTGCTTCAGATCCTCGTTGACAAAGACGATGTTCTGCCCCGACCGGTCGCGGTCTACATTGGCCGCTGTAAACTCCCGGTTGTTATGCCGGATACTACCCTGTCCCATCATGCCAGAAATGGTTGTGCCGATACCGCTCACCCGTCCTTTCTTCTGCACCGTTTTCCCGTATTTTATCTTGCTCCCATTTTACCATACAGCTACCGATAAGGCAACCTCTTTGTTACTTTCTGGTGAGAAAGTAACGCAAAAGCACTTTCACACCGCCGC
>ENA-UESJ01000358-UESJ01000358.1-human-gut-metagenome-genome-assembly--contig:-NODE-358-length-25042-cov-9.278230_pt1 | contig 25042 bp, 25 predicted proteins | sample MGYA00243000_ERZ508001 | MGnify/ENA primary metagenome ERZ508001 (study PRJEB26167, sample SAMN06115479) | human gut metagenome | host: Homo sapiens | place: China:Chongqing | collected 2015-03-03... | reverse complement strand
TCATTCAATTTTTTGCTTTATTCGCACGCGGGCACTTGACAGATACCCACCGGGGGTATATATTAAAAATACCCCGGAGGGGTATATGGGAAACGATGAGGTACTGACATATGGACGATGAGAAAAAAACCTGCTGCTGCGGCTGTTCGCAGCGCAAGAAGGAGCGCACGCCGGAGGAGTATACGCGCCTTATCCACCGGCTCAACCGCATCGAGGGGCAGATCCGCGGCATCCGCGGCATGGTCGAAAACGATGCCTACTGCCCGGATATCCTCATGCAGTCGGCGGCGGCCGGCGCGGCGCTCAACGCATTTAACAAGGAGCTGCTGGCAAGCCACATCCGCACCTGCGTCGTCGAGGACATCCGCGGCGGCAAGGATGAGGTGATCGACGAGCTGGTGGCGACGCTGCAAAAGCTCATGAAATGAGCATTCCCGAAGGAGGGACGATCTTGAAACAATTTGATGTCACCGGTATGAGCTGTGCCGCCTGCTCGGCGCGCGTGGAGAAGGCGGTGTCGCACGTGCCGGGCGTGACGGCGTGCGCGGTCAGCCTGCTGACCAATTCCATGGGCGTGGAGGGCACGGCGCCGGATCAGGCGATCATCGACGCGGTGCAGGCCGCGGGCTACGGCGCGTCCGTTCAGGGCGGGCAGACGCCCTCCGCGCCCGATGGCGACGCGCTCGCCGACCACGAGACGCCGAGACTGCGGCGCAGGCTCGGCTGGTCGCTGGGCTTTCTGCTCATCCTGATGTATTTTTCCATGGGGCACATGATGTGGGGCTGGCCGCTGCCGGGCTTTTATGACGGCAACCACGTCGCCATGGGCCTGACGCAGCTGCTGCTGACGGTGATCATCATGGTCATCAACCAGAAGTTTTTCATCAGCGGCTACAAGGCGCTCTGGCACCGCGCGCCGAACATGGACACGCTCGTGGCGCTCGGCGCGACGGCGGCGTTTGTCTACAGCACGTATGCGCTCTTTGCCATGACGGGCGCGCAGGTGCGCGGCGATGCGCAGGCCGTCATGGGCTATATGCATGATTTTTACTTTGAGTCCGCCGCCATGATCCTCACGCTCATTACCGTCGGCAAGACGCTCGAGGCGCGCGCCAAGGGCAAGACGACCGACGCGCTGCGCAGCCTCCTGCAGCTCGCGCCCAAGACCGCGACCGTGGAGCGCGGCGGCGCGGAGCTGACCGTGCCGATCGAGCAGGTGCGCCTGGGCGACGTGTTTCTCGTGCGGCCGGGGGAGCGCATCCCGGTCGACGGCGTGGTGCTCGACGGCACGAGCGCGGTCAACGAGGCGGCGCTCACCGGCGAGAGCATCCCGGCCGACAAAGCGCCGGGCGCAGCCGTGTCGGCCGCGACGGTGAACCAGTCCGGCTTTCTCAAATGCCGCGCCACGCGCGTCGGCGAGGACACGACCCTCGCGCAGATCATCCGCATGGTGCGCGACGCGGCGGCGACGAAAGCGCCGATCGCCAAGATCGCCGACAAGGTGTCCGGCGTGTTCGTGCCGGCGGTCATGGGCGCCGCGTTCGTGACGTTCCTCGTCTGGCTGCTGCTCGGGCGCAGCGTGGGCTACGCGCTCGCGCGCGGCATCTCGGTGCTGGTCATCAGCTGCCCGTGCGCGCTCGGCCTCGCCACGCCGGTGGCGATCATGGTCGGCAGCGGCGTGGGCGCGAAAAACGGCGTCCTGTTCAAGACGGCGGCCTCCCTTGAGGAGACCGGCCGCATTCAGATCGTCGCGCTCGACAAGACCGGTACCGTCACCTCCGGCGAGCCCACGGTGACGGACATCTGCCCCGTTCCGGGTGTGACCGAGGCGGAGCTGCTGGGCGCGGCCTGCGCGCTCGAGCAAAAGAGCGAGCACCCGCTGGCCAAGGCCGTGCTGCGCCGCGCGCAGGCGGACGGGCTGACCGCCGCCGAGGTGACGGCGTTTCAGGCGCTGCCGGGCAGCGGGCTTCAGGCCATGCTCGACGGGCAGAAGCTTTGCGGCGGCAATGCGGACTTCATCCGCACCGCGGCGGCGCTCCCCGACGTCGTTTCGGTGCGCGCAGAGCAGCTCGCGGAGGAAGGCAAGACACCGCTCTTTTTCGCGCGCGGCGGCAAGCTTCTCGGCGTCATCGCCGTCGCGGACGTGCTCAAGCCCGACAGCCCGCAGGCCATCCGTGCGCTGCAGAATATGGGCATCCGCGTCGTCATGCTCACGGGCGATAACGCGCGCACGGCCAGGGCCATCGGCGCGCAGGCCGGTGTGGACGAGGTGATCGCGGGCGTGCTGCCTGACGGCAAGGAGCGCGAGATCCGCCGCCTGAGCGCGCGCGGCAAGGTCGCCATGGTCGGCGACGGCATCAATGACGCTCCGGCGCTCATGCGCGCGGACGTCGGCATTGCCATCGGCGCGGGCACGGACGTGGCCATCGACGCGGCCGACGTCGTGCTCGTCAACAGCCGCCTGAGCGACGTCCCGGCGGCCATCCGGCTCAGCCGCGCGACGCTGCGCAACATCCACGAGAACCTGTTCTGGGCGTTTTTCTACAACACCATCGGCATCCCCGTCGCGGCGGGCGTGTTCGTCCCGCTCGGCCTGACGCTCAGCCCCATGCTCGGCGCGGCAGCCATGAGCCTGTCGAGCTTCTGCGTGGTCACGAACGCCCTGCGCCTGAATCTGTTTGACCTGCACGATGCACGTCGTGATCACAAACGTGCAAGCCATCTCAAAGAAGTACCGGAAATCAAGGAGGAAACCACAATGAAAAAGACCATTTCAATCGAAGGCATGATGTGCACTCACTGCGAGGCGACCGTGAAGAAGGCGCTTGAGGCGCTGCCGGAGGTCGCAGAGGCCGTCGTCAGCCACACGGCGGGCACCGCCGTCGTGACGCTCAGCGCCCCGGTGGACGACGCCGCGCTCAAGGCCGCGGTCGAGGCCAAGGACTACACCGTCACCGGCATCGCGTAAGCGCATCAAAGCATGGCAAAGGCGTCCCCGGACGGGGACGCCTTTGCTGTCTTTCGTTAGCGGCTCATGGCAGACGGCCGCCGCCCATGCACGCCGCCGCGCTTCGATCCGCCCGGGCGGGAAGCGTGGGGCGCGGTGTCAGCGCAGCGCCTGCAGGGCGGCGTCGATGCGGCTGAGGAGCATGTCCGGCTTCGTGCCGCGCCATACATGGATCCGGTGCAGCAGCCGGAGCGTTTCCGGCTCGCCCTTGACCAGACGGTTCGCGCCGCCCTCGGTCGTGACCGTGACCTGAACGCCCAGCGCCTGCAGCACGCGCTCCGACAGCTCGGAATACGCGCCGTTGGGATAGGTGAACACGGGCAGCGGCGTGCCCGGCAGCCCGGCAAGCTGCTCTTGCGCGCGCGTGTAATCCTGCGTCAGCGCGGCGATGTAGTCGGACTCGGCTTCGCCGGGCATTTGCAGCACGCCGCGGCGGCAGCCGGCTCCGTCGACGGCGGTGACCTGGTGCATGTCATAGGAGTGGGTCGTGACCGTCAGGACGCCGCGCTCGATCCACGGACGCGCATCCTCGAGCGAGAAGTGCGGCGTGATCGGGATATCGGTGTCCTTGTAGGTCGTGTGACCGATGGAGACGCCGATCACGGCGATGTTGGCGCAAAAGCCGTATTTTTCAAGCAGCGGCGCCGCCAGATCCAGATTGTTCTGATAGCCGTCGTCTATGCTGATGAGCAGGGGCTTTTCCGGCAGCTTGCCGTCGCCGTTGACAAATTCGATCAGATCGGCATAGCCGACGGACGTATAGCCCGCATCCCGCAGGGCGCTGAGCTGACGCGCAAACTCGGATGCCGGCGTGCACAGGGAGCCGGTGTCCGCTTCGTCTTCGGTGAAGGCGTGGTACATGAGGATCGCGACATCGGCGGTTTCGGTGCGCGGGGCACAGGCCATTACAAGGATGGCCAGCAGCACGCAGAGCCCCAGCAGGGCGGCAAGCGCGGCGGCGGCCCGTTTTCTTATCGACATGGCAGACTCCTTGCAGTGTTATGAAAGGCAGGCACCCGTGCCCGCCTTTCCAAAAGCTGCATGTATTATACCATGCGGCACGCCGCGCCGCAAGGCATAAGCGCCTTATGCGCCGTCGGGTGCCCGGCGCATAAAAAATAACCGGATCACCATCGGTGATCCGGTTATTGGCACGCCGTGAGGGATTCGAACCCCCGGCCTTCTGGTCCGTAGCCAGACGCTCTATCCAGCTGAGCTAACGGCGCTTAGTGCGCTCCTAACGCAGAAGGAATCCCTGAAAAGCTTGATACTCCAGTGTTTTTACGCATTTATTATACCGTAAATATTCCAAAAATGCAAGCGCAGCGAAGGCAAACCAGCTGCGCATATTTGGCCGCGAGCGCATCAGCTGTGCGCTTTTTGTGCGCTGGGAATCAGATGGGCGGGGTGCTTAAAACGAACTGTGCAGATGCAATATTCGGCTTTGCTTGTAGGTGGTTGACTCATGCACTGGCCTGAGAATTGACGATTGATTCCTCCGAAAAAATTGCTCTGTATCCATGGCGAGCACACTTGTTTGCGATGGTACTATTCATACGATTGTGTTTTTTGATTGAGTTTTGGCTGACGAGCGCAGCGAGCAGGCAAAATTCAAGCGAGCAGAACGTGCTGCGCTGCAAGCCTGGCGCCGACACGCAGTGTTGGCTGCTGGGGGTGAATTTTTTCGGTATAAAAGGAAACGTGAAAGCTTTCCCCCAGTTTTGCGTTTTGGCCGTCCTGATCCTTGTGATGACATAGTTTAGGCTTACCGTGCGCCGGCAGATTTATTTCAGCGAAAATACGCAGGCGTTTAATCGCCGTTGAGCCCGGTAATGGTTTGCCTTTGATTCAATTGGAAGATGAATTTCTCAAGGCGGAATGAGTACTGCATTGCAAATTGTACATCCGGTTTTTCAAAATCCAGCCCCGTCATGTTGCTGATTTTTTGCAAACGGTAACTCAAAGTGTTCCGATGCAGGAACAGTTCCGCTGCCGTCTGTGCATTATTAAAGCCGCAAGCAGTATAAGTTTCCAGCGTTTCATAGAGCTGACTGCCGCTTTGCTTATCATATTTGCGCAGCAGTGACAGTGCCGGATGGCAGCAGAGACTCAAGCGTTTCAAATCGCGCGGATGGTCAACAATGTCATAGAATGCCAGCCTTCGATATTCAAACACGTTCCCGGGAATGTCCAGAATGGAGGCCAATCGTATCGCTTTGGCCGCCTGCTCATAGCAGGATTTTGTGTAATTGATTTTGGAATAGGGGTTGCTGATACCGGCGATCGACTCGTGCTCGTCACAGAATTCTATGATCTTGTGCATCAGCTCCGATTCGATCTGTAAACTGTTTTCTGCCACAGGGATCATGGAAACAATGGATTTGTTGTAATAAACGGTTCTTGCAGTTTCAAAAATTTCTTGAAACTGTCGGCACAATTTGTTCTGCACATGGCTCTCCGTAGAAAAATAGCGAGGCTTCACCAGAACTAGGGACATTCGCTTCGGAAACTGTATCTGCGCGGCGTTGATGCGCGCCTGAATCTGCTCCAAGGGAATCCCGTTGAGCAGGTCTGTCATAAAATCCGTCACGACCCGGCTGCGTACCACATCCATGTTCTGTTCTTTCAGAATCAAATCTGTCGTAATTTGCGTGATGAGCGGCAGGACGCTATAACAAAGCGGATCGAACGCTCTTTCTCCTTGAATCATGAATATGTAACCATACAATTCGCCTTGGAGAATAATCCGATTGGAAAGATAAAACAAATGATTGTCAATACAATGACGAAGGAAAGGCCCGTTTCCGCCTTCTTCACCATGCTGTGATTTGACATCTTTGATGTGCTCGATAAACAGCGGCGGACAATAGCCGTTCTTGATGCTCTCCTGCCAAACGGGTTCGTCGACCTGGAAAGGAATCGAATTGGAAATGACTTTCCCGGACATGTCAATGATGGCAATGGAAGTGTTCAATGCATTGCCCACATTTTCCAGCATGGCACCGATCCCTTTGCCGCGCATGACCGCATTGAGCATTTGAATATAAATGTCCTGCAGTTTATAGTTGGAATGGAGTAGTTCCTCCGCATCCTCCAAAAAAATGCTCATTTCCTTCTCTGGCATCTGGATCGTGTTGGGGATCAGCTGTTCAGATATGAAACTGGACTCCCCGCAGAAAATCAGATTCCGAGGCAATTTTCGATTGTGCAGAGTAGACAAATCATATGTAAAATAGACAACATCGGATTTTGGCTGCTGCGCTTGTTGCAAATCAGCTATACTTTCCAACGAGTAGACCTGTCGATTATCATAACAATGTTTGTCAAAAGTGTCGTGTTTTTTCTCTAGTTCAGAGACCAAATCCAGAAACATCATGGTTTGTCACCTCATTCACAATACTATGCGATTTCTCCGACAAATGCAAGAGCGAAATGATAATTATGCGCACTGCACAATTTTTGATTTCGCTTTTAGGCCGCGCGCACGTTAACAAGCTAACAATCTCGCTATATACTCAAGTTGTGCACAGGAAAACGACTGTGCCGTGCCAGGGAAACCCGAATGCTATCTTCTTATCTGGTTTCCAACTCGTAAAACTGAAGTGATCAGGAGGTTATGTATGTATGAAATACGAAAAGCTTTTTGAAAAGGGCAAAATCGGAAAACTCACAATTAAAAACCGCATTGTCATGCCCCCCATGGGCACTGGCTTTGCCGCTGCGTCCGGCGAAGCATCTGAAGAAATCACGCGCTATTACGAAGAGCGCGCGAAGGGCGGTGTCGGTCTGATCATCACGGAGGTCTGCCGTGTGGATGAACTGTCCGGCGTTGCACAGCCGTGTCAGCTGCGCGCAACGGATATGGACGTGATCCCCAGTTTTACCCGTATGGTGGATCGTGTTCATGCATATGGCACCAAGATGTTCATGCAGCTGCATCACCCCGGCAATGAGGCTTTCCCAATCACGCTGCACGGCAATCCGGTCATTGGCCCCTCTCCCGTGATGTGCAAGACCGTGGGCGTTGTGCCAAAGGAAATGACGACGGCGGAAGTCGAGGCCATGGTCAAGTGCTTCATCAAGGGCGCCGTCATTGCCAAGACCGCCGGGTTCGACGGCGTGGAAGTCCACGCTGCGCACGGCTATCTGGTCAATCAGTTTATGTCGCCCCACACCAATCACCGCACGGACAAATATGGCGGCGACTTCTTCAACCGCATGCGTTTCGCCACAGAAATTATCGTGGGTATTCGCTTTGCCTGCGGCGCTGACTTCCCGATCTCCGTTCGTATGGACGGAACCGATTTCTGGGATGACGGTATGGACGAAAAGGAATGCCAGCACATCGCGCGGTACCTGGAGAGCATTGGCGTTGCCAGCCTGAATATCTCCTCCGGCAGTTATGAATCCGGCTGGTCCATCATTGAGCCCTATACGTTTAAGGAGGGCTGGAAAAAGCACCTGGCCAAGGGCATCAAGGAGAGTGTGCACATTCCTGTGATCGCCGTCAACACAGTTAAGCATCCCGCTTTCGCAGAGCAATTGCTGGAAGAGGGTGTCTCTGATTTCGTTGGCATCGGTCGTGGAAATCTTTGTGACCCCGAGTTCGCCAACAAGGCAAAGCGCGGCGATGATGCGCGTATTCGCAAATGCATCGGCTGCCTGAACTGCTTTAAGCAGTCTGGCGTCGGGCGCGCAATTGAATGCGCAGTCAATCCGCTGCTGGGACGTGAAACTTATCGCGGCGATGACAAACTGATCAAGGACGGAAATCAGCAGACCGTTGCCGTCATCGGCGCCGGCCCTGCCGGTTTGCAGGCAGCCATCGTTCTGGCCAAGCGCGGATATAAGCCGGTCGTGTTTGAAAAGTCTGACTCTATCGGTGGTTCTATGAAGCTAGCTTCTCAGCCGCCCTGCAAGGAGATGATCGGCGAGTTTATTGACACTCTGAAGCTTGAAGCAGAGGATCTTGGTGTTGAAATCCGCCTGAACACGCCCGGCACTGTAGAGGCAGCCAAAGCGATCGGCGCTGTCGGTGCGATTGTTGCCGCTGGCGGCACAAAGATTTGCCCGCCTGTTCCGGGGATTGAAAAGGCTGTTTCTTACGAGCAGGTTCTTACCAAAGATGTGGAGTTTACCGGTAAGAAGATCGCAGTGATCGGCGGCGGCCTGACCGGTCTGGAAACGGCAGAATATCTGGCGGCGAAGGGCAATGAAGTGACCGTGATCGAGATGGCCCCCGCGGTTGGCACCGCAATGTACCGCAGCGTAACTGCCGCAGTCGTTGGCAACATCGAAAAAGATGGCGGTCACATCATGACCAGCCATATGTTCAAGGGCGTGAAGGACGGCGCTGTTGTTGTGAACAGTCTTGCGAGCGGTTATGACCTGGATGTGCCGGCGGACGCTTGTGTCATTGCAATGGGCGTTCATCCCGATGAGACCATCGCGGATGCCTTTGAGGCTGCATTTGACCGTGTGGCCGTTGTTGGCGATACCGCAAATCCCGGAAACATTGCGGATGCAACCAGCTCCGGCTATGCAAAGGCATTCGTATTTTGATTTGCTCAGAAAGGAGTATGCATAATGAAAGAATTTAAGGATAAAGTTCTTGTCGTCACCGGCGGCTCTCGCGGCATCGGAAAAGCGATTGCCGTGGAAGGCGCAAAGCGTGGTATGAAAATTGTTCTCAATGATATCGACGGTGACCAGCTGGCCAAGACCTGCGAAGAAATCAAGGGCATGGGTGTGGAATGCATCGGACAGCATGCGGATATTTCCCTCTATGAAAACATTGAGGCCTTGCTGAAATTGGCGATGGACAGCTTCGGACATGTGGATATGCTGGTCAATAATGCCGGCTGTGCGGTTTCCGGTGCTATCTGGAAGCTGCCGAAACAGGATATTGACTGGATCACGGAGCTGAATTTCCTGAGCCACCTGTATGGTATGAAAATTTTCCTGCCGCAGATGATCGCGCAGGGCACCCCCTGTGAAATTGTCAATGTGGAGTCGACCGCCGGTCTGATGACCTCCGGAAAGGCAACCATGTATCATGCAACCAAGGCCGCCGGTGTTGCTGCATCTGAGAGTGTATATATTGCCATGAAGGAGCAAGGATACCCCATCCACATCCACTGTCTGGTGCCCGCTTACGTAAAGACGACCATTCATCTGGCTGATCTGCATCGTCCGGAGCGCTTTGCCATGAACGATGACCCCTACTATACCAGCGACGAGTACAAAGCCGGACAGATCCGCGGTGAGCGGGGCGTCATGAGCGGTATTCCCGATTGGTATGTCGGTGAATGCGTGTTTACGGCCGTGGAAGATGAGAAGTTCTACATCTTCACGCATCCGGAATCTCAGGTAGTTGCGCAGCCGCGCGTGCAGCGTCTGGCATCTGGCATTAATCCGCAAACCTGATACAATATAAATATAGACGTTCCCCGCGCCTGAATCGTGGGAGCGGGGAACATTTGAAAATGCTGATAGGAGGCGTATACAATGTTTACTGCTTACAAAGATGCGCACGTTGTTGTGACTGGCGGCGCAAATGGCATCGGTAAGGCTCTGGCACTTGGCTTTGCAAAACGCGGCGCAAATGTCGCCGTTGTAGATATTCATGGTGATGAGGCAAAAGCTGTTGCAGCCGAAATCACTGCAATGGGATGCAAAAGCATCGCCATTCAGGCGGATGTGAGCGTGTTGGACGAGTGTGCCAAAGTGTATGATACCGTGATGGATGCGTTCGGCCGCTGCGATGTTCTGGTGAATGATGCCGGCGTATCGGCACTGTCCGATGTGGAGCACATTCCGGAAAAGGACTTGCGCTGGGTGTTTGAGACCAACGTTTACTCCCACTGGTTCATGATGCAGAAATTCCTGCCTCAGATGCGTAAGCAGGGCACGCACTGCCAGATCTTGAATGTTTGCTCCATTGCCGGTCTGATTTCTATGAACGGTGCGCCTGCATACTTCAGCTCCAAGCACGCTGCCGTAGCGCTGTCTGAATGCGTGTACAAGCAGCTGAAGGCTGAAAACGCGAATATCGACATCTCTATCTTCTGCCCTGGATATGTCCAAACGGAAATGCACCTGACCGATCGCCATCGTCCTGAGCGCTTCGCTATCCACGATGACGAGCCGTACTATCACACGGAGCAGTACGCCGGCATGGTTGCATTCAACAAAATGCTTCTGGACAGTGGGGCTCCGCTGGATATTGCAGTTGAAACCATCTTTACTGCTCTGGAAAAAGAACAGTTCTACATCCTGGACAGCGCCAAATACGAGCGTCTGCTGTGTGAGCAGGGCGTATTTGAGGCGGAAAAAGTTCGCCCCGTGGACTTCTATACGCTAAATTGACCACCACTTCCCGATTGGAGGAAATGAAAATGGGAGAACAAATCAAAAAGAAATTCTTGCTCTATTTCAGGCTGATGCTCCTCGTCTGGATCGTAATTGCAAACGCAATTCTGCACGTGATCAACTTTCAGTACAGTTGGCTCATTTTCATCAGCAATATCATGCTGTTCACAATGGAAGAAGGAACCGTCAATGATCGGTTTATAACCGTTGAATTGGGCGGACTCGTGGGACTGGTTCTGACAGCGCTCACGCTGCTTGCCGTGACTGCGTTGACCTCCGTTCTTGGCAGCCTGTTTGGCTTCCTGATTCCTCTTGCGATTGTGCTGTTCATTTTGATTGTCCTGCACCCCTATGCGCCGAAGGTTTTGAACAACGTGGGTTTTGCATATCTGACTTGCGCTTGTATCGACACCACTGCCTTCGCGACCCATATCCCCCTGTTTTTCGGAACCTTTATCGTCGGCTCTCTGATTTTTAACGGTGTATGCATTTTGCTGATGAAACCGGCACAGGCACTCGCGGTAAAAACAGTAACAAAAGCCGAGAACGCAGCAACCTGATTCCGGCCCTCCCGGCCACGGCTTTCTAAACAATCCAATTCGCTAATATGGGCGTCCTTTTCGACAGGGCGTCCATGTTTGTGTTTTTAATGGAAAATGCTTGTGCGATTCCAATTTTTGTACGCTCAGTAAGCGACAGACCGTGTAGAAATTGCATCTATTTCTGCTTCCGAAGCCGCACAAAAACGCTAAATGAGATCAGAATCACAAGGGTAACTGCGAATTGTCTTCGGAGACACCCTTGTAAACCTCGCGCCCTTTTTATACGTTATACGATTATGCTTTTCAACGAATTTTGGCTGACGAGCGCAGCGAGCAGGCAAAATTCAAGCGAGCAGAACGGGCGCAGCACGTACTGCGCTGCAAGTTTGGCGCCGACACGAAGTGTTGGCTGCCGTTGGGGGCAAATTTTTGCGGTATAAAAGGAAACGCGAGAAACTTTCCCCGCCTTTCACGTTTTGTCTGTCCCGATCCTTGTGATGATCTGTTTGCCGTAGTTTGGGCTCGTTGTGTTGCCAGAGGCTTTTCTGATCGCATAGCCATAGGGCCGCATGAAATGATTGAAGCTGCGGAAGGGCTGACCAATGACGGTTTCGAGATATGCCTTGATTTCCCGCACAGCGCTCTTTTCGAGCGGCACGTTCAGAACGTCCTGCGCATGGAAATACGCGTCGATTCTTTGCTGCTTCTTGTTGGCAAAGGCAATATCCGCTTGAGGGAACCACTTTCCAACGAGGGACAACAGGCTGCCTTCTTCTTTTGCGCGCACAAACGCCGCGTTTTGCTCAGCATAGTATCTCCGGCTGCTGTGCCTGTCCGAATAGAGGCAAAACGTATCGGCAAAATAGTCGTAGCAGAAATGTGGGAATTTCTTTTGGATGTACGCGATATAGCTCCTGATTTCTTCGTGCTCCTGTACAGACCACGGAGCCCCCTCTGCGATACCTGCGTCTTCTTTCTTCTGCGCAAGGAGTGCGTTCAGGCTTGCTTTCAAATCTGCGCGGCCGGAGAGTTCGTATTCAAACGGACTCTCCGGCGCGCTGTTTTGGACAGCATCCGTCACGATATACAGCTGATCCAGTCCCGCTCTCACACGTCCCGCCATCTGTATCGCGTCGATCTGCGAATGCGTCTCGATGTACATCGTCTTGATATCCGCGTTTTTTATGTTGATGCCCTCTTTGTTTTTGCTCGTCGTGAGAAAAAGCCGGATATCATCCGGCAGCTTTTGATTCTCGGCAATGTATGCCTGAATTTCGTCGCGTTTTTCAAGGATTTCGCGGGTCTCCTTTTCCTGCTTGTCCAGCTCATCATCAGAGGAAAAGGACACGGCTGCCTCGTTCCTGTATTCTTGGAGCGCATTTCGGTAGAGGTTTAAGACGGTACTGACCCTGTTTGCAAAGTAGATGACTTTTTCGCCTGCGGCCAGACGCTGCTTCATGTCCTCCGTGACTTCGGCTTTATCTGCAAGCAGGACGTGTTTGGGCTCAACGCGCACACATCTATCCATGAGGTCAATCGCGTGGCCGTTTTTCGGCAGCCGAAAGTCTTCCAGTATTTGCGGCGAGCCTGTCATGACAATGACTTTGCAGTTCGTTTTTCCGGCAGCGTTCATTTTGAGCGTTTGGTTTATCAGCGAATGGACGTAATAAGGTGCCGTTTGATAGGATGCATCGGCCACGACGGCGTGCGCTTCATCTACGACGATGATATCAAACCGGTTCCAGAGAAAGTCTTCCGCTTTGTCGGCTCTGTAGTGCTTTTCCAAATATCGCTCGATGGCTGCGTTCGTGCAGGCGATGCTTCGCTGGTAAATGGGTATCGTGCCCCAGATACCGTTACAGGACAGTTCACGCTTCGACGCAAAATAGCTGTCCAAATCCTCGACGTAATCAAGGCTTTCATATTCCAACACCTGCGTCCCATATGCAACGTCCTCCGCATTTTTCAGCTCGTCAACTTTGGCTCTGCGCGAGGTGATGCACAGGACGCGTTTGGGCTCAAGCGTTTCCATGCGCCCATCCGGCTGGCTTTCTTCATAGCCTTTGGCGAGCGCGTCAACAAACGTGTTTTTTCCGCTGCCAACGCCGGAATAGATTTGAATGAACGGATACGGCGCGATATCCGTCGTGTAACGGATGCAGTCTGAAAGGTATTTTTTCTCCATGGAATTCCTCCTTGCGTTTTTCTATATGATACCACAAAATCAAAGAAATGTCAAATTGTGGAGTTTAAATGCGCGGAGCATGTGTTTATGCGAGCGGCTGAAAAATTGGGTAAAAAAAGAGGGCTGCGGCACGAAGCTGCAGTCCTCTCTCCATCTTGAATTATTTGCTGCCCGGCTTAAATCGGTAGCCGCACTTTTGGCATACATTCCTCGGGCTTCCGCTGCCGTAGATACCCCACATCAATGAATATCCTCGGTTGACTGTTGCAATAGAGGTCGAGCCGCACTTGGGGCAGCTGACAGGCTCGTTCGCTCGGCGGCGTTTTTTCTCCTCGTCTGCTGCCGCTCGCTCTGCTTTCCACCGTTCGACGGCTTCTTTCTGTGCAGATCGTTTTGCTACTACAGCTTTGTATGCCTCAAAGTCCGTTTCTGCCAGCTGACGATCCTTTTTCCCGCTCCTATAAAGTGATAAGCTGCCCACACCTAAAACAATAAAAACAAGCCCTATAATGACGCAGAAGAACGATGCGAACAGACCAACAACAAAACAGAAGAGCCCAAAAGAAGTACACCCGATTCCCCAAAGCAGATTGCGCTTTATGTCCTTTTCCGTTGGTATTGGCACATCTGTTTTTTCTGCTCCATCCGACACGCCCACTTTTGCCTCGATGCGCACCGCTTGCTGCCCTTTTCCGCCTACTCCATCTATTGTGGCATCGCCGATCTTGAAGGAATCAGCATCCGCCGCTGAAACAGTATCGTCTTTCTCTCGATCCACTGTCAGCTGCCATCCATTCAAGTGCGCGAATTTATGTGCCTGTTCGAGGTTGATGCCGTGGAAGTATGCGGCCTCTTCTTCCCGCAGGCTGCGTGGTGCATGCACGGTTACGGCGAGTTTCCCGCTCGGATGCTCAACGAATGTCTTTGTGGATTCCATTGCTCGGCTCCTTTCATTTACCATTCGCCAACATTATAGCCTCTTTAACGACTATAGTCAACATCGCGGCTACTTTATAAGATAACAGCAGAGCTTTTGGAGGAATTCGCATGATAAGTTATGCTGCTTTTTGGAATACGCTGAGGCAATCAAATGAGTCAACATATACGTTGATCAAAAACCATCACATTTCCAGCTCGACGATTGATAAGCTGCGTAAAAATAAGCCCCTGAACACGACGACCATCAATGATCTGTGCCGGATATTGCACTGTCATGTTGCGGATGTGATGGAATATGTGCCATCCGACGATGACCAGGTGCTATAGCTCGCTGCGCAAGAGAAAAACGGGAGGGATAGATAATGGGCGGTTACATGCAGCAGCTAATAGAAGCTGTTAATGCATCTAATGCAACGACATTTTTGGATTGGGCACCGATTATCCTGTCGGTGATTTCAGTTTTGATCGCTGTTTATATTCCGGTTAAGTTGGCGAGAAAAGAGAATCAGATTGCAATATTCGAGAAGCTGTACGCTGCGTATTCTCAACTGCTTGCCGTACGGGCGTTTGCGGATTGTATTAAGGCATATAAATTTACCGGGGGAAAGCAAAGTGCTCAAGAGACGCGAGAACTGTATTGCGTACACTTTGAAACAAGTTTCGGCTATCGGCCGGTTTTATCAGAAGCAAGGGAGAGCGTCGGGAGAGCACTTGCTGCGCTGAGAAAAAATGAGTTGCAAGCAAATATGACGTCCTTGCTCATATCAGGAACAGATGAAGCAAAAAACGAATGCGAAAGCAAAATCACTGCCATTTATGAGTCGTTATTCTCACTAACTATGGAGGTTATATTATTTTTCCCAGATAAAGCGGTGGAAACAAATGAAGCAGTTATAGAGTTTGTTAAACATGTCGACACATTTTTTGATGCCTATTGCGACGTAATAGAAAGCGCTCTGTTGTGCGGGAATTTGCGGAAGAATCGCAAAGCGAAGAAAAAATAAATACGCAGTTGGTATCCTTTACCCAATCGACATGAGAACAAAAACCCCTGCTATCGAATCCTCTCGATAGCAGGGATTCTGTTATAGCCCGAACGCCGTGCCGAGCTTATCTGCTGCGGTTTTCATTTGCTGCAAGTCGGCCTTGACATAGAAGTTTAAGGTCGTGCTGGCGTTGGCGTGCCCGAGGATGGCCTGAACGCTTTTCACATCCGCGCCGTTATTGAGCAGCAGCGTTGCGCAGCTGTGCCCTTACGGTATAATTACGACAAACCGGAAAAGCCCCGTATATCAAGGGTTTTCGGTTATCTGGCAAGGTTTTTCATCCTTTTCCAAACCGAAAAATCGAGCCGCGAAGTAGTTATATCGTAGGGGGTGTTATAGTAACGACAAAAATAAAATACCGTTTGGGAGGGCTGTCAGCCCGTCCAAAAAATCAGGACATTTCCTCTGCAAAGAAGAAATGTCCTTTTTTTGTACCCAAAATCAGATGCCGACAGGAGGAACACAATGCCTGAAAAAACCGTGCAGAAGGAACCGGGCAAAAAGCCCGCGCCATCCAAAAAGCCGAAACCGCAGCAGGAAGTAGTTGTTCAGATTTCGCTCTCTGAGCTGCATCCGTTCCCGGATCACCCCTTTCAGGTGCGAGAGGATGCGTCCATGCAGGAAACCGCCGAAAGCGTCAAGGAATACGGCGTCCTCGTCCCCGCGCTGGCACGGCCACGGGAGGACGGCGGTTATGAGCTGATTGCAGGCCACCGCCGCAAACACGCCTGCGAGCTGGCTGGGCTGGCCACCATGCCCGTCATTGTCCGCGACATTGACCGGGACGCTGCCACCATCATCATGGTGGACAGCAACCTTCAGCGGGAGAACATTCTCCCCTCCGAACGCGCCAAAGCCTACAAGATGAAGATGGAGGCCATCAAGCGGCAGGGCGCACGGACGGATCTGACTTCGCCGAAAATTTCGGCGAAGTTCCGCAGCGATGATGAAGTTGGTCAGGATGCCGGTGTGAGCGGAGATACCATCCGCAACTACATCGCCCTGACGCAGTTAGTCCCGGAGCTTCAGCAGATGGTGGACGAGAAGAAAATCGCCCTCAGTCCCGCTTATCAGATCGCGGCGCTGACACCCAAGGAGCAAGGCTTGCTTCTGGAAACCATCGACAGCGAACAAGCCACCCCCTCGCTCTCGCAGGCACAGCGGATGAAAAAGCTCAGTCAGAGCGGTGAGCTAAACGAGGACACCATGCTCTCCATTATGATGGAGCAGAAGAAACCGGAGAAAAATGACATTACCCTTTCCGGTGAAAAGCTCCGCAAATACTTCCCGCGTTCCTATACCCCATTCCAGATCGAGAACACCATTTTCAAATTATTGGACGCATGGCAGAAAAAGCGCCAGCGCGATCAGAGCCGATGAGCGGACAAGCAGTTTGTTTGTCCGCTATTTTCATGCCAAAAGGAGGACGCCATGTATATCAACACGTTCAAATACACGCCCAAAGATGTGAGCTGCCAGCTCTGTACCGAGTATGTGAAAAAGCTGGGCTGTACCGCCCTGCGCTGCCCGTGGTTGGCCGAGCGCATTGAGGCCGGTGTGGTCGGCTACCGCGAGGCAGTCTTAGAGACATTTCCCCATGAACGCCGCCTGTTCCAGCGCCTGAACCTGCTGATCAAGCACTATCCCGGAAGCCTCTGGAGCAACGAGCAGCATGAGCGCCGAATGCAGTATCAATGCGCCGCACAGGGCTACCGCCGCCGCAGGGATACCAACGCCTATTATGCGGCCATGTACCTGCTGACCTCTAATGACGACATTTACCGCCGCACGGCAAATTGCTTCTGCAAGGACGGGATCGAGTTCGGCTATGCGGTACTGAAAAACACCTCGCCGCACAACTACGCACTGTTCATGGCAGCGCGCGACCTCTGCGCCAAGACGGAGGCCGTCACGATGGCGGACTTGGCGGAACCGGAGGTCATTGACCCGGAGGCGCTGCGCCTGATCGTCAATGCCACCCTGATCGCCCGCTATGGGCTTGCCGCCTTTCAGATCAGAGCGCGAGGTGCCGAATATGAACGCTGATGATTTTGTCGGCGGTCACAGCATCCTTGCGCTGGAGCGCTTTATGGACGATACCCGCCACATGATTATTTTCGATGTCCTGTCATGGAAATCCCCTGTGGGCGAAAAGGGCGAACGGCTGCGGCTGTTCCTCTCCGACGTGGGATACGCCAAGGCGCAGGCATCCGAGAAACGCGGAGAAATCAAAATCCGCAAACACGCCGCCGTCATTGAGGGGCATATCCTCCCTGACCGGAAAAAACGGCGTCACTAAAGTGATTGGAGGAATTACCATGAGCAAAGTTACAGAGCTGGAAAAAGCGCTGACCACGCTGTTCCGCAAAGGTACGGAGGTCGGCTACACGGAAACAGAGATCGACGAGTTTCTGGAAAACATCGACTATCACGCCCTGCTGCAAGCCGTTTGGAACAAGGCTGAAACGGTCTATGCCTACCGCGCAGACGGCAAAAATGCGCTGAGTCTGGACTATCGCAGCACGGAGTTGTTCAAGCAGCGAGCGACGCTTCTCTATGAGGACGTAAGCGACAGCTATATCGGCGCGGTGTTTGCTGCCCGGTCGATGGAGCTGTGGCTGCTGGAGGATATGGGCTTTGCCGTCGTTGCCAAATTCAGCGTGAACGCCGGAGAAGGCGAATACGTAACCGAGTACCGCGTCTACAAGGGCAGCGATTGGGCAGACAGCGAGATTTCTCTGGATTTGGAGGACTTGGTGGCCGAGCTTGCCGCCCTGTGCGATCCCTACTACGAACACGAGCAGCCCATCTATGAGCTGTGATGTGGGAAAGGAGTGAAAACGGAGCGGCTTCCCCATGCGGGAAACCATTCAGAACGCAAACGGCAAGCAGTTTCACGCCGTCAGCCTGTCCGGTGGCAAGGACAGTACCGCCATGCTGCTTTTGATGATCGAACGAGGTATGCCCATCGACATGGTGCTGTCAGCGGACACCGGCATGGAGTTCCCGGAAATGTATGAACACCTTGCCAAACTGGACGAGCATCTTTTCCGGGAGCGCGGCATCCATATCACCACGCTGCGGCATCCCAAGGGCTTTGAATACCTGATGTTCGATGAACCCAAGCAGAAGCCCCGCAGTCTGGAAAACCGTGCAAAGCTGGGCATCCCGCCCTATGGCAACGGCTGGCCGGGAATCCGCGTCCGCTGGTGTACCGGGCAGCTCAAAACGCACCTCATCACCAAGGAGGTCAACCGGCTCAAAGGCGAGCTGGGCGCGATCCACTATGTCGGTATCGCCGCCGATGAAGCGTGGCGCTGCAAGGATGAGCGGTATCCCCTCGTGGAATGGGGCATCACGGAGGCACAGGCGCTCCAAGCCTGTTACGACCGTGGCTTTGACTTCGGCGGACTGTATGAGATTTACCACCGTGCGTCCTGCTGGTGCTGCCCGTTCCAGCGTATCGACGAGCTGCGGAAGCTGCGAAAGCATCACCCGGAGCTGTGGGAAAAGCTGCTGGAGCTGGATCGCCGTGCGCTGGCGCAGTTCGGCACCGGCCCGCTGGGACAGTTCAAGCAGAACTGGAGCGTAAAGCGGCTGGATACGCGGTTTGCCGAGGAGGACGGCCAAACAGGTTGACTGCCCTACGGAAAGGATTGAAGCAATATGGCTGTATTTCGCGTTGAACGGACGCGGGATTACACGGTGATGTGCAACCATCACCTGAAAGACAGCAATCTTTCCCTGAAAGCCAAGGGGCTGCTCTCCATGATGCTCTCCCTCCCCGACGAGTGGAATTACACCACGCGGGGGCTGGCTGCGATCTGCAAGGAGGGCGTGGACGCCATCGGGAAAACGCTCAAGGAGCTGGAGCTGGCGGGCTACATCATCCGCCGTCAGCTTCGCGGCAAGGACGGGCGCATTTCCGACACGGAGTACACCATCTTCGAGAAGCCCCGAAAGCCCTCTCCACCGGATACGACTTTGCCAGATACGGAAAACCCGTATCTGGATAACCCGGATACGGAGGCACCGGATACGGAGGCACCGGATACGGAGGCACCGGATACGGAGGCACCGGATACGGATAATCCCGCGCAATTAAATACTAAGAAATCTAATACTCAAAAATCAAATACTGATCTATCAAGCACTCATTCATTCTTTCTGCCTGCGGCGGACGGAATGACGGACGGGCTTGAGAAAAAAGCGAAAATCAGAGAGCAAATCGAATACGACATTCTCTGTCAGCAGTATGATCGGATGCAGCTTGATGAGCTGGTGGAGATCATGCTGGAGGTCGCCATGAACCGCAGCCCCACAGTCAAGATCGGGCGGGATGCGGAATATCCCACCGGCTTCGTGCAACAGCGCTTTGAAAAGATTACCTCCATGCACATCGAAAAGGTCATGGACGGTATCCGCGAGAACACCACCCGCGTCTGGAACACGAAAGCCTATCTTATGGCGGCGCTGTTCAATTCCGTTTCCACCATCGACAACCACTACGCCATGCTGGTCAATCACGATTTTCACGGCGGCCCCTAAAGGCCATCATTTTTCATGCCCGATGCCGGGAGAAAGGATTTGATACCGATGAAACGCCCCCTTGCCTACATCACCGCTCCGTGGAGCGAGAACGAGTTTGAGAACACCGAAAATGCCGCCAAGTATTGCAGGGCGGTCTATGACGCGGGCTTTTCGCCCGTCTGCCCCACGCTGTTTCTGCCGCTGTTCCTACGCGATGAGATTCCGCAGGAGCACAAGGACTGCATCGACATGGCGCGGGAGTATCTGCGCCGCGCTCGTGTGCTGGTGGTTTGCGGCGGCACCGTGAATGAAAGCGTGAAAAACGACATCGCCGTGGCCGAGCGCCTGCGGATCACCGCCACCACGCTGGACGGCATCCTGACCGTCAAGGGACAGGGGCGCAGAAATGAATGAGCATCTTCTGCACCGGCTGGTGGTACCGCCTTAGTGTCCCGGCGTTCTCCCTGCAAATCGGAGGAAAGGAGCGTGATAAGTCATGCAGGAAGAAGTTGAACAGAGAATCGTATCCCTGATGATCTCCTGCGGAAAGCTGGGCGAACAGGAATTTCGCAAAGCCATTGCCAAGCTGCTGGAGCAGCTGAAAAACGACCGCCAGAAGCATCAGTACAGCAAGGCCAATCCCCACGGAAAAATGACCGTCAAGCAGCTTGCCGCCAAGGATAAGGGATTGCAGAACATTGAAGTCACCGATCAGAATATCGGCTCATTCAACCGGATTGCCCGGAAGTATGGCATTGACTTCGCTCCATTCAAGGTCAAGGGCGAAAAGCGATACATGGTGTTCTTCAAAGCGCCGGACGCCGACGCAATGACCGCCGCGTTCAAGGAATATACCACCAAGCAGGTCAGAAAGGCGGAACGCCCCTCGGTACTGGAAAAGCTGCAACACTTCAAGTCGCTCATTCAGGCGGCTGTGGTGGACAGGACAAAGCGGAAGGAGCTGGAACGATGAAGCAAGTCAACGTCAAAAAGCTCATCCTTCCCAACATCCCGTATGTGTTCATCGCGCTGCTGGCCACCAAGGTCAGCGAGGCGGTGCGGCTGGCTCCCGGTTCGGACGCTTCCGCGAAGCTGCTGAACATTATGACCGGCCTGAACACGGCGTTTCACTCCCTTGTCCCCAGCTTTCATCCCATTGACCTGTGCGTGGGCGTTGCCGCCGCCATCGCCATTCGGCTGGCGGTCTATATCAAGGGCAAAAATGCCAAGAAATTCCGCAAAAATCTGGAGTACGGCAGCGCCCGTTGGGGAACCGCCGAGGACATCAAGCCCTACGTCGATCCCGCGTTTGAGAACAACATCATTCTCACGCAGACGGAGCGTCTGACGATGAATAGTCGCCCCAAAGACCCGAAAACGGCGCGGAACAAAAATGTCCTGATCGTCGGCGGCAGCGGTTCGGGCAAGACCCGCTTTTGGTTGAAGCCCAATCTGCTACAATGCACCTCAAAAACCTATCCCACCAGCTTCGTCGTCACCGATCCCAAAGGGGACATCGTGGTTTCCTGCGGCCATGCGCTGCAAAAGAACGGGTATCAGATCAAGATTCTCAATTCCCTGAACTTCAAGAAGTCCATGCACTACAACCCGTTCGCCTACATCCACTCGGAAAAGGACATTTTGAAGCTGGTCACGACGCTGATCGCCAACACCAAGGGCGAGGGTAAAGCCGGTGACGATTTCTGGGTGAAAGCGGAAACGCTGCTCTACACCGCCCTTATCGGGTACATCCACTATGAAGCGCCGGTGGAGGAACAGAATTTCTCTACGCTCATTGAGTTTATCAATGCGATGGAGGTGCGTGAGGACGATGAGGACTTCAAAAATCCGGTGGATTTGATGTTCGACGAGCTGAAAAAGCGCAAGCCAGACCACTTCGCCGTCCGCCAATATGCCAAATTCAAGCTAAGTGCCGGCAAGACAGCTAAGAGTATCTTGATTTCCTGCGGCGCACGGCTTGCGCCCTTTGACATTCAGGAGCTTCGGGAGCTGACGGCCTATGACGAGCTGCAACTGGACACGCTGGGCGACCGAAAAACCGCCCTGTTCATCATCATGTCTGATACGGATGATACTTTTAACTTTCTCATTTCCATGTGCTATACCCAGCTTTTCAATCTGCTGTGCGAAAAGGCAGATGATGTGTACGGCGGGCGCTTGCCGGTTCACGTCCGCTGCCTGATCGACGAGGCCGCGAATATCGGCCAGATACCGAGGCTTGAGAAGCTGGTAGCGACAATCCGTTCCAGAGAAATCTCCTGCTGCCTTGTCTTGCAGGCGCAGAGCCAGCTCAAAGCCCTGTATAAAGACAGCGCGGATACGATTGTCGGCAATATGGACTGCTCCATCTTTTTGGGTGGAAAGGAACCCGGTACGCTGAAAGAGCTGGCGGCGGCGCTGGGCAAGGAAACCATCGACAGCTATAACACCGGCGAAAGCCGTGGCCGCGAGGTTTCCCATTCGCTGAACTATCAGAAATTGGGCAAGGAGCTGATGAGCGTGGATGAGCTTGCCGTGCTGGATGGCGGCAAGTGTATCTTGCAGCTTCGCGGCGTCCGTCCGTTTCTGTCCAACAAATATGATCTCACCAAGCATCCCCTCTACCGCTACACAGCGGATTATGACAAGAAATACGCCTTTGACATAGAGCGTTTTCTGTCCCATCGCCTCAAGCTCAAGCCGGATGATGCAGTTGAGGTGTATCAGGCAGACCTTTCCGGTGAACCTGTCGCCTGACGGCGGCAGCCTGTTTTGACAACGACTCGATGAAACTTCGTGGAAGAAATGTACCCTCCAAAATCTAAAAACATATTTTTCGGAGGTACTATTTATGGCTTTCTTTAATTCTGCTGTTGGTGTTCTTCAGACCCTCGTTGTGGCGCTGGGCGCTGGCCTTGGCATTTGGGGCGCAATCAATCTGCTGGAGGGCTACGGCAACGACAACCGTGCGATGCGTTCCTGACTGAAAAGGTCAGGCACAGGTCGAAGGACGAATGAAGTCCAAAACCTTGGAGAACTGATATTTCGATGGATGAAATGAGGGGGTAACGCCCCGAAGCGTCCACACTAATACTCCGACTGGCATAGGTGCGCAACCGCCGATTGTCAGAAGCTCGGTGAAGTCGGCAGAGAGATGCCGTAGTTTTGGCTGCAAGGCTGAAATCGAAAGCTGTCCAGAGGTGGATAGCGCATCCTATATGCCGGGTGTCAGCCGCACATGGTTAGTATGTATGGAAATACTGACGAACTTCTGAATGTACAAGTCTAAACGTTGATACCATCGAAACGGTGGTACTCCTTATACGGAGGTATTCGTGGACAAGTAAAAATGGTTGTTATGAAAGTCCATGTGCCGTTACAGGCGGCACGATTCGTAAAGAATTGAATACAGGCTTAGAGGAAGAACCTAAATGCGGCCCATGATAGAAATGTCGGAACGCAGGAAGCTGAAAACATTTAGCCTGTTGCAAGGCTGCGAGATGGTGGATGGGAATACCTTCGTGAGAAGGCAATAACCGTTCTTTGTTTCAGTGAAAGTAGTGGCGTAGTACCTATGAAGCCGTGAAAAAGTAAACGGTGGAGGAAAGGCCACAAGTCGAATTTGGCAAAAGAAGCACACACAAAGTGTCGCAAGCCCTGTATGACCAAATTCGATGGAACGCCGTGTGCGGTGAAAGCTGCACGCACGGTGTGGAGCCGGGGAAAAGCTGGAGATCATATCAAATGCTTACCTATGGCTATCTGGTGCTAAATCTCAGGGCATGAAGCAGTTCATGGCTAATTAAAGGGAACAAAAAGAAAGGAAAAGCCAATCCAGACGGTATCAGCGGCAGGCTACAAGAATAAATTGTGATTTCACAAGATTGGTGCTATAATAAGAGAAAAGTTCCTGCCGGGGCAGCCGCCCCGGTGGTATGGATAGAAAGGCAGGAAAACAATATGCACATCAGCTATAAACCACTCTGGCACACACTGTTAGAGCGTGATATGAGAAAAGAGGATTTAAGGCTTGCCGCTGGTATGACAACAAATATGATTGCCAACATGAGCAAAGAGGGAAAGCACATCAGCATGGATACATTAGCCCGTATCTGCGAAACGCTGAATTGTGAGATTACCGATGTGATTGAGTTAGTACCAGACGAGCCTGCTTCCACAGGAGGTAAGGAACATGAGCGAATTGAAACCAAGAATAACGGAAAACGGAATTGATTATATCCTTGTCGGAGATTACTACATCCCGGACTTGAAGTTGCCGGAGGAACACCGCCCCATCGGAAAGTACGGACGGATGCACCGGGAATATTTAAGAGAAGTCCACCCAGCCAGATTGAACAGGGAGGCATTGCATTTCCGCATACACGATAAGAACATCTATGAATTGGCCAGTATGGATATCAATGAGTTGTATGATTGGCTGATGAAGGTAGATGAATTTTTAGAGGATAAACAACGCAGAATTGCGAGCGAGATATTAAAGGAAATTCGTACTCGTTTGCGTTTCTTGCTTGATGTGGGCTTGGACTATCTGTCATTGAACCGCACCTCGGTGTCTCTTTCGGGAGGAGAAAGCCAGCGCATCCGTTTGGCAACTCAAATCGGTTCACAATTGGTGAATGTACTCTATATATTGGATGAGCCGAGTATCGGACTTCACCAGCGCGACAATCTCCGACTTATCAATTCATTGAAGAAACTTCGGGATACAGGCAACTCTGTCATTGTGGTGGAACATGATAAGGATATGATGTTGGCCGCAGATTATGTAGTGGACATGGGACCGAAAGCCGGCCGTTTGGGGGGGGAGGTAGTATTCGCCGGAACTCCGCAGGAAATGGTTAAGACAGAGACACTTACCTCGCAATATTTAAACGGGAAGATGAAGCTGGAGATTCCATCTGAACGAAGGGCAGGAAACGGAAAATCCTTATGGCTGAAGGGTGCGAGGGGAAACAACCTGAAAAATGTGGATGTGGAGTTTCCATTGGGAAAACTTATCTGTGTGACAGGGGTGTCGGGCAGTGGGAAATCCACCTTGATCAATGATACTCTGCAACCTATCCTGTCTCAGCATTTTTATCGCTCCCTGCAAGACCCGTTGGCATACGACAGCATAGAAGGACTGGAAAATATAGACAAGGTGGTGAACGTAGACCAATCTCCTTTGGGACGAACACCCCGTTCCAATCCGGCAACGTATACCGGAGTCTTTTCGGATATAAGAAATCTTTTTGTCAATCTGCCCGAAGCGAAGATACGCGGCTATAAACCGGGACGTTTTTCATTCAATGTGACCGGAGGACGTTGCGAAGCTTGTGGCGGTAACGGTTACAAGACAATTGAAATGAATTTCCTGCCTGATGTCCAGATCGGAAGAGCGTCGTGTAGGGAAGAGTGACGT
>ENA-UESJ01000338-UESJ01000338.1-human-gut-metagenome-genome-assembly--contig:-NODE-338-length-25740-cov-16.086272_pt1 | contig 25740 bp, 17 predicted proteins | sample MGYA00243000_ERZ508001 | MGnify/ENA primary metagenome ERZ508001 (study PRJEB26167, sample SAMN06115479) | human gut metagenome | host: Homo sapiens | place: China:Chongqing | collected 2015-03-03... | reverse complement strand
ACTCAAGCCGAGTATTATAGCCCGGTAAGTACACCTGCTGATTTCAGACAGCTGACCCCTTATGTCTTCAGGCTGGCTTTGCAACAGTCAGGTGTGGACATTCTCGAACCGATGCTCTGTTTTGAGTTGCAGATACCCCAAGTAGCGAGTTCCAAAGCTATTACAGATTTGCAAAAACTGATGTCTGAGATTGAAGACATCAGTTGTAATAATGAGTGGTGTCATATTAAAGGGAAAGTTCCATTAAATACAAGTAAAGACTATGCCTCAGAAGTAAGTTCATACACTAAGGGCTTAGGCGTTTTTATGGTCAAGCCATGCGGGTATCAAATAACAAAAGGCGATTATTCTGATAATATCCGCATGAACGAAAAAGATAAACTTTTATTCATGTTCCAAAAATCAATGTCATCAAAATAATGGAGCGGTCAGGAAATTTCTATAAGGCAATACAGTTGGGATTAATTGTAATGAACGAGCAACAGAAAATTCAGTATATTGCCCATACCATAAGCCCTACTATCTTAAATAGCATCATCACCAATGTTTTTTCTTTTTTCCTAAACACCTGCCAGCGAAGCACAGAGTATTTGTCAAGGGCGAAGGGTAAAAAATACCGCACGAGCGAAGCGAGCACAGGAGATTTTTTACCCTTCGCCCTTGACAAATGCGGCGTGCGTAGCTACCTTTGTGCCGGAAAATAGAAAAATTACCAACTGCCCATGCCAAAACCTCTGCTCTTTTTGGGCTTCTGCCGGAGTTCCAAATCTTCCTCCTGCTGCTTCTTGGGAGTGGGCTGCTCGATGTCGGGTGTTTTCTCCACCTGTCGGATTTTTGACATCTCCGGCTCCTGCCGGGTTTGAAGCTCCGTTTTGAGATTGTCCCATTTCTCCTTTCTGATGCGCTGCGCACGCTCCACCTGTCGGGCAATTTCTGCCGGGTTGCCGTTCTTGACGGCGTTAAGGTAGTCGAAACTTTCCTCCGGCTCCCGGTCAAACCCCATTCGCCGATCAAAAGAGCTTTCACACTTCCGGAAAAAATCCGTCCGGTCAAAACTTCCCTTCACGTTGCCGCAGTTCTTCTTTCCGGTGTGGTTCGTTTTAGGGCTTAACTTCCTGGTGTTGCTCCGGTCTTTCCGGCTGACGATGATATGTGCGTGCATATCACTGTCACTGTCACCGTCCCGGTTGAAGTGGATCTTTGCGTAATATTCCACATCATCGCTTCTCAAGCCTTTTCCGAAGCCCTCCGCATAGTTTCTCATCACATCCTGTCGTATGTACCGCCGTAAGGCTTCCGCACGCTCCTGCGGAGTTCCGCCCATGCAGCGCAGCTCCTTCTCTGAAGGGCTGACAGTGATAACATAGAACTTTGCGTCAGTCCGGCTTAACTTAGCCTTGTTGTTGTCTATCTTGAATGTGACCTCCCTTGCGCTCACGTAGTCCCGGAACTGGTTGAAGAATGGCTGCACCTCCTCCCCTTTCTTCATCCTCTCCAAATCCTCATGCTGGAGATAGTTCGTCACCGCAACGCAACTGCCTGTATTGGCATATGTGCCGTTACCGCCTCCCTGTATCTTCACGTTCATATCTTTTCCCTTTTGTTCTTCTCGTCCTTGTACAAGGCTTTTATATCATCGAAAAGCCCGGCTTTTCCTTTCGCATCGATATAGCTTGCGATATAGGAGAAGATCTTCTCCTGCCTTTGCGTCACAGCGTCCAGCCTTGCATAAATGGCTTGTTGGTTCTTCAGAAGCATATCCCTCGACTGACCGACTGCCTTTTCCGCCCGGTCCAAAGCCTGCTCCCTTATCCCGGCAAGGCTTGCAAGGTCACGCATGAATAGGTCATTGTCTTTTTGGTATTGGCTGAACTTTTTTTCCGTAAGTATCGAGTCCATGCTCATGGTCACTCTCATGCTTGTACTGCCCATGGCTTCACAAGCCGGACGCAAGAAATCCTGCTCCTGCTTCCTGATGAACGCTATCACCTGATCACAGCGTTTGATAAGTTTCTGCATTTCCTTTGCCGGGCTTTCATGCTCAACCGGATTGATGCCGTACTTCTCGAAGTACTCCAGCGCACAGGAAAGGAAGTCTTTCTTTGATACATTATTGGACTTTGCCTGCCTGTCAAGCCGGGCAAACGTTTTCCGGTCAATGGTTACCGAGGTGGTTGTTTCCTTATCCATACAATTGCGATTTTAATTGCTACTTATATTATTAAATCTCTGATTTACAAAGATATGATTTTAGCCACAATTTCAAAATAATTGTGGCTAAAAATCTTAAACGGCTGATTTTCAGCCGTAGCCCCGCAGGGCAAGAGGAAAAAACAGGGCTTGCCCGGTTTCCTCTTGCTGTTCTTTCGGCTGCTTCGCATCCGGCGAACACCTTCCCCTGCGGTACGGCGAAAGCTCGTACAAGGGGGACGGGGAGAAGTCGGAGCGAGGCACTAAGAAAGAACCTATTCCACAAACAAAAAAACACATAAAAACGACACAACAGGCTGCATAAAATAAACACAAATTGTTTCGCTATATGGAAACAAAAGATTATCTTTGCAACACTAAAAAACTTTATATGGAAGCAAAATCAAGATTCAAGGTCAAATTATCCAACGAAGCCCAAGAGTTTTTAGACGGATTGCCCAACAAGGTACGTGAGAAGATCATTAGCAATATTCGTAAATCCACCTTTGTACTTGATCCTGATTTATTCAAGAAATTGGATGATACGGATATTTGGGAATTCAGAACGTTCTATAACAAAACCAAGTACAGGCTTCTTGCTTTTTGGGATAAGGACGATAAGATAAACACTCTGGTAATCGCAACGCATGGGTTTATCAAGAAAACCCAAAAGACACCTCCCAAAGAAATAGCCAAAGCCGAAGCTCAAAAATTTCTGGAAAGCTGCCGGTCAGCCTCTTTCACCATCCATGACATTTCTACCCGGCCGCTGAAAAAAAGCCCTGCCGCTCCTTTCACTACATCTACTTTGCAGCAGGAAGCTGCCCGCAAATTAGGATTTACAGTAGCACAGACCATGATGGTAGCCCAGCGGTTGTACGAATCGGGAAAGATAACCTATATGCGTACCGACTCCGTCAACCTGTCCGAACTGGCGGTCAACAGCAGCAAAGCGGTCATTGCCGACATGATGGGAGAGCGCTATGTATATCCGCGTCATTTCGCCACCAAAACCAAAGGCGCTCAAGAGGCTCACGAAGCCATTCGCCCTACGTATATGGAAAATGCCAAGATAGAAGGTACTCCGCAGGAAAGAAAGCTGTACGACCTGATATGGAAGCGCACGATAGCCTCTCAAATGGCAGATGCGGAAGTTGAGAAAACGACCGTAAGCATCGGCATCAGCAACGAAGCGGATACGTTCAATGCAACCGGAGAGGTTGTAAAATTCGACGGTTTCCTCCACGTGTATCGCGAGTCCATCGACGAAGACACGGAGCAGGAGGATGAAACCCGTCTGCTGCCCCCTTTGAAGAAAGGACAAGTCTTACATCACCAGAGCATTATTGCTACGGAACGCTTCACGCAACATCCGCCCCGTTACACCGAAGCCAGCCTTGTACGCAAATTGGAAGAACTGGGTATCGGCCGTCCTTCCACATACGCCCCTACCATTTCAACCATACAGCAACGCGGCTATGTGGAGAAAGGCGAAAAGAGCGGGGAAGAGCGCTCTTACAACATACTTTCATTGCAGGACAGCAAGATTACGGACGTTACGCAAACAGAAATTACAGGAGCCGAAAAAGCCAAATTGATGCCTACCGATACAGGTACGGTAGTCAATGATTTCCTGATGGAATATTTCCCCAACATCCTCGACTATAACTTTACTGCCAGCGTTGAAAAGCAGTTCGATGAGATAGCCGAAGGAGAAAAGAAGTGGACCGCCATCCTGAAGGATTTCTATAAAGATTTCCACCCGTCCGTGGAAAACACGCTTGCCACCAAGAATGCCCACAAGGCCGGCGAACGTATCTTAGGCGAAGAACCGGGCAGCGGCAAACAGGTATCCGTAAAAATCGGCCGTTTCGGTCCCGTTGTACAAATCGGTACTGCCGGAGACAACGAAAAGCCACGCTTTGCCCAACTCAAGAAAGATATGTCCATTGAGACAATAACACTGGAAGAAGCTTTGGAACTGTTCAAGCTTCCCCGCACCTTGGGCGAATATGAAGGCAAGACAGTAACCATAGGAACCGGCCGCTACGGACCTTATGTACACAACAACGGAATGTATACCTCGCTTCCGAAGACAATAGATCCGCTGGAAATAACATTGGCAGAGGCTATTCAGCTCATCCGGGAAAAGAAAGATGCCGAAGCCCAGAAACATATCAAGAAATTTGAAGAAGAACCGGAGCTGGAAATATTGAACGGCCGTTACGGACCGTATATTTCTTATAAAGGCAGCAACTACAAAATCCCGAAGGACATTATCCCGCAGGATTTAAACCTGGATGCATGCAGGGAAATCATCAAACTGCAGAGCGACCCCGATGCACCGAAAGCCAAACGCGGCAAATACGCCAAGAAGAAAAAGTAAAGAAGCCATAAAAAAAGAAAGCCCTCTCCGCAAATTGCAAAGAGGGCTTTTTCATATGATAAAATATCTCGATTACATTCTGTCGGGAACCTCAATGCCAAGCAATCCCATTCCCAAACGTACTACCTTGGCTACATTCTCGGACAAGGCAAGACGGAATATCTTCACAGCCTCATTCTCCTCACGCAATATGCTGAAGTCATGATAGAACTGGTTGTATTCCTTCACGAGGTCGTAAGTATAGTTAGCAATCAAAGAAGGGCTATAATCCTCACCCGCCTGCTTCACAATAGCGGCAAAGTCTGCAACCATCTGTATCAGGCCTTCCTCTTTCTCGCTCAATTCAATACCGGCCGGAAGTTGTGCAGGAACGGAAATACCAGCTTCTTTCGCTTTACGGAGAACCGACTGGATACGGGCATACGTATACTGGATGAAAGGTCCTGTATTACCATTGAAATCGATGGATTCCTTCGGATTGAACGTCATATTCTTGCGGGCATCCACCTTCAATATGAAATATTTCAATGCGCCTAAACCGACAATACGTGCAATATTATCAGCCTCCTCTTGGGTCAGACCATCCAGCTTGCCCAATTCTCCGGAAGTTTCCTTAGCGGTATTAATCATTTCAGCCATTAAGTCATCGGCATCCACAACCGTACCCTCACGGCTCTTCATCTTACCTTCGGGCAGTTCCACCATACCGTAGGAGAAGTGAACCAACCCTTTGCCCCATTCGAAGCCCAGCTTATCAAGCAGAATGGAAAGCACCTGGAAATGGTAGTTCTGCTCGTTGCCTACCACATAAACCATCTTGTCAATGGGGAAATCGGCAAAGCGCAATTTGGCCGTACCTATATCCTGGGTCATATAAACAGAAGTGCCGTCGGCACGGAGAAGCAATTTGTGGTCGAGCCCCTCTCCGGTCAGGTCGGCCCATACGGAACCGTCTTCTTTGCGGTAGAAGAAGCCTTTCTCCAAACCTTCCATAACCTTCTCCTTGCCCTCCAGATAAGTTTCCGACTCGTAGTAAATCTTGTCGAACGTAACGCCCATCATACGGTAGGTCTCATCGAAGCCTGCATATACCCAATCATTCATCTTCTTCCACAGAGTACGGACCTCAGGGTCGCCGGCTTCCCACTTCACCAACATCTCACGCGCTTCTTTCATCAAGGGAGATTCCGCTTCGGCTTTTGCCTTGGCCTCTTCTTCGCTCATGCCTTCACTCTGGAACTTCGCCATCAGCTCTTTTACCTCAGCCTTATAATGCTTGTCGAAAGCCACATAATAGTCACCTATCAAATGGTCGCCTTTCTTGCCGGACGATTCGGGAGTTTCACCGTTACCGTACTTCTGCCAAGCCAACATTGACTTACAGATATGAATACCGCGGTCGTTCACTATATTTGTCTTAACCACCCTGTTGCCATTGGCCGAAATGATATTCGCCAACGCATTGCCCAACAGATTATTACGGACATGTCCCAAATGGAGCGGCTTATTCGTATTGGGCGAAGAATACTCAATCATCACCAGCGGAGCGTTATCGGTTGCAGCAACAATGCCGTACTTTGCATCCGCATGAATTCCATTCAGCAACTCAATCCATGCCGAAGAAGCGATTGTCAGGTTCAAAAAGCCCTTGATAACATTGAATGCCGATACCGACGGCTCGTTTGCCTGCAGATATTCGCCAATCTCCTGTGCGGTCTGCTCCGGTCCTTTTTTAGACATACGGAGAAAAGGGAAAACGACCAGGGTAAGGTGTCCCTCAAATTCTTTCTTGGTTTTCTGCAACTGTATCTGTGCAGCCGGAACATTCTGACCGTACAGCGCTTTCAGTCCGCTCATTACGGACGCTACCAACTTCTGTTCTATATTCATGATTCAAATGTATTTTCTGCGTACAAAGATACGAACTATTTTTAATTCCATAAAAAAGGAGACGTTGTATGCGCCTCCTTTTCTCAAGTTTTATTTATGATTGATTTTATTCGATAGTCAATTCCGAACCCGGTTTGAACTTAGCGACTTTTTTCGCCTCAATCTGAATAGGTTTCTTTGTTGCCGGATTGATGCCAATGCGTCCGGCTCTCTCCATTACAGAAAAAGTGCCAAAGCCAACCAATGCGACTTTATCACCTGCCTTTAATGCTTTTGTTACCGATGCAATAAATGCATCCAATGCTCTTTTTGAATCGGCCTTTGACAAACCGCCTTCCGCTGCCATTGCGCTAATAAGTTCTGACTTATTCATAATACGAATGATTAATTAATTGTTACACAAAAGAAAAATTCCAATGCTACTTCCTACAAAAATAGAGCAAAAATTCTGAATATCAAATAAAAACATTAAAAAAAGGGCGGAAAACAGAGAAAAAGAAAGAATAGGAGTTCCTTTTTCTGTTATAGAACAGAATTTATTCGTATTTTTGCCAAATAAAGCGAAAAAAACAGATTATGAATACTATACCGACAGTAACCAAAAACCTTTTAATCATCAATGTACTGATGTTTCTCGGCACAATTGTGGCACAGAGTTACGGCATTGATTTAAACAACTACCTGGGACTGCACTTTTTCCTTGCCGGAGATTTCAATGCAGCACAGTTGATTACTTATATGTTCATGCACGGCGGATTTACCCATCTGTTCTTCAACATGTTTGCCGTTTGGATGTTCGGCCGTATACTCGAGCAGGTCTGGGGGCCGAAACGCTTCCTGTTCTACTACCTCGCATGCGGCATCGGTGCAGGGCTTATCCAGGAGCTTGTACAATACATCCATTACGAAACGGTGCTTTCCGCATACGACAGTGTCAATACCGGGTATTCCATCATCCCCATGGAAGAATATCTCAACATGATGACTACCGTCGGAGCCTCCGGGGCCGTATATGCCATCTTGCTGGGATTCGGCATGCTGTTTCCCAACCAACCGATGTTCGTCTTTCCGCTACCGTTTCCCATCAAAGCCAAGTATTTCGTTATCGGATATGCCTTGATAGAATTATTCTCGGGACTTGCCAACAATCCGGGCGACAATGTGGCGCACTTTGCACATTTGGGCGGTATGATATTCGGATTCATTCTAATAATGTACTGGAGAAAAAAGGACAGAGGAAATGGCTACTATTATAACTGATTTAAAGGAATCGTTCCGTAGAGGAAACATCTACATCCAACTGATTTATATCAATGTAGGAGTATTTATCTTCACTACACTGACAGGAGTCATATTGCAGCTCTTCAACCGGAGCCTCGGCGGAGTGTTCGAATGGCTGGAACTGCCCGCTTCACTGCCCCGCTTCATCATCCAGCCCTGGTCTGTCCTGACGTATATGTTTATGCACGCAGGAGTCCTGCATATTCTTTTCAATATGCTTTGGCTGTATTGGTTCGGTGCCTTGTTCCTGAACTTTTTCTCTGCCAGACACTTACGGGGAGTATACATCTTAGGCGGAATCTGCGGCGGACTGCTTTATATGACCGCCTACAACATCTTCCCTTATTTCCGTCCGATGACGGAATACTCTTTCATGCTGGGAGCATCGGCATCCGTACTCGCTATCGTGGCGGCTACCGCCTATCGGGAACCTGACTACCCGATACGTCTTTTCCTTTTTGGAACCGTACGCCTGAAATATCTGGCATTGATTGTTATCGTAACAGACCTGTTGTTTATCACATCCAGCAATGCCGGCGGACATATCGCCCATTTAGGCGGAGCGTTGGCAGGTCTGTGGTTTGCAGCCAGCCTTAGCAAAGGCGCGGATATCACTGCATGGATTAACAAGTCTCTGGATGCCGTCACTGCCTTGTTCAGCTTCAAGCCCCGCAAGCCCAAGATGAAGGTCCATTATGGAACCGAAAGACAGAAAGATTATAACTATAACGCCCGAAAAAAAGCTCAATCCGATGAAATAGACCGTATCCTCGACAAATTGAAGAAGTCCGGATATGAAAGTCTCACAACGGAAGAAAAGAAGAGCTTGTTCGATGCAAGTAAACGATAATGTATGTATGAAGCATTTCGGTAATTTTGTCGCCCTGCTGATTGTAGCGGTCAATGCTTTATTCACGGGTCTTTTGCTGTTGGTGGCATACAGTCCTTACATCCAACCGGCAACGCATCCGGTACAATCCTGTCTCGGACTGACCTTTCCGGTCTTTGCACTTATCAACGGCGGCTTTCTGATTTTCTGGCTGGTTATACAACGATACAAGACAGCTTTGCTACCTTTAACCGGCCTTCTGTTATGCTACTCGCAGCTACGGACCTATCTGCCCCTTAATTTTCACACCACCGAGCTTCCCGAAGGCAGCATAAAGCTCCTGTCTTACAACATTATGGGTTTTGACGGCGCTTACAAAAAAGACGGGAAGAATCCGATACTTACCTATCTGAAAGAGAGCAATGCCGACATCCTATGCCTGCAAGAATATGCATCCGACGAATCTCCCCGCCACCTCACGCAGAAAGACATCGAACGGGAGTTGAAAGATTATCCCTACCGCCGTATCAACGTCGTAGGCAGCGGCAGCGGCTATACCAACAGGATAGCATGCTACTCCAGATTTCCCATTCTATCCGCACGTGTCCTGGACTATGCAAGCAGCTACAACGGTTCCGTACTGTATGAACTCAAACTGAATGAAGATACGATTACCCTTATCAACAACCATTTGGAGTCCAACAAACTGACAAAGGCCGATAAAGACATTTACGAAGAAATATTGAAAGCTCCCGAAACGGAAAAAGTGAAAAGCGGCGCACGGCTGTTGCTGCATAAACTGGCGGAAGCATCCGCCATCCGCGCCCCGCAGGCAGACACCATTGCACGGGAAATAGCATCTTCCCGGCATCCGTCCGTCATCGTCTGCGGAGATTTCAACGACACTCCCATTTCATACGCCCACCGCGTCATAGCGCAAAATCTGGATGACGCTTTCACCCAGTCGGGACGCGGACTGGGAATCTCCTACAACCAGAACAAATTCTATTTTAGGATAGACAACATATTAATCAGCAAGAACCTGCGGTCGTACAACTGTACAGTAGACCGTTCCATAAGAGAGTCCGATCACTATCCGATATGGTGCTACATAGCCAAACGGCAATGACGTTCCCTGCCAAGATGAAATTATCAATAAACTACTCATTATCTAATACTCTGACTTTATGTTTAAAAGAAGTATTCTAATTTTAGCTGCAAGTTGTATGATGTACTCCTGTGCCAACCAAACGGAAAGCAATCCGTTCCTCACCGAGTTTCAAACCCCGAACGGTGTTCCGCCTTTCGACAAAATCAGGCTGGAACACTACGAACCGGCATTCCTTCAGGGAATAGAAGAGCAAAATGCCAATATCCGGGCTATTGTCGACAATACCGAAGCGCCGGATTTTGAAAATGTAATCGTTGCTTTTGACAACAGTTCACCCATACTCAACCGGGTAAGCGCCATCTTCTTCAACATGACGGATGCCGAGACCAGTGACGCCCTGAACGAACTTTCCATAAAGCTCGCTCCGGTACTGTCCGAACATGGAGACAATATATCGCTTAACCAGGCGCTATTCAATAAAGTACAGGCCGTTTACCAGAAAAAGGATTCGTTAAACCTGACAACCGAGCAACAAAGACTTCTGGACAAAACATACAAAGATTTCGTACGTTCCGGCGCCAATCTTTCTGCCGAAAAGCAAGCCCGCCTGCGCGAGATAAACAAGCAGCTCTCCACGCTGGGCATCACTTTCAGCAACAATATCCTGAACGAAAACAATGAGTTCATGCTCTTTGTAGACAAACAGGAAGACCTTGCCGGACTTCCCGAATGGTTCCGCCAAAGCGCTGCCGAAGAAGCAAAAGCTGCCGGACAGGAAGGCAAATGGCTGTTTACGCTGCACAACGCCAGCCGTCTCCCGTTCCTGCAATATTCAGCCAACCGTCCGTTGCGCGAGAAAATATACAAAGCTTACATCAACCGCGGCAACAACAACGACAAGAACGATAACAAGAAAATCATTACCGACATCGTCAGTCTGCGTCTCGAAAAAGCCCGCCTGTTAGGCTTCGACTGCTATTCCAACTTCGTACTGGACAATACGATGGCAAAGAATTCGGCCACAGTAATGGAGTTCCTGAACAACCTGTGGAATTATGCCCTGCCTAAAGCCAAGGCCGAAGCTGCCGAACTCCAGAAGCTGATGGACAAAGAAGGCAAAGGCGAGAAACTGGAAGCCTGGGACTGGTGGTATTATACCGAGAAGCTCCGCAAAGAAAAATATGACCTCGAAGAGGACCAGATCAAACCCTACTTCAAATTAGAGAACGTACGCGAAGGCGCTTTTGCCGTTGCCAACAAACTCTATGGCATTACGCTGACAAAACTCAACAATATCCCTGTCTATCATCCCGATGTAGAAGTCTTCGAGGTAAAAGATGCAGACGGCTCGCAATTAGGCATCTTCTACGTAGACTACTTCCCGCGTCCCGGCAAGAGCGGCGGAGCATGGATGAGCAACTACCGCGAACAGAAAGGCGACATCCGTCCGTTGGTGTGCAACGTAGCCAGCTTCACCAAACCCGTTGGCGATACCCCCTCCCTGCTCACAATGGATGAAGTGGAAACCCTTTTCCATGAATTCGGCCACGGACTGCACGGACTGCTGACCAAATGCAACTACCAGGGCGTCTCCGGCACGAATGTAGTGCGCGATTTCGTAGAACTTCCGTCACAAATCAACGAACATTGGGCCACTGAACCCGAGGTATTGAAGATGTACGCCAGACATTACCAGACCGGCGAAGTCATCCCCGACAGCCTCATCGAAAAGATACTGAAACAAAAGACTTTCAACCAGGGTTTCATGACCACCGAGCTGCTGGCAGCCGCCATTCTCGACATGAACCTGCACAACCTGACGGATACGAAAGGTATCGATGTCGTAGCCTATGAAAAAGAAGCTATGGACCAACTCGGTTTAATCCCCGAAATAGCTCCCCGCTACCGCACCACCTATTTCAATCACATCATAGGCGGCTATGCCGCAGGCTATTACAGCTATCTGTGGGCAAACGTGCTGGACAACGATGCTTTTGAAGCATTCAAGGAACACGGCATTTTCGACAAGGCAACCGCCGACCTTTTCCGCCGCAATGTGCTGGAAAAAGGAGACAGCGAAGACCCGATGACACTCTACAAGAATTTCAGAGGGTCAGAACCGCAATTAGAGCCGATGTTAAAAAATCGCGGTATGAAGTAAGAATTGTGAAAAAAAAGCTATATTTGCAGCCTTATATACAATAGAAATCAATTAAAAAGTAATCATAATAAACTAAAAGTAACATGCAAAACAAAGGATTTGTAAGGGTTTTTGCGATATTGCTCACACTGGTGTGTGTGTTCTATCTCTCCTTCTCTTTTGTGACCCGCCATTACGCCCATAAGGCTAAAGAGTTCGCAAAAGGCGATGTGAAAGTAGAACAGGACTACCTCGATTCTCTGTCAAACGAGAAAGTGTGGTTCGGCAATTGGACGCTGAAACAATGTCGTGAAATGGAGATCAGTTTAGGTTTGGACTTGAAGGGTGGTATGAACGTCATCCTGGAAGTGTCGGTACCCGATGTCATCAAGGCATTGGCGGACAACAAGTCTGACGAAGCATTCAACCAGGCACTGGCCACTGCGGCAAAACAGGCTACTACCAGCCAGGACGACGTTATCACGTTGTTCATCAGAGAGTATCACAGAATCGCTCCGGATGCTTCACTCTCACAACTGTTCGCTACCCAACAGCTAAAGGACAAGGTAAACCAGAAATCTTCCGATGCAGAAGTTGAAAAAGTATTGCGCGAAGAAGTAAAGGCAGCCGTTGACAACTCATTCAACGTACTCCGTACCCGTATCGACCGCTTCGGTGTGGTTCAGCCCAACATCCAGAGTCTGGAAGACAAAATGGGACGTATCATGGTGGAACTTCCGGGTATCAAAGAGCCTGAACGTGTAAGAAAATTGCTACAAGGTTCTGCCAATCTGGAATTCTGGGAAACATACAACGCAAAAGACGTTGCTTCGTACCTGCAATCGGCTGATGCCAAATTGCGTGCAATCCTGGCTACCACAGAAGACGCAGCAGAAGCAACAGACAGCATAGCTGCCGAAGCTCCCGCCGTAGCGCAAGCTACCAGCACTACCGACAGCCTTGCCGCAGCACTGAAAGGTGAAAGCAAAACACAGGCTGCCGACCTTGAGCAAATCAAGAAAGAACATCCGCTGCTGGCAGTTCTTCAGGTAAATCCCAGCGGTCAAGGCCCTGTTGTAGGTTATGCAAACTACAAGGATACCGCTGATATCAACAAATACCTCTCCATGCCGGAAATTCAGGCTGAAATGCCGAAAGACCTGCGCCTGAAGTGGGGTGTTTCTCCTTTTGAATACGACCCGAAAGCACAGACTTTCGAATTGTACGCCATCAAGTCTACCGAACGTAACGGACGCGCTCCGCTGGAAGGTGACGTAGTTGTAAACGCCAAAGACGAATTCGACCACTATGGCAAACCTGCCGTAAGCATGTCTATGAATACGGACGGTGCACGCCGTTGGGCACAACTCACCAAACAGAATGTAGGTAAAGCCATCGCCATTGTACTGGACGGCTATGTATACTCCGCACCGAACGTAAATCAGGAAATCACCGGCGGTAACTCACAAATCACCGGTCACTTCACTCCCGAACAGGCAAAAGACTTGGCAAACGTATTGAAATCAGGTAAGATGCCGGCTCCTGCCCACATCGTACAGGAAGACATCGTAGGTCCGTCTTTGGGACAGGCATCCATCAACGCCGGTATCATGTCATTCGTTGTGGCATTGATTCTGTTGATGATTTACATGTGCTCCATGTACGGTTTCATCCCGGGTATGGTTGCCAACGGTGCTCTGATATTGAACTTGTTCTTCACACTGGGTATCCTCTCATCCTTCCAGGCCGCTCTGACGATGTCCGGTATTGCCGGTATGGTACTGTCGCTCGGTATGGCTGTGGATGCCAACGTATTGATTTACGAACGTACCAAAGAAGAGTTGCGTGCAGGTAAAGGTGTCAAGAAAGCACTTGCCGACGGTTACTCCAATGCTTTCTCCGCAATCTTCGACTCTAACCTGACATCTATCATCACAGGTATCATCCTGTTCAACTTCGGTACCGGTCCTATCCGCGGTTTCGCCACGACACTGATTATCGGTATCCTGATTTCATTCTTTACCGCTGTGTTCATGACACGTTTGTTCTACGAGCACTTCATGAACAAAGACAAGTTGCTGAACCTGACATTCTCTACAGGAATCTCCAAGAACCTGATGGCGAATGTACACTTCGACTTCATGGGCAGAAACAAACTCTGGATGACGCTGGCAGGTGTAGCAGTTGTAGTCTGCATCGGCTTCCTCAGCATCCGCGGTTTGAGCCAGAGCATCGACTTCACCGGCGGACGTAACTTCAAGGTACAGTTCGAGAACAAGGTAGAACCCGAACAGGTACGCGAATTGATTTCCAGCAAGTTCGGCGATGCCAATGTCAGTGTCATCGCTATCGGTGCTGACGGCAAGACCGTACGTATCAGTACCAACTACCGTATCGAAGAAGAAGGTAACAACATCGACTCCGAAATCGAAGCATACCTGTACGAGACCCTGAAGCCGTTGCTGACCCAGAATATCACGCTGGAAACCTTCATCGACCGTGAGAACCATACGGGCGGCAGTATCATCAGCTCACAGAAAGTAGGTCCGAGTATTGCAGACGACATCAAGGTATCCGCTATCTGGTCTGTTGTACTGGCATTGATTGCTATCGGTCTGTACATTCTGCTCCGTTTCCGCAACATTGCCTACTCTATCGGTTCCGTATGTGCACTGGCCTGCGACACGATTATCATTTTGGGCGCCTACTCCATGTTCTGGGGCATCCTGCCGTTCTCTTTGGAAATCGACCAGACGTTTATCGGTGCTATCCTGACGGCTATCGGTTACTCAATCAACGATAAGGTGGTAATCTTCGACCGTGTACGCGAGTTCTTCGGTCTCTATCCGAAACGCAACAAGAAAGTATTGTTCAACGATTCACTGAACACGACTCTGGCACGTACCATCAATACCTCACTGAGTACGTTGATTGTATTGCTGTGTATCTTCATCCTCGGTGGTGATTCCATCCGCAGCTTCGCGTTCGCCATGATTCTGGGTGTTGTATTCGGTACACTGTCTTCTCTGTTCGTTGCATCTCCTATCGCTTACATGCTGATGAAGAACAAAAAAGATACAGAACAGGCAGTAGCTGTTGAAGAAGCAAAATAATTCCTATTATATAAATAGGATAAAAATAAGAGAAAGAGGAAATCCCGGTGGGTTTCCTCTTTCTCTTTTCTACAGAATTTTACGGATACCCCTCTACAGCAGCAGGAAGTTCCGCACACAAAAAAAGGACGTCCGTATCATAACAGACATCCTTTCGTAGCTCCGAGGGGAATCGAACCCCTATCTAAAGTTTAGGAAACTTCTATTCTATCCGTTGAACTACAGAGCCTTTTTGCATACATTCTGCATATAGCAATGGAATGCGGGTACAAAGATAATGTATTCTGCTGATTTTCCGAAAAAAGTTTTGTTAATCCGATTAACTTTACGAAATTTGTCTTTGAACAAAATAAGTATAAGTTTCCTTATATAATACATATAATAATTCGTAAGTTATGGCAAACGACATGATGGTCAAAGAACTGGAGCAAGTGGTAGTCCGCTTCTCCGGAGACTCCGGCGACGGTATGCAGCTCGCCGGCAACATCTTTTCAACAGTTTCGGCTACGGTAGGTAATGACATCAGTACATTCCCCGATTATCCGGCAGACATCCGCGCCCCGCAAGGCTCACTGACGGGCGTATCCGGTTTTCAGGTACATATCGGTGCAAACAAAGTCTATACCCCCGGTGATAAATGCGATGTACTGGTAGCGATGAATGCCGCTGCGTTAAAAACACAGTATAAGTTTGCCAAATCTACCGCATGTATTATCATCGATACGGACGCATTCCAGAAATCGGATTTGGAAAAGGCCGCTTTCAAGACGGACAACCCCATTGAAGAAATGGGCATCAAACAGGATGTCATTGCCGCTCCTATCTCCCAAATGGTGAAAGACTGCCTTGCCGATACGGGTATGGACAACAAATCCATGCTGAAGTGCCGCAACATGTTTGCAGTGGGACTGGTATGCTGGCTGTTCAGCCGCGACCTGACGATAGCCGAAGAGTTTATCCGCGAGAAATTCGCCAAGAAACCTGAAATTGCAGAAGCCAATATCAAGGTTATCCGCGCCGGATACGACTACGGGCACAACACCCACGCATCCGCCTCTCACACTTACAAGATTGAAAGCAAAGTAAAGACTCCCGGACGCTATATGGACATTACGGGCAACAAGGCTACGGCCTACGGCTTCATAGCCGCTGCCGAGAAAGCAGGCCTGAAGCTTTACCTGGGTTCTTACCCCATCACCCCCGCAACCGATGTGCTGCACGAACTTTCCAAGCACAAGTCACTGGGCGTAATGACCGTACAGTGCGAAGACGAGATTTCCGGTTGCGCCTCCGCTGTCGGAGCATCCTTTGCCGGAGCATTGGCGGTTACCTCCACCTCCGGACCGGGTATCTGCCTGAAATCGGAAGCCATGAACCTGGCTGTTATCATGGAACTGCCGCTGGTGGTGCTCGATGTACAGCGCGGCGGCCCTGCAACAGGTCTGCCCACCAAGTCCGAGCAGACCGACTTGCTGCAGGTACTCTTCGGCCGCAACGGCGAAAGCCCCATGCCCGTACTTGCCGCCACCTCACCGACAGACTGCTTTGAATGCGCCTATATGGCATCCAAGATAGCACTGGAGCACATGACCCCCGTCGTACTGCTTACCGATGCTTTCGTTGCCAACGGCTCGGCAGCGTGGAAACTGCCCAAGCTTGCCGATTATCCCGCTATCGTTCCGCCTTATGTACGCCCCGAAATGCAGGGTTCATGGACACCCTACCAGCGCGATGAAAAGACCGGCAGCCGCTATTGGGCCATCCCCGGAACAGAGGGCTTCACCCACATCCTCGGCGGATTGGAGAAAGACAACAAGACAGGCGCCATCTCTACCGACCCTGAGAACCACGACCTGATGACCCGCCTGCGTGCCGAAAAGATTGCCAAAATCGAAGTGCCCGATGTAGAAGTGGAAGGCGACAAGGACGATGCCGAACTGCTGATTGTCGGCTTCGGCGGCACTTACGGCCATCTGCACGCCGCTATGGACGAACTCCGCGCCACAGGCAAGAAAGTGGCCCTCGCCCACTTCAAGTTCATCAATCCGCTGCCCAAGAATACGGCAGAGGTGATGAAGCGCTACAAGAAAGTAGTGGTGGCCGAGCAGAACATGGGACAGTTTGCCGGATACCTGCGCATGAAAGTAGACGGTTTCGTTCCCTACCAGTTCAATCAGGTGAAAGGCCAGCCCTTCCTGGTGAACGAGTTAGTACAAGCATTTGAGGAGATTATCAAGAACTAAAAAAGAAAAGAACTATGTGCGAATATACAGCAAAAGACTTCAAGAAAGGGCAACCCCGCTGGTGTCCGGGTTGCGGTGACCATTTTTTCCTCGCGTCCCTGCATAAGGCTATGGCCGAAATCGGCGTTCCGCCTTACAAAACAGCAGTAATCTCAGGTATCGGCTGTTCCAGCCGTCTGCCCCACTATATGAATACCTACGGCATGAACACCATTCACGGACGTGCCGCTGCCATTGCCACCGGTTGCAAGGTTGCCAATCCGGAACTCACCGTATGGCAGGTGAGCGGCGACGGCGACGGACTCGCCATCGGCGGCAACCACTTTATCCATGCCAACCGCCGCAACATCAACCTGAACATGATTCTGCTGAACAACCGTATCTACGGCCTGACGAAAGGACAATACTCCCCGACGTCTCCCCGCGGTTTCGTCAGCAAATCATCTCCTTACGGTACGGTAGAAGACCCGTTCCATCCGGCAGAACTCTGCTTCGGTGCACGCGGCCACTTCTTTGCACGCGCCGTTGCCACGGATGCAGCCGGAACAGTGGAAATCCTGAAAGCCGCCTACAACCACAAAGGAGCCAGCGTCTGCGAGATTCTCCAGAACTGCGTCATCTTCAATAACGGCACGCACGATGCCGTTGCCAAGAAAGAAGACCGCGCCAAACACGCCATCTATCTGGAACATGGCAAGCCCATGCTCTTCGGCGAGAACAACGAATACGGACTGATGCAGGAAGGCTTCGGGCTGAAAGTGGTGAAGCTCGGCGAGAACGGCATTACGGAAAAGGATATTCTTATCCACGATGCCCATTGCGAGGACAACACCCTGCAACTGAAACTTGCCCTGATGGAAGGCCCTGACTTCCCGATTGCCCTCGGCGTAATCCGCGATGTGGAAGCTCCCACCTACGATGATGCCGTACATGCACAAATCGAAGAGGTATCCGCCAAGAAAAAGTATCACAACTTTGAGGAACTGCTGATGACCAATGATACCTGGGAAGTGAAATAACCTCCACGGAACAGGAATTCAGTTTACACACATTCCCCCCTTCACCCTCCACATCCCTTTATCCATAAGGGACAGCGGGTGAAGGGGGCTTTTTATATCCCGGTTGGCAGCAAAGAAACAAGCGGCATCAGCTCTCCAAAGGCAGAGGCAAAATACCGATATGCCTCAGCATAAAGGTGACAATACACTGTATAAAACCCCGTTGTGCATCTACTAAAACCCCGTTTTCCAACTGCGGGCCGTGCGGTTGCCAATTGCGGGCTGTACGGTTGCCAGCTGCGGGCCGGACAGCCCGCAACCGGAAAACGAAGAAATACATAAGGGACAAGCACATTTTACAAGGTGCATCGGGAAGTTTTCCACCAGGCATTGGCACATTATACCCGGGAGATTGCCCCGCTCACACGCGGTATAATCCTATTTTCCACACGGTCTTCCGGATGCAGGCACAAAGTATAATCCGCCGGAAAACCGCCGGAATAAGATGCAAACGCCACAAGCGTGGAATGGCAACCTGCAAGTGTGGATTTTTTCCACAACATTCCACAACCTGCATACACATATTATAAGTATTTATAAAAAAACAATGAACTGAATATCATAGGTATAAATACTTCACATAGTCTACGTATCTTTTTTGGCATACTGCTTGCTTATAACAAATACAAATAAAATCCAACAGATTTAATTGTACAAGGAAATAATCATTGTGGAAATATGAAGTCTATCAAGAAAAAACGGAGTATGGCTTCGCACAGGAAGCTGCATTTTCAAAAGGTATTAGGTAGTATGATTGTGGCATTGGCGCTTCTGTTTGCAGGAAGTGCCGGTGCGCAGGAAACCAAAACAATCAAAGGTATGGTAAGGGATGTGACGGGAGAGCCGCTTATCGGCGCCAGCGTCATAGAGAAAGGAACCAACAACGGTGTCATTACCGATGTGGACGGAAACTTTACACTGACCGTGCCTGCCGATGCAACGCTATCCATAGCCTATATGGGCTATGCCACCCGCGAAATACATCTGGCAAAACGCAAGAAGCAGGACGACCTGAGGGTAACGCTGAGAGAGGACTCGCAACAGTTGAAAGAGGTGGTTGTCACGGCTATGGGTATCAAGAAGGATACCAAACGGCTGGGTTACGCGGTGAGCACTATCGAATCGGACGAGATAGTGAAGGCGGGAGCAACCAACTTTGCATCCGCCATGTACGGTAAGGCGCCGGGCATCCGCATCACACAGACGCAGGGCGGTTCCGCCGGAGCCGTGTCTATCAATGTACGCGGACTCACGTCCATCACCGGAAACAACCAGCCGCTCATCATCCTGGACGGCGTGCCCATCCGTAACGGCGGAACGGGCAAGAGTACCGACTTTGCCGAATTCGGCAACGACGGGCAGATACGTTCCAACGGTCTGGTGGACATCAACCCCGAAGATATTGAAAGCGTAAGTGTGCTGAAAGGCGCTTCGGCCACGGCACTTTATGGTTCGGAAGCGGCAAACGGCGCGGTGGTTATCACCAGCAAACGCGCCAAAAGCGGCAAACTGACGGTGGACTTCACCGCGCAGGTCACCGCCAACCTGCCCGCCTATCTGCCGAAAGTACAGACCGTATACGGCCCGGGACGTTACAACACGGAATACAGCGATTACGAAAAACAGACGGGCGGTTTCTACCAGCGCACCGTGAACGGCGAAAGCTACAGAAGTCTGTATAATACGACCATGTCTTTCGGTCCGAAGTACGACGGCAGCGACGTGCTGTACTGGGACGGCAAGATGCGCCCCTACCTGCCGGCTACGGACAATCCGTGGAAAGAGCTGTTCCGCACGGGCTGGAACCAGACCTACAACCTCGCCATCTCGCAGGGTACGGAGACCAGCAGCAACCGCTTCTCCTACACCTTCATGGGTGAAACGCCCAACTCGCTGACGGGCAGCTTCACCAAACATAACTTCAAGCTGACGGGTTCTTACAAACCGGCAAGGACGCTGAACATAGAATACTCGCTGAACTACATCGTGCAGGATGTAAAGGACCGCCCGCAAACATCGCTGAACCTGTACGGCAGTTTCAGCAATATGTTCTCCTCCTTCATGGATATTCCCTATCTGAAACAGAGCTACGTCACCAGTCTGGGCTACCGCAACACGTACGCAGGCGGCGATGCCACGCTGACACCGGACGAATCCTGGGCATACGACCCGGGATACCTGAACGGCGTATCGAATATGCTCTGGAACATGTATCACCACCACAGCAAGGAGACTGAAAACCGCCTCATCGGTATGATACGCCCCACCTGGCAGATAACCAACTGGCTGAGTCTGCGCGCCCAGCTCTCTACCGACATCACGGACACCAAGCAGACGCTGGAGTACGAGACGGAACGCCCCAACTCCCTGTACGACCCCAGCGGCAGTTTCCAGAACATCAACCGACGCTATGACATCGTGTACGGCGATGTGATGCTGAACTTCAACTACAACATCCGCCGTTTCGACATTGCCGCCACACTGGGCTGGACGGGACGTTACGAAAACATGAACAACATGCGCGTCTCCACCAACGGCGGTCTGGTTACGGAAAACTGGTTCGACCTCAACGCCAGCCGCTACACCGCCAGCAGCACGCTGCAACGTATGGAACTGCTGAAAACGGGATACATGGGTACGCTGAGCCTGGGTTGGGACAACTACCTGTTCCTCGAACTCACCGGGCGTCAGGAACGTTCGTCCACACTGAAGGACCAAAGTTTCTTCTACCCCTCCGCCAACCTCAGTTTCCTGTTCTCGAACGCCTTCCGCATGCCTGCATGGTGGAATCACGGCAAACTCCGCCTCTCCTACGGCGTCGTAGGTAACGCACCGGAAACGTATGCCGCCAACATCATCTACGAGCAGGGTTCGGACAACGGCTTCACATGGAACTACGTTCCTTCTTCGTGGGGAAATGCCAATATCCGCCCCGAAAAGAAGTACGAATACGAAATAGGTTTTGAAAGCAAGTTCCTCAATAACCGGCTGGGCTTCGACGTATCCTACTACAACAACCGCGTGAAAGACCAGATACTCTCCACGCCGCAACCCTCCACATCGGGTGTGAAGTACGTGCTGATGAACGTGGGAGAGGTGGCCAACGAAGGCTGGGACATCTCCGTAAGCGCCACTCCGGTACTGACCAAGAATTTCCGCTGGGACCTGACGGCCAACTACGGCATCTACCGTAACAAGGTCGTGAAGCTCGCCGACGGCGTACCGTACCTCGAAATATCCAACATAGGCGGTGGCGGAGCCAAGATACAGGCCGTAGAGGGACGCCCGATGGGTGACATCTACGTGCAAGTGCCCCAGATGAACGAAAACGGAGAGTATCTCGTATCGGACAAGGGACTTTACATGAACCAGACCGAACTGCAAAGAGTAGGAAACATCAACCCCGACGGCGTAGGCGGTCTGTTCAGCTCGTTCTCCTACAAGAACATCTTCCTGGATTTCAGTATCGACTTCCGCATAGGCGGCGACGTCATCAACGAGATGTACCAGTATTCCACCGCATCGGGTCTGACACCGGAGTCGCTGCAATTCCGCGATACGGAACACGGCGGCCTGTCCTACTACTATCCGGGCAACAACAACGCCAGCGGCGTGCCCGTGCAGGTAGACCCGTCACTGGGTGCAGGGCCTAACGGAGAAACCGTTTATCACGACGGCGTTATCCTGCCGGGCGTAGTGGCCTCCACCGGCGAGAAGAACACGCGCATCATCCCTGCCGGCTACTATTACAACCAGACCTACAACTGGGGTACCCAGCCCGAACAGCTTACGTACCGCCACTCGGTATTCGACAACAGCTATGTGAAGCTGCGCGAGCTGACCATCGGCTACCAGTTTCCGGAAAAGCTGATTTCCAAACTGGGCATGACGCGGCTGAGCGTTTCAGTGTTCGGACGCAACTTGTTCTACTTCTACAAGGCACTGAAGAATTACGATGCGGAATCTTCCGTAGGAACATCCTGGGCAAGCCAGGCAGTAGTGGGCGGCTCCACTACGGCAACACGTAATTTCGGTGTGTCGCTGCGGGCAAGCTTTTAGGAAATAGAGAATTGAAAAAATAAGACTTTAGAGTGAATGACAATGGATATGAAAAAGATAAATATAGGAGCGTTCGTTATAGCGGGAGCCATGCTGATGACAGCTTCCGGCTGTACGGATTCCGACTTCGACAGCAAATACGAAGACCCCTCAAAGGTCAACCAGGTTACCATCAGCAACCTCATGGTGGGAGTTTTCCAGAAAGTGAAAGATTATGACGTATATGAGTACGGACGTTTCTTCGGCTTCGACTCGCAGTTTGTGGGCAAGTACGCGCAGACCTTCGGCTACAGCTATTCGGGCGGTATGTACAGCCCCGGATATGCGCCTGCCATAGACGGGCAATGGGACAACCTGTATTCGGCACTGATGCAATACCGCAAGATGGAATCGCTGTACAATGAAGAGAACGATACGCAGAAAGCACAGGACGAAGCCTTTATGCTGGCAGCCAAAGTGCAACTGTACGACTTCTTTGCCGCAACGGTGGATATTTTCGGCGACATGCCTTTCTTCAAAGCATGCACCCTGCCGCTGACCAACGACGTAAACGGTTCTTACGCTCCCTACGACAAGGCGGAAGATATTTATAAGACAATCCTTGACGAACTGAAAGACATCGCCCCGCGTTTCCGTTCGGCAGCCGTACCGAAAAACTTCAGTACCCAGGACTTCATCAACCTGGGAGATATGGAGAAATGGGAACGCTATGCAAACTCCCTGCGCCTGCGCCTTGCCATGCGTGTAGCCACGCAGGGAGCTTTGCAGGCGGAAGGACGTGCGGTTATCAAGGAGATATTGGAAAACCCCGCCGACTATCCGCTCGTAGAGGAGCAGGGAAACAACATCTTCATCGTCAACCAGAAGTCCGGGCAGCTGAACTTCACCGCCGGCCACGGATTGGGCGACTGGGTTACGAACCGTCTTGCTTCGGGCGCCATCATAGACCGTATGCTGGGCCACGGCAACTATGACATGACCAGCAGCGATCCGCTAAGCGGTGTCTACGTCAAAGGCGAAGACGACCCCCGCATCCTGCTGAACTACAATCCCGTGAGCATCACCAACCGCGAAACCGGACAGGTGGACGAACACCGTTACCTGGGTACGGACCTCACGGTAGCAGACGAGCTGACGGAGTATTACAGCGCTCAGGCACAAGACGAAGTGAACACCGCCAACAAAGGTTTCTCGCAGATTACCCAAAGAGGCTTTTTCTGGGAAAACGATAAATTCGATATGCTGATAATGGCTTCGCCCGAAATACATTTTCTGAAAGCGGAAGCCTATGCCATGGGGTACGGTGTGGCACAGGATATGGCAAAGGCGGAAAAGGAATTCAAGACGGCTGTCAGCCAATCCATCGCCCTGTATTACTATTACGATTCGATAGGCTCGGGAGAGAATTGCCGCCGTTACGACGCTCCTACCGATGAAGAGATTGCAGACTTTGCCAATAACAGATGGAACAGTACGGCATACGTGGACAAACTGGATGCCATCATCACGCAGAAATGGCTGCACTTCGGTTTCCTTGTCAGCCGCGAGGCATGGAGTGACATCCGCCGCACAGGCTATCCTTCGGGACTGGTGTTCCCGGAAGTGTCGGGTACTATCCCCAATGTGCCGAACCGCTGGAGATACCCCAGCACGGAAGTAAACTACAATCCGTACTATAAGGATGTAGCCGGCACAGACACGTATACGGAAAAGCTGTTCTGGGCCAAGTGAACAATGAAAGCGAAGCGGGAATGGATATCCTGATGCAGTAGCTTGCAAACATAAAAGAGCCGTATCATTACTCACAAACGGAGTTGATACGGCTCTCTTTATGGTTCAATGAACAGTGCCGGGGTTCGGATTGGACGGCCGCAACCGCCCTGCGGATTACAGCTTGTCGCCGAATGCCAAGTCTCCGGCATCGCCCAGCCCCGGTACTATATACGAATGCTCATTCATATCCGGGTCGATAGCGCCGCACCACAAGGAAACCTCGTCGCCGGGGAAGAGTTTCTGCAAGTGCTCTACTCCCTGCCGGCTGGCAATGACGCAGGCAATCTGCAGTTTGGCAGGCGTACCCTTGGTAAGGAAAGCCTTCCAGGCAAGTTCCATGCTTTCGCCCGTAGCAAGCATCGGGTCAACCAGTAACAGAGTCTTGCCGGAAAGGTCGGGAGTGGCGATATACTCGATGTGCACATCCACCGTACGGCACTCTTTATCCTTATAATAACGGTAAGCGGAAACGAAAGCATTGCCCGCACGGTCGAACACATTCAGGAAACCGGCATGCAAGGGAAGCCCGGCACGGAAGACGGTGGCAATCACCACATCATCATCGAAAGTGCTGACAGGGGCTATTCCCAGCGGCGTTTGTACCTGCTTTTCGGAATAGGTGAGTTCCTTACTCATTTCGTACGCCATGATTTCGCCGATGCGTTCGATGTTCCGGCGGAAACGCATACGGTCGGACTGTACTTGCACATCACGTATCTCCGCCATGTATTGGTTCAAGACTGAGTTAGTCTCGGCAAAGTTGATAACTTTCATTATATTATCTGATTAAAATATGTATTGGTTATTCCGTATATTGATAGAACAGAAGTGCAAAGTAAACGAATTCCACTCAATTTGCAACATTCAGTTTGCAGATATTGTTACGGTTCTATAAAAGATTTCCTATTACAGAAAAATTTCTCTAATAGGATGTTTCTTTAAAAATAAAGTATTACTTTTGTAGTCGCAAAAACAAGGGCCTTACTGAACAACGCGGTTTTCCACAAACTCGCCCCCTTGCAATGAAGCATACGAATGCGAAGAGAGATTATAAACCAAATACCAATTTTAAAATCTTAAAAAGAAATGGCAAATTTAGATTTAAGCAAGTACGGTATCAAAGACGTGAAGGAAATCATCCACAACCCGTCTTATGATGTATTGTTCGCTGAAGAGACCAAACCGGGTCTGGAAGGCTTCGAAAAAGGTCAAGTAACTGAACTTGGTGCTGTGAACGTAATGACTGGTATCTATACCGGACGTTCTCCTAAAGATAAATTCTTTGTAATGAACGAAGCCAGCAAGGATTCTGTATGGTGGACTTCAGAAGAATACAAAAACGACAACAAACCCTGCTCTGAAGAAGCATGGGCCGACCTGAAGGCTAAAGCTGTAAACCAGCTGAGCGGCAAGCGTCTGTTCGTTGTCGATACTTTCTGCGGTGCTAACGAAGCTACCCGCATGAAAGTGCGTTTCATCATGGAAGTAGCTTGGCAGGCTCACTTCGTAACTAACATGTTCATCCGCCCGACTGCTGAGGAACTTGCTAACTACGGCGAACCTGATTTCGTATCATTCAACGCTTCCAAAGCAAAAGTTGACAACTACAAGGAACTGGGTCTGAACTCTGAAACAGCTACTGTATTCAACTTGAAGACCAACGAACA
>ENA-UESJ01000337-UESJ01000337.1-human-gut-metagenome-genome-assembly--contig:-NODE-337-length-25876-cov-14.844878_pt1 | contig 25876 bp, 26 predicted proteins | sample MGYA00243000_ERZ508001 | MGnify/ENA primary metagenome ERZ508001 (study PRJEB26167, sample SAMN06115479) | human gut metagenome | host: Homo sapiens | place: China:Chongqing | collected 2015-03-03... | reverse complement strand
CAACAGATTTGCTGCTTTTTTTCGTTCCTGTTTGGCATTTTTGAAAATCCCCAGTATGAAAAAACAAAAGGGAAAATAGCCGCCGCAGTTGGCAAAATCCCTTACTTATCCGTAGAGGGTATCAAAGAAAAAAATACTGCCATTGTCCGCCTATTCCGGCTTGCGTGGTGTTGTAGGGAATAGAGGGGAAATTCTAAAAATCTCCGTCCATTTTGCTTTGCGTGGTGTTGTAGGTAGTGAAAGGAAAATTTTCAAGATAAGCCGGAATAGCGGGTAGCAAAGCCCTTTTGAAACGTTTTGTTAGCGGAAAGGACGGGAGCCGGGGAACGCCGGAGTTTTTCAGAGCAAGATTCTACCGAGGTGCCAAAATTCGCTCTCCGCTTATTTTTGCCCCTGCGGGAATCTTGTTGGGGAGTGCCTTCCCCAAACCCTGCTATGCGCCCTGTCGGGCGAGAAAGGAGGTCACAGACCATGCGAAAGAAATACAATACGCCCCACCGCCGTCATGTGGTAAAGACCCGCATGACCGATGAAGAATACGCCGACTTCACCGGGCGGCTGGCGGCTTATGAAATCAGCCAGTCCGAGTTTATCCGGCAAGCCATACGGAAAGCGACCATACGCCCCATTGTCACCGTTTCCCCGGTCAATGACGGGCTGCTTGCCGCCCTCTCCAAGCTCACGGCAGAGTACGGGAAAATCGGCGGCAACTTAAACCAGATTGCCCGGAGCCTGAACGAATACGGAAGCCCCTACCGGGGGCTGGAAAAGGAAGTGCGGGGAGCCGCCGCCGACCTTGCCGCCTTGAAGTTTGAAGTCTTGCAGAAAGTAGGTGAAGCCGTTGGCGATACTCAAACATATCAGCTCTAAAAATGCCAACTACGGGGACGCTGAAAAATACCTCACATTCGAGCATGACGAGTTTACCATGAAGCCCACCCTTGACGCAGACGGGCGGCTCATACCGAGGGTAGACTACCGCATATCCTCTCTGAATTGTGGCGGGGAGGATTTTGCCGTTGCCTGTATGCGCTCCAATCTCCGCTACGGCAAGAACCAGAAACGGGAGGACGTAAAGAGCCACCACTACATCATCAGCTTTGACCCACGGGACGGCCCGGACAACGGCTTGACCGTTGATCGGGCGCAGGAGCTGGGCGAGAAGTTCTGCGCCGAGCATTTCCCCGGACACCAGGCCCTTGTCTGCACCCACCCGGACGGACACAGCCACACCGAAAATATCCATGTGCATATCGTCATTAACAGTCTGCGGATTGCGGAGGTTCCCATGCTGCCCCACATGGACAGGCCAGCGGACAGGAAAGCAGGCTGCAAGCACCGCTGTACGGACGCAGCTATGAACTATCTGAAAGCCGAAGTCATGGAGATGTGCCACAGCGAGGGGCTTTACCAGATAGACCTTTTGAACGGCAGCAAAGAACGCATTACCGAGCGTGAGTATTGGGCGCAGAAGAAAGGACAGGCTGCCCTTGACAGAGCCAACGCCCCTATTGCTGCGGACGGTATCGCGCCCCGGCAGACCAAGTTTGAAACGGATAAGGCGAAGCTGCGCCGGACTATCCGGGAAGCCCTTGCCGCTGCTTCCGGCTTTGATGAGTTTGCCGCCCTGCTTCTCCGGCATGGTGTGACCGTCAAGGAGAGCCGGGGGCGGCTAAGTTACCTCACGCCGGACAGGACGAAGCCAATTACCGCCCGGAAGCTGGGGGACGATTTTGACCGGGCTGCTGTCCTCTCCGTTTTGGAGCAGAACGCCGCCAGAGCCGCCGAAAAACCCGCAGCCATAGCGGAATACCCCGGCAGTATCAAAGACCGCTTACGGACGAAAAAAGAAGCGAAAAACGCCCCGAACAATGACGCTGTACAGCGCATGGTAGACATAGCCGCCAAGCGAGCCGAGGGGAAAGGACGGGGCTATGAGAAGTGGGCGACCATGCACAACCTCAAACAGATGTCGGCTACCCTCATGCTCTACCAGCAGTATGGCTTTTCTTCCCCGGACGAGCTGGACGCTGCCATTTCCGCAGCCAACACCGCCACGCAGGAGAGCCTTGCCGGACTGAAAGGGCTGGAAGCCGCTATCCGGGAGAAAAAGGAATTGCAGCGCAACCTTTTGGGCTATATCGGCACGAAGCCCGCCCGTGACGGTCTGAAAGCGCAGAAATCGGAGAAAGCCCGGAGAGCCTACCGGGAACAGCACGAAAGCGATTTTATCATAGCGGACACAGCCGCCCGTTATTTCCGGGAGCATGGAATAACCAAGCTGCCAGCCAGCAAAGCCCTGCAAAGGGAGATTGAGCAGCTTACCGTCCAGAAGAACGCCGGATATAACGACTACCGGGAGAAACGCCAGCGGGCGCAGGAGCTTCAGACAGTCAGACGCAATATCGACCAGATTTTAAGGGGCGCACCGAGCCAGCAGAAAAAGCGTGAACAGGAGCGTTAAAGACCGCCCCGAAATGATACCGAAACCCTACAAAAATACAGGTATGATATGAACCCTTACCGCAATACTCCCCGACTTCCAAACGGGGCTTACAGGGCAGAAAAAGCCCGAAAATGATACCGAGAACATACAGAAAATGCCCCCTATCCCGCTACACCGATAGGAACGGCAGAAAGGAGCTTACCATTGCCGAGAATGAGCAAGAAGCGGCGGCTGGAATGGTCTTTCTTCCTCAACCACCGCAACCGTATCACTTACAACGACCTATGCCGGGGCTGCACCCGTGACTGCAAACAGAGCTTCCGGGCGGTTATCATACTATGCCCTCGCTATTATTCCAAACGCTGGAAAAAGGAGGACGCAGCCTATGGCAGATAACCGCAAATATTACTACCTCAAGCTGAAAGAGAGCTATTTTGACGATGATGCAATCGTTCTGCTGGAAAGTATGCAGGACGGCGTTATCTATTCCAACATTCTCTTGAAGCTGTACTTGAAATCGCTGAAAAACGGCGGGAAATTGCAGCTTGACGAGAATATCCCCTACACCGCCCAGATGATTGCGACCATTACCCGCCAGCAGGTAGGTACCGTAGAGAGAGCTTTGAAAATCTTTATGAAGCTGGGGCTTGTGGAGCCTTTGCCAAGCGGCGCACTCTACATGAGCAACATTGAGCTTTTAATCGGCCAGTCCTCTACCGAGGGGGAGCGCAAGCGCAGGGCGCGGCTGGCTTTGCAGGAACAAAAAGCCCTGCCGCAGACAGGGGCGGACAAATGTCCACCATATCGAGCGGACATTTGTCCACCAGAGATAGAGATAGAGAAAGAGATAGATATAGAAATAGAAAAAGAGAGAGAGTTAGAAACGGGACACCCCGCCCCCGCCGCCTATGGCAGATACCACAATGTCATTCTTTCCGATACGGAGCTTGACGGGCTGAAAACAGAGCTTCCCGGCAAGTGGGAGTATTACATTGACCGCCTATCCTGCCATATCGCTTCCAGCGGGAGGAAATACAAGAGCCATGCAGCCACGATTTTCAAGTGGGCGCAGGAGGACGCAGCCAAGAAAGCCCCGAAAAAGGGCATACCCGATTATACCTGTAAGGAGGGCGAGAGCTTATGACGAATGGATTTGATGAAATGATTTTGAATATGACCGACACCACGCCGGAGCCGGAGGACTACACCGGCGAGGACGGGCTTTTATACTGCGGGAAGTGCCACAAGCCCAAAGAGGGCTATTTCCCCAAAGAAACCGCCGCATGGCTGGGGCGTGACCGCCACCCGGCAGAATGTGACTGCCAGCGGGCAGAGCGTGAGGAACGGGAAGCCGCAGAGAAACAGCGCAGTCACCTTGAAACTGTCGAGCGGTTGAAGCGGCGGGGCTTTACAGACCCGGCTATGCAGGGCTGGACGTTTGAGAACGACAACGGCAAGTGCCCGCAAATGGAACACGCCCATTTCTATGTGGAGAACTGGGAAACCATGAAAGAGCGCAACATTGGCTATCTGCTATGGGGCGGCGTTGGCACAGGCAAGAGCTATTTTGCGGGCTGTATCGCAAATGCCCTTATGGAGCGTGAAATCCCCGTGTGCATGACAAACTTTGCATTGATATTGGGTGACCTTGCCGCCAGCTTTGAGGGCAGGAATGAATATATCTCCCGACTTTGCAGCTTCCCGCTGCTTATCCTTGACGATTTTGGAATGGAACGGGGAACGGAATACGGCTTAGAGCAGGTCTACAACGTGATTGACAGCCGTTACCGCAGCGGCAGGCCGCTGATCGTCACGACTAATCTCACGCTGGAGGACTTGCAGCACCCGGAGGACACCGCCCACGCCCGCATTTATGACCGTCTGATTGAAATGTGTTCTCCTGTCCGCTTTACCGGGAGCAACTTCCGAAAAGCCACGGCGCAGGAGAAAATGGGACAACTGAAAAAGCTGATGAACAGAAAGGAGAGCCGCCTATGACCAACACCCCAAAGAATGACCGCAGCACCCGCCGCCCGGATTGCGTGACGGAAATCCGCATAGGTAATTCTGTCCTTGTCGTTTCCGGCTATTTCAAGCAGGACACCACCGCCACCGCCGCCGATAAAATGCTGAAAGTGCTGGAAGCGGAAGCTGCTACACAAAAATCGGCAATTTGACGGGACGTAAAGAAGCAGAAAGGACTGTACAGCCAGCCCCGGCGTGTGGTATGATAGTCATACGGAATAGTGGGGCTGGCTGTCGGAAATGGAGGACACTATGTTAAGACAGACCACCCGAAACCTTATTACCGCCCTTTATCCGAGATTATCCCACGAGGACGAGCTGCAAGGTGAGAGCAATTCTATTTCAAACCAGAAGCGTATTCTTGAAACCTATGCGAAGCAGAACGGCTTTTCCAATCTGCAATGGTACACAGATGACGGTTATTCTGGGGCGAACTTCCAAAGACCCGGTTTTCAAGCCATGCTTGCGGACATTGAAGCCGGAAAAGTCGGCACCGTTATCGTCAAGGATATGTCACGGTTAGGGCGAAACTATCTGCAAGTGGGAATGTATACGGAAATGATTTTCCCACAGAAAGGCGTCCGCTTTATCGCTATCAATGACGGAGTGGACAGCGCACAGGGCGACAATGATTTTGCCCCTCTGCGGAACATTTTTAACGAATGGCTGGTGAGAGATACGAGCAAGAAAATCAAAGCAGTAAAACGGTCTAAGGGTATGAGCGGGAAGCCCGTCACGAGCAAACCCGTATACGGCTACTTTATGGACGAGGACGAAAATTTTATCATTGACGGGGAAGCCGCCCCTGTTGTGCGGCAGATTTACAGCTTGTGCCTTGCCGGGAACGGGCCGACCAAGATAGCCCGTATGCTCACAGAGCAGGAGATCCCCACGCCGGGAACGCTGGAATACCGTCGGACGGGAAGCACCCGCCGCTACCACCCCGGCTATGAGTGCAAGTGGGCGACCAATACCGTGGTACATATCCTTGAAAACAGGGAGTACACGGGCTGTCTGGTAAACTTCAAGACGGAGAAGCCGTCCTACAAGACCAAGCACAGCGTAGAGAACCCCATTGAGAAACAGGCGATTTTCGAGAACCACCATGAGCCTATCATTGACACCCAGATGTGGGAGCGTGTGCAGGAGTTACGCAAGCAGCGCAAACGCCCGAACCGCTATGATGAAGTGGGCTTATTCTCCGGCATACTCTTTTGTGCCGACTGCGGCAGCGTCCTTTACCAGCAGCGTTACCAGAACGCCACCCGCAAGCAGGATTGTTATATCTGCGGGAGCTACAAGAAGCGTACCCGTGACTGTACGGCGCACTTTATCCGCACCGACCTGTTGACCGCCGGAGTGACCGACAATCTGCGGAAAGTCACCAGCTATGCAGCGAAGCACGAAGCCCGGTTTATGAAGCTGCTGATCGAGCAGAACGAGGACGGGGGCAAGCGCAGGAACGCCGCAAGGAAAAAGGAGCTGGAAGCCGCCGAGAAGCGTATCAGCGAGTTATCCGCTATCTTCAAGCGGCTGTATGAGGACAGCGTGACCGGGCGCATTTCAGACGAGCGTTTCACGGAGCTGTCGGCAGACTATGAAGCCGAGCAGAAAGAACTGAAAGAGAGAGCCGCCGCTATCCGGGCAGAGCTTTCCAAAGCGCAGGAAGCCACGGTAAACGCAGAAAAGTTTATGAATGTTGTCCGCAAGTACACCAGCTTTGAAGAACTTACCCCTACCCTTTTGCGTGAGTTTGTGGAGAAAATCGTTGTGCATGAGTGCAGCTATGACGAGAACGGCACACGCAGACAGGACATTGATATTTATTACTCTTTCGTTGGCAAGGTAGACCTGCCCGAATGACCGCCCGACCTATCCGGCGCAATGCGCAAACGCCGGATAGGAACGGCAAAATTTTTTACACTTCTACTACTTCTTTATCACACATCAGCAAATTCGCATGGCTTATCCTGTCAATGTTCTTTTTTGCCCTCATACTTTCTGACGGAATTAATTACAATGTGAACATGAACATTCCCGGTGCCATTATGACCGTCGGGATGCACCGCCAGAATTGCCTGATGCCCCAGCAGAAACTTCTCCACATATTGTTTTCCAAAATCCATTGCCTCTTGCACAGTAATGTTGTCTTCCGGTGCAAAACTAATGATATAATGATGTGCTTTCACATCCTTTGTGGCACTATTTTTGCCATAATACCGATTGACCTCAATACATTCTGCACCGAAGGTATCAACCTCGCAATTGATACCCTCGATTAAGAAATCATCACGCATTATAATTCGTCCCTTGGCATCCACCAAAGGCTTCATCGTATGCTCATCAAATTTGCAGGTGAGATACTCCACCGCCGCAGAATAATATCTGTTCTTTACCGGTATGTGCTTGATAATCGCCATTATGCACTCCTCCTGTGATGATACTTACCACAGCAGACATCTTCTACCTGTTTCAGCATCCGAAAACGCATATCATTCCAATCCTTTATCACTTCCTGCAAATCATAATATACCGAATAAACACTACCGCCAGCATTCAGATGATGAGCTATCTGATTTAGATTGGAACCAATCTTACCAAGCTCAGCCGAAATCTCCCTTAATACTGCCACATCTCCATACTGCGGTATCTTCCTGCTAAGAGCACACCTCCTGATATACTCCGACATACTGATGCCTGCCTTATTTGCTTTTTCTTGAATTTTAGCTTTCTCTTCTTGTGAAAGCCACATATTAAATTGAACTCCGTTTCTCGCCATATAAATCCTCCTCTAAATCTGCTTTATCTATCTTGTGCCGGATACGGCACTTGTCTTTCGCCGTCGCTTACGCTCCTCCCTCCGGTTATACGCTCACTCCCCTAAGGTCGTTCACAAATACGCACGCTAACGCTTGCGAATACGCTCCATTTAAGTTGCGAATAGTAGAGCAAGTTCCTGTATTCGATTGTCCCAGTCCGTAATTCTATCCGGCTCTGTCTTTTCCCGATAAAGGCTTTTTATTCCTTCCCGGAAAATGTCAGATTCCGTTGCATACTCACCTGATGCCAGCAAATATTCAAACATCCGGATTACTTCCTTCTGTGCATAATCCTTATTGCTCAGCCTGACGGTCCAGCGACATCCGTCTTTTGTTCTCTGCATTATACCGACCTACCTTTTATTCATCTGATGGGTTGCCAGAAGCTCATAGCTCTTTGCATTCAGTCTGATATCCTCAAGATAAGCTGCATTTTCTCTTGCGTTTCCAAATCTTCTCATAATTGTTGCTCCGCCACCCACATAAAGAATATTAGAATAAGCAAGGTCAAATCCGCTCTCATCAAGCATACCTTCTATACCCGTTGCAAATGCTTTCATTTTTGATACGATAATCTTCTCTACCTCCTCAGGAATTACCACATCCTTACCAAGTATGAAATTCTGTACCACACTTTCGGGAATCCTTCCGCCTGTTGCCTCCGCAACATCTGCGTTGATTTCCTGAAATAGTGTAATTATGGAATTGGGTATAGTGACGCATTTATCCGGTTGTACCTTTCTCTCATCAATACAGATGATATCCTTTGTCCAGGAACCTATATCCACCACAACATATCGCCCATGCATGCTGCCGATACGGTCTGCCACCGCCGCAAAACACTGTGGAAAACAATATACATCTTCAATGGTTATGACATAATCCTCCTCTTCGAACTCGATAAAATACGGACCACTTTGCTTTAAATATGCCACCAGCTTCGCCTGCTCCTTCCCGAATCTCTTAAAAGGAACTCCCACACCCAGCACTACACGCAAGGTACGTGGCAATTCTCTGGTTTTAATTTCCTTGGCAACAGCTACTAATGTCAAAAGGAAGAAATCCTCATCCGCTGCCTTATCCTCTTGAACTGTCTTACGCTCTCCACCAATGCAATAGTAACTGCCATCATAATAAAAACTGTTCTCTGCTACCGGCGGTCTGCCATTACACCTCACCACGCCGTTACTAAAAATGTGATGCTTGGTTTTCATAAGTGAAAACCCGTGGTCAATGCCGATTACAACCGGCTTGTCCTGTGAATTGTTTTCTTTGTACATACTCTATACCTGCCTTTCTGCCCATCGGGCGTTTTGTTTTGTAGGTATAGAATATAAAAAATCCACCCAACCTACATTGAATGTAAATTGAGTGGAAATTGAGAGAAAATTGAATTCATAATTTACATTATGAGAAGTTTCAGGATGGAAGTATGAAATGTATCGAAGATGAGATACCATTTGATGTGCCAGAAGGGTGGGAGTGGTGTAGGTTGAATTCTATAGTAGATGTTCGTGATGGAACACATGATACTCCAACATATGTGGATAAGGGAATACCATTGATCACCAGTAAAAATCTTGTTAAAGGTGGTATTGATTATAGCAATGTAAAATATATATCAGAAAAAGATGCTATCAGTATAAATGAACGCTCCGGTGTAAATATTGGTGATATCCTATTTGCAATGATTGGAACAATTGGGAATCCATCTATGGTTACTGAAGATATTTTGATTTCAATAAAGAATGTTGCTTTATTCAAGTTTACATTTAGTAAGAATTTAAGCAATCATTTTGTAATGTATTTTCTTGATTATGCACAAGAAGATATGAAAAACAAGCCCTCTGGAGGATTACAACCATTTGTTTCTCTAAATTTTTTGAGAACATATTTAGTTCCCGTTCCACCTGTAGAAGAACAACAGAGAATAGTATCCATTCTTGCTGATAGTATTAATAAGATTCGCAACATAGATGTCCTTAAAAATGAACTTACAGCTTCTGTAAAAAAAGCAAAATCTAAAATCCTCGACCTTGCTATCCGTGGCAAGCTTATACCTCAAGACCCGAATGACGAGCCGGCTTCTGTTCTTCTTGAACGCATACGAGCCGAAAAAGAAGAACTTATCAATCAAGGCAAAATCAAGCGTAATAAGAAGGAATCTGTTATCTTTAAAGGTGATGATAACTCTTATTATGGAATACATTTGCCAGATAGTTGGAATTGGGCATCTCTCAGAGAAATTACACTTTCGATTAGTGATGGTTCTCATAATCCACCACCAAATAATGGTAGTGGCATCCCTTTGTTAAGTGCTGCAAATATAAATGATAATTCTATTTTAATGAACGAAATATCACGATGGATTACAAACGAAGAATGGAAAATTGAAAATCAACGTACTAATATTGAAGTTGGCGATGTATTGCTTACTATTGTTGGCAGTATTGGTCGAAGTGCAGTAGTTCAGAACAACAATCATTTTGCATTACAAAGGAGTGTTGCAGTTATTAAACCATGCTTAATAAATCCTTTATATTTGATGCACATTGTCCAATCTCCTCAAATTCAAAAATGGCTCACTGACAATAGTAAAGGGACAGCTCAAAAAGGAATATATCTTAATGCACTTTCTCTTATGATCATTCCAATCCCACCATTAGCAGAACAAGCAAGAATTGTCGAGCATATTCATATTGCATATAAACAGCTTGATTTGATTTCAAATGCATTACTTTAGGAAACAGCCGCCCTTATTTGAGGACGGCTTAATATTTTTACCAGGTTACTATTTTATCTACAAGTTCCTGTTGTTCGCTGGCAGTACGGCGAAGGTAAATGCGTGTTGTTTCAATGCTCTCATGCCCCATAAGGTCGGCAAGTAAAGCAATATCATTGTACTTTTCAAGGAAGTTCTTTGCGTATCTGTGACGGAATGAATGCGGGTAAACCACCTTTTTATCAAGTCCGTATTTCTCGGCATAGTTTTTAAGTTGCTGAGAAATTCCTCTTGTGGTAATTCTTTCTCCATATCTGTTAAGAAACAAATAGCCAGAGGAACGGTGCGATTCCTCCAGCCATTCAAGAGTTTCTATTTTTAACTTTTGTGGTATATATAATCGTCGTAGTTTACCACCTTTTGTGTATAGGTCAAAATATCCAATTTCTATATGCTCAATCTTAATTTGAATCAGCTCGCTTACTCTTGCCCCTGTAGCTGCTAAATACCAAACTACAAAATACCATTCCATATTACTATCCTTTTTGAGCTGCTTCTTAAGAAAATTGTAATCTGCATTGCTTATAACATTTTCTAAGAAGTTTTTTTGCTGCACTTTTACAGCTTTTAGCTGTAAGTGCTGTTCTTCTAAATATTCCAAATACTTGTTTATTGCCTGTATACGTAGATTTACCGTTTTAGGCTTAAAGAATTCCATCAAATACCCTTTATAGGCAAGCAGATTTTCTTTGCTAACAACATCGTAATTCGCATTGAAATAATTCACTGTCCATAGATACGATGTTATCGTATTTTCTGATAAATTTTCCTTTCTCAAGTATTCTTCAAATGTTATTTTTTTCTCCATAAAAAGACACCTCCGATATAATATTTTTGCGAGAAATTCGCTCTAATATTATATCGAAGATGTTTACACTCCTCTTATTATGATAAGATTGATGGTGAGGTGTCTTGCATTGATGAAGAAATACCATATGATATTCCAGATACTTGGACATGGATGCGTTTAGAAAATTGCTGTGTTAAAGAAATTCGTCGAGGAAAATCTCCAAAATATGCAGAAATCAGCAATGTTATTGTATTTGCTCAGAAATGCAACACCAAATACAACGTCATAGATATTAGTTTGGCTCAATATCTTGACGAGACCACAATAAAACGTTATCCGACTGATGAACATATGCAAGATGGAGATATAGTAATTAACTCAACCGGAGCAGGTACTCTTGGACGAGTCGGAATTTATAGAAATACCGATAATACTACAGTTCTCTTAATTGTTCCTGATTCCCATGTTACGGTAATTCGTAGCTTTAGATGCATCAGCTCACATTACCTATATGCTTTCATGAAGGCACATCAAACCGAACTTGAAAAGAAAGGCGAAGGATCAACAAATCAAAAGGAATTAAAGCCATTTACATTAAAAGAAATGCTTATCGCAGTTCCTCCGTTATCTGAACAGAAACGCATTGATAAATCTATAAATGTTGCATTTAGCCACCTAGCTATAATCGAAAAGTGCCTCAATTGAGGCTCTTCTCAATATGCTCTATTGCTGAAAAAGTTACTTTGAGCTTGTTGCAAATATTTTCTTGCTCTTTGGTTGGTGGAATAGGTATAACCAAGTTAAGAATATCTTCACGAGATATTCCCGGAATAAGTCCCTTGGCAGCTTGTTTGATTTTCGTCATTGAATATTCAATGCATAATGCCAGAAAATCAACATTAAGGCTATAGATATTGCGAATAGCCATAATTTGACGTGCAATGTGAGCTTCCCCAAAGTTATTATGTGCGATTTCCCCGATAGTTCCTTTGCAAGTCAGAAGTAAGTCTCCCCTCCGAGTAATAACTTGCGGAACGGGAGTCCAACGAACTAAGCTAATATGACCATTTTTAAAATTGCTTGCACCTGTAATATATGGAATTCCATCATTTTTATCGTTATATTCTGATGGAGACAAATCTCTTCCAGATATGAGTTCCCATGCAGTATTTAGACGAATAAAAGCCCAACCTTCTGGTAATTCAAATGGGATTTTTTCATCAATGCAATTTACGTTATTGCCCACCTTCTCATAATAAGAGTTATCATCACCTCGAAAGATAATAGATTCCTTCTTATCACGCTTGATTTTGCCCTGCTTTATCAGTTCCTCCTTCTCTGCACAAATACGTTCTAAAAGTACAGATGCCGGCTCATCATTCGGGTCTGGCGGAACAAGTTTACCACGGATAGCAAGGTCGAGGATTTTTGATTTAGTTGCCGATACCAAATCCGAAACACTTCTTTGTGCATCTGCTATTGTTAAAGTATATGAAATACAGTCTTGTAGTTTCTTTATGATAGAAACTTGCTCATTCATAGGGGGTAAAGGTATAAGAAAAGTGGATAATGTTTCTGCACTTAACCCACCTCTTCCTGAACCAACCTGCCTTGATAGTATTTGCTCTTGAATATACGGAGAGGTAATAACATCGTGGAGATATTTTCGTAATTCAGGATTTACCAATCTAATAATAATTACATGCTGATTTACATTTGCAATATCAAAGTCATCTGGAACTAATGCACATCTTCCGATAGAACCACCTGTGATATTTAAAAGAATATCTTTAGGCTTAACAATGCTTCCTGATTTTTTTTGATTTATTTCTTCTGAAATATACGCAACATCAGTCAATATAAGTCCGTCATCATATACATTTTGCGAACGTATAAATTTGATTCCCGATGTACTGTAAACAGCAGCACCACCAGTTGGAGTGCTACCTGCACCTATTTTTATTGTCAATGGTAACAGTCTACACCACTCCCACCCTTCTGGCACATCAAACGGTATCTCATCCTCAATACATTTCATGCTTCCATCCTGAAACTTCTCATAATGTAAATTATCCTCACCCACAAAGATAATTGTATCGTTCTTAATATCCTTAGCCTTCAGTTTTCCTTCTTTTACCATCTGCTTTTTCTGCTCACGGATACGCTCCAGTAATACAGATGCAGGTTCATCACTCGGATCTTGTGGAACTAATTTACCATGAATAGCAAGGTCAAGAATTTTTTGTCTTAATGCTTTTGTATCCATTATTCTTCCACCTCTCCTATAAGTGCTTCAAGCTCGTTTACAGCCTTAGATATATTTGCTGATTTTTCTTTTATCTGTTCCAACAACTCTGCCAGAGTATAATCATATGCTCCGGTATCACTCTTCATCCAAGTAATATCAAGGCTTGTCTTATCTCTTGCCAAAATTTCTTCATAAGTAAACTTTCTCCATCTGCCATTCGGATTTTCTTCACTATATGTTTCTTTACGGGCTGATAAATCACCATCCGCATAACAAGCTACAAAGTCATCAAAATCCTCTTTTTTCAGTGGATTGGTCTTACCAAAAGAAGGCATATCATTTCTAAGGTCATAAATCCATACTTCTTTTGTATTATCCTTATCGGTCTTTCCTCTTGTGAAGAAAAGCACATTTGTTTTTACACCCTGAGCATAGAAAATACCTGTAGGAAGTCTAAGGATTGTGTGTAAATTACATTTTTCCATCAAGTCCTTACGAATACGCTCTCCATCACCATCTGCGAATAAAACATTATCTGGAAGAACAACCGCGGCTCTTGCCTTACCATCAGTATTTAAACTTCTGTAAATATGTTGTAAGAAGTTTAACTGCTTATTGCTTGTAGGGAAAGTGAAGTCATCTCTGGTTGCTCGTTCTCCACCTTTCTTTGTTCCAAATGGCGGATTTGTAAGTACCACATCATACCCTTTCATATCCTTACCTGCATTAGATAAAGTATCTGCAAGCTTTATCTCGCCTTCGATGTCATGCAACATTGCATTCATCAATGCAAGTCTGTGAGTATCATGAACCAACTCACTTCCGGTAAATGCCTCTTCTCTTTCAAATTTTGCTGTATCAGCATCCAGTTCAAATAAATCATCTGTATTTTCACGCACATACTGACTGGCTGAAATCATAAATCCAAATGTACCACAAGCCGGGTCATTACAACGCTCACCTGGTTGAGGTTTAACCAACCTTGTCATTACATCTATAAGAACCCTCGGTGTAAAATACTGACCTGCACCAGATTTCTTTTCATTCGCATTTTTCTCTAATAAACCTTCATAGAGATTTCCCAATCCCTCTTCACGAGCAGAAAACCAATCGAGCCCATCAATAGTTGTAATAATCTTCTCAAGATTTTTAGGCTCATCTATATTAGTTGCTGAACCCTGATAAATCTCACGCACACGTCCGGTACAATTCTCGCCGAGATGATTTAATAACTCTTTATAAAACTTTTTCAGTTCTACACCACTTTTAGCTTTCAGAACATCCCAGCGATATCCTTCCGGAATCTGAGATTCTGCTCCTGTTTCTTTTGCCATTTTTAAGAACAATATATATGTAAGCTCCGTTACATATTGATGATATGTTATACCATCATCTCTTAAAACATTACAGAGATTCCATAGCTTTGATACTATTTCCTGTGTTGTCATGCAGTTCTTCCTCCATCATCGTACAGATACTCATTGAGTTCTATAACAACGCTTTCTAATTTATTTCCAAATACTTTATTTATCTTTGCAAAGCCACCTTGTGACTTAAAACGGCTATCTTCATCAAAAACCTGCACATTAAGTACCGCTTCATTCAAAAGATAATCTTCCATACGCTTAATCCAGTTTTGTTCCTGCATAGTAAAGGTATGTGCCTTACGCAATCTATCGACAGCTTTCCTGATTCTTGCCTCGTGGCTAATTAGCACAGAACCAATTGCATAGCGGCGAATTAAGCTGATAATGTCTGCTGCCATCTCCTCATTTGTAAGCTGAGAAATAGCAGTATTCAATTGTTGCACTGTATAGCCTTCTCTATCCAAAGTAAGCAACAGAGATTTCAAACTGTCTCGTGTAAGTTCGCGCGGTCTTGTACATATAATTTTCAAAGCTGCAATTTCATTAATGTTCGTCTGCACATAATTTGAGAATGCATCCAAATAATCTTCTGGCCTGGCATCCTGATTTCCATAACCTCTTGTATGACTAATCAATTCATCTTCTTTATCTGAAATTACAACAGGTCTGCCACCATTTGTTTTGCTCTCTTGTAGCATTTTGAACAAATCATAATATGCAAGCAGACGTTTCTTTGCATCTTCCAGCTTTCTATTTTGTAAATCCACAACAAACTGTGTCGGATCCATACCACCAGACATATCAATAAAGTGTTCCATTGTTTTTGAATCAATATTCTTCTTTTTACGCTGTAATTTTGCAATTACCTGATTAATCTGATTCTGTACATGAGCCTCATCTTCCATCCCCTGCAAACTATCCAACAACTGTGTAAATGTTGTAGCCGGATTAGCCACTACCGGTTTCATAGTGCTTACATCTTCAAGTGCATCATATACACCAACAGGGTCATATATTTCAAAGTGTGTTTTATGAATTTCCTTACATAAACGCGTTGCTCTTCCCAACATCTGTTCAAAAAGAATTCGTGATTTTACCCGTCTCATAAATACAAGTGTAGATATGGACGGAACATCAATACCTGTCGTTAGCAAATCCACAGTAACCACTATTGATGGATAATCCTCATTCTTAAATCTCTTAATAGCTTCCTGTATTTTCTTTTTATTTCCATTTGCAACACTACCGGTAATTTTCATAATAGCATCATTGTCTACACCATACTGCGTATATATGTCTTTGAGAATTGAAACTATCAAATCTGCATGATCATCATTTACCGCATAAATCAAAGTCTTTCCCTGTTCTCTCGGAGATTCCGGGTCTATATTCTTTGCAATTTCTTCCAAAACAGCTCTATTAAAAGGTTCTGTAATGACCTGTCTGTTAAATGAATCCACATCAAAATCCAATTCATCATCAATAAGTTCACTGTTAGTAATTTCTCCCGTAACAGGATCATATATTGTCACAGTTTCTCCTTGTTTATAATGAATGCCCTCCGAACTCAATTTTGTTTTTAATTCATGTGGAGCGTCATGGTCTACAAGGTATCCCTCAATAACCGCTTCTCTATAAGTATACTTAAACACCGGCTGACCAAATATCTCTGTTGTCTGCAATGCTGGTGTGGCTGTAAGTGCAATTTTAATGGCATTAAAATATTCTATAACAGCTCTGTATTTACTTTGATATTCTCTCTGATCTCTGTAAAGAACTTCATCCTCACACATTTCCTTATCAAGGATGTATCCTCTATGTGCTTCGTCTATTATGAGTAAATCATAATCTGACACAGCAGGCATAGTTTCACCATTATTGTACATAATGCGCTTAACCATTCCCTGTACTGTTGATATATGAATTCTTGTCTCTTTATCAATAGTTTTATCTTCTAAGCCCTTAATATTGTAAATATCATCAAGCGTTAAAAGATCTTCCATCTTTACTTCTTCGAATACATCCTGTGCTTGTTCGCCTAAAGCGGTACGGTCAACAAGGAACAAAATACGACGGAAACGTTCTGTTTTTAAAAAACGATAAATCATACCCAATACCGTTCTTGTTTTGCCCGTACCTGTTGCCATTGCCAGCAATGCAGTCTGTTTTCCGCTAATTACAGCTTCCTCTGCCGCCTTAATTGCATTTAACTGATATGGTCTTAAATTTAACCCGTCCTTGTCTGTAAGTAAATCATACGGCATCTCTTTTAGTTCCTTATTTCTACTATCAACATCAGCCGCAAGAAGTTCTTCCATTCCATCAGGGCTCATCCAACCATGTAATGCCATAGGTGAATTATCCGGTTTTCTTAAATCCAAAAACCAAATACCGGATTTTGTTCTATACTGTTCCAAATATGGTCTGCCATTTGTAGCAAACGTAAACGGAACCTTAAACTCTCCCCATTTACCTATAACATACTTTTCATCCTCTTCTCGGATGCATCTCGGATAATCTTTCCCCTGATAATCAATAACAGAAGGTATATCCTTATGAATTGCTTTTGCTTCTATAATGCCCATTAATTTTTCACCAATAAAAAGCGCATAATCCGCATAACCACGATTACCAACTGTTGAATTGGTAGGATATTCTGCGATAGCAAGTTTTCTTCCCTTTGTGGGTCTTACACCCTTAGAATATCGAATATTTTCTGTATCCGCTTCCCAACCTACCATTCGTAACTGTTCATCAATTATAAAGCGAGTTTCGGCTTCCGTCTTAGGTCTCTGATTATCAACCTTATATGCCTGCTTTTTACGTTCCTCTTGAGCAACTTTCGGGGCATTTGCTGCATTTTCTTCAGCCTGCTTTGCAAGTTCTGCTTCTTTCTTTTCTTCTGCAGTCTTATCAATAGCAACTACCATTACACTTTCTTCCGGCATGACATAATCCTTATGGATATAACTCCAATCTCCATAAGTCTGCATAAACCACTCACACATACCATATGCCATAGGTAAGAAATTCTTACCATCTGTTACAGAAGAATAGTTCTCATGCACAGCCTTATTTCGAACCTTTCGAAGTCCGTGCAATATGGTAGCCAAATCTCTTGTTAATAAACCTTCTCTGACTAAAGTATCTATTCTGGCCACAGCAGTATTATCCTGTGGCGACGCAATTCTATCATATGTAAACATCAGATTTACAATAGTTTCGCCTATCATACCCAATTTCATAAGGCATGAATTGGAATCCGAATAACAGTACTTTTCTGCAAGTTCTCCAAAATTTGCAAGTACAGGAAAATCTTTTTCCAAAAATTCAAAATTTGAAACCATAGCTACCTCCTATCCTTCATTTAACTTCCTGATAATTTTTATTATCGGAAGTTGGTGTTCAAAAAATTTACAGCCTCTCATAATACTTCTGTATCAACGCTGCCATCATTTTACGTCTTTCAGTTAAAAATTCATCATAGTTCTCAACTGTCATATTCATAATATTTTGTGGAATACAGTTTTCTTCAAGATTTGTCGCAAGCAAGTCTTTATCTGCAATATTTCCAAGCACGATATTTCCACCTTCACACTGATTCAAAACCTTTCCAAAATATACATTCGGTGCATCATCACTAATTGCTTTATTCACCTGTGTGTCAAGGTATATGTAGTTCGCAACTTGATTATATTTCGTCTTATTATTCACGCCATTATTTTTCAGATAGCTACGAGGGAATATATGATGCACATCTCCAGAAATAGTAATCAAATCCGCAACTTTCGTACCATTCATCAACATGGAATTACAGTTCATATTAATCTGTGCTGCTAAAAATGTATTAAACGCCGGACTGTTAACAGATGATGTTTCCAAATTCTGAGGCAATGTAACTGTCCAGAAAGTTTCTGAAAGTGCTGATGCTTCAACATCTGCTAAAAATGTTATAAATCCTTTCTCACCAATAGTTCTCATATCACGGTCCATCTGTGTTTCCGGTGAACCAATATATCTTGAAGTCAAGGTTGAAAGAACAAACCATTTCTGCACATATCTCTTTATCTGTGCATTCGGAATTGCAGGGTCATCCAATAACATCAAATACAATGTATATGCGAAGTCCAAAGTCATCCTTGAATTAAGAAGCTTACTCGATACATATCCGGTGCCCTTAATCGCCATAACAAACTGCGAAAAATTGTACTGATTGATAAAATTCATAATACCGGCATCCAATTTTCCATAGGACTCTTCCACGATATCTTCTCTAAATTCCTTCGTAACAAAATCACGTCCCGAAAGCAAGCTAACCAAATCTGCCAATTTACCTCTTCTAAACTGATGCATAAATGATACTCTAAGCATATCGCCATAATCCGGATTGTAAATATCATCATAGTCTTTTGCCAACCATTTAATTTTATCTGCATATTTCGATGCTTGAAATTCTGCATCATGTGTTAGCTGTGAATAGAAATCAGGTTTTACAGCTAAATGGCAGAAATAATCCACAGTCTTTCTCATGAGGCTACCTGAATGAATTGTATCTGCTGCCATTTTAGACATTACGAAGTCCGACTGGCTAAGAGCTGTACCTTTAGAATTAATACGGATAAAGATTTCTGTAACTTCGTCAATATCCAAAGCCGCATCCAATTCAATAACACCTATCTGACGATTGGCAATTCCCTTCAATGCAGTTACAGCCTTATTCACTTCATTGGGTTTAATACCTTCATTCACTTCGCAATATTTCATAGCAAAATCAAAAGAATCAAATTCTGTATCAAACACAACCGAAATATCCGGTATCCAGCGTTTATCCTTTAAATGAGATGCATCCTGCACAGCAAATTTTTTTGTCTCATCATCCGTCAACGGATTAAACGCTATCTTTATTCTGTCCTTGTTAAAATCATCATCTAAAACTTCTTTTCCGGCAATGGCAGCCATTAATGCAGTAACTCTTTGTTGACCATCAATCAGCACTTTCTTTCCGTTTGCTTTACCGCCATCCTTTGTCTTAACATCAGGATTTTTCCAAGTGATAATATATCCGGTTGGATAACCATTGTACAATGAGTCAATTAAATCTCTTACCTGACTTCTCTTCCACACAAATGGTCTCTGAATTTCAGGAATAACAAAATCCTCTGCATCAATCAAACCAAGGATTGCACTAACTGAGTATTGCATTAATGTAAACTTTTCACCTGTCATATGTAACCTTCCTTCTTCTATATCAACTTGCATTCCTTTTCTTCCAATCCCAGAAAATATGTATCATTCTTCTCAAATGTAACAACATAAATATGTCTCTTAACTTCTTCAACATCTGCTTCTATTATATTTTTATGCCTTATGCATGCTTGAACAAATTGTTTTTTAATACTTTCTTCATTCTCGCAACCATATTTATATATTATCAATTCAGCTCCATTTTTGCTAATACATTCGAATATCTGATCCAGCCACCATCCATCAGTTTTAGAGACAGACATACCATACATTATAAATAGCTTTGTATCTTCAAAGTATGATTTATATCTCACATCATATCTTGACCAATATGATTTAATTAATCGTTTCTCTTTTGATGTTCCTTTATTAAAATCAGGTATATCTACTCCAAATAAAATTGACCTTGGAACATCCTGAATTCCATGTGGATGGATAACATCTGTCACCAAATAAGAAGAATATCTCGTAGGATTTGATGTTAATACCGTTTCTGGATAGAACTCAAAATGTCGATCTGCATTTCTATATGTATGAGGGTCAAATTGTCCCTTATCTAAATACATGTAATTATCCAGCAGCGATGTATAACAAAAATCCACAAAAAGAAAGTTGTATAAATCATAGTGGTTCGTTGTTGTTGGAAACTTTATATCACAAGTATCTGGCAAATCTTTCATAAAGTGAGATAAACTTTGAATTGCCAATGCCTTCTCTTTTACATCTGCATTCATTTTCAGCAATACCGAAGAATCCACTAAATCATTCAAAAAACGTGTAAAATACGCTTGAAATTCATCTACACATTTTTCTATCTCAGCTATTTCCACAGTTCTATCTTCTAACAGCTTACTAATTGTTTCCTCAAAATCACTCCAATTTTCTCTACTATTTAATAAATCTTCTGTCATTCTTTTAAATAAAATATTATTCTCATCACATAATCGAAAATATTTAAGGTATTCATAAAAATCATTGTAGGTTGATGTCTTCCCCGGCAAACTGCCTGTATTATACTTATTCAACATCGCAACATCAAACCCATTCCCAACTAAAGCCATAATATTATGCTGTTCCCTTAACACATCAAATGTCTCTCTGTCATACTTTTTAAACATTATCAAAACCTCCTTTGTAAAGATTCAATTAACACCACATATAACCTTTTGCTATATCTCTTGACGTACTTCCTATTCCCCTCTTTATAATCGTTTTACACACAAGAATTCCCTTTTTGTAACTGCTAAATCAATACTCTATAACATCATCTATTTTACAATCTAGTGCTTTACATATCTTAACCAAAATCTCCACACGTACATCTTCATTTCTGCCAAGCTTCGCCATGGCATTTGTACTGATTTTAGCCTCTCTTATAAGTTCTGTTTTCATCATTCCGCGCTCATTTAAGATGCCCCATAATTTATCATAATTAACCGCCATTTTAATCCTCCAATTTCGATGAACAATCTGACTTTTATACTGCATAATATTATAGCACTTTTTGTCGTGTTTCTCAATCAGAAATTGAAGTTTGCAATTTGCAAAATATGCATCAGCTACACTTCCACATTTTCATTATACCAAACCCACCTGGCCAATAATCCTCCCACAAAAAAAGCCGGTCAGATTGCTCCAACCGACATTTCTATTATTGTTCTAATTTAACTCATTCCACACATCCACATAATCCTGCAATCCGCCCGGACGCATCGCCATGCCTACATATCCTGCTGGCTCTTCTCTTGCGAACCTGGCAAGAATTCCTGCATCCTCAGGCTCATCAAATACCACCTGAGTCTCTGCCTTTTTACAATCTATTACCAGTTGCTTTCCATCCATGTCCGTTACGACAACAGCATCTTTTTCGCTGTCGTAAAAGCATATGTTATACACCATTTTCACCGCTCCTTTTTTGACTTGGCAAATGTTTATCTGCCATTTGATTTTTTCATCATAGCCCGGCTTCCATTTTCACTTAAAAAATCATCCGAAATTGGTGTCGTAAACCTGTCGTAATGCAAATTCACTATACAAAAAGCTCAGTATTTATAAGGCTTTACGGAATAAGGAAGGTAATGCCGTGGCAGATGAAAAGTACTTTAATCATTATTTTATTTCTCCTTGTTTTGCCCCGGAATGCCCTGTTTTACAAGGGATTCTGGAGTTCGTGTAGTTTACTCTGAAATTACAGATTGTGGCAAATCAGCGCAGACCCCTGCAAGTTGTTACTACCTGTTAGTAGTAAAATTAGCAGTAAAAGGGAAATTCTTACTACTAAAGGTTTTGCCGTTCCTTCTGCATCTGCTCAAATACTTCATCCCATTCTTTCTCGTCACGCCACTCATCATTTTCTGATATTACTGCTTTTCCGTCATCATTATACTTGGTGTTATCTGGCACCATTTTATAAGATTTTTCACTGTATTGAGTCATTATCTTTTTGTCCTAGTATGTCTTAGTTCCTAATATTTCGTGGTAATCTTGGTTTTGCTCTAGAATCATTGTATAATCCATTTATCCCTTGCATAATCTGAATTACAAATTATAACTTATCTTCTGGTATTTTTTCGAGTCCCATTATTGCTCTCTGTCTTAACGCCGTCATATGTCATAGCTCCTTTAAATTTTAGGATAAAATTGATGTTTCTTCTTATTTATATTATTCATCCCCGCCTCCCTTATTTTGTTGTTATCATTTCATCATTACAACTATATTTACTTAAACTATATTTTTATTTATCAGTCTGTTCACTTACAGTACCTAAATCCTTATATAGAGCATCCATTTTACTCTTTACCACATTATCTGCTCTAACCTTAATGTACCAGTCATGTTCAGCAGCTTACACCATCAAATCCAAACCTAATCATAAGATAAATATTTTTTACTTAGTCTGCAATACGCAAGCATTCTTTTTCTCATACTATAATAATGTTCATCGCGTGGCTCAATCTTAGGTCTGTTTCCACGCACTATCTCATCAACTGGCAGCTGAAACAAATTACTCAATGCATATAAATTGTCAATCGACGGCACATTAGCACCGTTCATCCAGCGGTATATGCTCTGCAGACATCCGAGTCCAAGATACTTTTTCACATCTTTTACAGTCAATCCCTGATTTTGCATTATTCTTCTTATATTATTGCCGGTTTCAATATTATCAATTACAGGTACCATATCACATCTTCCTTTCCTAAATACTTTTTTCGCATTATTTTTATAAATACTATTATAAATATACTATAAACAATAGTCAAGTATTTGTCATTGGACTTGTAATTCAATAAATTATATAAATCAATCCCACAAAGCATAAAAATGTTCTTTTAATAAATCAATTGCATCATCCTTGCATTTATTTCTGTACTCTTCCAACTTTTTTTCTTCTGCAAAATATTTTTCTGATATTTCCTTATATTGTGGAAGTTCATCCATAAAATGTCCCGTCCTTACCCTGAACTTTTTATCATTTTCCAACTCAGCTTCTGTCCTTAATTTATCTCCCAATATGCCGTATTTTTCTGTAAATTCTTCAAATGCCTTGTCATACTCATCATAATATGGATTTATTCTTTTACATGTCTCTTCGTTAGATTCTCTCCATAAAAAAATCATATTATCCAATATCTTATCCCACTCATCATGGCATGTATCATTAACTAAAATTCCCTCTTCATTCGTATAATTTTCCCCAAGATATGATGGCGAACCATTTCTGTTATCCTTTAAATCCTGTAGCATATCAGGAACCAACCGTTGCAGATAACCATCCATATTCCAGACGTCACACTCCGCATAACCTCTGACTATACGCTGGCAGCTCCATTTTACGTCTTTAATTTAATTACCATTAATATATTTTTCAAATTTATGCACAATTGTTATTTTCCATAAATTTAATTTTAACGCAAAAATATCCCCGTCAACGACGAGGATATCTTCAATACTGGTATGCAGTAATCTGCTTAAGATTACAAAATTGTCTAAGCTCGGCAATGATCTACCGGAAATCCATTTGTAGATTGCCTGCGGATTCTCAAATCCCATAGCATTCTGCACATCTTTCACAGTATAACCATTTTCCATGAGCAGTTTCTTAATTTGCTTCCCTGTCTCCTTTTGTTGGATTGACAAATACATTGGTTCCATCTCTTTGTACCTCCGTAATTTTCTTCCATCCCGAATCACAATCTCTATTGGTAGACTTATATTATATCGGATGTATTCACAAAATGCATTAAACTTTTAGTTTAACTCGGACACGCAAACATAAGTGGGCAGGGCCAGACTCGAACTGGCGTAGACTTAAAGTCGGCGGATTTACAGTCCGCTGCAATTGCCACTATGCGACCTACCCATAAGTGACCCCTGCGAGACTTGAACTCGACATTTGCAGCTTGAGAGGCTGCCGTCCTAACCTTTAGACCAAGGGGCCATTCAGTGATCCCCGCCGGACTTGAACCGAGCATTTTAGCCTTGAAAGGGCTATCTGTTTATTCACTTTTCATGCGCTAATCTGCTTTGTTCTATTTACATCGATTACGATAATCTCATCCATCGGAACATCCAGCACTGCTGCCAGTACAACCAGATTATCGATTGTAGGCATGGCAGTTCCCTGCTGCCACTTGTAGATGGCCTGAGGAGTCGCAAATCCAAAGATATCCTGCAGGTCTCTTACAGTCAGACCTGCTACCTCTCTCAGTCTCATGATATTCCTTCCGGTAGCTACCATATCGATGGTAGGCATAGTAAACATTTCTTCCTCCGTTTCTGCTTCTGCAGGTGGAGGAAGAATGCCCTCCACCTTAATCAGAAGCCTTAAAATTGTATATAGGTTTCATCACATCGATTACATCTACAGACTCTCGGATCACATCAATGATGTCCTCCAGACTCTTGTATGCCATCGGTGCCTCGTCCAATGTATTTTCATTAATCGAAGTGGTATAAATACCCTTCATTGTCTCTCTGTATTCATCCATGCTAAGATTTGCTTTCGCCTTTGTTCTGGACATAAGTCGTCCTGCTCCGTGAGGCGCAGAATAATTCCACTCCGGATTTCCTTTTCCAACAGCAAGCACACTTCCATCTCTCATATTTATTGGAATACGCACTTTCTCTCCACTATGGGCTGCTATTGCGCCCTTTCTCAAAATCATTTCATCTGTATCAATATAATTATGAATTGTATGGAAGGCTTCTCTGCCAGCCATCCCGGTTCTCTCCAGAATAATCTCAGCCATTTTCTCTCTGCTTCGTCTTGCAAAAGCCTGGCAGATTTCAACATCGTGAAGGTAGTCCTCAAGATATTTTCCTGATAAGTAGCACAGATCTTCAGGCATACTTGTCTCAGACTCATATACCTGCCAGTGAAGCTGTTTTAACGCATCCTGAATCTCACTTCTACGTCCCTGCTCCTTATAGGTTCTGATAATCTCATCACGCTTCTCAAGATAGTCCCCATATCCTCTGTCTAGGTTAATCGCCAGCTTCTGATAAAGCTCTGCAACCTGCTTACCCAGATTACGTGAGCCTGAATGAATCACAAGATATTTGGTTCCATCACCCGCTTCATCTATCTCTATAAAGTGGTTACCACCACCAAGGGTTCCAAGTGAACGCTCTAATCTCTTTGTGTCCTTCAGTTCTCTGTAGCAAGCAAGTTCTGTCAAATCAAATCTCTCCTGGCGACCTTCCCACACGTTCATTCCCGATGGAATAAAATGTGCAGCCTCATCAACCTTTACAAAATCAATATCAACCTTTCCTAAGTTCACGGTAGACATACCGCATCCGATATCAACACCCACTACATTTGGAACAGCCTTATCAGTAATTGTCATTGTGGTTCCAATAGTGCAGCCTTTACCGGAATGAACATCAGGCATGATTCTTATTCTTGATCCTTCCGTCATCGGATAATCACACATACGTCTGATTTGTTCTATTGCTTCATCCTCTACTACTCTTGCATAGCAGATGGCTGTATTTATTTTTCCTTTGATTTCAATTAAATCCATGCTTCTCTTACCTCATTTCTGTGATATTTACATTGGACAGTGCCCCGCGGGGGACTCGAACCCCTAACCACCTGATTAAAAGTCAGGTGCTCTACCGCCTGAGCTAATGAGTCGTTGAATTGACA
>ENA-UESJ01000309-UESJ01000309.1-human-gut-metagenome-genome-assembly--contig:-NODE-309-length-26943-cov-10.718343_pt1 | contig 26943 bp, 33 predicted proteins | sample MGYA00243000_ERZ508001 | MGnify/ENA primary metagenome ERZ508001 (study PRJEB26167, sample SAMN06115479) | human gut metagenome | host: Homo sapiens | place: China:Chongqing | collected 2015-03-03... | reverse complement strand
GACATGCTTTATGAATTTGTCAGATACGAGAAGGTTAATCTTATTTTAGCAGAATCACACCAGTCTCATGTGAATTTACATGAAAAACGCTGGATTTTAGACAGGGACAGGTGCATAATAGAACCAGATGAATTAACAGTGTAATCGCATTGCACATACAGCTTGGTGAGAACCTCAAATTTTGAATTTGAGGTTTGAGAGCTTTGTTAATTCAGAAGAGTATCAAACTATGATTATACAGTTAATGACAGTACATCAGTTTGAGAGCTTTGTTAATTCAGAAGAGTATCAAACGCATTTTCTCCGGAAAATAGCCTTTGTCTGGTTTGAGAGCTTTGTTAATTCAGAAGAGTATCAAACTTTAACTGTATCTGTGTTATTAAAATTAACGTTTGAGAGCTTTGTTAATTCAGAAGAGTATCAAACAGGAGAAAGAACATATGGCGGAGTAAGTATGTTTGAGAGCTTTGTTAATTCAGAAGAGTATCAAACATTGCCACCCATATAGACCGAGGACACATAGTTTGAGAGCTTTGTTAATTCAGAAGAGTATCAAACTCTAAGCCGTATGACCTGCATATGCTATCAGTTTGAGAGCTTTGTTAATTCAGAAGAGTATCAAACTTAGTTGGTGCTTCTATGAGGGAGGTATTTGTTTGAGAGCTTTGTTAATTCAGAAGAGTATCAAACGTTACAGAAGCAGGGTAAGATTGCTAGATAGTTTGAGAGCTTTGTTAATTCAGAAGAGTATCAAACTCATAGCATTGTGTATATCAGTGGTCGGCTGTTTGAGAGCTTTGTTAATTCAGAAGAGTATCAAACTATCGTGGAACGCCGACCCACGGAAAGGCAGTTTGAGAGCTTTGTTAATTCAGAAGAGTATCAAACTGAGGGAATTTGTTGGTCAAGACATTCAGCGTTTGAGAGCTTTGTTAATTCAGAAGAGTATCAAACTATTCAACCGGATCAAAGTTTTCCTTCTCTGTTTGAGAGCTTTGTTAATTCAGAAGAGTATCAAACTACTAACTTAATACAATAATCTGCCTGATGGTTTGAGAGCTTTGTTAATTCAGAAGAGTATCAAACCGGCATTTTGTCCGTATTCAGTGCAGCACGTTTGAGAGCTTTGTTAATTCAGAAGAGTATCAAACAGCAATCTAAAAGAATTAAGAACTAGCCTTTGTTTGAGAGCTTTGTTAATTCAGAAGAGTATCAAACAATGAGTGCAAAAGACATGGCACGCCGGGTGTTTGAGAGCTTTGTTAATTCAGAAGAGTATCAAACATAAGAAAGATACATGGAACCCACCTCCTAGTTTGAGAGCTTTGTTAATTCAGAAGAGTATCAAACTGACACTTTTGAGACTAAATGACACCAAATGTTTGAGAGCTTTGTTAATTCAGAAGAGTATCAAATCGGAAAAAGAAAATGTGACGGAATCTGTCAGTTTGAGAGATTTTTTAATTCAAAAGTAGTATAGATAGCTTGATTTTATGGCTTGTTAATAAAATATATACATCATGAGTGGGCATATGAACTCGCTCACTTTGAGATGATTAGCACAATGGTGCATCAGCTCACACGTAACATGACGGTTGAACAGCTTAAAGGAACGCCGTTTGAAGCATACTATGTTGACCATACGGCGGGAATCTGGCCGCAGGCTGCAGGTGGAATTCCTTTCAATGCGTGCGAATTCCAGTCAAAAGGTGATGCAATTACAGATTTAACAGAAGACATGGCAGCAGATGGTGCGATTGTGTAAAGACAACATTGAGGTTTTAAAAGATAGTTCCCGATAATCTGGCATACTAGCTGCCAGATATGAGAACTTTAGAAATTCCAATGTATTTCAATAGGTATTTCCTTAGTTACAGGGTCTTTCTTACCGACCAATACATAATCAATCAGCTTTTCAACCGTTTCCCTGTCTAAGTGTTCAAGATTTGTATATTGCTCGATTAACTGTCGTCTGTTATCGCCAATCAGCATTTTTCTTTCAATAACATCAAGCTGTTTCTGCGTATCAATTACCAGTTTTTCGAGCCTTTCTTTTTGTGTTGAGAAGTCTTTAGATAAATCCAAGTAATCAAGTTCGGAAAGAATACCTTTTACCTTATCTAAATATAGTTCACGGATTCCTTTTGTGTATTCCGCAATCTTTTTTTGATAAGCAGCAATCTCCGTTTCCAAAGCTTCTTTTTGACCTCGCAAGTCATTATTGAATTGCACATTTTGTTCAAGCTCATCTTTATCCAGATATTCTGCGGATAACTTATTAAGTTCATCAATCACAGCTTTTTCCAATTTGTCTACTGAAATGAAAGAACCTATACAAGCGTCCTTTGCTACATGGCGGTTAGAACATTGTAAATAATGCTTACCACGATTCTTTGATGAACGCATTGTATAACCACAATTCATACAGCGAGCTTTTCTGGCAAATAAGCCGATTGTGCCAACTGTGAAAGGTTTTGCCTTTTGAGCTACCAATGCTTGAACCCTATCCCATAACTCACGGTCAATAATCGGCTCATGTGTACCCTCAACTCTGTACCACTCGTCTTTTGGTCTGGGTTTGTTTTGCTTTGTCTTATAAGAAACGCTGCCATATTTCCCTTGAACCATATTCCCGATATAGATTTCATTCACCAACATATCTGATATGGCAAAATATTTCCATAGGGTACTGTTTTTCGTTTTAGGCTGCTTGTAACGCAAACCATGAAGTCGTTTGTATTCCGTAGGGTTTGGTATTCCTCTGTCATTCAGCATACGGGCAATGGCGGTCTTTCCATATCCCTGTGAAAACAGTGTAAAAACTTCTCTGACAACTTCCGCAGCTTCTTCATCAATAATCAAATGCCCTTTTACGTCAGGGTCTTTTTTGTAACCATACAGGGCAAAAGCACCGATATGGTGTCCGTTCTTTCTTCTGTCAGTGAGAACGCTTTTAATGTTCTCTGACATATCCTCTAAGTACCACTCATTCACCAGACCATTTATCTGTCTTGATTTCTTATTTCCTTTATTAGCGGTATCTGCATTATCAACAATGCTGATGAAACGAATACCCAAAATAGGGAAAAGACCGTGGATATATTTTTCCACTAATTCTAGTTCTCTGGTAAATCTGGATTGTGTCTTACAAAGGACAATATCAAATTTACGATTCTTTGCGTCTTCCAACAACCTGTTAAATTCTGGTCGTCGTCTGTCAGAACCAGTGTAATCATCATCACTGTATATGTTGTAGACTTCCCAACCATGCTCTAATGAGTATTGAAGTAACATTGACTTTTGATTCTGAATACTGTTACTGTCGTCTGTTTCTGATTGTTTGTTTCTATCTTCCTCTGATAAGCGGCAATAAATAGCAACTCTTGATTTTGATTCTATCATGCTTCGTTCTCCTTTTTGAGAAGACGAAACAAACTATCTCTACATAATGTTATTATAACATCTTGTAGGATAGTTTGTCTATCATCTGGCAGGAGTTGCCCTTCCTTTATTTTTTTCATATTGATTTATCAACTCTATCCATTTTAGAGTAAATGCTTTTGTAAACTCCGCTTTATCACAATTTTTAAAAACATTCTTGCAAACTACCTTTGCGTCATTTGCCATTGAACCACCTCACTACAATATATTTACAAAGTATGCAAAAATGCTTGTACATTATGAAAGAATTTGTCTATAAAGTAAGAAGTAATCAGATGGCTTTGGAAAGCTCCACTGGAATTTCACCATTCCCATTCTGATGGGTGAACCGCACCATGCGAGTGTATCATTATTCTGATATACGGGTCATGGCAGCAACTTTTCCAACAGTCGCTTACGGATCACTGGCGTGGTCGCTCGCTTCTTTATCCCTCCTTTTCATGGGTCATGGCGTTCCAGTCCGTCGGCTCACCGCATATCAAACGTATCTGATTACTTTATTCAATTTTCAAAGAACACTTGTAAAACGGAGCTGGAATGAGGTGGTATCACACTCCGTATATATTCGCTTATTTCACTCTGACTTCAAAACCTAGAATTGCTTTAATAAGGGCAGCTCTAATTCTGCCTTTCAGTTCCATATCGACCACAATATACATATTTCCGTGTTCATCATAGAACGGGCGTAAACTTGCTTTTGATATGTAAGCGTCATAATGATTTAAAATTTTCTCTATTGCCACTTCGTCGCCATCAGCAGCTAAACTGATTGTGGAGAATAGAGGACACTTTTTTGTAGACTTCATCATGTTATAATTCCTCCTCATACATATCTCTAATGAGCTTTAGTGAACACATTCTGTTTCTATAAACAGAGTTTCTGGAAATATCCAAAATCTCTGCGATTTCTGCGTCTGGTAATTCCAGAAAATAGAACATCAACACAACATTGCGTCGTCTTTCGCTTAATTTTTTGATTGCTTCACATAATTTCTCATCATAGACACGAACTTCTGTACCAAACACATCAAAGGAAGTAAATTCAATCGGGTATTCGTCCGATACACCCAACTGGTTTAATTCCAGCTCTGGTATTTCACAGAAAGATATTTCATGCTTTGCACGTCTGGCAAGTTCTTTGTTGTAGTTCTTTACAGTTCTGCCAATCACCTTACGAGCCAGACAGTCAAATTGAAGTCTTATAGCGTTCTCAAATGAAGAAGGTTTCATAATCTCACCTCCTTTCAAGTTGAAGTTGCTAAAGCGAAAAGGCTTTTTACCTCTTTCCGCACTAACACTCAACACGGAGGGGCGATTTGTAACCCGAATCAGAAAAAAATCAAAAAATTTTTTAAAGTAGCAAAAAAGCACAAGGGCATATAAGAAATGCTGTTCTTGTGCTTTTAAAATTGTTCCTGTTATGTAACGTGAAAAACCACATTCAAAGGTATATTGTACCGCTGTGAAAGCTAGGATTTTTTTGACAATAACGGATATATTGAAGATTGTCGATTATACAGGTCTTTCAATGCGGCTACCTCCCAAAGCCGCTAACCCCAAACCTATATACTGTTTTTCGGGGATGAAAAAAAGGCGGCTTGTCAACCGCCATCTAAACAAAGAAAATTTTTAACATGCAAAAATGCTACTGACAATAGCGGTTTTTTTTATTTACCGCAATGCAGCACTTTTTTAATGTTCCTTTTACGCAGATAGGAACTTACAAACCATACTATGCGTTTTTCTATACCTGTTAGAAAATCAACAGGAACAGTAAAATGTAGTGAGGTGATTACATATGCGTAAAAAAGAAGATAAGTATGATTTTAGAGCCTTTGGTCTTGCAATCAAAGAAGCTCGCATGAAACAAGGTCTTACCCGTGAACAAGTGGGAGCAATGATTGAGATTGACCCACGCTATTTGACGAATATTGAAAACAAAGGGCAGCACCCAAGTTTACAAGTATTTTATGACCTTGTTCATTTATTGAATGTATCAACAGACGCTTTTTTCTTGCCTGCTTCTGATCTGGTGAAAAGCACCAGAAGAATACAGTTAGAAAAGCAGCTTGATAATCTGTCCGACAAAGATTTAGTTATCATGGAAAGCGTTGTTGACGGAATCATCAAGTCTAAGGAAGTGGAGGAGTAACCCTCTGCTTTTTAGCTTTCCAATAAAATAAGCCGATAACCCAAGATAAAACTATTCTCGGTGTTATCGGCTCTGCGTCTGTGCGTCTGGCTCTTTGATTACTATTATTTGTAGATTTTTGGCTTCTATTAAGGCTTCCTGTTTACATTTCGGACAATAGAGCGGGTAATTTTTTAAAACCGTATCTTCTCTAATTCTGTCACGGGTTTTGTTGCCACAAACAGGGCAGCGTATCCATTCCGTTTTTTTCATCATTACCTCCACTTTGCTATTTCTTTCTGTTTTTCCATGCCTTATAAATCAAATTGGCAATAGGGAACAACACACAAATGACTATAAACCATTCTGGAAAATGTGGCATATCCTATATCCCCTTTCTCTAATGAATTTGCATAAACACAGCTATAAGTATGCTACCTACACCAATTAAAAATCCTATAATAATTCGTTTTACTGAATAACTGTATATTTTGTCTGGCTGGTTTCGGTCATATCGGATAGGAATATGCGTTCCTATCTCGGAGGCAAGAGAAACCTGTATGCAATTTTTTGACACAATCCGCTTGCCATTTACCAGATAGGAAACCTCTGCCAGTTTTGCATTACGCCATTTTTCGTTTGTCGGGTTTGTAGACTTTATTGAAACAATCATTCCATCTGTTTTCATTGTCTTTCCATGTTTCAAGGCAAACAAAATACAATTAAACAAGGCGAAAGTAAACGATACTCCTGCTATCAAATACAAAATAATTACATCATGTTCCATACGATACCTCCTATGCCAAATCGCTCTTTTCAAAAAACTTAATTGACAGAATAGCGGATATTGAAAAAATGATAAGACTAATTACAATACCAAAAATAATGAGCATTGTTGTGGAAACCGTATTTAAGAAATCAAACTTTATCTTATTTTCTGGTTTAAACAGAGCTGCAAACAAAAGAGGGGATGCCATAATAACTAAGACAAAGACAAATTTTGTTTTTTCATATCCCAGTTTATATAAAGCAGGAAAATAAACAGATAAAAATACAGTGACCGTAAAAAAAATGATAACCGCCATCCTAATATCAAACGTTCCCAGTTTCGGAAAAATAAGTGTGTCAATTCCAAAAATCAAACAGCATACCACATAAATAACCAGACAAAATAAATATTTTGAAAGTACAATCAGCCTACGGGGATATGGCGTTGCACAAAGCAGAGTAGCTGCGTTCGGATATTGATGTTCCTTTAAGGAAACATATTGTGTCAACATGAAAATACTGAAAATAATAGTAAGTGTGAAACCCATAGCTCCAGCCGCTTCAGGTGTACGCCAAAGCATAATAGGCGGAATTAAAAAGGATACAATAAGCATAATACCCACATATTTCTTTACAATTAGAAAATCTTTTTTTACTAAGCTAAATAACATTCTTTTTTCTCCTTTCCACATTCGCAAGCATAATGTCTTCAATCGTTGGTCGTTCTATAAGAACATCCTGCATACATTCCATAACAACAGAAGCCTGTTTTGTAATTCCCGTAAAATTAAATGCACTTTCTTCTGTGCAAAGAAACATCTTTCGTGTATCTGAATTCAGTTTCTCTGCACTTCCTTTTATAATTCGATAGCTGTCAAGCAACTGGTCTTTTTCTTCTTGAAAAACAATCTGCCCACTATCAATCATAATCAGCATATCCGCAATTTTGTCTAAATCAGAGGTAATATGCGTAGAAAAAAATACACCTTTTCCATCTTTGTTCATATAATCTTTTAATATATCCAAAAGCTGGCTTCGTACCAGTGGGTCAAGTCCGCTTGTCGGTTCGTCCATAATAAGTAGCTCCGCTTTATGTGAAAGAGCTAATGCCAAAGCATATTTCATACGCATACCTTTCGACAGTGTATTGATTTTTTGCTTTGGGTTAAGCTCGAAACGTTCTAAGTAATCAATAAAATCTTGTTCACACCAGTTTTTGTAGGCAGGTGCTATGACGCTTTTCATTTCTGAAATGGTTAATTCATCATAAAAACAACCATCATCAAGCACAATACCGATACGGTCTTTTATTTCGCTTTCATTTCCCTTTATGTCCATACCAAAAAAATTTATTTTCCCCGACACATTGTTGGTAAGCCCTAAAATACTTCGTAGAGTGGTTGTCTTACCTGCCCCGTTAATTCCCACAAATCCAGTGATACATCCCTCTGGTAAATAGAACGAGATGTCCTTCAAGGAAAAATCATCATAACTTTTATTGATTCCAGATACTTCTAAAATATTGTCCATTCAGTTTTCCTCCTCGTATAGAATGTCCATCATGGCGTTTAATTCCTCTTTGCTGATATTTAGTGATTTAGCTGTCTGTATCATATCAAGCATTTTTTTCTCTACAAGTCGCCGTTTGGACTCCCTTAATAATTCAATATTACTTGTAGAAACAAAAGTCCCGATACCGACTTGACTTGTAATAAATCCCTCTTTTTCCAATTCATCATATACCCTCCGTATTGTTAGGACGCTGACTTTTAAATCATTTGCAAAGGAACGGATAGACGGAAGGGCGTCGCCCTCCACTAATTCCTCTCTTAAGATAGCGTCTTTTATTTGGTCTTTGATTTGCTGGTAAAGAGGATTTTCAGATGTATTAGATATTACTATCTTCAAATATCTTTCCTCCTTTAGTGTGATGTTTATACATGCACATTATATACACGCATCACTTGTATGTCAATATTCTTTCTGATTTTTCTGGAACTAATCTTCCAAATTAAGAATGGCATTTTTTTGTAGTACAATAAGCAATAGCAGTTGAAAAAATTAAACGTGAATGAAAATGATTAAAGGGGAACGGTTTATAATGTCCATTCCCCATCTTCATTATTTTACAATCCTCCAGTTACTATCTTTTTCCAGTGTCAAATCAAACTGTGAAATCTGTGTTGCCTTTGTCCTCTGGTCGAGATATTTCACTGATACGGACACTTTCACCTGTTCACCATCTTGTGTAAAGATAGGATTTACCAGCTCCGAGAACACATACTCACAATTCACAGGTTCCAGCACATTCCCCGATACATAGTAGGCAAGCTCCTTTTCTGTTGCGGTAGAGTATAGCTTGAAGAATGTTTCCAAGAACTCTGTAACTTCCTCCGTAGTGGCAGCGTCCACTGTTCCGTCCGATTCTTTTGTTTTTGGTTCATAGCCGGATTTTGTTGGTATGCTGCTGATGGTCGGATTCTGTGTAATAACCAGATTTCCGTCACCATCTACATGAACTACCACCATATAAGCGGAAGTGTAGCCGATAGTAGTTTCTCCCTCCGTTACCGTTTGATCTACCGAGTAGACAACGGTAAAGTCGTTCATTCCAGCCGCTTCAACCTCCCAAATCTTAACGTCTGTTACCGTAGAGCTTGTAGGTATATCCATACGGACGGCATCAACATTCAAATCCTGTAAGCTCTTTGTCAGATATTGGTTGATGGCTGCGGTTCGTTTCTCAATGGATTCCTGCGTGTTGCTCCAAGAATAGTAGGACTTCGCAAATGCCTTGACGAAATTCTCTATCTTGTTGGTATCAACAATACGCTGCTCAATGACTTCTTTCTCATGTACCGTGTGCATATCAATGGCGGTGAAATTCTTATACACCCCAAAGCTGACACTGGCAATCAGCACCAGCCATAAGGCAATCACGGTTTTCTTATGCGTGCCAACTTTCATCACAGGCACTTTCTTTTCCTTTTTTGGTTTTGATTCCTTATCCTTTTTCTTAAATAGCATAGCACCATTCCTTTCTAATTGGTTTTCACTCGTCCGGCACCAATCAAGTGTTGCTGCCAGTACGAGCTTGTTAAATCTGCATATCCGATAGGGTCGCCAGCATGATACATTCTGTTGTTTCCAGCATAGATTCCTACATGAGTGACGTATGTTCCAGCGTTATAGGTTGAGTGGAAGAATACCAAATCACCAGCTTTTGCCTGTGACAGCGGTATGTGCTGCGTAGCGTCATACTGTGCCTGTGCGGTACGGGGTAAGCTGATACCAGCCTTTCCGTAGCACCACTGAACCAATCCCGAACAGTCAAAAGAAGTGTTGGGATTGCTGCCGCCATACACATACTTCCAGCCTTGATACTTCAACGCTTCATTGAAGATTGCCTGTGCGGTAGCGTCACTGAAACTAGGCACAGCCAAATACTGGCTGACTAATTTTACATAGAACATATTCCCGTACCTGTAACGCCAGCCGCCATTTTCTTTTATGGCAATCTCATTCTTATAGGTGACTTTGACACCGCCGGACTTGTCCTTTGCGAAACTGACCGCCAGCTCAAAGGTGTACTTTTTCCCATGACTGGAAACGTAATCAATGAAGCCGCCGCCATAGTTATAGGACTGTACCACTGTGTTGATGTCACAGCCTTTCGCTTCTGCGGATTTCAAAAGCTCCGAGAAGTATTTACACCCTTGTTTGATGGAATCCTCCACAGGCAAGGAATTAAGCGGTAGACCAAGTGATTCACTGGCTTGCATAACGTCTGTCGTGCCAGTGCCGCCGGATTCCACCTGCATAATCGCAAGCAGGTAATTCACATAGTCAGAAATCCCGTATTCCTTTGCGTATTTTTCTACCGTAGGCTGATGTTTCAAGACTTCTGCTGACAGGTTCAGTCCAGAAAAATCCAAGCTGGAAGAGCCGCTTTCTTCATCATCTGCGGTCACGATAAACAGGAACAGAAGCAGACAGATAATCACTGTGAAAATCCCACCGAACACAGCAAAATGCCTTAACTTCATTTCTTGCCGCCTTTCTTACTTGTAGATTTCTTCATTGTTGATTGATTTGTGGTCTTTTTCTGAACCGTCTTTGTCTGCTTCTGACGTTGTACCGTTTGCCTTGAAATATCTGTGGTAGCTTGTGAATGTTTATTTACTGCTGATGAAGTCTGTTTATCTGCCGGACGGGATTCTCTGACAACCTGTGTTCTTACATTCTCCTGTGATTTTGTCACAGGCTCTTTACTCTTGCTTGATTGCGGCTGCTCCTTTGTCACTGTGACAGGACGCTCTTTGACTTTCTGCTCTGGTTTTGAAGCTGCCGCCTGTGAATCCGATTTTACAGGAACAGGCGTTGTGGCTGGTCGCTCATGCACCGGGGCAGCTCTCTTTGTCGCTGATCCGGTGACCTGTCGCTCTTTATCCTTTGATTCCAGCTTGTCCTGTTCCTTATCCACACTCGGACGCTGTGGATTCTGTTTCTCTGACTGCGGCTGTTTCGATACCGATTTTTTATCCACGATTCCACGCTTTGAGGTAGACTGTGATTCCTGCGTATTGCTCTGTGAACTATGTACGGTCTGTGAGGAATCCGTCTGACTTTTCTTATCCGGCAATGCAAGCGGCTTCTGTGATTTGGAATCCGGCAGAGCTGGCGGCTTGCTGTTACCTCCACTGGAAGAAGCAGAAGTATTGTGATTTGCTCTGGTATGCGTATTACCTGTCTGTTTGGTATTGTCTGCCTTTTTCGTAGAAGCAGAAGCCGCCGCAGCACCAGCTACACCGCCAGCAGCACCAGCCGCCATTGTCCTACCGATTTTACGCTCCAAGCGTCTTGCCCTGCGGTTGAGGAACATATACGGGTGTCGCATGATTCGTCTGCTGACTTGCTGTGTATCGGAAGATTGCAGGCTGAACATTGCCATCAAGTCACCTAATTTAAAATAGATTCCGGCAAAGGTGACTATCTGTAGAAATGCCACCATGAAAAACGGATAGCCGGAGGAAATGGAATAAAACATAGTCGAGATACTAAAGGCTGTGGTAATAATCAGTGTGATTCCGGCTCTCATCATAATGGTATTGAACAGCTTCGTAAGAGCCTTTTTTGCCATGCTCTCATAAGTCGGTATCATGGAGAGGATAAAACTAATCGGCAGGAACATGGCGTAAATGATGAATAGCACCTGCGAGAAAATCATCATGCCGGTAAGCAGAAAGACAAATGCCGAGATACCAATATTGAAGATAAACAGGAACACTACCATACCTAAACGGGTCATGGTCTTTGTGACGCTCAAATAGTCATTGTCCTTATCCTCGATTTCTTCAATCACAACGTCCTCTCTGTCGTCCGTGTCTGGACTTTCCGATAACAGGCTTTCCACACGGTCAGAACCGAGCGTTTCTATATCCGATTCTCCGTACTGTAAAAGCAGCCACGGTTGTTTCACCTGTATGGAAAACAGGCTGTCTCTTATTAAATCTACGCTGTCTTTTCCTTTGCTGTTGGAATCGGGCAGCACGATTTTTGTACCGAGCGATAATGCCGAGCTGCTTATATCTGCGGAAAAGTCATTGATTTTGCTGATATAATTGGGGGCGTATGCAATAAAAGAAGCTGACAGGATAAACACCACAAGGAAGTTAATCACCGCATGAACTGCTTTTGTGGTTTCCCTCTTGATAAGTCCTGTGTATGCCACATAGATACCCATTACCAGAATAAGGATAAGCAGAAATCCCACATAAAATCCCTCACTGGAAAAACCGCTGGAAGTGATACCAGCCAACGTCTGAATGTTCTTTCCGATAGAGCTTGCGGTATCAGAGATAAAGTCCAGCTTGTAGGCTTCCTGTACCACATATCCCGTCGCATTGGAAATGTATAAGCTCACCGTCCAGGCAAAGTTTGTGATGGCATATAGTCCGTACTGAATACTTTTGCCGATACCGTCAAGCCAGTTCCACGGCAGCCAATCCCAACTTGAATCCACATAGAAATCAAGCTGGTAGTTTTCCAGCGGATATTTGGAATAGGTGTTAGCGTCACTCACCGTATTGTCTACCAGACCAGCCGCATGAGCTACCGTACCCGTGATAGATAAAAATACCAGCACACCGAGAATCACCGAAAGCGTGATAAGCAGATAACGGACTATTTTTCTCTTGTCCATAGGCTTCACCTCATTTCTTCCGTCTGCACTGGCGGTCTGGTATCAAAGGCATGGAACAGGTCAGAGAATACAGGGTGAATCTGGATAACGCCCACACGCCCATACAAATCTTGAAACAGGCATTGTCCGTTTTCCAAATCCCTAAGTCGTTTCTGGTTGCCCTCGTCCTCCTTATCCACACCGAAAAATTCAAGAGTATTCTTGATTTCCTTTATGTCTGTAGAACGGAACGCAAACTTTAAGCCGATATTGTTCTTCATCTTTTCATCGTCCACATCACCAGAGTTTTGTGTAACGAAGTAAACAGCAGCATTCATGGAGCGTCCAGCACGAATCAGCTTGTTAGACAATGCTTTCCCCTGTGCCACCTGTAGGAACGTCCACGCCTCGTCCAAGTCCACCATCTTAAAAATGCTCCTGTCGGAATGGATAAAATCAAGGGCAAAGGTACTAATGACAATCAGCATAGCCACGGACAATAATTCCATTGTGGTGTATTCTTCAAACTTCGTGTCCTTATCCGGCAACACAAGGTCTGCCACCTGTATGATGTTGAGCTGCCTGTTTAAACTGATGGACTGCTCCACATCACCGTCCGAGAATAAAAGGTGTGCAAAGTCATAATCGGTCATGCTCTCGATATGGTCTGCGATATTTTCTGCCACAGGAGAACCGTCTTTCCTTAATTTATCAATGACACGGAGCAGTCCTCGTTTTTTGCTCTGTGTCACGGAACGGATTGCACGCCTTAATACAGGGAACTTCTCACCGTCACGGGACGAAATACCTGTAAGGAATGTCAGAATGTCGATTGCCAGACTTTCAGCGTCCTTTGTTCGCTTCATAATCACATACGGGTCAAGAAGTCCTCTGTTTTTGTCCTCACTGGTGAGATTAACTATCTTGATTTCCTGTGCAATGTCGGGTATCGTTTCCTGCCAGTTACCACGCTCTGATTTTGGGTCTACAATGACCGCTTTTCCTCCAAACAGCACCGCATAATAGATGATAAGGTTGTTACAGAAAGACTTCCCACCACCGAGCGAACCGAGAAAAGCAGCCGCAAGAGCATTTGTCACAGAACCTTTTACGCCCTGTGCTGCAAGGCTAGGTTTTAGATAGACGTTCTTTCCTGTATCAAGGTTATAGCCGATATAGATACCGTCCGTTTCCCCAAGTTGCTGTGTCGCACCGAAGCCAAGTCCGGCGAGAAAGTCCGAAGTGACGTATTGGATATAATCATTGATATATCTTTTGCTGGACGGGATAAACTCACCATGCAACCCCAACATATCACCGAATGGGCGAACCAGCTTGACGTTCAAATCATCATAGAAATCTTTGACTTCATCACAGCGGCGTTTCAATTCTTCCAGAGTGTCAGCTGCCACACGGATAACGTAGGACAGTTTATACATGGATTCTTTGGACTGGTCTAAATTTGTTTCCAGTTCATTCACCGAATCCAGAGCGTCCATGACGTTACTTCCCGTTTCGTTGTTGGATTCCCAAGCATGATTATCCAAGTCTTTCAGCTCTTTCTTTTTGTTCCTAACAGTCGTCAGAGCCTTTTTGTTGGTGACGATTTCCACATTCATAGAAGTGGAAACGGGGAACGTGAATTGCTGTTGCTGATAATAAAATATCTCGCTTGACGGAAAATCCAGCTCACCCACGATATTGTTAATCGTGAAGTAGGCAACAAAAGTTGTCTGATCTTCACGCTCAATCTTTAGGTATCGCTGGTTTTCTTCAATCATGCAGCGTGTCGGACGGATAAGGTCATATCGCTTCACCAGTGTTTCACGCTTTAACTTTTTTATCGGGAGGTCATAACTGTAATCACTGTAGGCAACGCCGGTATTCCCGTAGATATGTTCCAAGAGGTAGCCGAAGTCGTTCTTATCTAGTCTGCGGAACTGAAAGCGGCGTGAGATTTTGCTTTCCAAGAGTTTTTCCATCTTTAGGAAACGGTTGATTTCATCATTACTCATGGAAACGAAGTCACCCATCAGCTTGTGATTGACTTCATAGATAAAATCCGCAAAGGTCATAGCTGCTGATTTTCGCATACCCTTGAAGCTGATTTCTTCCTCATTTACCAGCAGCTTGAAGCCAAGAAAAAAGCGGTAGTCAATCTGATTTTCACCAATCATCTCAACCAACGCTTCTGTCTGTTCATCTACCTTTTTACAGGCAATCTCTTTTAATCTGCCTGTAATTCCCTTTTTGGAACGCTCCTGTACTGCACGCAGGCTGTCCTCTGTGGCAATCTGTAGGGCATGGATTTTTCCGTCACGGTTCTGGGCGATAAGCTGACGGAAGTTGTCATGCACCATGTATTTTTCTTCTGGTGACAGGAACGAATAATTGTAAGGTGTCAGCTCATAGTAGGCAAAGCACTCACCGTCATGGTTGAACACCAGATTGTTTTCTATGTACTTAATCGGGAACATACATCACACTCCTAACTGCGGTCACGCTTGTATTGAATTTCTGATTTTTCAGTTTGATAGCTTTTCCTGCATAGGTCACTTTTGGTCGGAGGAAAAAGCTCACACAGGATTTTAGGAATCCAAAAGGCTTTTTTCCGTCAAAGGTCTTTTGCGATACAAACCAAGTGAACGCCACAGGGATTCCAAAGTATTTGAGAAATGCACCGTCAATCATGTTAAAGGGCGGTAGCTCCCCAAAGAGAATCACCACAAACAGCGACACCACGAACCAAGCCATCTGACTGAATGTGAGCGGGAACGGGAGTTGAAAGTCGTTGATTGCATAAATGACTTTTTCCACGCTCCATATGCTTGTATAGCTTTTGATTTTCTTCAATTTTCACAGCTCCTTTCTGTTCTAAAATGGAAACAGCAGCCTATGTTTCAAGGCTGCTGCAAAAAAATAACCAGTGTCATTTCACTGGCAGATAAAAAATATTCAGTTGTAATTGTTAATACGGACATTCAAACACGCCATGATTGGTGACGACAAAACACCCCTCTAAATCAAGGTCACGCCCGTAGGCTTCATAGTCTATGTAACTGCGGATTCTGTCTGGTATCTCACCCAGACTTTGACATTCATCTATGAAGTAATAGGCAACGTCTGTCATATCGTCACAATCGGGATAATGGATAATATCGTCTGCATGTTCGCACAAATCTTCCAAGCTACTGTAATAGCCTAGCAGTTCCGATAATTCGTCCTGTATGTCTTCTGGTAAGTCCTCCACCATTTCACACAGGCGATTGACTTCCTCAATGGGTGTGTACTCGTCAATCTCAAAGGGTAGCTCATAATCATGGATTGCGTATTCTTCGTATCTGTCATCCAAGCCGATACGTTCTGCCATCTCGTCATAATCAACGGGCGGCGTAAACCACGCACCCACAAGCTCACCCTCGTTGTATTTCCCAAGATTGGCGATATAGATTCGCATTTCTTCGATACCACATCACCCCTTTACTGATAGCGGAATACGCCGCTTGTGGTAAATAAGTATCTGTCGTCCATTTCCAGCTCACTACCATAGGAGTGATAGTCGATATGTTTCAACAGTTCGTGAGGAATCTCACCAAAAACATATTCTTCACGGATAAGGTATTCTGCCAGAGCTGCACCGTCACCCACATCATAGTAGCGTATCTCGTCCTTGTGGTCGATAAATTCCTCGAAGCTGGAAAACCATTTCTGCTGAATGGCTTTCATTTCATTGCCGATAGGCGTACCCTCCAATTCCAGCACCATGCGGCAGTTGGCGTTGATTTCCCAAAGTGGCATATCACTGTGTAAGTCAAAGGGCAGCTCATAGTCTGCAATCTCAATCTGTTCTTCATGTTCTACGCCGATTTTTTCTCGGACTTCCTCAAAGTCCACAGGGCAGTTGAACCAAGCACCGGAATATTCTTCGTCACCCTCACGATACGGTTTTGTATTGTTTAACAGGTAGATTCGCATTTCCTGCATGGTCTGTCACTTCCTTTCATCATATCCAGTATTCCCATTATAACAGCATAATCTACACCGAACACATAATGAGAGAATTTTTCTAACTGTTCTTTAGGATATTTAAGCGGTAGCTGTCGTTTGATTTCTTCCCACACTTCACGCTTGCGGTAAGGCAGGTCGGAAACATCATTGCAGCCGATACAGTCTTTCATATCCTCAAAAATATCTGTTTTCATGTTGTCCTCCATTTCCGATTATCAGAGCATTACGCCCCGATAATCTTATTGAATAACTGCAACAGTACGTCTTTCACGCCAGAAGCATTGAACACCAAGCCGACAGCGATTAAAGCAATCACCAAGAATCCGATAAGTTTGGAAAACTCACGCTTGAATCCAAGATACACGCCGATAACAGCGATTGCCATGAGTACCAAGCTCTGTGCGTTAGATAAAAACCAGTTGTATAAGTTCTGTCCGAAATTCATTATTTTCTGCTCCTTTCTATCATTTCAATTTCTCTTTCTGCGGCTGCTCCTGCCTGTACCAGACACATCAACACCACACCTGCACCTGCTCCAAGTGAGAACAGGAATAAATCAAATAAGATATGCTTCATGTTGTCATTCCTCCGTTTCTGTAATCATTTCCTCTGTGGAAGTTGTCTGCTGTTCAATCAGCTTTTTATGACGCTCGGTGAGCTTCGCATGGTCTAAAATGTCTTTGAGATAAGTTGTGCCATTGGCACTGTCAATCTTCTGTAAGACTTTCCAAGTGGGAGCTACCTGTCTGCTTATCCAGTTCAGCGTCCGAGTGAGCGTATAAGGCTCTGGTTTGGTCGTCAATTTCAAACGCCCACGATCAGCGCCGATAAAGTACGCCCATTTCTCATTGGTCTGCCATTCGCTGCGTCTTTTCTCCACCTCCTTGTCAGCGAACCGCATATAACGGTTGATAATGTCAAAAGCGGTACGCTCTGCGTCATGGTAGGTCAGCAGGTCACGCACCGCATAATAGGCTCGCTCATTTTTCAGCCGGATTTCAAAACGGTTCTTGATTTTCGCATCTTCAATCGGAATATCGTATTTCACATACTGCTCATAGTCCTTTTCATAGATACAGAAATAAACCTCTGATTTGAGCGAACCGATATAAAGCGTATTTCCCATTCCGTATCTGTCCTGTTCATTGCTTCTCACCAGCTCACCGCTGCGGTAACTCTTGAAGCTGCGGAATACGGAAATACATTCTTCACGGTTGCATTTCTCTGTCAGCTCTGGAATATCCAAGATTCCTGCCATATCGTTGATGGCAAGGTCAAGACGTTTCATCACACCTCCTTCCACCAGAGCGTCCATGAGAAAGTCATACCAGCTCCTATGCTGTGCCAGCAGATAACTTTCCATCTGCCGACAGCCTTTGCCTTTCAGCTCCAGCAGTGTGCCTTTCTCTTTATCAGGTGATGTTAGCACGAACACATCACCAAGCACATAATATTCCGCATAGGAGTAGAATCCATAGTCCTCATGTATCATTACATCCAGCTTTAATTGCAGAATATCTTCAACAACGTGCCGAACGTCCTGTGTGGGGAATCGGATTCTGACGTAATCCAAGACCATTTCCAACGGATTCTCTGGATTCAGCTTTTCCAGAGCGTCCGTGAATTTCCCCTTGATTTCTTCTGTCAAGGCTACTTTTCCAGATTCAATCCTGCTGACATACTCACGACTGATACCAGCCATGACCGCAAGACGATTCTGGGAAACGCCGTATTGCGTCCGTTTTTCCTTAAAATCGTTTATCCAATCGGTATCATTCAGTTTCAATCCCTCCAATCAAAAAAGGAATGTGACAGTTACCGATTTTGTCACACTCCTTTGAATGTTTGAAAAGTCCTCTGTTTTCAAGGACTTTTTGATATGTAATTGACTGTTTCCAGATAATTTGTGCCCCCCTGTTAGATACCGGGGGCGAATGGTTGGTGTGGCTTACGCCACCCCAACACAGGCTAGTCCGTACCTGCGGCTTTCGCTTCGCACGCCGCCTGTCCGTCCTGCCTGTTTTGTGTAAGTCTCCCTATTTCTTTTAAAAAATCGTGTCCTTTGGGTACAAGGGGAGTGTAAAATTCTGATATGACACTGTTTCCTGTATCAACGTAGCCACGTCCTTTGATCTGTTTCAGAAAAAAGTCCTTGTCTACTTCCCCAAACATCATGGAATAACCTAGTTCCGACATACGCCCCAATGCCACACGGAAATTGAACTGGTCACGGATTCCGTCACCGAGATATTTTGCGTCCGGTCGCTGACAGGCGAGAATGAGAAAATATCCTGCCTGTCGTCCGAGCATGACTATCTGTTTGAGTTTATTCAAAACAGCAGCATTTTCTTTTGTCGTCAGCATTTCCATAAATGCCACATATTCATCAAAGATAAGAAAGTGGGGCGGCAATCCTAAATAGGCGTAGTTTTCCCCTGTTCTGTAGTTTTCCATGAGCTTCATAGCTTCACTTCTTGCCATCATACCGTCATAGAATCGGTCAATACAGGCGGTTATATCGTCCTTTTTGTACCAGACTTCCGGCATGACGACAGATAAATCCGCAAGGTCGGCATTCTTTGGGTCTAACACATACATGACCGCATTGCAGCGGAGCAAAGCTTCAATGATAGTGAGAATGAAATAGGTCTTTCCTCCGCCAGTGCCGCCAGCAATCAGCATATGGGGGAGCTTGTCATACTCCCACCAAATATTTTTCATCAAACGTAAGCTGCCATGTTCCGCCTGTACTTCATTGATAGTGATTCTATTAGCGATAGTGTCATAAAGTAAAACATACTCCACATAAGAATCAAGCAGCTCTTTTGACACCAGCTCACAGTACAAACCTGTTTCCAGCTTCTTTTCCAAATGCAGGAGCTGGTCTTGATATTTCCCAAGCGTAATTTCTGTACGGATATACAATAATCCATGTTTCATACGGTAATACAGTTTAGGAAAATATGTGATTTTCTCTTTCCTGCTGGACGCTGGTAAATCTTTGAAGAATCCGCTGTCCTGTGTCGTTTCCGATTCATACCAGCCATTTTCAAGTATCATGCGTGCTAGCTTTTGACGGTGAAAGAGCTGCTTTACCTTGTCATGCTGGAATCTGCGGTATAAAAGTACAGCCAGTCCACAGACTAAAGCCGCCATAACAATAGTAACTATCATATATGGTGTAACCGTAAAATGGACGCTGCCATCTTGAAAAAGGCTGACCGATTTCCAGTCTGTTGTAATGATTGTCTTTAGGTTCAACAACATAACCACCGTAAAAAACAGCATGAGCAGCGAACCAGCCGAGAAACGAAAAACCAGTGATTTGTCGCTGGCTCTGATTCGATTCCCATGTTTATTGAATTGTGGCATAGAAAAGCCTCCTTTCCATGAAAAAAGCAGCAAACCTTGTAGATTTACTGCTTGCATTCATATTATTTTATTAAGTTTAAAACAGTTTATTAAAATCAATGTTATAACCAGCCGCTTTCAGTTCTTTAGCAATTTCAATCTTCCAAGCGCCACTTTCATCATAGGAAACATATACTACACCTGAAATGTCGTTTGGTTTTTCAACATCATTTTTTACAAGGGCACAAACATTTTTTCTTTGTAACTTTCCTATAAGATACCCATGTTCAAAGACAACATTTTGACGTGCTCTATACTTTAATTCCGCTCCATCGTTAGCTAATCCTCCTTTGTCACACGGAGTATACAATACTATACCGAAACCAACATTTGAATATCGCTCAATTTTTTCAATAATTGTTTCACCCTCACTAGCCTGCTCATGAAGTATTATAGGTGTTAGTTTTAATTTTTCTAAAAATCGTGCAACTTCATTTTTTAAGCCATTATCATGCCCATGAACAATAAATATTTTATCACCGCTGATTGCTGGATTAGCTTGACTAATTGAAGGATTGGACAAATATTTTTCATATTCTTCACGATTAGCTTGAATATCCTCATTAATCTCTTTAATGGTTTGCGTATTCTTTTTATGGTTTTCAGGGCTTATCACATATTGATTGCTACAAATATGTGATAAGTTATCCTTATACCAATCCTCAATAATATTACAGCAGTATTCTAAAATATCAATAGTCATGGTATCATTTTCCAAATTATTTTTTAAGGTTGTGCAAGGAACAGATACGATTGGTTCAGAGGTATAATCATCAATACTTTCAATAATGCTTAAGAGCTTTATTTTAAGAATACTATAGTTAATCACAATAATTACCTCTTTTCTTTTGATATAAAATAATTATACCTCATGTAACATCATATGGGAACAACTAAAATTACTTGTTTTTGCTTTGAGAACCGTTTAAAGTAATTACTTTATTCTTCAAAACAATATCATCTGCCTTGATGTACCAGTCAACGTCTGCACCTTGAAATGTAGCGGTTGCCACCGTATCAGCTACAGGGTTGATGATTTCCACCTCTGCATTGTAATCAAATTGCTTTAATGGAACAGAAGCAGGAATACTCACCTGTATCATGCGTCCTTGTTCCTTACATTTTAAGTCGTAAGTACGTTCTTTGATTTCTTCAGAAACCGTACCGTCCTCATTCTGCATATGTACCTCACGACGCAACGCCGAGAACTTCAATACTCCGAATGTCTTTTCCTTATCAATAATGATTCCGTTTGCTAATCTCATAATGTTTCTACCTCCTTATGCTTTCACCATATCGTCTGCTGACAGGATATAGTTTGTGAATCCTCTTGTACCGATTTTGTAACCCTCTGCGGTGATTTTGGGATTGATAAGTTTCACTTTTTCTTCTGATTCAAAATTCTTCTCACCAGCAGAAGCAGGTAGCACCACGATAATATCATCTGCTCTCTGTACGTCTGAATAAAGGTTGAAGCTACGAGAAACTACCGTCATGCGTCCGTTGATCCTACGCTGTTCCACTTTATTCTCACCTGCAAATTCCAAATTTCCGAACGTCTTTTCCATGTTCGGGATAACGTGTTTTAATTCCATAAATCATTTACCTCTTTTGTTTCTATATTTTTAGTGTTTGATTGTGTCATTCTGCTGTCGGGATAATATCTGTCTGCCTGTGGATAGTAAAGGGTGTTGCGTTGTGCTGCCGCACCCTTGACAATCCCCATTCAGAAAGATAAATCGTAATCAAGCAGAAGTTAGATATAGTGTCAGCCACAGACTGACTTTTTTATGATGGCGGTGAACGGGGAGTTGCTTTCATAAGCCGATACCCCGTATTATTTAGACTTCTTTACTCTGCGGAATCTCTTATAACCTGCAAAGATAAAAGAAGCAGCAGAAATCCCCATCATAGCAAATAATGCGGCAAATGGTGTGTTATCACCAGTTTTAGGTGAATCGCTTGTCTTTGTTGGTGTACTAGGCTCATCTGGTGTGGTAGGGGATTCTGGTTTTTCTTTAATAGTTACCGTCTGCCCCTCGTCCTTGATATCTTTATGTTCTGCTACCTTGGTAGGCTCGTCTGGATTGGACGTATCGTACAATTCTTCAAACGTCACAAGCTCTTTACTGCCAAGTTCCGAAGCATTGAACGTAAATTCAATCTGAACTTCCATCTGACTGTCTGTGGCGGTGAAAGTAAGGTCATTTTCCACACGTTTACCATTCACCAGAAGTTCTGCATTTTCAGACTTCACCATTTCCCAACCTTTAAGAGTATATTTCACGCCTTTTTCCAAACCGTCTAAAGTAACCGTATCGACAATCGTTACTTTGTTGTCTGCTTTAATCGTCTTTTCACCTGTTACCTTGTCTGTGGCGGTTGTGTGCATAGTGATAATACGTTCCGTAATCGTCACCGTTTGCCCCTCGTTCTCTATGTCTTTGTGTTCTGCCACCTTGATAGGCTCGTCTGGATTGGATAAATCGTACAATTCTTCAAAGGTCACAAGTTCTTTGCCGCCAAGAGTAGAAGCGTTGAATGTATAGGAAACCTCAACTTCCATTTCTGATTTTTTCGCTGTGAATGTGTAATCACTTTCTACAGGCTTACCGTCAATCAAAAGCTGTGCATTTTCAGACTTCACCATCTGCCAGCCTTTTAGCTGATATTTTGTGCCTTTCTTCAAACCATCTAAAGTGACCGTATCAACGATAGTTACATTTTTACCAGCAACGATTGATTTTTCACCTGTCACTTTGTCGGTAGCAGTTGTATGGATAGCGATTTCCGGCTCATAATCATCTGTGAGTGTACCTAAATCAACAACAACTTTGTTTCTTGATACCACGACATCAAACGCCGGAATCAACGTCATTCCCTTGTTGGAATCGCAGCGTAATTCTTCGATTATGTAAGTATCATAGAGCAAAGCACCTTTGCTGTCGTCTGCTGTGGAAGTACCGAACCAGATACCGTCCTCACTGTTTTTGCCAGCGTTGGTATTTTGTTTATGAGATACCCAATCAGAGAAAGTGGAGAATTGACCGTTTGCGTCCGTAACAATAATATGGCTCTCACCAGTCGTCTTACTTGTGATCCTAAAGGGAACATTCGCAAGTCGCTTGTGAGTACCGTCACCAATTTTCACACCCTCAATATCCCCACGGATAATCTGGTTGTAGATGGAATGTGCTTCATCTGTTAAATCCACGATTTCACCGTCATTCACAATGTCAAACTCACGGTCAACCGCACCAGTTGTCAAATACCCTGTCGGACTTTTGGATTCTGAAATTTTATAGTGACCGTAAGGAAGTGTATCAGCGTCAGTCGTAGCGATACCGTCAACGCCTGTATGGATTGTCTTGACTGTTTCATTTTTGTTGTATAATTTGCCATCTACCAATACCGCATTATCATTTAAGGAAATGATTTCAAAGGCAGTATCTTTCAATGTTGCACCGCCTTGTGGTTTTGTGTCTTTTGTTTCAAGGTCACGCTTTTGGATTCTCACACCTCCACGGATAATCTTGTCCGATACGGAATACTGGTTGCTGCCGCTTAATGCTGCAAGTTCGCTATCTTCTGTAATCTGTGCCACATACACGCCTTTTATCTGTTCAGAACTTCCAGCGGCTTGCATATAAGCACCATCTAACAAGTAACCGTTTGGAGCAGCTTTTTCTTCTACAGTGATAGTACCAAGCGGTAAACAGATAGTACCGTTTTGTGTATAGAAGCTGTCACCAGATACCTTATAGGAATCTGCCAATCTTGTGATATAGTGGATAGTGTTATCGCTGCCTTTTTCCGCTTTTGTCTTTGTCGTCCATGTGCGTGTTGGTTCTGATGAAAGATTATCTTTTGTGTAATAACCGTCATAATACTTCCAGACGAACTCCGCACCCTCTAAAGAAGCGTTACCCTGTGCGGTTGCTTTTCCTGTTTCCATATCAATCTTGAAAAGCTCAACCAAAGTGTCTGTGACTTTTGGTGTATCGCTGACTTTCAATGTGGAAGTTTCACCAGCCTTTACCGTAAGGGTATAGACGTTGTTATCTAACTGGAATCCTTTTGGAGCTTCGATTTCTTTTACATAGTATGTAGAAGCTCTCAACTCCACCGTATCCGTATTCCCGTTGCCATCTGTCATAAGTGTGGCAACTGATTTCGTGCAGCCTTTATCAGAATAGACACCATAAGTCGCACCAGATAAAGAATAGCAGTCATTAGATTTTGTAATCGCTGTATTACTGGACGATTTCTGAATCTTGCCATCACCGACAGCTAACTTCGCCCAGAACTGTCCTAAGTCCTGTCCTTCACCAACATAGATGTAACCACCGCAATCGTAACGGTCTTTATTTTCTTTAGCGAAAGCCTTTGCGTTCTCATAGACTTCTGACTGGATTTTCTCTGACACTTCATCATAGGCAGCTCGTACATTGTTGTACCCCCAGCCTAAGTGAACGCTCAATCTTCGCCAGACAACACATTGTTCCAACAGATAGACTTGTTTGCTGGAAAGACTGTGCTTTTCTGCATACTGTTTGACGTATTCCAGATTCAACGCCACATCAGATATTTGGTCGTCGCTCATTCGCTCCGTTGCATTGATACGATTCTTATATCCCGATTGGAAATTTGTGTTTATATCAATACAGTAGGCAATCTGCCCGTCAGCGTTCATTATGCTTTCTTCAAAGCTGGAAACCTCTGAACCGCCATTGTCAATCTTGACGATTGTTCCTGCTTTACCGTCCGTAGTAGTATAGACGGAATCCGCAGCATGAACCTGTGTGACAGGTAATGCAGTAAATACGGTTGCAAGGGTAAGTACACCTGTAAGCAATCGCTTCATAATCTTTTTCATAATGTTTGATTCTCCTTTCATTTTGGGTAAAAAAATAGACGCTCATTGTTGAACGTCTTAGTTGCTGAAACCATTGGAACTATGTAGGATAGCTTGCTTCATCTTCATTTTTCTATGTTTTTGTTCTTATGCAATCGTAGCAGGAAAAGGCTTGTCCTACGCAAAATGGCGTATTTTCAAGGGTTTCCAGCTATGTTGTTCTTACGAGGTCGCACCAGAGCAGAAAGCACGTTCAACATATGAGAATCTTATAAGGCTTACAGATGACCCGGATGTGCTTGACCCATTGAGATTTTTGAGGGAGAGAGAAATAGTGCATTTTCAGAGATTTGGCGAAGCACTTTCAATGATTCAGGATAGTCTCAACTCAAAGAATTTTTATGCATTTAATCCGGAGTTTGACAAAGGCTGCAAATAATCAGATAATAGCAATAATACATGTCAATAATGATGTGGATTAATTGAAAGGAATTTGCATGCAGATGAAAGAAAAAATATTTACAATACCGGTTAACGATGCTTTTGACAGTGGATGTGAGTGCCCGGTATGTTATATGAAGCGTGAGCTTGAAAATGCAGCGGTTGAATATACGATGGGTCCCAGCTATATGGAGGATGATATAAGAGCAAAGACAGATGAGCTTGGATTTTGTGAAAAACATATCAAAGATGTGTACAATTGTGAAAACAGGCTTGGTTTTGCACTTGTAATGAAAACTCATATGGATAGGGTTATAGCAGATATATCAAAAAAGGCACAGGAGCCTGTAAAAGGTAAAAAGCTGTTTTCAAAAGTGCAGCCTAATGGCATATCTGATTATACGAAAGAACTTAATACAAAATGTTTTGTATGTGAGAGGATAGAAGATACATTTAAAAGATATATAGATACAATAATTTATCTTTACAAACAGGATGAATCATTTAGGAAAAAATACAATGAGTGCCAAGGATTCTGTACGCAGCATTACGGAGTTCTCATAGAAGAGGCATCATCAAAAATGAGTGGTCAGATTCTTAATGATTTTGTTGAACAGACCAATAGGTTATATCTTGAAAACATGAAGCGTGTTCGTGATGATGTTGAATGGTTTATCAACAAATTTGACCATAAATATGCTGATGAACCTTGGAAAAATGCAAAAGATTCGCTTACAAGAGCAATGATAAAAACAGCTTCTGTTCTTCCTGAAGAAGAAAAGAAGAAAAAGTAAATTAAAACCCACGGAGCACTGAACTGATGGTGTTTCGTGGGCTTTTATTAAATGATTTAATAAATAAAGAACTGTTTTATTCTTTTTCTTTGTGGGTATTGATACTTATTGATACATATTCGCGTGGGGTATCATTAGTCAGAGATTCAAAGTCTATAGTATCAATGTCATCATTTTCATTATCAGCCGTGATTTCATCGGCGGTTTTATCAGCATTTTTATTTTTTCTATATTTAGTGAAGCAAGCAGCCAATGTGGCGGCAACAGCTCCGACAGCACCCGCGGCAGCAGTCAAAGCAATAATTTTCTTAGAATTCTTAGCCATATAATCCTCCTTGTTTTGCGAAGCAAAACTGTCATTGTGTTACATTGTTTCTAAGTATTCTACTCTATAAACAAAATTTTTTAAAGTACAAAATATAAAATAATAATAAAAATTCGTATTTTGCAGTTACAGTGTGATATTATATGAGAAAAATGAGCAATAATATTACATGACAGATATGGGGTATACATATGGACGTTGAATATAAAGGAAAAGATACTATAATACATAATCTGAAAGATTTTGATTTGGGACAGACGATGGAGTGCGGACAGTGTTTTCATTTTCAGAAAATTGATGATGATGAATATGGAATGTCAGCATATGGAAAATTTCTGCATGCAGCCCAGAAGGATGATAAACTGTATTTATTTGATACAACAAAAGAAGAATTTGAAAAAATATGGTGTCATTATTTCGATTTGGATAGAGATTATGGTGAAATAAAGTCATTTTTGTTGAAAGAAGATGAAAAATTGCGTGAGGCTGTGGAAAAGATGTGGGGTGTAAGAATTCTGCTTCCTTCTGATAGAGTTTGGCTTTGATTGCTTTTAGATAATTGTTGAGGCTTTGAGCTTCTTCGTCTTT
>ENA-UESJ01000307-UESJ01000307.1-human-gut-metagenome-genome-assembly--contig:-NODE-307-length-27059-cov-15.249351_pt1 | contig 27059 bp, 33 predicted proteins | sample MGYA00243000_ERZ508001 | MGnify/ENA primary metagenome ERZ508001 (study PRJEB26167, sample SAMN06115479) | human gut metagenome | host: Homo sapiens | place: China:Chongqing | collected 2015-03-03... | reverse complement strand
GACAAGCTGGTGGCAGAGATGGGCGGCCTGCACAAGTTTACCCGCTGGAACGGCCCCATCCTCACCGACAGCGGCGGATTTCAGGTGTTCAGCCTCGCAAAGCTGCGCAAGATCACCGAAGAGGGCGTGACCTTTGCCTCTCACCTCGACGGCCACCGCATCTTCATGGGTCCTGAGGAAAGTATGCAGATCCAGGCAAACCTCGGTTCCACCATCGCCATGGCCTTTGACGAGTGTGTCGAGAACCCCGCCCAGCACGATTACTCCAAAGCCAGCTGCGAGCGCACCACCCGCTGGCTCAAGCGCTGCAAGGATGAGATGGCCCGCCTGAAGCATGAAGGCATCTCCGTCAACCCCGACCAGCTGCTCTTCGGCATCAATCAGGGCTGCACCTTCGCCGACCTGCGCGTGGAGCACATGAAGCAGATCGCTGACCTGGACCTGGACGGCTACGCCATCGGCGGCCTCGCTGTGGGTGAGCCCACTGAGGTGATGTACGAGATGATCAGCGCGGTCGAGCCCTATATGCCCAAGGATAAGATCCGTTACCTGATGGGCGTCGGCACTCCCGGCAACATCATCGAGGCCGTCTCCCGCGGCGTGGATCTCTTCGATTGCGTCATGCCCAGCCGCAACGCCCGCCACGGCCACCTGAACACCTGGGGCGGCATCATCAACATCAAGAACGCCAAGTACGAGCGCGACGAGCGCCCCATCGACCCCGCCTGCGGCTGCCCGGCCTGCAGAAACTACTCCCGCGCCTATATCCGCCACCTGTTCAAGGCAGAGGAACTGCTGGGTATGCGTCTGGCCGTCATGCACAACCTCTGGTTCTACAATCACCTGATGGAGCGCATCCGCGATGAGCTGGATGCAGGCACCTTTACTGCCTTCCATGACCGCTATGTCAAGCTGCTTGACACACGAATTTGAGATTTAGCCTTGAAACATGCCGGATAAGCGCGTATAATAAGGTCATATGAATTTGAGAGGAGATTTTGCCCCATGCAATTTCTGACTACGACCGAAAGCTACATCAGCCTTTTCTTTACTCTGGCTTTGATGCTGGTGATGCTCTACTTCATGATCTACCGTCCTCAGAAGAAGCAGGAGAAGAAGGACGCTGCAATGCGCTCTTCTCTGGAGATCGGCGATCAGGTCACCACCATCGGCGGCGTCATCGGCCGTGTGGTCGCCATCAAGGACGACACCTTTGTGCTGGAGACTGGCGCTGACCGTGTGAAGATCCGCTTCACCAAGAACGCCATCAGCTCTGTCGAGAAGCTGAACATGGACAACGCCCCCAAGAAGTAATAATTTTCCGGATCCGTGCTTTGAACGCGTCTCCCTGCATACAGTAGGTGCAGGGAGGCGCGTTTTTATGTCTGATACCAAGAAGTTCCCGGCGATAGGGCTGCTGGCCGTTTTCGGAGTGGGCAGTGCGGCAGCAGCTGTGAGCCTGGCAGGGTTCGGCTGGCTGATGGTCAAACAGGGCCTGACGCAGGAGGCCGCTGCTCCGCTGGCCACGGCGGCAATCTGTCTCGGCAGCTTTCTCAGTGGCCTGCTGATGGCCATTCTGCAAAAGGGCAAAGGGCTCGTCTGGGGCGCAGTGGAAGGAGCTCTCTTTACGGGGTTGCTTTTTATTCTGGGTACACTGTACCAGAGCGAGTGGGAAACGATGCAGTTCGTCCGGGCAGGGCTTGTCCTGCTGATGGGGGTTCTGGGCGGGGTCCTCGGAATGCTGCGCGCGGAGCGAAAGCGGCGCTGAATGCTCAGTCCACGCTACAGCGGCCATACACAACAAAAGCAGGAGGGAAAAAGCACGATGTGGGTCTATCAGGAAACGAAAACAAATGCAGCGGCGCTTGTGCCGACGCTGCCGGAAGATACAGCGGGCGAGTCTGTGGCAGAAAAAGAAGCCATGACGCCTGTCTCCAAGCCGTTGGCGGAGCTTCCGCCTCAGAAAGCTCCCCGGCGGAAGCCATTCCAGGCCAGCCGGGACTGCATCCTTCTGGCGGCGGCCTATCTCTTCGGTACGCTGATGGCGGGCGTCCTGCAGGCGCTGTGCGACGCTGAAGAGATGGAGACGCTGGCCTATTATCTGGACTGCTGGCGCGGAGTGTTCGCGGCGTCCAGTGCCGCGCAGGCGGTGGGACTGTTCGGGGCAGAACTGGCTGTCGTCCTCGGGGCGGCGGCAGTGTTCCTCCTGCTGGGGCTTTCGGCAGTGGGGCCGCTGCCTATCTTTCTGTTTGCGATGTTATACGGGACAGGCTCCGGCCTGCTCTCGGCGCAGCTTCTGGATAGCCTCGGGGCAAAACAGCTCGTTCTCTTTTTGCTCACCGCCAGCCTGCCGACCGCACTGGCGGCGGGGGCGCTCTGTTTGTTCGGTGCCTCGGCTCTGCAGGTCAGCAGCCGCATCCACGCCTTCTCTTTCGGTAGAGGGGATAAGGGAAGCCATCCGGCAGGAGCACGGCTCCTGGTGGGGCAATTCGCCTTACTGGCGGTCTGTCTCTGCCCGCTCTGCGGTGCGGCTACCGGCCTTGTGTGTCTTGCAAATCGTCTGATGCAGGCCGGATAAGCGCCCAGCTTTCTTGCGGCCTCGGGCCGGATGTGGTATGATAATACAAAAATGACAAAGTCACTTTTCAATAGTTAGCTTCATACAACAAATTGGAGAGTCCAGAATGAAAGAACCAAAGCTGAAAACCGTATACGTCTGCTCCAACTGTGGAGAGACAAGCCCCCGCTGGATGGGCCGCTGCCCCAGCTGCGGCAGTTGGAACACCATGAATGAGGATGTGGTTGCCGAAGCGCCCAAGGCCGGGCCTTCCGGCGGAAAAGCCGCTGCGCCCGCCCGGCAGGAGGGCGTCACCTCGCTGACGGCAAGGCGTCTGGCCGACATCAGCACGACCGAGGAAAAGAGCCGCATCCTGACGGGCATTTCCGAGCTTGACCGCGTTTTAGGCGGCGGCATCGTGTTGGGCGGCGTCGTACTGCTGAGCGGTGAGCCGGGCGTGGGCAAATCTACGATGCTGTTGCAGCTCTGCGGTGCCATCTCCAACCAGCACACGGTGCTGTATATCACGGGCGAAGAGTCCGTCCGTCAGGTCAAGCTGCGTGCGGCCCGCCTGAAAGTCCCGCAGGATAACATCTATCTGGCGGCAGAAAATGATGTAGACGAGATCTGCGGCCTCATCGAGAAAGAAAAGCCGGAACTGGTCGTCATCGACTCCATCCAGACCATGCGGTGTATGGACATCTCGTCTTCGTCCGGCACGGTCAGTCAGGTGAAAGAGAGTGCGGCCCGCCTGCTGGCTGTCGCTAAAAAGCAGGAAATCCCGATGTTTATCGTGGGCCATGTCAACAAGGACGGTGCTATCGCAGGCCCGAAGGTCATGGAGCACATCGTGGATACGGTTCTTTACTTTGAGGGAGACAAAATGCTGCCATACCGCATCCTGCGGGCGGCTAAGAACCGCTATGGCTCCACCAACGAGCTTGGTATGTTTGATATGACGGGGCAGGGCCTTGAGGAAATCGAAAATCCGTCCCAGATGCTCCTGGAAGGCCGTCCGCTGGGCGTTTCCGGGAACTGCGTCGCCTGTACCATGGAAGGCAGCCGCCCCATTCTCAGCGAGATACAGGCCCTTGCGACCAAGACGAATTTCCCGGCACCCCGGCGGGCCTGCAGCGGTTACGACTACAACCGCATGAACCTGCTCATTGCCGTGCTGGAAAAGCGTGCAGGCTATTTCTTCGGCAATCTGGACGTGTATATCAACATCGTCAGCGGCATCACCCTGCGGGATACCGCCTGCGACCTTGCTGTCTGTCTGAGTATGGTGTCTTCGCTTCTGGACTGCCCCGTGAGCGATAAGCTCATTGCCATCGGTGAAGTCGGCCTTGGCGGCGAGATACGCAGCGTGCCGAATCTGGAGCAGCGTCTGCGGGAAGCAGAACGTATCGGCTTTGAGCGTGCCGTCGTACCAAAGCACAGCCTTGCACATCTGAACGCCGCCGATTATCCCGGCATGAAGCTTGTCGGTGCCGCCTATATCTCGGACGCCATCCATGCCCTGAAATCCGACCGTCTGTGACCATAAAAAGAGGAAACCATGTCGATTTATCTGGACGAGAAAAATCCCGAAAAACATAAGCCTTTTGATGATGCCTCGCCGGACATCGTCGCGTATGTGCGCTATCTGGAAGTCATCGCAGGCAAAAGCCCCAACACGGCCTTCAGCTATTACTGCGACCTGCGCAATTTCAGCCGCTTTATGAAGCGTCGGCGCGGCCTTGTAACAGACGATACCGAGATAAAGGACATCGACCCCAAGGGGCTCGATACGGCTTTCTGGGGCAGTGTGACCAAGGAAGACGTTTATGAGTATCTGTACTTTCTGAACAGCGAGTGCGGCAATAAAAAGTCTTCGACGGCCCGGCGGCTGGCAAGTCTCCACGGCTTTTATGATTATCTGGTCAATCAGGTAGACCTGCTCAAAGAGAACCCCACAGCCTCCATCAAACCGCCCAAGCAGGATAAAGTCCTTCCCAAGTACCTGACGGCAGAGCAATCCATGGACCTTCTGGAAAGCACCCAGACCCAGAGCGATTTCCCGGAACGGGATTACTGCATGGTGGTGCTGTTTTTGAACTGTGGGATGCGTCTTTCGGAGCTTGTCGGCATGGACCTCGGCGACATCGATATGGAACAGAGGCAGATCCGTCTGTTTGGCAAAGGCCATAAAGAGCGGATGGTCTACCTGAATGATGCCTGCATGGAGGCATTGCAAATCTATCTGAACAAGCGCAACACGATGGAGGGCCTGAACCCCAAAGAGAGAGCTGTCTTTATCACCCGGCGGCGCAAAGAGCGAATCTCAAACCGCAGAGTAGAGCAGCTGGTGACAGGAGCAATGAAAGCAGCGGGTCTGCGCGGTTTTTCCACCCATAAGCTCCGCCATACTGCCGCGACGCTGATGTATCAGACTGGCAACGTGGATATTCTGACCCTCAAACAGCTTCTGGGACACAGCAGCGTCGGCACGACACAAATTTATACACACCTGCAGGAATTTCAGGTGCGTGCAGCGATTGAGCAGAATCCGCTGGGTGAAGTCAAGAAGGCAAGCTTGGATACAACATCGAAGGAGACAGGGGAGAGCAAGGGGGAATTTGCCGATCCTTCATCGGATGAGCCTGAAAATGATGCACCGGACGGCCCGATGGAGGCCTTTGAGGGTGCCGCACAGGAAGGTTTCCGGGTGGATGTTTCGAGCCTTGCCGATACGAATGAACCCGAATGAACCCACACGATTTTTCAAAGGTTATTCGGTGTGGATGCTTCGATTTAAGGACATTCCAGAGGTTCTGAGACTTTACGAGAAAAATCAGAAGCTTCAGCTGGGATATATTGATGGAACCACGCAGACTGAACGCTCTTGAAAAATATGAGCGGCCGGAATCAAAAAGTGATGGCTATTGTCAGAAAAGTTTTTACAGACAACAGCTGGACGATTGTAAAACAAAAAAGCTGACCAAACATACAAAGCAATGCATTCAAATAACACAACTGTACAAAACGCTAAAAACCGGCTCAGCCAGCCCAAAAGGCTCAGGAGCCGCCGGAAAGGCCCGAAACCCGAAAAAGAGGGCTTTTTCGCTCCCCTATATTTCGTATAACCTGCATTATACGAAATATTATAAAAATCAAAAACAGAGGCCCCCTTCTCCTGCGTTCCGTCATCGGTGCAGGTTTTGGGAGCCTCTGCTGTTCTTTTATATCATTTCGTTTGGGACGTGTGGATCGCCTGCCAAGCAGGCATCATAAAATACAGCTGGACAAGACCGCTTTCACGCGAGCGTCCATTGCATCAGACTTTACAGCGGTGTATCCAGCGGCTGTGTTCCGAAGTACGCGCAGATCGCTTCATAGTAAACGCGTGCCACTGTCTTACAGCCTTCTTCGCTGCCAAACTGTGCAACGTCCTCTTCGCTGGTCACAAAGCACTGTTCTGCCAGGACCGCCGGACAGTTTACATCTTCCAATAATGTAAAGCTTCGCTCGTCCCTTACTTCGGTATGGGTGCTCTCTACGAGCTGCTTTACCTCACCCTGATAATAAATGTACCGAATGCCGCCGTGGCCGCGAAGCTTTGCGCCTGCGGCCTGCATCCCCTGCGCCAGCTGCTGCGCGAAGTAATAGCTCTCCTGATGCCATGTACGGCCCGGGACGGACGGATAACACTCAAAGCCCGACGCGGCAGAACCCTCCGGCGCGGAGTTGCCGTGGATGGACAGCAGCAGCTGCGGGCTCTGGGCATTGATGGCCCCTGCCCGCTCGCTGGGCTTTGCGGTGACATCATAGCTTTCGCGGGAACGCAGCGGGATGTAATTAGAGTCGGCCTCCAGCAGCGCAAGCAGAGCCTCGGAGGTCTGGGCCGTCATCTCTTTTTCTTCGACGACTCCCCTTGCGCCCGGGTCGCTTCCACCGTGGCCGGCATCAATGCAGACCCGGTAGGGCGGGTCGCCCACCACAGGCCGGAAAGGTTCTTCCCCGCTCTCATTTCGCCCGGAGCCGAACAGCGCTGCTTTCCAAAGGAAAAATGCTGCACTGAAGCAGACGACGCACACCAAAAGGCCGATGACCGTCGCAGCGGACGGGCCGCCCGGTCTTCTCCGGCGTGCGTGTCTTGGATTTGAACGTCCTGCCATCGGCTTACTTCAGCTCGACAACGGTCACGCCGCTCTCGCCCTCGCCGTAACGACCCAGACGGAAGCTCTTGACCATTCGGTTTCCCCGCAGATGCTTATGGATGGCCGTGCGCAGTGCGCCGGTACCATTGCCGTGGATGAGATATACCACAGTCTGACCGTTCAAAATCGCACGGTCGATGAAGGAATCCACCTCCGGCAGCGCCTCGTCTACGGTAAGACCCAGCAGGTTGCATTCCATCTTTGCCGTGCGCTGTACGCGCTCCACCCTGCCGTTGGGTCGGTTGGCGTCGCCGGTCAGGCGGGAGTAACGCTGCTGTGCCTTGGTCTGAGGCTTCGTCTCCTTGACCAGCTTTTCCGGCTGCTTGAGGCCTTTGAGCGGCACTTTCGTCTTGATGATGCCGGCCCGTACGAGAACATCGCCGTTTTTATCCGGCAGAGAGAGCACGGTAGCCAGCTGGTTCAGTTCTGCGATGCAGACCTCCTGCCCTACCTTGACTTCCTTCAGCGGCACGAACTCCTTGACCGGGTTGTGTACCACTTCGGTCCCCATAAAGAGCTTTTCGGACTCTTTCTTGGCGATCTCACGGGCGCGCTGGGCCTTCTGCTGGGTGCTCATCCGCTCGTCTTTCTGGATCTGGCGCAGCTCATCCGTCAGAGCGTAAGCCTTGCTCTCGACCTCCTGCGCCAGTGCGCGGGCCTTGGCGCGGGCAGCTTCCAGCTCATTCTCGCCCTGCTGGATAAGCTCATCGCGCTTCTGACGGGCTGCATCCAGCTGGTGGGCGGCCTCGTTTTTCAGGCCTTCCACCTCGTCCTGGCTGGCCTTGAGCTGGAGCTTCAAATCATCCAGCTGGCCCAGAACGGCGTCCAGGCGCTTGTCTTCTGCGGACAGATGCTGCTGTGCCGCCTCAATGACCCGCTCCGGGATGCCAAGCTTTTCGCTGATAAGGAAAGCGTTGGACTTACCCGGAACGCCGACGCTGAGCTTATAGGTGGGGCGCAGCGTCTCCAAATCGAACTCGCAGCTGGCGTTGACGACGCCCTTTGTCTCGAGAGCGAACACCTTCAATTCTGCATAGTGCGTTGTGGCCATCAGGAGCACACCGCGGCGGCGCAGTTCTTCGATGATGGCAACAGCCAGCGCCGCACCCTCCGCCGGGTCGGTACCGGCGCCAAGCTCGTCCAGAAGCACCAGCGTGTGGGGCATGGCAAGCTCAAGGATGCCGGTGATCTTCTTCATATGACCGGAGAAGGTGGACAGGCTCTGCTCGATGCTCTGCTCATCGCCGATGTCCACGAGGAATTCGTCGAAGACACAGATCTCACTGCGCTCATCCGCCGGGATGAGGAAGCCGCACTGTGCCATCGCGCAAAGCAGACCGGCCGTTTTCAGAGTGACGGTCTTACCGCCGGTGTTGGGGCCGGTGATGATGAGCGAATCATATTCCCTGCCCAGCGAAATATCGACAGGAACGCACTTCTTTGCGTCGATGAGCGGATGACGCGCCCGGATGAGCGAGAACGACGTATCCGTCCGGACAGTGGGTTTGAACGCCTTCATATCCAGTGCAAGGCGGGCTTTTGCAAGCAGGACGTCGATTTCCAGCATGGCCTTATAGCTGTACTGGAACTGCGGCTCAATGGCTGCGACCTGACCGGTAAATGCTACCAGGATACGCTCGATCTCCTGGGCTTCCTGTGCGCGGTACTGAAGGATGCGTGCGTTTGCCTCCACAACAGCCTGAGGCTCGACGAAGACGGTCGCACCGGTAGACGAGACGTCATGGATGATACCGCTCACCTCTCCGCGATACTCGCTTTTGACAGGAACGACATAACGGCCATTTCGGATGGAGACGACGCTCTCCTGTAAGTACTTGGAGGTGTCCATATTCCGGACCATGCTTTCCAGACGGTCGCGGATGCTGTTTTCAGTCGCACGAATCTTCTTGCGCAGGTCGTTCAGGGTGTGCGATGCCGTATCTGCCATTGCATCCGGTGCAAGGATGGCACTCGAGATCTGCTGCTCGAGGCCCGGCTGAGGAGCCAGCGCATAGAATAAGTCGTCCGTCGGAAGTGCATCGTGTTCCGAAGAGCCATACCAGCTGACGAGGTTCTGAAAGTTGCGAAGCGCACCGGCCACCATCAGCAGTTCACCCATTGAGAGGACACCGCCCTTGACGGCGCGGGCGGCCAGCTGACTGACGCCCTCTACTCCACCGAAGCGGGGCGAGCCGTTTTTGATGAGCAGTGAATTGATGGCATCGGTCTGTTCCAGCGCATACCGCACTTCATCGGGGTCGCACTGAGGCTCGATGGCAAGGAGCTTTTCGCGGGACTCCTTGCACACACAGCCCTCCGCCGCCCGGGCAATGATCTTGTCCAGTTCCAGCGTTTTCAAATAACTTGTTTCCATAGTAATTCCTTATTTCAAATCGATTTCAAATGGTTATGGCAGGACGGATCTCAAAAAGGCGTAGCTTTTCAACGGCTTGTCCAGATGGGTCAGCGCATATTGCTCTGCTGCTGTAGAGAGCTTCGCCAGACTGCCGACGGAAATACGGAAGCCGAATATCTTTTTATCTTCTACCAGACAGATATGCCGCAGCGCAAACAGCGCCCCGGCGTCCAGATTGCACTTCTTCCCCGCCTTTTGGGCGCAGGATTCGCAGAGCAGACAGCCCTCCGCCGGGTCGAGATAAAAGGCAGGGCCATCGTAGGTGCCGCAGTCGCGGCAGTAGACCAGCTGCGGCAGAAATCCGCACTCGCTCATGGTACGCAGCTCAAATACAGCCTTGATGACCCGGAGGTCGGCCTTTTTCTCGCTTATCATGTAAAAGCAATTCAGGAGAAGCCTCAATTCTTTTGCGGCTTCGTCTCCTGTGGGCGAAAGCGCCGAGGCCATTTCCGCCATATACATGGCAAGGCTCATCCCCTCGATGGAAGACGAGATGCCGTGGAAGACGTTTTTGACATCCGCCTCTCGCACTGTATACATATTCCGTCCGGGGACAAGCACGAACTCCGAGTAACAAAAAAGCCCGCAGGCGCTGAACAGTTTGCTTTTCAGCCGCAGGCTGCTCTGCGCAGAGGCCGAGATGACTCCCAGCCCCGGCGTCAGAAGCGTGATGATCCGGTCTGATTCTTTATACCGGGTCTCTTTCAGGACAAGGCCCGGGGTCACAATGGTATCCATCTGTTTTTTCTCCTGCCGGGGCGGTGAGCCGCTGCTGAGCGAGCTGCCGCCTGTAGTCCAGATAACACAGAATATCACCGGTGCAGGCAAACGTCTGCCAGCTGAGTTCCACATCCATCGGACAACGCTCCCTTCTTTAAGGTATAGTGTCACCTCTATGGTACTGCGCTATCCCCGGGAAATCTGTCCTGTTATGAGGCTCAGCGGTTGGGCTGCTGCTTGAAGCCGAAATTGTTGAGCATGAACTCGTTATCGCGCCAGTCGGCTTTGACCTTCACCCAGCACTGTAAGTTGACGCGGCAGCCGAGAAACTCTTCGCAGTCGGTGCGGGCTGCGCTGGCGATCTTCTTCAGCATCGCGCCGCCCTTGCCGATGACCATGCCCTTGTGACTCTCCCGCTCACAGTAGATGTTCACGTCGATGTCCACGAGGTCGGTGCCGGGGCGCTCCTTGAAGCGCTCGACCACGACCGCAATGCCGTGCGGGATCTCGTCCCGCATATAGAGCAGAGCCTTTTCGCGGATGACTTCCGCAACGAGCTCCTTCTCAGGCATATCAGTGTAGGCATCATCGTCAAAATAATGCGGGCCTTCCACGGCATAGCGGCTTAGTGCATCGAACAGTTCCTCGCAGTGGTCATTGTCGCGGACACTGACGGTATAGACATCATCAAAGACGCCCAGAGCCTTCAGCTCCGCCTTGCGGGCCTCGAGGTCCGCCGGGTCTTTGACGAGGTCGGTCTTGTTGATGACCGCGATGGCCGGGCCGCCCTTTTTCAGAGCCTCGACCAGAACCATCTCCGATTCATTCAGCGCGCCGTAGGGCTCGAACAGCATCATGGACACATCGACGTCAGCAATGGAGTCGCTGGCCGTCTTGTCCATCCGCTTGCCCAGCTTATTGTGGGGCTTATGCACGCCGGGAGTGTCCAGCAGGACGTACTGCAAAGGCCCCCGGGTGATGACGCCAGTAATACGGGTACGGGTGGTCTGGGGCTTGGAGGTGACGATAGCCACCTTCTCCCCCACCAGCAGATTCGTCAGGCTGGACTTGCCCACATTCGGGCGGCCAATGACCGCCACGAACACAGAGGATGTATCATAATGGCCCTGGATCGGTGTTTCGTTTTTCAAAATAGAACTCCTGTCTTTTTATTCCGTGTAGCTCACCGTGCGGGGCAGACCCAGCTGGATGAGGACAGCTTCTTCCTTCTCACGCATCCGCATGGCTTCCAGACCGCCGTTCTCGTGGTCATAGCCCAGCAGATGGAGCATGGAGTGGACCGTCAGGAAAGCGACCTCTCTCTGCAGCGGATGGCCGTAGAGAGTCGCCTGCTCCTGTGCGCGCTCCATGCTGATGACGATGTCCCCCAGCATCTTGCAGCCGTTGTTCTCGTCCACGTCATAGACGCCGTTCTCCCCCAGAGGGAAGCTCAGCACATCCGTGGGCATCGGCTTATTGCGGTACTGGTTGTTCAGCTCAGCAATGGCTGCGTTGTCCACGAAGGTCACGCTGATCTCCGCCGGGTCGTCAAAATGCTCATATTCCAGCACCGCGTTGCAGGCGCGGCGGATGAGGATGCGAAGGCCCGAGGGGACCTTGATCGCTTTCTGCGAGTTGGTGATCAAAACTTTATTGGACATAAATCGTCCGCTCCTTTCGTTTCTACATTCTATTGAGCGAATGTCCCGGGTTCTGTGGTATGCCGCCGGGGTTGTTTTTTCATAGGGTTCAGTGCTTAGCCGGGTGGGCAGCGGCCTCGTAGGCTTTGATGATCTCCTGCACCAGACGGTGACGCACCACGTCTTTTTCGGTGAAGTAGCACTGCGCGATGCCGTTCACGCCCTTGAGGACCTGAAGTGCATCCACAAGGCCGCTGCGGGTGCGGTCGGGCAGGTCGATCTGAGTGACGTCGCCGGTAACGACCACTTTCGAGCCGACGCCCATGCGGGTGAGGAACATCTTCATCTGCTCCGGGGTGGTGTTCTGCGCTTCGTCGAGGATGATGAAGGAATCGTCCAGCGTCCGGCCGCGCATATAGGCCAGCGGTGCAACCTCGATGATCTGCTTTTCCACCAGACGCTCATAGGTCTCTGCGCCCAGCATATCGAACAGGCCGTCGTACAGAGGCCGCAGATAGGGGTCTACCTTCTGCTGCAGGTCACCCGGCAGAAAGCCCAGCTTCTCGCCTGCCTCCACCGCCGGGCGGGTCAGCACGATGCGGGAGACATCTTTGGCCTTGAACGCCTTGACGGCCATGGCCACAGCAAGGTAGGTCTTGCCGGTACCCGCCGGGCCGACGCCAAAGGTGATGGCGTTGTTCCGGATGGAGTTGAGGTACTCTTTCTGGCCCAGGGTCTTGGGACGGATGGGCCGGCCTTTGACCGTCACCGTCACGAAGTCTTCGGTCAGCTCCCGGACGCGCTTTTCCTCGCCGTCATGCGCAAGGCTCAGGCAGTAGCGCACCGTCTGGTCTTCCAGCGGCGTATGGTTCTCGATAAGGAGAAGCATCCCCTCCACCGCACGGGCCGCAGCTGCAACATTGGCCGGTTCGCCCGAAATGCGCAGCATCGTACCGCGGCACACCGCCGTCACCGAAAATTCTTTCTCCAGCATACGGATGTTCCGGTCACAGTTCCCGAATACAGCGGCTGCGATCTCTACGCTGTCTAATTCAATGCTCTTTTCTGCCATGCGGCTCCTCCTGAATGTCACTAGATTCTGCCTCTATTGTACCACCAAAACAGCGCGAAGAAAACTATGAAAATTGCACAAAATTTTTCAACCGCATATGGCGGTTTGGCAGAGCACTCGAAACCTGCTCTATCAGCCTTTTCAAAGAGGTATAATCGCAATGTCCAAGTGTGCGATGACCCCCGCAAGGGTGAGCCGCTTATTTTTACTCCCTCTGTTCCCTTTTTGACTTGCATCTTGACTTGCATTTCAAAAAAACTTTCCCGGAAACAGAGGCAATTACCGCCCACATTCCCCTCGAAAGGCATTTTCCAAGCCAAACAAAAATCCCAGAAAAGCCAGGCGTGAAGCCACTTTTCGGGGATTTTTGTTGTTTTATATTCTGTTACTCCTGCATATAAGCCAGTGTCTTATCGAACAGCGGCAGATATTGGCTTTCGATACGCTCAAAAATCGCTCTTGCAGTCGCCTCATCATAAACATGACTGGTCAAATTGCGGTCGTTCAGCAGCTCCAGCCACACTTTCGAATCCTCTATCATGCCGAAAGCAAAAGCCTGCTTGATGACCTCTTTCGGGCTGTTGATATTGGTATATCCCTGGTCGAGCAGATATTCCCTCATGGTTTTCCATGCAAGTTCCGTGCAAAACTCAAAGCGCTGGATGGCACCATCCCGCACAGAATCCAGCGGGTATTTCTTATAATCATCCAATGCCTCACGCAGCCGCTTCACAGCTTCCTTAAGATAGTTATATTTTTCATGCAGCTTATCCATCAGCTCTACACCATCCTTTTCAATGTTTGCAACAAAGGCGGGATTCATCCCGTCCTGCATATGGACAATATCAAATTTCAGCAGCGTGGGCAGGTCTTCGCATTCCATCCAAAATTCTGCTCGGTTGTCTGGCGGCATCCCGTACACGGCCAGATCTATGTCGCTGTTGGGGCGGTTGTCCCCTCTGGCCCGTGAGCCAAACAGCACGAGCCGCTTTGCCCCGAATCGCCGGGCCAGTGCAGCCAGCCGCAAATACAATTCATCCATATTCCCTGCTCCTTTTATACCTGATATGGTCCAGCTGATAATGCAAGCTTTAATTACTGAAGTCCTGAGGCTCATCTGAATTGCGGTGAGAAGGCAATCATTCTACTTTAGAGGGAGCCTTTTGGGAAACTGCCTCTTTTTTACGTTGTCAGCTTTTCTGCCATACGCTCGAGTAGTTCCCAGTCCTTCGGCTCTAAGTCGGCCAACATGACAACCAATCGCTTACGAAATTCTTTGTCGTCATTACGTGCAATCTCTGCAGCAAAGTCCATAATTTTATCGCTGGCGGCAGTTGGCGCTGCGAACATTTCACCTTCTCCGGTGCGCAGCCATGATTCATTGACGCCAAATTCGCGGCAGATGTCACTAATTGTACGTTCACTGGGAGATTTAGCACCAGAACAAAGTTCGGATGCAAACGGCTGTGAAATGTGCAACCTGTTTGCAAAGTCGATTCTTTTTAATCCAAGCTCTTCAAGAATTTTTTTAATACGTTCGTTCATCGGTTTTCGCCCCCCTTACAATCTGCATTGTATCACGCAGGTAAAGCCATGTCAACAAAAGAGTATAGCTCGGCTATGATTTTGTTCTTATCGATGCCACTTGGCTATTCCGTAGTTACTTACAGATAAAGCCAAACAAAAATCCCCGAAAAGCTAGGCGCGAAGCCACTTTTCGGGGATTTTACTTTGGAGCTACTGATCCGATTCGAACGGACGACCTGCTCATTACGAGCTATAAAAGGGACTTCTAACGTGTTGTGTCATGTTGTTTCATTGTCAAATAAATTGCGTGACGCAATCATTTTATTCGTCTGATTCTGTATCGTGCAATCTCGTTAATTACTTCGATTTTTCGAGGATGTTGCGGTTTTTGTTGCGGTCAAGTTGCGGTTTTTTAGCATCCTGTTTATAGGATGAATACGAGTCATCAAGAGACACGACGAAACAGAATCAAATTCAAGCTTTTCTCTTTTCTGGCTGCTTCAAGGCCTCTCTTGCGGTCTGACCGACCCGGCGGATGCTGTCCTCGTTGGCATGGGCGTACATCCGCAGCGTGGTGCTGCTGTCAGAATGCCCCAGCCGTGCGGCGACACTTACCACGTCGGCACCGTTGGTGATGGCAAGACTGGCGGACGTGTGGCGCAGCTTGTGCGGGTGGAAGTGCTCTATCCCATACCGTTTGCCAAATCGCTGGAAGTAACGAGTTGGAGTGTCTGGGTGCATAGGCTCCGGGCTATCGTCCTGTGTAAATGCCCAGCGCACCGTTACCGGCTGACTCTGCCGCAGCTCCTGCAAAAGCGCGGCCACGTCAGACGAGATGTCTACAACGCGGGTCTTGCCGTTTTTGGGCAGAGTCTCGTACACGCCCCGCTCGGAGGTGTACTGTAGATTCCTCTCGATGGTGATCGTGTTGGTATCAAAATCCACCGACTGCCATTGCAGCCCGCAGGCCTCGCCCCGGCGGCAGCCCGTATCGATAAGCAGCAGGATAAACGCCCGCCACTTGAGCGGCTCGCCATCCAGACAGCGCAGAATATATCGCGTCTCCTCCGCGGTAAAAGCCTTGTGCTCTGTAGGAAGGGCTGCATCCTTCGACTTCCGGGGGCGCGAAACCTTGTCCATTGGATTCCGGTCTATCGTATCATCCAGCAAGGCAGCCTTAAACAGGTTATGTAGTACAGCATACACCTTTGTCACGCTGGCGAAGGCAAGCTCCTCTGACAGACTGGAAAGTAACGCCTTTATCATGGCCGGAGTTATTTCCGGCAGCAGCACATGGCCCAGAGCCGGAAAGACATGCTGCTCCAACAGCTGGGTATAACTGGCCCGGGTCTTTTCCTCCAGCGTGGCGGCTTTCTCTGGCAGATAGACGGCTTCAGCATATTGCCGGAAGGTTTTGATTTTGGCCGCCTCTACGGCTTCCGCAGCGGCTTTTTGCGCAGTCTCTTCACGGGTCAGCACTTCCCCATCCGCCAACTGCTGCTCCAATTCAGCGGCGAATTTCTGTAGCTCCCGCTGAATGGTGCGCTTGCTCCATGTCGGCTCTGGGCGGAAGGTGCGCCAGACACGCCGCCCTCGCCCATTGCTGACCTGCACCTCGTAGATGCGGTTTCCGTTTTTGTCAAGTTTCTCCTTGAAACTCGCCATAAAAATACACCTCCGTATGGGTACACTTTGACAAGCCCGCCCAAAAGAGGTATAATCGCATTGCTTGAGTGTGCGATGACCCCGTAAGGGTGAGCCGCTTATCTTACTCCCTTGGTGTTCCAGCACCGGGGGAGTTTTTGTTTATACTACCTTTTCGAAGACCATTGTGGCCTGAATTCGGTCGCCACCCATCAGACCCTTACTGCCGCCGTTTGCGGTAGTGATCGTATGGAGCCGATAGCCTTTGGCGGCCTGCTGGTTAATGACATTCTCCAGCTCCGTCAGATTTCCAGAGCCGGTACCGATGAACTTTTCCTTCAGGGTGACTTGAAGGACCACATACTGGTACGAATTACCAGATGCGGTAGAGTAAGAAGATTCTTTCTGAATTGTGTCCATGAAACCCATGATAATTTCCTCCTGTTTTTTATATATCCCGGCAGAGCCCCACGGCCTTGCCTTCGATCACTACGTTGTTCATGTCCTCCCGGCTGAGAATGATGCTGTTGAAAGCCGGATTCTCCGGTCGCAGCTCGATGAAGCTGTCGTGGAGGTAAACGTGCTTCAGGGTGGCCTCGCCATCAATGCGTACTGCTGCGATCTCGCCGTTTTCCACTTCTCGCTGGCTGCGGATCGCTACCAGATCGCCATCATGAATGCGCGGCTCCATACTGTTTCCCTTACAGGTCAGCGTGAAAGTAGCCCGCCAGTTGGACGGCACACAGACCATACATTCCACATTCTGCTCCGCTGTAATGGGCGTGCCACAGGCAATACGCCCTACTAGCGGCACAGTGTCCATTGCAGGCATAGGCTGAAAGCCCGGCGGGATGGGGGCGGGAGAAGTGGGCTTGGGAGTCGGCTGCTCTTCCCAGCCCATCAGGTAGGCGGGAGTGGTCTGCAAAATCTTCGCAAGTTCCGCAAGGCTATCAACCGGAATCTTTTCAATATCTCCTTTTTCATATCTATAGATTGTGGCAGGAGAAACCCCGAGACGCTCTGCTACCTTTTCCGCAGAGAATCCGATTTCTTTTCTACGTTGCTTCATTCTTTCGCCGGTGGTCATGTTCATCACCTCTTGATAAGAGAATACACGAAAAGTCGCAAAATTGCAATAGCGTTTTGCAAATTCAAAAAAGATTTTCGCAAAAACGCAAGTCGTCTATTGACTTCTTGCTTCTGTCGTGTTACTCTATGTGCAGAGACTCGCGTTTATGCGAGTCGTGAAAGGAGGTGAACCACTCATGTCTACCAACATGAATCTTCTGCGCGGCAAGCTGAAAGAGCGCGGTGTGACCCAGCAGGAACTTGCGCAGAAAATCGGCATGGATTCAAGCACTTTGTCCCGCAAACTTGCATCCGATGGTCTGAAATTCACCGTCGGCGAGATGCATGACATCGCCGCAACCTTGAACCTGTCCGCCAACGAATGCAAGTCTATCTTTTTGCTCTGATACTCGCATTTTTGCAAGTTCCATTTTCAAAGGAGGTGAAGAAGATGAAAATTGAAATCACTGGCGAGCCCAAAGAAATTGCCGCTCTTGTACTGGCGGTACAGGAGCGGCAGGGTAAAGCCGTTGTTGAAACGACGGATCGGGCTGGCAATGTTGTTGCGGAAGCAGAAAAAAATCACAACCGACTGGTGAGGGAATAAAATGCAAGACTTTTTTAGAAACCTTGGCGAGTTTTGGGCTGACAACTGGAAAACTATCCTGTTATCAGCGGCCACAACCATTGTAATGCGTCTACTGTTATGTTTGTTATGATGCTGACAACGATCGGCAGCCAAAGAGACTGCATGGCCAGCTCCCGGAAACGGTCTTTCTTGTACTCCCGGTAAACCTGATAGAAGTCGGACACACAGTATGCCCCTGCTCCGATCGGATCGTGAAAGCCATCCACTTCTCCGCTCGGGTCTTCCTGAACCAACCCAAAGAATCGCAAATTACCAAGTTCCTTTGGGTCGCACCTGTAATGCGGATGTGCTTCGATCTTCTTCAGAAGTTCTTTGTCTGCTGCACTCAGGACGACATTTTCACAATCAGCTTTTTGCTGATACATAAAACCAGCTCCTTCCTACGCTCATTTTAGCAAAGGAATAACACAAACACAAGGAGGTGAACCACATGGACGACAACAAAAAGCCCAGCGAGCCGTCGGAAGCGGAACGCTGGGCAAAGATGGAAAACGAGATTCAGAAGCTCAAGCGGAGCAGGTCAATCCTTTGTGTTTCCAGCTTCGTTCAGAGTCTTCTCCTCTGGCGAATCATCGGACAAATCAACCAAATCCATGAGCTTTTGACTCTCTTGGTCAGATTCGATGCTTTGGTCAGTCAACATCTCCAATGCTTGAGCGATTCTCTCGTAAACCTCTTCCGTGATTTCGAGATGTTCCTCAGCACGTTGACGAAATTCTTCTGAACGCTTAAATTCTTGTTTTTGCAAATCGAGCATTTCCTCCTGATTTGCAATAACCGTAGTGTTTGCGGCTTCTTGACGTTGTTGATGCTCGTCCGGCAGGCATTCTTTTACAAATCCCAGAATGCAGATGATAAATGTAATAATTTCCATCACTGTTTTCCACGAGATTCTGCTCTCAGACTGCTTTGCCGATTGAATTTTTTCTTCGATTGCCTCAGCTGCTTCTTCAGGAAGATATGGCGTCACTTCATCAACTGCCGCTCTGGCAGTCTCAACTGAAATGGTCGCATTCTCCTGAATCGCATACAGAGCTTTCTGATAGACTCTCTTCAATTCTTCAGAATACCTGATGTTCAGCATTGATGCAGCTTCAGAAATCGAGTCGCGCATGGACTCAAAAGCATCTCGATTCATCGAAACGACCATTTCATTTACAGCTGTTCGGATGTCAGTAACAAGCTGCTCTGTAGACAAGCTTTTGCTCAAATCCTTTGTTATGTGTTCCACCTGCAAGGCAATCATCTTTTCCGACTCATTCATTTTATCACCTCCTTTCTGCTCAAGTATACCGCAGAAGGGAGCCACCAACAAGGAAGTACATATTCACATGAACGACTTACAAATCTTTGAGAACCCCGAATTCGGGCAGGTGCGCACCGTCGAGCTTGACGGCCTGCCGTGGCTCGTCGGCAAGGACGTTGCCGAGGCACTGGGGTACAAGAATCCCCGCGATGCCATTACCCGCCATGTTGATGCTGAGGATAAGGGTGTCGTGAAACACGACACCCCCTTCGGTGAGCAGGAAATGCTCATCATCAACGAGTCCGGCCTTTACAGCCTGATCCTGAGCAGCAAGATGCCGAAGGCCAAAGCCTTCAAGCGCTGGGTCACAAGCGAGGTGCTGCCCGCCCTGCGCAGGGACGGCGTGTACGAGACCGTGAAAGCCCAGCAGCACATTGAGCAGTTGGAAACCGCCAACGAGCGCTTGACCGCAGCCATTCAGGCCGTGAGCACTGCCAAGGAGCAGCTTGCGGATGTCACTGACCTGCGCAATGACTTCATCAAGCACCGCGACGATTACAAAGCCCGCTTCATTCAGGCCAAGGCCAACTATGGCAAGATCTGTGACAGCCTCCGTCAGGCCGAGGGCCTTGTGCAGCGAGCACAGGCCGAGCTTGACAGCCGCATTGACCAGTTGAAAATCGTCGCCTTTGGCCTGCCCGCGTTCGACCAGATCATGGCCGACATCTTCACCACCGAGAAAAAGGAGTGACCGCTATGAGGAAGCATACTCCTCCCGTCCCCTCTACCCCATTCATGAATGTCCGTGATGCTGCCCGGGCCACCGGGCTTTCGGAATACTACCTGCGCAAAGAGCTTGCTAAAGGCACCATTCCTCACCTCAAGAGTGGCCGGTGCATCATGATCAACGTCCCCGCCCTGCTGGTGCAGCTGGGTGTGCCGCAGAAATAAAAAGGAGGCATCCGCATGAGAATCAAATCTGGCGTCTTTTACTGGCTGGCGGTGGCCAGCGGTGCCGTCGGGATGCTGTACGCACTTGGCTTTGCAGGCAGCATCGAAGCCCTCGGTGTCATCTCCGACACCGACTTCATCACCGCGATGGTGCTGCTGTTGCTGGCGCTGTTCTTTGCCAGGCTGGGCGACCATGCCGCAGAGCGCGAGGCTCAGCGCCGCAAGTACATCGACCGCCGCCACGCCCGCACCGAAGAGCCGGAGTACCGGCAGAACCGGAGGGACGCATGAAGACCAAGCGCATGAAAAAGCTCCTGATGGGCATGGGCCTGTCCCGCAATCAGGTGAACCACATGGTCAAAGAGCAGCGGTTGAAAGGCTCTTCCAAAATCAGCAATGCAGCCTATTACTACGCTGTCAACCGCAGTCTTTCCAAGCCATGCTGGCGTGACTGGCTGCCGTATGTCAAGAGCCTTGTGCTGGAGTGAAGCACATGACGAGTAAGCAAAAAGCCCGTCGGTGCTGGAACACCGGCGAGCCTGCAAAGGGATGATGGTTTTCCTAGCCCATCACCCCGAAGAATAACACACTTTGGAGGTTTTTACAAGAGATGAAAGGGATTCTTATCGAGCCGGGCAAAGACATGGTCGTGACCACCCTGCCGGACACGCTGCAGGGCATGGAAGCGCTTTTGCAGTGTCCCTGCGAGCAGAAAGTTCTGCCCCGCACCCCGGCGGTGCTGGTGTACGCCATCTACGGCAAGGGCCTGAACCGTACTTATCGCGGCCAGCCCATCTATGGCACTATCCTCTGCTACGGCTGGCGAAATAACCGCTTCCAGCCCCTGAGCAAAGACCTGCAGGCCGAGATGCTGGACCGCCTGAAGGAGATGGAGGTGCGGGTATGACCACCTATATCTGCAAATGCGGACGGCGAGTGAAGAAATCCACCGATGCCAGTACCACTGGCAACCGCCTATCCGGCTATGCACCCGGCCATGAATGCTGGGGATGCCCCTACGCCATGCCATACAGAAACTATCAATGGGATGAAAGTGCTAGAACTGTCAGCCGGGAGACTCAGGGCTACGAATGCCGGATGAGCAAGACCCTCACCTATGCGTCAGAGTTCGCTGGCTCTATCAAGGATAAATGCACTTGTCGAGTGCATAGTCTGGACTTCGACTTTCTGTCTCAGGTCTCCGCATGGATCAAAGACACTTATCCAGACAGAGAGATTTTTGGCTCGTTTTCCAAAGATATTCGTGCATCGGACTATGGATCTGATGGCCGTTACTGCCTGACTATCACCTGCACCCAGAATCTGAAAGGCGTTGCCGCAAAAAGAGAGCTGCTTGGTCAGTTCTTTACTCCGAATGGTAGCCGCAAGGACATGACACCGCAGCAGGAAATGGAAAAGATTCTTGCTGACATCAAAAAAGCAAAGGAGATTTTCTCATGTACACCTGCCCAGAATGCGGATGCTGCTGCGACCACGAAAGAGAGTGCTGCGCAGAGTTTCACGGCGGCAACACCGACCACCTCGGCGAGCGAGGCGGCTGCAAACGGCTGGACCCCCGCGCTGTCCCCGCAGAGCAGCGCATCGGCCCCTGTTGTTCCTGCGGAGACTTCTTTTGCATCCGCAGCTGCCCCCACCTTTGACTTTTCTCCATTGGGGGAGCTGTCCCAGCAGGCCGCAGACGCCGATCAGCAGTTTGATCTGCATTACGGCGCGGCGCAGGACGAATACCTGATCTCCTGCATCTACCTCGCCCGCATCCACGCTCTGACTGCCAAGGCGGGCCGGTATGGCGGCGGTACATGGACAAAGTGGTATGAGAGCAAGGGACTCAGCGAAGGCAGCGCCCGCACGATGGTCAAAAACGGTGACGCTTTTAATTCCGCAACTGTTGCGGAATTAAAACAACTGCCCGAGCTGACCCGCAAAGATTTGAACCTCATCGCCCGCAGCGGGTGTGCTGGGCAGCTGGTCGAAGCCGCCGGAGACAGCCAGCGGGTGCAGGAGCTTTTAGCCCAGCTCAAGGCCGAGAAAGACCGTGCCGACACCGCCGAGAAGTCCGCTCAGAACGCCCGCAAGGAAAATGCCTATTTCAAGGAGCTGGTGAAAAGCGCCGAAGCCCAGACCTCTAAGGACGCGGAAAAGCGGGAGGAAGCAGAAAGCCGCTATGAATCCGCTCTTGCCGACATCAGCGGCCTGAAAGAGCAGAACGCCCAGCTGAAAGAGCGCGCCGACTCTGCCGAAGCCCGGGAAGAGGAAGCATGGAAGATGCAGAGCAAGGCCGAAGCCCGCGCCAAGGACGCCGAGAGCCAGCTGGAAGCCGCCCACGCCGACATTGATGGGTTACAAGAGCAGTACGCTCAGATGTCGCAGCGGGCAAACGACGCAGAAGAGGCCCTGAAGCACCAGCCCATCGTGGGCGTCATCGACGAAGAAGAAGTTGACCGTCGCGCAGCAGAAAAGGCTTGGGGTCTTGCAGATGCCCGGAATGCCGAACTGGCCAAGGACAACGCCAGCCTGAAAAAGCAGCTTGCCGCCCTTCGGGCCAAAGTCAGTGACGATGCACAGGCCGATTTTGAGACCGCCAACTTCTGCGTCAATTCCATCCGGGCCGCATGGGACACCAGCAGAGCCAGCTACGCCCGCTTGGTCGGCGAGGATCTGGAAGGGACGTTCCAGTCTCTGTGCGGTGTGCTGAACAGCATCATGGAGGAAGCGGCCCGCCTCTGCCGCCAGCCGCCGGATTATGACGGAGGTGATGGCGATGAATGAGATGTACAGCTTGGACTTTGACCGCTACGGCCCGCCCTTGGAGCCGCCGGACGACTACTATTTTCTGCCGCGTGACGCAGAACAGGAGGATGAGAACGACCATGACGAATGAACTTACCGTCCGGGTGCAGAACTCGGTGATCCCGGCCATGAGCTGGAACAAGGACGAGGTGCAGCAGAACCTTGACGAGCTGCTTGCAGCCTATACAGGCCTCGTCTATACTCCGGAGAGCATCAAGGGCGCCAAGGACGACCGGGCCAAAATCAACAGCTGGGATAAGCAGCTGGGTGCAGCCGTCACCGCCGCAAGGAAGCTCTACCTGAAGCCGTTGGAGGACTTTCAGGCCGACATCAAGACCATGCGGGAGCAGTGCAAAAAGGTCTCCGGCGCGATCGACGCGCAGGTTAAGGCTGTCGAACAGGCCGAAAAAGATGAAAAGGCGTCTACGTTGAAGCTGGTCTACCGGGACTGCATCGGGGAGCTGGAGCAGCTTGTACCGTTCGAGACGCTGCTGGTTCCCCAGTGGCTCAACAAGACCTTCGACCTTGCTCAGGCCGAAAAGGAGCTGCGCAAAGCTGTGGAGACCCGGCGGGAGGAACTGCGCCTCATCCGAGAGACCTGCGGCGAGGATGCAGAACCTTGCATCACCGAATACCTGAGGTCTCTGAGCGTCAACGATGCCCTGCATGAGCACAGCCGCAGAGAACGCGCCCGTGTGGCTCAGGCCGAGGCGGAAGCCAATCGGCAGGCCGCAGAGCGGGCCAGAGCCGCAGCGCCGGTCATCATCCCGCCCACAGAGGAAGAGCGTCAGCTGAAAGAAGAAGCTGCTCGGGAGGCCCGGAGTAACGCTTTTATAACGGCCTCCGGACGGCTGGATTGTGAAGTTCTGCAGCAGTTTGCCACCCCGGCGGTCCCGGCCCGCAAACGCTACCGCTTCTGGGTGGATTTCACCCCGGAAGACATCGAATGGTTCAAAGCCGAAGCTCAGAAGCGCGGCTTTGCGTATGGTTCTGTGAAATAATCGGAGGTAACTACTTATGGCTTTTTCCCGTTCCGGCGCACCTGCGCCCACCATGTCCGCAAACACCACTGATACCACGACTGCCCGGATGACCGCGATGCAGCAGCGTGCAGTCCAGAGCAACGCTCTTCAGGCTGCCAGCCCGGCCAAACCTGTGGAGATCACCTCTGCCGACGGCCAGCACATGATTGTCAGCTTCTCGGACGTCCGCAACTTTATCTGCGCCAAGGCCACAGATGCCGAGTGCAAGATCTTCCTCGAGACCTGCAAGCAGTATCGGCTGAATCCTTTCACGAAGGAAGCCTACCTCATCCACTACGACAACAACAGCGAAGAGACCCCCAGCACCATCGTTCTGGGCAAGAACTGTTATCTTCAGATGGCCGAACGTCATCCCAGCTATGACGGATTCGAGGCCGGCGTCATCATCTTTGACAAGGTGGCTGGAGATTGCCAAAAGCGGGAGGGTTCCATCGTTTACGAGGACGAGGAGCTTCTGGGCGGCTGGGCCAAGGTCTACCGCAAAGACCGCACCCGTCCCAGCTACGAGGAAGTGAAGTTGACCGAGTACGACACCGGGAAATCCCTGTGGAAGGGCAAAAAGGCCACCATGATCCGCAAGGTCGCCCTTGTCCATGCGCTGCGGGAAGCCTTCCCCTCCACATTCGGTTCTCTCTGCGATGAAAGCGAAGTCCATGTGGATGCAGAGTCCACCGCCGTGGAGCTGGACGATGCCGGACAGGCCCCGGCTCCCCGCTGGGCCCGCATCAAGGAAGCTGCCGAGCAGGCCGATGCCCTGACCGTCGAAGAGGCTGAGTGTTCTGTGGATGACCCCTTTGCCGGAGGTGACAGATCGTGATCCTGACGCACAAGACCGGCGTACTGCTCCACGGGACCCTTGCCAAAGACCCGGTGTTCAAGGATGTGGGCCAGAAGCAGGTGCTCAAGTTCGACGTGAAGGCCCACAGTGTCAAGACCGACACGGGCAGCTGGGAGAGCCTGTACGTACAGGTCAATGTCTGGCACGGGCTGGACAAGTGGGACGGGATGTTACTGAAAGGCGATGCCGTCACGGTTTTTGCCCGGGAACTCAAGACCCGGGAATACAACGGCAAGACCTATTACAGTGTGGATGCCGACGACATTCAGCCCGGCGGACTGGTGCTCTTCCGGTGGATGCAGAATCTCATTGACCTCTGTACCGAACCTCCTGCATCGCCCGAACAGACCAGCCTTTCCGGCGGGCAGATATACCCCGGCGAGAAACTGACCGACTACGCGCCCCGAACCCCGCAGGCGGCAGCTCCCACAGGTCCCGCCGTCGGCACCCCGGAGGCTGACGCCCTCATCGACGACAGTGCCAATGACCTGCCCTTCTGAGCCTGAACGCTGTGCTATCTGGCGATACGGGCATTTCATTCGAAAGGAGGTCAGGCCGTGGGCATTGACTCTTCTCGCGGCTTTGTTGCCATCCCGCGCGGCCTGACCGACTGGGAGTGGTACTCAGAGCCAAACACCGCCCGGCTGTTCATCCATCTGCTGCTCACGGCCAACTGGAGCCAAAAGCAGTGGCAGGGTATCACGATCCATCCCGGTGAGCTGGTCACGAGCCAATCTCAGCTGGCAAAAAAGCTCAATTTGAGCATTATGCAGGTGCGAACAGCCCTGAAACACCTCGAATCAACAGGATACATAACAGTCAAAACCGGGTCGAAATACAGCCTTATCACGTTGAATAATTACGATTTGATTGAGGCCGGTAACAGGCAGATAACAGGCAAGCAACAGGCAGATAACAACAACTTAACCATAAATAACATAAAAAACATAAATAAGTCGTCGTCTGCGTGCGCGACGCCCGAGCCGACTCCGACGAGGACGACCTCCCCCATCGCGGAGGATTTTGAGCAGCGTATCTGCAAGCTGAGCATCCAAGGAAAAGCCCAGCTGGCTGGATACGCCGACCGACTGGGAGAGGAACTGGTGTCGGAGATCGTCAGCAGGTGCGCCGACCTTGGGGCTTACAGTTGGCCGTATGTCCGCAAAGCGCTGGCAGAGGCTGAGGCTCAGGGATGCAAGTCTGTGGAGGAGTACCGCAGGCTTCACCCCATCAGCAGCGGACGGAATCTCCGGGTTGACCGTACCGAGCCGAGCGGGAATGATTTCCTGAAGGATGCCGCCCGGCGCAGACGATTGACAAAAAAGGAGGGACTCGATGTATCGGAATCCTGAATACTACCCCGACCCGACGGTCGGCCGGGCACTGGAGAACCTCCGCAGAAAGGAGACTCGATTGAACACTGGAAAGCAATTTGAAGCCGACTGGAAAAACTCCATGCCGAAGGATGCATGGTGCTACCGGCTCAAGGACAGTGCAGCCGCTTATTACGGCGGAAATGAGAGCCTGAGCTTTTCCATCGACAACATCTGTGACTTTGACGTCTACCGCTACCCCATGCACCACTACTTCGAACTCAAGACCATCGACACCCCCAGCATCCCGCTAGAAAAGATCCTTGGTCGATTCGACCGGGAGAAGCAGAAGTATCACAAGCTCAAGCATATCACCGACATGGCCCATGCAGCTGAGTTTCACGGCCAGACCGCTCATGTGGTCATCAATTACCGGGGCAAGGTCAACCGCACCTTCGCCATCTCGGCCAGTGTTGTGCTGGAGTACATGAACACCCAGACCCGCAAAAGCATCCCATGGCAGTGGGCCGCTCTGAACGGCATCGAGGTGGAGCAGCGTCTGCTTCGTGTCCATTGGCGGTATGATGTGGAAGGGCTGCTGAAGCGGTTGGAAGGGGGTGAAGCCGTTTGACCTACGAGGAAAAGAAAGATTGGCTCCGTCAGTACGAACGCGCCAAAAAGAAAGAGCTGCACCTGACGCATGAGCTTCAGGAAGCAGAGTGTGACTATGGCCATATGACACAGGCGCTTTCCTCGGTGCCGGGAGGTAGCGGCGATGGACAGGCGCTTCCTCGTGCTGTGGAACGAGTAGAAAAAGCAAAGCAGGCTTTGGACGCACAAATCTTGTTTTGCGACGATCTCCATGCCGAAATCACGGCAGTGCTTCTCAGCTTGGAAGACCCCGACGATTACGAGATTTTGAAGCTGAGGTATCTTCACTTCAAGACATGGGAAAGCATTGCAGCTGAAATAAAGCTCTGCCTCCGTCAAATCTACCGTCGCCATCGCCGAGCCATTGATGAGTTAAATTTATAATGTCAGTCAATGTCACCTAGAAGTCATTTTATGTCACTCCACGTTATGCTAAAATAGTACCATCGGCAGAGCCGGAAAGGCCACCCGATACACGCAGCCTCCGAAACTTTTCCTCCATCATGATGAATTGCTCCTTTGGACTTTTTGCTGCTTGACAGGCATTTTTCTCCTTCTTGAGCTTTCTGAGGCTGCTTCAAGGACTTTCTTCCCTGCACAGAAATGTGCGGGGATTTTTTATGCAGCTTCTGCCGTTCGGAAACCCCGGGCGGCTTTTTCATACTCCCGGGGTCTGCAAAAGTACCCCCTCCCTCAAAAAGACCTCCCCCTCCG
>ENA-UESJ01000290-UESJ01000290.1-human-gut-metagenome-genome-assembly--contig:-NODE-290-length-27693-cov-6.583321_pt1 | contig 27693 bp, 17 predicted proteins | sample MGYA00243000_ERZ508001 | MGnify/ENA primary metagenome ERZ508001 (study PRJEB26167, sample SAMN06115479) | human gut metagenome | host: Homo sapiens | place: China:Chongqing | collected 2015-03-03... | reverse complement strand
AGCAGTCGGTGTGCTATACACATTTTCACTCAAACAAGGTTTTTAGAGGTGACCTTCAGAATATTCTGCGGCTGAAACACAAATGAGGCCGAATTACTCAGCCTCATTTGCAACAGTCAAAAATCCATAAACTTGTGCGCAAAGCTATAAGCCTCATGCACAAATTCATTATTTACTCCGCGTAGTCGGTGTCGATCCCTGCCTTGACCAGCTCGTTCTGCTCCGCTTCAAGCGCCAGTACCTGCTGGCGCTGTATATCCTCGTGCACGGACAGCATCGGCTCAACGTCCATGCGGCGCACGTGGCGGTCTATGTAGTTCTTCGTGCACTTGTAGACCATCGGCGACAGCACCAGAACGCCTATCAGGTTCGGAATCATCATCATTCCGTTGAATGTATCAGAAAGCTCCCAGGCGAGGTTCTCGCCCATTGTCGCGCCGCCGAATATAGCCAGAACGAAAACGATCTTGTAGAACAGCGTGGCCTTTGTCCCGAAAAGGTACTCGAACGCCTTGGTGCCGTAGTGGCTCCAGCCGAGGGAAGTGGAGAACGCGAAGAGCAGCAGCGCGATTGCAACGAAATAACGTCCGAATTCACCGAAGTTCACCTGGAACGCAACGCCCACTATGGAGCCAGTCTGGCTCTCAAGGTACGCGAACTCCTCCGCAAGCCTGCCCGTCTGGAGGTCGAACAGACCGGAAGAAAGGATCGTGAACGCAGTCAGCGAGCAGACAACGATAGTGTCGGTGAACACGCTGAAGATTCCCCACATTCCCTGGCTGACCGGCTCCTTGACGTTGGAGTTGCAGTGCACCATTACCGAGGAGCCGAGACCCGCTTCGTTAGAGAACACGCCGCGCTTCATGCCCATCTCTATCGCCATCTTGACGCCCTGACCCACCAGACCGCCGACGACAGCCTCCATGCCGAACGCGCTCCTGAAAATAGAGGAGAACACCGCGCCGAACTGGTCGATATGCATAACGCAGACGCCGACAGTTCCCAGCAGGTAGACGATTACCATTATCGGAACGATCTTCTCTGTAACCAGCGCGATCCGCTTGATACCGCCGATAACAACGAGAGCCGCAATGATCATCAGCACGATGCCGGTGATCCAGTTCGGAATCCCGAATGTGCTGTTCATATTGGTGGAGATGGTGTTGATCTGGGTCATGTTGCCGATTCCGAAGGAAGCGAACAGGCAGAATACGCAAAACAGCACGGCAAGCACGGAGCCTAAAACCCTGCAGTGCTTCTTTGCACCGAGACCGTACTTGAGGTAGTACATCGCGCCGCCGCTCCACTCGCCTTCCCTGTTCTTGACGCGGTAGAGAATGCCCAGCACGTTCTCGGCGAAGTTGGTCATCATTCCGAAGAACGCCATGATCCACATCCAGAACACCGCTCCGGGGCCTCCGGTGACGATTGCGGAAGCCACGCCCGCGATATTACCGGTCCCGACCGTTGAGGCGAGCGCCGCGCATACGCTCTGGAACTGGGATATCTGCTTGTCCTTGGTGTGCGCCGTGACCTTTCTGTCCTTGAATACCGCACCGATGGTGCATCTGAACCACCTTCCGATGTGCGATATCTGGAAGAATTTCGTAAGCACCGACATCAGCACTCCGACGAACAGCAGCAGGATAAGAGCCGGCCAGCCCCATACAACGCCGCTGATCGCGTCGTTCACAGTCTTTACGACTCCGAGGAAGCCGCCGTCATCTGCCGCAGTCTCCGCCGCAGAAATAAGTAACAGATCCATAAATAAAAAACTCCTGTATAAATTTCGTCAATAATATCTATTATACACTATATAGAGTAAAAAATCAAACCCTCCCCGCATGGCAATTTGCACAAAATTTCATGTGAAACATTACATTTCCAGATAAAAACACCGCTTTTGTATCGTCAGATTGTAAATATAACTAAAAAAAATAGTAATATCGCACAAAATCTTCAGTCTGTTGTTGCAAATAACACGCGATTTATGATATACTTATTTAAAATAGTCATAGTATGCCTGTTTGAACCAAACAGGACAAAGGAGAAATCGCCTTGAAAAAATCCCGTCCTTTGATCGGAATAATCGCCGCTGAAGCGGAATATGTATTCTTCTCAAACGCGCTGAACACAATTCAGAAAGAGCTTTTCGCCGCCAACATGGACGCCGCAGTATTCTCGTCCCTGATGATGTCCGGCAACGCTGAATTCGACGCGGCCGAAAACTCCGTATACGACCTTGTGGACTTTGACCTCCTAGACGGCATTATCATATTCCCCTCCAGCATTAACGACGTTACCTCGCGGGAACGCCTTATCGCACGCATAAAAAGCGATTTCAAAGGTCCTGTCGTTTCGTTCGACAGCCAGGTGGACGGCTTCGCCAACTGCATTTACAACTACGAACCAGTAGCCGACATGATGGTCAGCCACATCATGGATCACCACGGCTGCAAGGTCATCGACTTCGTGGGCGGACCGAAGGACGAATTCCACGACTCCATCGAGCGCTACTTCGTGAAGGCCATGAAAAAGCGCGGCTATGATATCCCCAAAGAACGCATACACCACGGAATCGACTGGGTTTACGACTTTTCCGGCATTGCCGGCGAGATAATCAGCAACGGCATGCCGGAAGCGATAATGTGCTGCTCCGACCTTACCGCAGTACAGCTCATCGAATCGCTGTCGAACCGCGGCGTAAATATCCCGGACGACGTGCTGATCACCGGCTTCAATCAGAAGGAGCCGTTCGGCGCGAATTATCTTAACATCACCTCCGCGCTGCGCGACCCTGTTACTCTTGCGAAAAACGCCGCGCACTACATAATCGCGAAAGTCACCGGCGGGGTATACCAGGCGCATTCCGACGACAACTGCGCACAGTTCCGCGCCGGAATGACCTGCGGCTGCTGCCACCCCAACCTCGGAGAGCTGTGCCATGCCTCCGCTGCTGAAATGACCAGCTTGCAGCGCAACGAAATGGATTCCTACTACAACTTCATGTCAGAGGAGCTCATCGGCGCGGATACGTTCTACGACTACCTCTGGAAGGTGGACTGGTACACGCATTTCCTCGGGGATTTCACCGGATTCTGGCTTTGTCTCAACAATCAGGTAATGCACAACGAAGCCCCCGAACCGAGCTTCACCGACCGGATAAACCTCGCGTACAAGCGCACCTCCGCAGGAAGCACCGTCGACCTCATGGCGAAGTTCCCGCGCGATATGCTGCTTCCTGAGATTTTCGAGGAGCGCAGCCGCCCGTCGGCGTTCATCTTCACGACCCTCCACTTCATTGGAGTTAACTACGGCTACGTCGTGCTTTCCTACGGCGAGAGCGGAAAGGTCTACAGCCGGAATTACGTCAAGTGGCTCAGGACAATAAGCTGCGCCCTTGAGAAGCAGCGCCGGCACATTCTCTACAACGACGCCGTTACCGACGCGCAGGTGCGCGATTCCCTCACGGGTCTGCTGAATATGCGCGGCTACGTCCGCATCATGACGGAGCGCTGCGGCAAGTTCAACGACCCGAAGAAGCTGCTGCGCATAATCTCCATCGACGTTGAGAACCTCCGCGGCATAAACGACACCTACGGCTACGCGGAGGGCGACAAGGTGCTTCAGGCCCTCGGCGTTGCGCTTTCCGGCGCTGCCGGAGAAAACGACATCGTAGTAAGGGTAAGCGGCGACGAGTTCTTCATTGCCGGAGTTATCGACGAAGGCTCCTTCGACGATGTTCCGTCGAGGCTCAGTAGCGTTGTGGACTCCATAAACCACCACAACCAGGAATATGGCGTGAATATCTACACCGCGTCGATCTCCGCGCCTCTCACAGACCGCTCCGTGCTCGACAAGCTGCCCTACGAGGCGGCGTACCAGCGCACCCTCACCAAGGATAACCACACCAAAATGCACAAGACCGCGGACGTTTCCGCCGAGACTTTCGACCCGGAGGAGCGCCAGCAGGTCGTACGGCTGCTTAACGAGAACCTGTTCTCATATAATTTCCAGCCCATCGTCAGCGCGAAGGACGGAAGCGTTTTCGCGTACGAGGCGCTCATGCGGTCCGGCGAAGAATTCCGGCTGTCTCCGCTCACGATACTAAGCCACGCCGAGGCTCTCGACAGACTCCAGGACGTGGAGAAGTGCACGATGTTCAATACTCTGCGCTTCGCAAAGGAAAACCAGCGCCTGCTTGCGGGGAAGCTCCTGTTTATCAACAGTATACCGGCATGCACGCTTCCGGACGCCGATTTTGAACAGCTATATCAGCTTTACGGCGATATCATGCAGAATATCGTCGTGGAGTTCACCGAGCAGACCGAGGCAAGCTCCAGCCAGTTAAAGACGCTGCTTGAGCGCAGCCAGCGCTGCGGATTCAAGGTCGCGATAGACGATTACGGAACGGGATATTCCAATATCAGCAACCTGCTGACATTCATGCCCAACGTCGTGAAGATAGACCGCAGCCTTATCATGAATATCCACAAGGATAAGCGCAAGAAGCACTTCACGCGCAACATCATCGACTACGCCCACGACAACAACTTCATGGCTCTCGCAGAGGGCGTGGAGCTCACCGAGGAGCTTCAGACCGTTATCGGCATGGGCGTCGACCTTATCCAGGGCTACTATACCGCGAAGCCCTCCGCGGATATCGTTCAGGAGATAAATCCGGACATCGCGGAGGAGATACAGGAATACAACCGCCAGTCCGAGAACCGCCGCACCCGCAAGACCTACTTCACCGGCGACGAGCGCGAGATATCCCTCATGGCGCTTGACCTGGACAACTACACGGATATCATCGTCAACAAGATGGAGTACACCCTGACCGGAAATAAGAACTACACCTCCGAAATGGCAATACGCGCCAAGGACAACATCGACTGCCGCCTGAACCTCGTGGACATCACTGTGCAGAACGAGAACGCGGGCGCTTCGATAACGGTGGGTCAGAATAGCACCATGACGCTGAACATCATCGGCACGGCAACGCTGACCGGCGGGATTTACGTCCCGGCTGGCTCCACGCTGAAAATAATCGGCGACGGCACGCTCAGGATAAACTCCGCAAGCAGCCAGACCTACGCCATCGGCTCCGGCTTTACAATGCCGTACGGCAATATCGACATCTGCATGAACGGCGGTCTTTATATCCACCTTGACGGCGAAAAGAGCGTGGCGATAGGCGGCAGAACCAACGACGGCAGCTCATATATCAGGATACGCTGCAAGGAACTCGTCATCGAGCAGATGGGCAAGAAAACCCTCGGCATAGGCAGCCTGCTCTCCGGCGCAGACGTGGATATAGACGACTCCCGCATGTTCATCGAGCACCATTCAAAAACCGGGCTTGGCATCGGAAGCTTCAGCGACCCGTGCAGAGTAAGCATCAAAAACGGCTGCGCTGACTTTAAGATGTCCGGCGACAAGGTAGGAGGTATCGCGTCGTTCAACTCCTGCGGCGGCAGCATCCAAATGTCTGACGTGCGCATCTCCACCGAGTTCAAGGCGAAGGAGATACTAGGTATCGGCGCCGATAAGAACTTCGGCGAGATCATAATGAACGACTGCACGTTCGATTCCCTTATCGAGGGAGCGGAATCAGTCGCGTTTGGCTCCGCCGACTGCGAGGGCACTCTCACGATGTCCATGTGCAGCGGTACTATCACGGTGCGCTCCGGAATCAAGACCCTGCTCGGCGTCAAACCTGAGAATCTTATTTCGGATCACTGCATAGGTCTGAAGTTTGTCGAGGATCAGTAAAAACATATTGTAATTCGGCTGTCGATAAAGTCAATTCCGGCACGGCAAACCGCTTTCTCAATATAGGAGAATTGGTAAATAATATGCGCTTCCGCACAGTTACTTTGTGCGGAAGCGCTTTTATTTCAGAGAGTTTAACGTCTGCGCGGGTGTGACATCTTCGGGTCGCCCCTATGGCGGTTCACGCCGCCTCCGCCAGAGGAGCAGACGCCCGCTTCGCTACGATGCTCCGACGCTCTGACGCTCCGAATTGACGGCTCCTGAAAGTTTACCCCGCACAAATCTATTCTCCGCACAAAAAAAGACCGCTCTCCCGAGCGGTCTTTCTTATTACTCAGATCAGATGAACGCGTAATTTGACTTACCGTTCTTCTTAACGGAATACATCGCGTCATCAGCCTTACCGATGATATACTCAACACGGGTGTTGTAGTCGTCCTTTATCATCGAAATACCGATGGACACGCTCACGGTCAGGTGAACTCCGTCGCACTCGAAGCCTTCTTCGAGCTTGGAGATGATATCCTGCGCAGCCCTTGTCGGGTCGTTTATCTCCGCGTTGCGAATGCATGCGATGAACTCGTCGCCGCCGTAACGTCCTGCGAAGCCGAACTCGTTCACAGTGCCCTTTATGGTGCGTGCAACAAACTTCAGCACCTGGTCGCCGGTCGCGTGGCTGTACTGGTCGTTGTAGTGCTTGAAGTCGTCTACGTCGATGAACAGAACCGCCATCTCGGATTTACGCGCTTCGGAAAGGGTGATCTCGTTGTCAATCTGGCTCTCGATGGTCTCACGGTTGTAAAGCTCGGTGAGAGCGTCGAAGCTTGCACGGGTCGTGAGCTGCTGCTCGCTCTTCTTCGCACGGTCGATATCCAGGATAACGCCGACGATCTTCAGCGGGTTGCCTTCCTTGTCGCGGAGGGTCGCAGTTCTGATAAGAACCCAGATGTAGTCGCCGTAGATGTTCTTCATACGGTACTCGTTGTGCTTGAACTCCTCGCCTCTGCCCAGAGCCTCGAGGTCCTGCTTGTAGCGTTCTGCGTCCTCCTCGTGGAGCTTAGCCTTTAACAAGAAGCTGTCACCGAAGTGGTCGGACGGAGCACGGTAGCTGAACTTCTTGTTGAAGTTGTTGGAGAAGAAAACTTCGTTGGTTTTGAAATTCCACTCGAAGATGATGTTATCGGACATCTCCGTAATGGTGCGGTATCTGTCCTCGCTGACAACGATCTCGTCAAGCAGGTTGTTGAACGCACGGGACATCTGTCCGTACTCGTTGTTGCTGACCTCGTTCGGGATACGCGCCTCGTGGTCGCCGCGGCGTACCTTTACAAGGGTCTCCTCGATGGTCTTGAGCGGTCTTGTTACAAGAATGGATACGACGACAGCGCCTGCAATTGCAACAATGGAGATAAGTACGCATGCCACAACTATGCCGTTGCCCGCGGGCAGCGAGAAGGAATTTGCATTGCCGTTCACAGGGCAGCTTGCGATCGCGATAAGTCCGTTTTCGCCGCCGACCTTGACCATTGCGGCGTACCACTTATCAGAGGAACCGTTTGCCGGAGAGTACTCGATTATCTCAGGCTCCGCGCCGTCAGTCAGGCTGTCGATCCTGCTCTTGAAAACATCGGAGGGGTACTCGTAATAAAGGTTTACCTTGAAGTTATCAACGATATTATAATTGTGATTGGGGGAAGAATCCGCAACAGTCACAGAACCGTTGTAGAACGTGCTTCCGCCGGCCGCGCTGTAAAGGAAGCCCTTGCCGGACAGCTTGTAGCTGATAAGCAGGGTCGCGCCGCCCTGATGCTTCTTGTAGAACATCGTGGGGTTGGTTCCGCCGCCGGTGGCCTCGGGATTGATTATCGCATTGTAGTAGAGAGCACCGTCTGCGTAGCTGTCATAAGCGCTGAAATTGTCGATGACCTGACCGATCTTTCCGGTGCTTCCGCAGAAGATCTTGCCGTCCTTGTCCACCAGAGAGATGGAATCTATCTCAGGATTCTCGTTTGCAAACTGCACAAGGTAATTTCCGACATAATCCGTGGTTTTCTGGCTCTTGATCACGTCCTGTACCTCGGTGTTCTTCAGAATGGTCTCCGCCTGCTTATCCACCGTGTCGAGGTAGGTCTGCAGCGTGTAGCGCTCGTTCTCTGCCACCTCGAGTAAAGTATCTCTGAACTGCTTGTCGCCGTCAGAAGAAAGCAATGTGTTTGCGAACACCGTGTAGATCACCATCGGCAGTATCGCGAACAGCATGGCGCTGATCATCAGCATGGTTCTGATCTTCATATATACTCCCCGTTTCTGTTCTGCAAGAGCAGATTATTTCCGCATTCAGCCGTGCGACAGACACAGCTATTTAGTATCAGTATAACACAAAAACTCGTTTCTGTAAACACTTTGACAATAATAATTTATCATTGTCCGGCATTTTTATTAAACCTGCACAAATCGTCCGAAATTATTTTGTTCACAATATGGAGAGATAAAAAAACTATTGCTTATGTTTCAAAAATGTGGTATAATATCTATAATAATGTGATACGTGCGGACGTATTCCGGAGGGTAGAACTATGGAAAATGTTGTATTAAAGGCGAACCGGTATCGAATAGTAGACAACAGCGCGTTCGAAATGCCGCTCCCGCTGAAATTCACTGTGTGGAAGTGCGAAGCGCCGATATGCGAATATCTCGTTTCAGAGGACGAGGAGGTATCCTATACCATCATCACCCGCTTCAAGGAGCTGATGATAACAACGATACACCGTCCCCTCGACATTTCGGACATTTACTACTTGTTCTCGTGTCGTGTTTTCCAGGACAAGACGCCCTATACATACCCTATCCTCGACAGAATGGGAATTGAAAAATACAACGTCTACAACATACTCAGGCGTACCCACGGAATCACTCCCTACGACGACTACTGGATAAGATTCGACGGCGAGACCACAACTTTCGAGCAGGCGTGCGGCGAGTTCGACAAATACCTCATCGCGCCGGAAGCACAGCCGGTTCCGATGATATCCTACCCCAGCGGGGAATACCGCCCGGGACGTTCCACGCGTCCGCCAAAGCAGCCGGAAGCGGACGTGAGCAGCATTCTGAATCAGCATAAGGTGGATGTCGCAAGCATTATGGAGGAGTCCAAAACCCCGGAGGCTATCGCTCCCGAAACCTCCTATGCGCCCGCTCACGAGGTGGAGAACAACAAGATGTCGCAGGACGACATCGAAGCGCTGCTCCGCTCGGCAGGCATAAGCGACTCCCCCGCTCCCGAACCGGTTTCGGACATACAGGTCGACCCGGCAACCCGCTCCCAGGAGGAGTCCTCCGGCGGCGTAATGTCGCAGGACGAAGTGCAGAGAATGCTAGACGAAATGAACATGTCCGGCGGCAGTGAAAAGCCTGCGGAATCTGCGGAATCTGCGGAATCTGCCGAACCCGTCGAAACTCCGACCGAAGAAATCATCGAACCTGCGGAGCCTTCCGGAGGCAAAATGTCCCAGGACGACATAGAGAAACTGCTCGCGGCGGCACTCGGCGGCAATGATGATTCCGATTCTGATGAACCCGAGATAGTCGAGAACAACGCTCCGGAAGCTCCGGTAAACGACGAGCCTGCGCCTGCTGAATCCTCCGCGCCTTCCGGCGGCAAGATGTCCCAGGAGGACATTGAGAAGCTGCTTGCGGCTAACGCGCCCACTGAACCTGCTGAACCTACTGAACCTGCTGAGCCTGTTCCCGCTCCCGAGCCTGCGCCTGCTGAATCCCCCGCGCCTTCCGGCGGCAAGATGTCCCAGGAGGACATTGAGAAGCTCCTCGCGGCTAACGCGCCCGCTGAACCTTCCGAACCTGCTGAACCCACTGAACCTGCTGAGCCTGTTCCCGCTCCCGAGCCTGCGCCTGCTGAATCCTCTGCGCCATCCGGCGGCAAGATGTCCCAGGCTGACATAGAGGCGCTCCTGAATAGTATGCAGGACGAAGCAAACAAGTAATATTTCATAATAATTTCACACGAACATTATCAAATTTATCACATTTGCTGATATAATATTATTGTACGCTTGTGAAAGGATACGCAATGAAAGAAAAACAGAAAACATTCGAGCTTGAGCCTGTACAGCAGCTTCTCCCTGCGGACGCACAGCAGCGCGTTATGGACCAGCTCTACCAGTTCATGGAGCTTGAGCATCTCTACGAGTCCGCGATTCGCGAGGTCAAGACCAAGCTTGAGATACTCGACAGCGAATTCAAGACGAAATACGACCACAACCCGATACATCACCTTGAGGATCGCGTGAAATCCCCGCAGAGCATTCTTGAGAAGCTCAACCGCAAGGGAATACCGTTCAGCTGCGATAACGCAAAGCGCGAGCTGAACGACATCGCAGGCGTCCGCGTAGTGTGCAACTACATCGACGATATCTACACCGTGGCGGACCTCCTGACCGCGCAGGACGACGTGAAGCTCATCAAGCGCAAGGACTACATACAGAATCCCAAGCCAAACGGCTACCGCAGTCTGCACCTGGTTATCGAGACCCCGGTGTACCTCTCCGAAAAAAAGGAACTTGTCCACGTGGAGGTTCAGATACGCACCATCGCAATGAACTTCTGGGCGACCCTGGAGCACGACCTCAAATACAAGACCGACAGCGTGGTGTCAGCTGAACTTGCGCAGCAGCTCAAGGACTGCGCGGAGACCATCGCCTCCACCGACCAGCAGATGCAGGACATCTACAAGGCGCTTCACAATATTGATTAACGATATAAACTCCCTGCTTCAGCAGGGAGTTTTTTGCATACGCCAACCGAATTTTCATTGACAAATGAAAACAAATGGTGTATAATGTTGGTAACATTAAGGAAACGCTGTTTAAATCTGGTGCATATATTGCGCAGTCAGATTTTTCGCCAGATTGTACAATGAGGAATTGTTGACGGAAGCGTAAGCGCTTTCAAGTCAACAATTAGCGACGCAAGGCTGGTCTGTCGGTCAGCCCCTCTGTCACTCCGTGACACCTCCCCCACCGGGGGAGACCACGCCTTGCTAGGACGAATTGTGCAAGATGACGGAAAATATGCAAGCAAGATATGCGCCAAGCCGTTAGGCGTGATTTAATCAGTGGTTCCTTAAATCAATGGAGGTAGGTAATATGAAATTCAAGCGATTAACGGCCGCCGTACTTGCGGTTTTCCTGGCAGCGGCTTCAGCGATGGAAACTTTCGCAGAAGAGCAGGCGGAGCCGTCCGGAGCAGTTTCAGGAGAGAATACCGCAGAAGACGCTCTGACGCTTCCGGACGACCTTGACTTCTCACAGCCCGGCGTGACGGTCAGGACGGGAGTGATTCCGGACTGCACCAGCATAATTTTCACCGTTCCAAAGGAAAAGTACGACCTTTATCAGCAGGCTTACGCTGAAACCGGAAGAGCCGGAATCGGTTTCAATGTGGAGTTTGACGATTACTATCTTAGCGAGTGGGACGACGCGTTCGGTACGTCGGCGACGTTCGGATTCTTCGGCGGCGACGGAGCCAACGGAGATATAATCGAGTGCGACTGCACTACCGACGATTCGTTTGACATATGGACAGGCACCACTGAAAACGGCGATGTTGTCGGCATGCTTTACGGAGAGAGCAGCGAGTGGGTATTCGGGCAGGCTGCCAAGAGCGTTACCTGTCAGTTCAGGTATAACATTCTCAGTGCCGGTACGCTTGTAGACGGAAGCTACGAATATTCCACGCTGGTTCTTAGACCGGGCGAGGAGCACGATATAAGCGGCTGCAAGTTCAAGGCGCTCCCCACTGTGACCTACACAGGAAAGCCGTTCACACCCATCATAGAGGCGGAATACGAGGACCGTACGCTCAACGAGGGTTACGACTACACGGTAGATTATCAGGACGCTGTAACACCTGGCATAGCGTCTGTGCGCATAACCGGAATAAACAGCTTCAAAGGCACAAAGACGCTGAAATTCAAGATACTTCCGCCGAAATCCACGTTAAAGGGACGTAAGGTCAAAAATGAAAACCGCGCCACGCTTACATGGTCAAGGCCAGGCGGTATATACCCCAATTATGAGGTACAGGCGGCTGAGGGCAAGGGTAAATTCACAAAGCTTGCGGACATTCAGAACCACAAGCTGAGCCTGAAGGTTAAATGGACTTCCAAATCCGGGTGCAGGTTCAGGATACGCCCGTACATTACCGTTGGAGGAAAGCGGATATACGGAAAGTGGTCAAATGTTGTCAGACTGAAATAACATAAAAAATCCCCCGCTCATACGAACGGGGGATAAATTCTATCTTGAATTAAAGCTCGATTACAACATCGTTCTCAGCCTTGAGGATAGAATCGAGGATAAGCTTGCCCTCGATCTTCTCGCCGTTGACTGTAACGGACTTCACGCCGTGCTCGGAACCGTTCGGGTTCTTTACGGTAACGTGGAGCTTCTTGCCGCGGAAGGTCTTTTCCATGGTGTATTCCTTCCACTCAGAGGGGATAGACGGGTCGATCACCAGACCCTTGGTCTCGGGGTTCAGACCGAGGATACCCTCTGTTGTACCAACCATAACGGTGGAAGCGGTACCGGTCAGCCAATGAACGTGTGCGCGGCCTGCGAACGGGCTGTCCTTGCCCTCAACGAACTGACCGTATACGTACGGCTCGAGCACTCTGTGCTCTGCGTTGTCGTTGTAGGTAGCGGGAGCCGCCTCAGTCCAGTACTGGTAAGCGCGGTTGCCGTGACCCAGCTTGGATTCAGCCAGGATAAGCCAGCCCTGCGGCTGGGAGAAGATACCTGCGTTCTCCTTGGTGCACTTGTTGAAGCACTGCATGAGCGCTCCGGGGAAGCCGTGCTTTACGTAAGGCGGGTACATTACCATTGCGCCGTACGGAGTGTTCAGCTCGCGGTAAACGCTGTCCATAGCCTTCTCCTGCTGCTCCTTTGTTCCGAAGCCGGAGATTACGGACCAGCTCTGCGGGTTGAGCCACATGGAAGCCTCAGGATCAGTGCGCTGACCGATGATGGCGCCGTCCTCCTTGTAGCCGCGGATCCATCTGTCCTCGTTCCAGCAGGCGGAGAGGATAGTATCGAGCTTAGCGCCGATCTCGTCCAGGTACTTGATGTAGTCTGTATCATTCTTCTCAACTGCGTAGGTGCGCAGGATCTTGATAGCGTATACGAGCTGGAATGCAACGAAGGTGGACTCGCCCTGCTTGCCGAGACGGAGGCAGTCGTTCCAGTCAGCGTGCAGACCTGCGGGCATGCCGTGGTTGCCGAGGTGGTTCATGGAGAAGTCGATGGCTCTCTTGAGGTGGTCGTAAACGGTGCCCTTCTCGCCGTCGTTAGCGTAGAGGATCTCCTCGTCGAGGAACGCGGAATCGCCGCTCTCGGAGACGTACTTGTAAACGGTCGGGAACAGCCACAGAGCGTCGTCTGCACGGTAGCTGGGGTGACCAGTCTGCTTCGCGTATACGGAGTTCTCGTCGTTCTCGTCGGGGTGGTTCTCCTGACCTGCCTTGTGGTCATACTTAACCAGCGGCAGACCCGCGCCGTTAGTTACCTGTGCGGACAGCATGAACACGATCTGCTTCTTTGCCATCTCAGGTGCAAGGTGAATGATACCCTGGATATCCTGAACGGTGTCGCGGTAGCCGAAGCCGTTTCTCAGGCCGCAGTACTGGAAGGAAGCCGCTCTGGACCAGATGAAGGTGATGAAGCAGTTGTATGCGTTCCAGGTGTTGACCATGTTGTTGAAGTTCTTGTCGGGGGTGTTTACCTGGAGGTTGTCCAGCTTGCTGTGCCAGTAGTTCTTGAGCTGTGCAAGCTCTGCCTCTACCGCGCCGGACTTCTCGTATCTGCTGATGATCTCGGTGATCTCAGCCTCGGTCTTCTGGCCGCCGAGGACGTATGTAAGCTCCTTGGTCTCGCCGGGCTGGAGAACGATGTCGCTCTCGAGCGCGCCAACGGAGTTGGTGTTGTAGTTGAGGTCGCCCTTCAGACCTTCCTCGATGCCCTTCGGGTTGGAGTAGCTTCTGTAGGTGCCTACGAAGGAATCTCTGTCGCCGCAGTAAGCGTCTACCTTAGCGCCAGCCAGACCGAGGAATCTGCCGCTGTTCGGATTGTAGATCTCGTTCTGCATCTGGTGGATATAGTTACCCTTGAAGTAGGTGCGGGTGATGAACAGAGTGTACTGAAGATTTACCTGATCCTGCTCGTAGTTCGGGTCGTTGACGAACTCGCATACGCCGGTAACAGCGAGCTTTCTGGGCTTATCGGAGGTGTTTGTCACCCTGGCAGCCCATACCTCGTATGTAGCGCCCTGGGGAACATAGTAAGTAACCTCGGACTTAACGCCCTTGTACTCGGAAGTGATAACGGTGTAAGCGGTACCGTGGCGGCACTCGCTCTTGAACTGATCGAGGGGCTTGCATACGGGCGCCCAGGAAGCGGACCAGTAGTCGTTGGTCTCGAGGTCGCGGAGATATACGTATCTGCCGGGGGTGTCGGTGCCTACGCCGTTGAAGCGGTAGCGGATAACACGACCGTTAGCGCCGCTCTTTACGAAGCTGTAGCCGCCTGCGTTGTTGGAAATGATAGCGCCGTACTCGGGGTCGCCGAGGTAGTTAGCCCATGCGGAAGGTGTGTCCGGACGGGTGATGACATACTCCTTATTGAGTTCGTCGAAATGACCGTAGTTCATTGGTATTCCTCCATCATTCTGATATTTCTGCCGGTTCTCCGGCTAATTTACGGTTTTTCCGGGCTTTTCCCGGTTGCCTTGCTAGGGTCACCTCTAAAAACCTTGTTTGAGTGAAAATGTGTATAGCACACCGCCTGCTTCGTCAAGCCTCCTCGTAAGGCATACAGCCTTACTTCGTCGGCTTTCCTCGCATTCGGTGCACTCTACCCATTTTCCCTTCTCAAATCGGTTTTTATAGGTTCCCTTATATTATAGCAGTAAATCGTTTACATTACAAGGGCGGTGATTTGCACAAAGATTTTTCAACTTTTTTGTGCAAATGCCCTAATCAGCATTCAAGCTCCGCAGGAAATCCCGGCGGAGCTGATTGCTATTTAAGTATTAACGCCTTGTTTCCTGTGCTGCTCATCCCTCGGGAACCAGAACCGCATAGTTGCCCTCGTCGCGCTTGTAGACTACGTTTACAGCGCCGGTGTCTGCGTTCTTGAACATAAAGAACGTGTGGTCGAGCAGGTTCATCTGAAGAATAGCCTCGTCAACGGACATCGGGCGGAGGTGGAATTTCTTCTCGCGAATGACCTCGTACTCCTTCTCCTCTGCCTCGGGTGCAAGACCCTCGAACGCGCCTGTACGCAGACTCTTTTCAACCTTGGTCTTCTGCTTTCTGATCTGGCGGATAACGCGGTCAACGGTTACGTCGAGGGCGTCGTTCTTGTCCTTCGCGGACTGCTCTGCACGGTAGATGATACCGTTATATTTTACCGTAAGCTCAAGAATGATAAGTTCACGGCGCTCCTCGAGGGTGATCTTAGCCTCGGCCTCCTCGGGGAAGAAGCGGTCCAGCTTTGCGCTGAGCTTCTGGGTCGCATAGTCGGTGAACGACTGGTTGATTGTGAGCTTCTTAGCGGTGATGGTTACTTTCATACTGATCATTCCTTTCGGGTCGGACGAGCCGCAGCATACGCCGCCGCCCGGCAAACCGGGATTTTAAAGCAAATCAGCAGGATCGCCCGGACTTTCGTCCCGTGAGCCTGTTAACTTGTCTGTATACATTGTAGCATATTTATCGCAAATATACAATACCCTTTATGAAATTTCATTCTTTTTACACATTTTGCACAAAAGATTATGTAAACATTGAACAAATATATTACACCTGATATTACAAGTCCATTCACACCCGGCTGAAAAATCCACAAAAAAGCGCTTGCGGATATGTCTAATAAAACGATTTTGAAACCGCCTGTTTTCTGTATATTGAAAGTCATGTTGAAAAGTGGTATAATTAACATATCTCAAATAATGGGGGAAAACAGATGACAGAAGATAAGCGCAGGAAGCTGCTGAGCCTGTTCTGGGAATTCTTCAGATACGCCGTTGTAGGCGGTATCGCATTCCTGGCGGATTACGGCACGCTGTTCCTGTTTCAGGAGCTGATACTCACCGGAGGAACTCCGTGGGAGCTGTTCATCTCCACCGCGGCGGGATTCATCGTAGGCCTGATCGTGAACTACGTGCTTTCGCTGACGTTCGTATTCCGCAGAAAGGACAACCGCGGCAGCGGTAAGAGCGTGGCGGCATTCCTGATTTTCACCGTGGTCGGCGTGATTGGACTGGGGCTGACGGAACTTATAATGTACCTCGGGACCGAGCTGATGCATATAAGCTACCTTATTGTAAAGATAGCCGCCGCCATCGTCCTTGTATGGAATTACGTCGGACGAAAGGTACTGATATTTGACAGAAAAGGAAAAATTGAAACCAAATGAAAAATGTAGTAATCATCGGCGCGGGTCCTGCGGGACTTACCGCCGCATACACCCTGCTGAATGAAAGCAGCGAATATCACCCCATAATAATCGAAGCCAGCGAATTCATCGGCGGAATATCCCGCACCGCGCGGTACAACGGAAACCGTATCGACATCGGAGGCCACAGGTTTTTCTCGAAAAACAAGGAGGTCATGAAGCTGTGGATGGATATCCTCCCGCTTCAGGGTGCGCCCTCAAAGGACGACAAGGTGCTCGGCAGGACCCACACCTTCTCCGACGACCCGGAGATAGACCCGGACAAAATCGACAACGTTTTCCTTGCGCGTACCCGCTTGTCCCGGATATACTTCCGCAAGCGCTTCTTCGACTACCCCATCTCGCTGAAACCCGCGACCTTCATCAACATGGGATTCGTCAACACGATGAAGGCGGGCTTCGGATATCTCGGCAGCGTTATCCACAAGCTTCCGGAGACCTCGCTTGAGAATTTCTACATAAACCGCTTCGGTAAGCCGCTCTACCAGATGTTCTTCGAGGACTACACCGAAAAGCTCTGGGGAGTTCACCCGTCAAACATCGCCGCGGACTGGGGCGCTCAGCGCGTCAAGGGGCTTTCCGTGTGGAAGGTCATAACCTCCGCGCTTTCCAAGCCGTTCAAGAAAAACAAGAATAATGTCGAGACCTCGCTCATCGACGAATTCTACTACCCGAAATTCGGCCCGGGTCAGCTCTGGGAGCGCATGGCAGAGATAGACCGCGAAAAGGGCGCGGAGCTTCTCATGCAGCACGAGGTCGTGCGCGTAAACGCGGAAAACGGCTCCGTGAGATCCGTGACCGTGCGCTGCACCGACAGCGGCTCCCCGGATTTCGGCAAGGAACGCACCATCGAATGCGACTTCCTTGTTTCCTCGATGGCGGTCAAGGATCTGGTGCAGGCTCTCCCGGACGTGCCAGAGGATATACTGCACATCGCGTCGGAGCTTCCCTACCGGGATTTCATCACCGTAGGTCTGCTGCTCGACCGGCTCGAGATCCAGAACAAGACCAAGACCCCGACCATCAACAATATAGTCCCGGACTGCTGGATATACATTCAGGAGCGCGAGGTAAAGCTCGGAAGGCTCCAGATATTCAACAACTGGTCGCCCTATATGGTGGACGACAACACGAAGCACGTCTGGGTAGGGCTTGAGTACTTCTGCACCGAGGGCGACGAAATGTGGAACACTCCCCCGGAGGAGTTCATCGACTTCGCCTCAAAGGAGCTGGAGCAGATCGGCATAATAAAGCGCGAGAACATCGCCGACAGCTTCACCGCCAAGGTGAAGAAGGCCTACCCGGCGTACTTCGGCACCTACAAGGAGTTCGGGAAGGTGCGCGGGTACCTCGACAGCTTCGATAATCTCTACTGCATAGGCAGAAACGGCCAGCACCGCTACAACAACATGGATCACTCCATGCTGACTGCGATGAACGCCGCCCGCTCGATAATCTCCGGCACCGGAGACCGCGAGAGCGTCTGGAGCGTCAACACCGAGAAGGAATACCACGAGGAAGCAAAGGAGCAAAAGCAATGACCGATACTGTCGCTTCAGGAAAGCGAAGCATACCGAAAAGCAGCATTATCCTGCTCTGCCTGTTCATTGTCTACCTTGCGCTGACCTTCATCGGCGCCGCCCGCCACGAAATATGGTACGACGAGGCGCAGGCGTGGAATATCGCAAAATACAACGATATTTCCGGTATCATCGACTTCATGAAATATGAAGGCCACCCGCCGCTCTGGCACTTTGTCCTCTACCCGTTTGCCAAGGCGGGGCTTCCGGCGGATATCCTTCCGTTCATAAGCTGGTTTATTTCCGGCGTGGCTGCCGGGCTTCTTCTATGGAAGGCTCCGTTCAGACCGCTGCTTAAAGGCATTGTGCTGTTTTCCGGCAGCCTGATATTTTACAACAGCGTGATGTCGCGCGTATACTGCCTCATTCTGCTGATACTTGTGCTGCTTGCCATCGTCTACAAGGACAGAAACCGCCGCCCTGTCGTCTACGGACTGCTTATTGCGCTCCTTGCAAATACGCACCTCATGATGTCAGGTCTGGTCGGAATACTCGGTATCTACATGATAATCGACCTGTTCAAACTGTGGAAAACATCTTCAGGGAAAATGAACATTCTGCGGCTTGCCGGCCTTGCAATTGCGGGCGTGGGAGTTATCCTGCTGATAGTGCCGCTTCTGGGATGCCTGAGCACAAACGAACTGACTGCTTCCAAAACTGAAAATCTGAATTTACTGATGACTCTCGACGGCTTGGTAAAAACTGTCGGAACGATAACTTCTAATGCGGTTTTTAACCGGGAATTTCCTTTTTTATCATCTACCGCCAACTGGACGATCGCATCGTGCATAGGACTTATCATCGTATGCGCAATGATTTTTTTCAGGCATTACAGAAAGCATTTTATTGTAATGCTCGTATTTACAGGCGTTTATTCCGTGATATGCTGCGTTATCTGGTATTCGCTCCCGCAGCGCGCTACGCTTTTCCTGTTCACCTATGCGATTATTTATTGGTTTGCCCTCGATACCGAACCCCCTGTATATAAAGAACCCAAACCGCTTGATAAGAAAACATCAGCCTTAGGCAAGCGGTTCTTCTCATGGTTCAGGGGCATAGATAAGCAGTTTGACAAAGCATTCTTCGTTTTGTTCTGCACATATATAGCCGCAACGATCCCAATGGGTAGCTATCAACTTATCAAGGACTATTTCACAGATTACAGCTATTCAAAGATAACCGCTGAATTTGTAAGATGCGAATTGCCCGACGATGCTGTTTTAGTGATAGAACCGAGTGAAACCACGCCTTCTTATAAAGCCTACTTGCCTGAATATAAATTCTATTCGTTAAGCAGCGCTGATTTCTGGTATTATGCCGACCATTCAATATATGAAAAAGACGCAGTTATAGATTACAACAAAATTTATAACGACCTCAAAAATTACAAGCACTTATACAAACTCTATTTTGGCATAGAACCGCTTGATGATAATGTTCTGTTTGAACGGCACAGAAACGACTCGGTATTGATATACCCGCACGACCTGAATATTGAAATCACCGTATTCGACCTTGACAAAGAGATCCTTCCCTTTATCAGCGAGAACTAACCTCAACTAAAAACAATGGGCTGCATTCGTGCAGCCCATTGCTTTATAAAGATATCTTGATTATTCCCCGATAGCCTGAGCCTCGGTCTCCTTAGCGTTAGCCCTTGCAAAGAGCTCGTCGACCTTCTGCCTGTCGACCTTGGTGCAGAGGGACACGATAATTACGGCAGCCAGCGCGATAATGAACGCAGGCAGCAGCGAGTAAATACCGGTTGCAGCGGAGAGGCTTACAAACGCGCCGTCTGCAGGGATCATCGGGATAGTCTCCCAGATGACAACGGACGCGCCGCCGGAGATAATACCGGCAACTGCGCCGTTCATGGTCATGCGCTTCCAGAACAGCGAGAGCAGCATAGCCGGACCGAACGCCGCTCCGAGGCCTGCCCATGCGTAGGAAACCAGACCCATTACCGAGCTGTTCGGGTCGAGGGCGATGATGTACGCAATGACTGCGACTGCAATAACGGTGCCGCGGCTGATCCACATGAGGGTCTTTTCCTTGGCGTCCTTCTTGAAGAGCTTGAACATATCGTTGCTCACAGAGGAAGCGGTCACGAGGAGCTGGGAATCCGCGGTGCTCATGATAGCCGCCAGGATAGCCGCGAGCACGATACCCGCGATGATACCGGGCAGGAGCTTACCGCTGAGGAACATGAAGATCCTTTCCGCGTCGCCGATGGCGTTGAATTCAGCCAGCATAGCCTCGTTGCCTGCGGAGTTCAGGAAGATGTAGCCGAAAATTCCGACCAGCACAGCCGCGCCGAGGGTAATGAAAACCCAGATGGTCGCGATTATACGCGACTTCTTGATGAGATCGCTGGACTTTATAGCCATGAAGCGGACCAGGATATGCGGCATTCCGAAGTAGCCGAGACCCCACGCCAGACCGGAAAGGATAGTGGTCCATGCGATGTTGCCGTTTACGTCCTCAAAGAGGTTGAGGTAGTTGGAGATAACAGCGCCGTCAGCGTTGAGGAACTGCACTGCGGAAACGTCCGGAGTCTGGATAATGCACACCAGCGGAACTATGACCAGAGCCGCGAACATCAGCAGACCCTGAATGAGGTCAGTCCAGCAGACCGCGAAGAATCCGCCGAGGAAGGTGTAGGAAATGATGATGAGCGCGCCGATGGTAAGGGAAAGCGTGTAATCCGTGCCGAACATGTAGTTGAACAGCTTGGCGCCGCTGCTGAATGCGGAAGCGGTGTAGATAAGGAAGAACACGAAAATAATTGCCGCGCACGCGAAGCGTATAACGGGATTCTGCGTGAAGAAGCGCTTCTGGAAGTACTCCGGGATAGTGATGGCGTCGCCGGCGGCGTAGGACATCTTACGGAGCCTTGCCGCGAGTATCTTCCAGTTGAGGTATGTACCGATGAAAAGACCTATCGCGATCCAGCTTTCAGTCAGCCCGCTGACGAAGATCGCGCCGGGCAGACCCATCAGCAGCCAGCCGCTCATATCCGAAGCCTGGGCTGAAATAGCCGTTGTCCAGCTTCCGAGCTGCCGCCCGCCTATAAAGTAATCGTTCATGCTCTTGGATTTCTTGTAGGAAAAAATTCCTATTCCGAGAATAACAAGGGCATAAGCCACAAATGCGATAATTACGAAAATGTTTCCCATTTGTTTTCTCCTTTTTATTTGTATTCGTTTTTGTAATGCTTTTCAGCACATATTATCATTTTAGCATTTTTCTTTAATAATTGCAAGAGCCGACCGGAATTTTTGTGAATTATATATGTAATAAATTGCGGAAGTCCGTATATTTTGTATTGATTTATTCCCGGGATTGTGCTAAAATAATAAAGTTGTCAATATGACCTGCGGAAAAGGGAGAATTATGTCAGAGAAAACAAATAAAGTAAAGGGGAGCCGTTCGGATTATCTCCAGGGGCTTAAGGACGGGCTTCCGATAGGGCTGGGATATCTCTCGGTATCCTTTGCGTTCGGCATTACCGCGGTGGGAATGAAAATCCCGCCGTTAGCCGCGATACTCATTTCCATGACCTGCCTGACCTCAGCCGGTCAGGTCGCCGGGATAGGCGCCATCGCCGCCGGAGGCGGTCTGTTCGAAATAGCGCTGGCTCAGCTCATTATCAACCTGCGCTACTCGCTCATGAGCCTTTCGCTCAGCCAGAAGCTCAGCAAGAATTACAATCTGTTCCACCGGCTCACCACGTCATTCGGCGTGACCGACGAGGTGTTCGCAGTCGCCAGCGTTAAGCCCGGCGAGGTCACACCGGCGTACATGTACGGGCTTATCACGCTTCCCTACATAATGTGGGCGGCGGGTACGGCGACCGGCGCGATGCTCGGAAACGTCCTGCCGGAGATAGTTACGCTGGCGCTCGGCATTGCGATCTACGGAATGTTCATCGCGATAGTGGTTCCGCCTGCCAAGCGCTACAAGGGCGTGCTTGCGGTCGCTGCGATTGCCGCGGCTCTGTCCTGCGTAATCAAGTTCGTGCCGGTATTCAGCGGCATAACCTCGGGATTCTCGGTGATAATCTGCACGGTCATCGCCGCGGCGCTGGGAGCGCTGTTCTTCCCGAAACCCACGGAGGACGGTGAAGCTGATGACTGATACATTATACCTGTGCCTGAGCATACTTACGATGGCTCTCGTGACCTACCTTGTGAGAATGCTCCCGCTTGCGGCGATACGCAGGAAGATAACCTCGCCGTTTGTGCTGAGCTTCCTGTATTACGTACCCTATGCGGTGCTGACCGCCATGACTATCCCGGGGATATTCTTCAGCACCGGGTCGGTGTTAACCGCGTGCGTGGGATTCGCGGCGGCGCTCATTGCGGCTCTGTTCAACAGAGGACTGCTGATAGTGGCGCTTTCCGCCTGCGGCGGAGTGCTTGCCGCGGAGCTCGTCATGCAATTCCTTATCAAATAAGAAAATCAAATAAGAAATGTTGACAAATCCGCTCTCGGCATGCTGTAATAATAAAAAGTTGAAAAAACTTCGCGTTTCCCCTTGAAATATTCGCGGAAATATGGTATACTGTTAATAATCGCAGGAAAATACCCTGCAATCAATCACGAAAGAGGTGTCTGATTTGAAGCACATCACAACCATCAACAAGGCTAACCTGAAGGCTTCCGCTGTTAAGGGCGGCTGCGGCAAGTGCCAGAGCTCCTGCCAGTCTGCTTGCAAGACTTCCTGCACAGTTGCAAACCAGAAATGTGAGTCTGAAAAGTAATATCCACCGATATTACACACGATGGGCGGAACTGTTCCGCCCAGTTTTTTTGATATGATCACACCGGTTTTTATATCGCGTCCCGCGCATATGTCCCCGTTTCCGGACTATGCCGCAGCGATCACCGCACAGAAAGATATTTACATAGAAAGGCGAAATTCCGATGATACACAAGTTCAAACAGCTCGGCTACAACATAGTGCTCGACGTCAACAGCGGCGCTGTCCACCTCCCCGACGACTGCGCGTACGACATGCTCGACTTCGTTGACGCCCCCATGACCGAGGAAATGCCCGCTGACCTCCCCGCAAAGCTTCCGAAGTACTCCGAAAACGAAGTGCGCGAGAGCTACGCCGAGCTTTACCAGCTCTACAAGGACGGCGCGCTCTTCGCCGAGGACGACTACGAAAAGTACAGCGACACAATGGTCAAGTCCCCGGTAAAGTCCATGTGCCTGAACGTTTCCCACGACTGCAACCTCCGCTGCGAGTACTGCTTCGCACAGCAGGGCGACTTCGGCGGCGAGCGCTGCATTATGACCCCCGAGACCGGCAAGAAGGCTATCGACTTCCTTATCGAGCGCTCCGCCAACCGCGAGCAGCTCGAGCTTGACTTCTTCGGCGGCGAGCCTCTCATGGCGTGGGATACGGTAGTACAGACCGTTGAGTACGCGCGCTCCATCGAGAAGCAGCACGGCAAGCGCTTCCGCTTCACGATAACCACCAACGGTATCCTGCTCGACGATGAGAAGATAGACTACATCAACCGCGAGATGAGCAACTGCGTGCTCTCCCTCGACGGCCGCCGCGAGGTCACCGACCGTATCCGCAAGACCATAAACGGCAAGAGCTGCTTCGACATCATCGTGCCGAAGTTCCAGAAGCTGGTTCAGAACCGCGGAACCAAGGACTACTACGTCCGCGCGACCTTCACAAAATACAATCTCGATTTCACCGACGATATCCTCGCAATGCGCGACCTGGGATTCGTTCAGCTTTCCGCTGAGCCGGTGGTTACCGACCCCTCGATGCCCTACGCCATCAACGAGGAGGACCTCCCCCGCGTATTCTCCGAGTACGACAAGCTGTGCGACGTCATGGCGAACCGCACCGAGGACAAGTTCAACTTCTTCCACTTCATGGTGGATCTCAACGCTGGTCCCTGCGCGATAAAGCGCCTGCGCGGCTGCGGCTGCGGCAACGACTACGTTGCGGTGGAGCCTCACGGCGATATCTACCCCTGCCACCAGTTCGTTGGAATAGAGCAGTGGAAAATGGGCAACCTTTATGACGGAACATTCAACGACGATATCAAGACCTATTTCTCGAAGGTACACGTCTACAGCAAGGAAGGCTGCCGCAGCTGCTGGGCGAAGTTCTTCTGCTCCGGCGGATGCAACGCTAACAGCTTCATCTACGAGGGCGACGTGAAGAAGCCCTACAAGATCGCCTGTGAAATGCAGAAGAAGCGCCTTGAGTGCGCCATCGCCCTTGCGGCTGACAGAGCCGTGAAGGGTCACGAGGCTCCCTCGATGAGCGAGGCTCCCGCAAGCATGGGCTGACGAATATTCACAGCCGGCGGGAAAAGTGCGAATTTTCCCGCCGGTTTTTTACCATTTCCTTCAGCTTTATTTAATTGATTATTCAAATTTGTTTCACCGTATCGACACATTAGGCTGATATAATTTAATCACAGCAAGGGAGATACGGAAAACCGGGAATCCTCCCCTACATATCCGGTCTGAAAGAAAGGACGAATGATTTATGTATGACTATAACGGCATGAACGAAACACAGAATACACAGGAACTTCATGATACACAGAACGCCCAGAACGTACAGAGCGCTCAGAATACACAGCCCGAAATGAACTTCACCGAACAGCAGCCCCCGAAGAAGCCCAGGACCCACCGCACCGGAAAGATCGTAGCCATCGTGGCAGCGATAGCGGTACTCTGCGGCGGCGCGGGATTCGGCGGAGCCTTCGCGGCAAACAAGGCGAGCCAGCTCCTGATAGGCGGAGCCTCCCAGTCCGAGAGCGTAAACTCCTCTGCGGACAGCGCTTCCGAAAGCAGCGTCCCCGAGGGCGCGCAGGACGTACTGAACACGCTTCAGTCCGGCGTTGTCGACCACACCTCCTCCGGAACTGCCGAGCGCAACAGCGACGGCACATACGCCTACACAAGAGACCTGGTATCCGCAGTCAAGGATTCCATCGTATATATTGAGGTCTATGTAAACTACCGCGGTCAGGAGACTCTCTACGGCGCGGGCAGCGGCATCATCATCTCTAAGGACGGCTACATCATCACCAACGCGCATGTTGCCGAGAACGACTACTACACCGTTACAAAGCTGGTAGTCAACGTCAACACAACCGACCCGAACAACGGCACCAGCGTGTCCACAGCGTACGAAGCAGATCTGTTAGGCTCCGACACCGACACCGACCTCGCAGTGCTGAAGATCAAGCCCGACAGCGACCTCCCCGCCGCTGCACTGGGCGACTCCGACAAGCTGAGCCTCGGCGACGATGTTGTTGTAATAGGCAATCCGCTCGGTCTTGAGACATCCGTTTCCAAGGGCGTTGTTTCCGGTCTGAACAGACAGGTTTACGACGACAACAGCATCTCCGCTATCCAGACGGATACGGCGATCAACAGCGGTAACTCCGGCGGCGGCCTGTTCAACATGTACGGCGAGGTAGTCGGCGTAGTTAACATGAAGCTCATCAACGACAACGCTGAGAATCTTGGCTTTGCGATCACTATTAACGACGCAAAGTCGGTCATCAACGACCTCATCACCAAGGGCTACGTTTCCGGCAGACCGATACTCGGCATCACCTGCGTTCAGGTAAGCGACTATGTAGGCGCGATCAGAGGCATGACTCCGGGTCTTGTGGTTACTGATATCGACCAGGATATGGCGATAGCCTCCAGCGGTCTGGTAGTTGGCGATACCATCACAGCTATCAACGGCACCGACGTACGCACAGTCGACGAGGTATCCGAGATACTCAAGGACAAGAAGCCGGGCGATACTGTTACGGCAACGGTAGTAAGAACAGATTCCCGCGGCAGGGATAAGTCGGTGGATATCGAGATCACACTCTCCGAGTATACCGGTAACTGATTCATTTCAGGCTGAATAATCAAAGGCGGACAGCTTTCGGGCTGCCCGCCTTTGACCGTCGAAAAAGTCCCGTTGGGACTTTTCCGCCGAACATCCGCGCCGCGCGCACGGTTTGTCGGCTTTGCCGACAAACCGCACACTTGCGCGGATAGAAGTATTTTTTGACCCGGCAAATGTGGGAGCGTCTAAGGGATATATAATCCCGCCAAAGTCCGAAACGACCGTTCACTCGGTTGTTTCGGGCTTTTTTTCTGCGTCGGACGAAATCAGCCCGACACCGTTAAAGTAAACCTCAATGTCCTGTCGGCGTTTACCGTCAACCTTAAATGCTTGATGAACGGTCACTTTGTCGATGAACTCGTTGAGGATTTGCGGTGTAAGTTCAGTGATTTGCGAGTATTTCCTTACCAAGTCGATAAACTTTGTCGTATCCGTTTTCTTCGCTTCAAGAGCCACCAGCTCCTTTTGAGCCACTTTAAAGGAGGTGCTCTGTTCTTCCTGCTCTGCTATGTACTTTGCCGAGAGCTTTGTGAACATTTCAGAGGTGATTTCCCCAACAACCTTGTCCTCATAGAGCTGAGAGATTACGCTGTCGATTTGCTCAATACGCCGCTTTGCTGTGTCAATGGTTTTCTTCAGTGAACTGGTCTGCTTTAGGTGTTCAGCCGTTCCTCGTTCCATGACCTGACGAACGAATTCGTCCTCATATTCTGAAACGAACTTCATTACATCATTTATCTGACGTATCAGAATCTGCTCTACAACGTCCGCCCTAATGTGATGTCCCGTGCATGAATGTGTACGCTTACGGTATCCAGAACAGCAATAGTATTCAGCCTGCTCGGGCGGCTTAACGTAGTACAGTTTCCTCCCACAGTCAGCACAGAAAAGATGTCCCGACAAAACCGGTATCTGGTGGTTATGCTTTACATTACGCCGTCGTCCTTGCCGGATCTTCTGAACTAACTCCCAAGTTTCACGTTCGATTATCGCCTCATGAGTGTTCGGGACTATTTGCCATTCCTCCGGTGATAAATCAATACGTTTCTTGATTTTGAAAGATTTCTTTGTGGTTTTACCGTTTACCGTATCGCCTGTTTATGGTAAAATAGAAATGCAGAAAAAGGGCTCCAAAAGTGCATAGGTGAACAGCTACCGCTGAGCCGTTGTCAGCACCTGAATAAAATGCTACAATTTTAGCTGAGAGGCAAAGCCCATTGGCTAAAGGAGGTAGCGGAAAGGTGATAAGTATGGCAGAAAAGATGTACATCAAGCAGTTGTACGAAGACGGCGTAAGCAAGAGCGAGATCCAGCGAAGGACAAAGGTCAACTACCGTACAGTCTGCAAATACGCTGACATGGAAGACTGGAATGACGATAAGCTCCCGAACATGGAACCGGATAACTATCCGGTGCTCGGTGAGTATATCCCCCTCATCAATGAATGGCTCGAAGGTGATGCCACAGCCCCAAGAAAGCAGCGGCATACCGCCAAGAGGATATATGACCGGCTTCGTGCGGAAGCCGGTTACACGGGCGGATACAGCAGCGTGAAACGATACGTCCGCAAAAAGCGTTTCGTATTGCGCCAGGGACTCGTAGGCTGCTTGCCGCTTGCACACCCCATGGCTCATGCTCAGGTTGACTTTGGAGAATTTCTGCGCTGTGATGCTGATGGAAACGAACACAAGGCGTATGAGCTTGTCATGTCGTTCCCATATTCGGATAAAGCCTATGCACAGGTGTTCCCATCACAGAATCAGGAATGCCTGCTGATCGGTATGCGCCGTATCTTTGAGTATATCGGCGGCGTACCTGCGAGGATACGCTTTGATAATATGTCTACGGCTGTTGCTCAGGTGCTTGAAGGTACCGAGAGAAAGCTCACCGATGGCTTTACAAGGTTTATGCTGCA